>JADMIO010828305.1_pt1 | contig 23507 bp, 19 predicted proteins | sample 8958161 | NCBI WGS metagenome assembly JADMIO01 (sample SAMN16585339, study PRJNA669376) | soil metagenome | isolation source: Crop rotation soil | place: USA: Cullars Rotation, Alabama | collected 2011
CGCGACAACTTGTCCACGTGGAATTCTAAGCTTAGGATCCCAATGTGCTGGAAAGGGAGCTGCACTGGGAAGGATCGTTCGAAGACTACCTCGTGATCGTCCGCGACAACCCCAAGGTCGCGCGTACCGCGTTCCAGCGCGTCTACGACATGATCCTGTCGTACGGGCAGGACGAGTACATCGACAACAAGAAGAAGCTGGTTCGCTACAACTTCTTCAAGGACGAGCAGCACGGCGGCAAGGACGCCATCTTCGGCCTCGACATCGCGCTCATGAAGCTCGTGAGCGTGCTGAAATCGGCCGCCCAGCGCTACGGCACCGAGAAGCGCGTCATCCTCCTGCACGGGCCGGTCGGGTCGTCGAAGTCGACCATCGCGCGCCTGCTGAAGAAGGGCCTGGAGGAGTACTCCCGGGCCCCCGAGGGCGCGCTCTACACCTACTTCTGGCACCTGCCGGGCGAGCTCGCGCAGCTGGCCGGCGGCCAGGAGACCTTCCCGTGCCCGATGCACGAGGAGCCGCTGAAGCTCATCCCGCGCGAGTGGCGTGAGAAGGCGTTCGCCGAGCTCGGGCTGTCGCCGGAGATCTACGTCGAGGGCGACATCAACCCGGCGTGCCGGCTGATCTTCGCCGAGCTCATGACCATGTACAAGGGCGACTGGGCCAAGGTCATGACCCACGTGAAGGTCAAGCGCCTGGTGCTCAGCGAGCAGGACCGCATCGGCATCGGCACCTTCCAGCCCAAGGACGAGAAGAACCAGGACTCGACCGAGCTCACGGGCGACATCAACTACCGGAAGATCGCCGAGTTCGGCTCCGACTCGGATCCGCGCGCGTTCAACTTCGACGGCGAGTTCAACATCGCCAACCGCGGCATCATCGAGTTCGTCGAGATCCTGAAGCTCGACGTCGCCTTCCTCTACGACCTCCTGGGCGCGACGCAGGAGCACCGCATCAAGCCCAAGAAGTTCGCGCAGACCGAGATCGACGAGGTCATCATCGGCCACACCAACGAGGCCGAGTACAAGAAGCTCCTCAACAACGAGTTCATGGAGGCGCTCCGCGACCGCACGATCAAGGTCGACATCCCGTACATCACGCGGGTGTCGGAGGAAGTGAAGATCTACAAGAAGGACTACAACCCCAAGCGCATCCGCGGCAAGCACATCGCGCCGCACACGCTCGAGATCGGCGCGCTGTGGGGCGTCCTGACGCGCCTCGAGGATCCGAAGAAGCACAACCTGTCGCTCCTCCAGAAGGCCAAGCTCTACGACGGCAAGACGCTGCCCGGCTTCACGCAGGACAACATCAAGGAGCTCCGCAAGGAGACCCTGCGCGAGGGCCTGGAAGGCATCAGCCCGCGCTACATCCAGGACAAGGTCTCGAACGCGCTGGTGTCCGACAAGGGCGAAGGCTGCGTGAACCCGTTCATGGTCATGAACGAGCTCGAGAGCGGCCTGCGTCACCACTCGCTGCTCACCAGCGAGGATCACCGCAAGCGCTACCAGGAGCTGCTCACGGTCGTGAAGCAGGAGTACGAGGATCTCGTGAAGAACGAGGTCCAGCGCGCCATCAGCGCCGACGAGGACGCGATCGCCAAGCTGTGCGCGAACTACATCGACAACATCAAGGCGTTCACGCAGCGCGAGCGGGTCAAGAATCGCTACACCGGCATGGACGAGGAGCCCGATGAGCGCCTGATGCGCTCGATCGAGGAGAAGATCGAGATCCCCGAGTCGCGCAAGGAGGACTTCCGGCGCGAGATCATGAACTACATCGGCGCGCTCGCGGTCGAGGGGCGGCAGTTCGACTATCGCACCAACGAGCGGCTGCACAAGGCGCTCGAGCTCAAGCTGTTCGAGGACCAGAAGGACTCGATCAAGCTGACCACGCTGGTCTCGGCGGTCGTCGATCGCGACACGCAGGAGAAGATCGACGTGGTCAAGAACCGCATGATCCGCAACTACGGCTACTGCGAGATCTGCTCGACCGACGTCCTCAACTTCGTGGCGTCGATCTTCGCGCGCGGTGACGTGAAGGCGTAACGGCCATGGATCCGCGCAAACCGTCGATCGACGTGCGCCTGAACGGGACGCTGGCCGACCTCCTGGTCCGGCTGGCGGCGGATCTCAAGACCGACGACGCGACCGGCGTGATGTCGCGCGCGCTGGGCCTGCTCGACCTGGCGCTGCAGTCGAAACGGAAGGGGCGCCGGATCTGCGTCGTCGATGACGCGACCGGGTCCCTCACGGACGTGGTGATCTAGCGGTGTCGCAGCGGATCGATCAGGATCACCGCCGCTTCCGCGACATCGTGCGCGGCAAGATCAAGCAGAACCTGCGCAAGTACATCACGCAGGGCGAGATGGTCGGCAAGAAGGGCAAGGACCTCGTGTCCATCCCGCTGCCGCAGATCGACATCCCGCACTTCCGCTACGGCCAGAAGCAGTCGGGCGGCGTCGCCCAGGGTGACGGCAACCCCGGCGATTCGATGGGCCAGGGCCAGCCGCAGCCGGGCGAAGGTCAAGCCGGCGACCGGCCCGGCGATCACCTGCTCGAGGTCGAGCTGTCGATGGAGGAGCTGGCCGCGATCCTCGGCGAGGAGCTGCGCCTTCCCAACATCGAGCCCAAGGGCAAGGAGAAGATCGTCGCCCGCAAGGACCGCTACACCGGGATCCGCCAGACCGGCCCGGAGTCGCTGCGGCACTTCCGCCGGACCTTCAAGCAGACCCTGCGCCGCCAGATCGCGATGGGGACCTACAACCCCAAGATCCCCAAGCTCGTGCCCATCCGCGAGGACCGCCGCTATCGCTCGTGGAAGTCCGAGCCGCTGCCGCAGTCGAACGCGGTCATCGTCTACATGATGGACGTCTCGGGCTCGATGGGCGACGAACAGAAGGAGATCGTCCGCATCGAGTCGTTCTGGATCGACACCTGGCTGCGCAGCCAGTACCAGGGCATCGAGTCGCGCTACATCATCCACGACGCGATGGCGAAAGAGGTCGATCGCGACACGTTCTTCCGCACCCGGGAGTCGGGCGGCACGATGATCTCGTCGGCCTACAAGCTGGCGTCGCACCTCATCGACACCGAGTACCCGCCCAGCGAGTGGAACATCTACCCGTTCCACTTCTCCGACGGCGACAACTGGTCGGTCGACGACACCGTGACCTGCATCGACATCCTCAAGAAGACGATCCTGCCGCGCGTGAACCAGTTCTGCTACGGCCAGGTCGAGAGCCCGTACGGCTCGGGGCAGTTCATCAAGGATCTCGACGAGCACTTCGACGACGACGACAACCTCGTGACCTCCGAGATCAAGGGCAAGGAAGCCATCATCGACTCGATCCGCGACTTCCTGGGCAAGGGGAAATAACCGTGTCCGTGAGGGAGCCACTGCCGCACTACCTGGCGGAGTGCCAGGCCGCCATCGAGGAGCACGCCCGCAAGTTCGGGCTCGACTTCTTCCCCATCGTCTTCGAGGTGCTCGACTACAAGACGATGAACGAGGTCGCCGCGTACGGCGGCTTCCCGACGCGCTACCCGCACTGGCGCTTCGGCATGGACTACGAGGGCCTGTCGAAGGGCTACACCTACGGCCTGCAGAAGATCTACGAGATGGTCATCAACACGAACCCCGCGTACGCGTACCTGCTCGAGGGGAATTCGATGGTGGACCAGAAGACCGTCATGGCGCACGTGTGCGGTCACGTCGACTTCTTCAAGAACAACTACTTCTTCTCCAAGACCAACCGCCGGATGATCGACGGCATGGCGAACCACGCGACCCGCGTGCGCCGCCACATCGAGCGGCAGGGCATCGAGAAGGTCGAGACCTTCATCGACGTCTGCCTGTCGCTCGACAACCTGATCGATCCGATGTCGCAGTTCATCACCCGCCGCGCCGCGCCCAAGCCCGAGGGCGCCACCGAAGAGGAAGAGACCGCGGCCGCCGAGGTCCCGAAGCTCCGGTCCAAGCAGTACATGGACAAGTTCATCAATCCGCCCGAGTTCATCGAGAAGCAGAAGCAGAAGATGCAGGCGGAGAAAGAGCGCACCAAGAAGTTCCCCGAGCAGCCCGAGCGCGACGTCCTCCTGTTCCTCATCGAGCACGCCCCCCTCGAGCGCTGGGAGCGCGACATCATCGAGATCGTCAGAGACGAGGCCTACTACTTCGCCCCCCAAGGCCAGACCAAGATATTAAATGAGGGCTGGGCATGTTTGGCAATGAATACAATGGTTTACACAGACATTGGTATTCTGAAAATGGGCGACTTGGTTGCTGGAAATGGATCTCGGGTTTCTGACGGCGCAAAAGAACGACGTGTGTACGATCACCACGTCATTCGTGATCACGAGACAATCACTATCAAAACGAGACGCGGATTGTCGCTCACCGGATCGACCAATCACAGAGTCCTGCTACCCGACGGCATCACTTGGAAGCGGCTCGATGGACTGACGATCGGCGACAAGGTAGGGATCAGCGGTGGCGTTGGGTTGTGGTCAACGCGTGAGGTCGAGCTCGATTGGGAGCTGGGCTACAAGGTTGCACTCGCCGGCGGCGGAAGCAGTTGGCCACTGCGCCGCAAGGTCCTCGGCAGGCGTAAGGCCATCACAGTGCCGACACGCGTGAGCGAAGATCTCGGCGCGTTCCTGGGGTATCTGGTCGGAGACGGCCACATCAGCCGCGTCAAACACCACCTCGGTCTGACCACGGGCGACGAGCAGCAAGCGCTCGACTTCATGGGGCTGGGGCAACGGCTGTTTGGGCTCAGCGCAATCAAGAAACTCGATGGCAATCGCTGGCGGGTGCTTATCCACTCTGAGTCTCTTTCGGACTTCCTCGTCGAAGCGATCGGGCTGACGACGGGCCCGAGCGCACGTGAGAAGAAGATCCCTGAGGTCGTGCTTCGTTCGCCGGAGCCGGTTGTCCGCGCCTTCCTGCGCGCGTACTTCGACTGTGACGCATACGCGGGAAAGTACGGCGTCATCCTCAGTACGACCAGCGACACGCTCGCCGAGCAGGTTCAGTTGCTCCTGCTCAACTACGGAATTCTCAGCTACCGTCGGTTGAGCAAGGCGGATCAGTGCTGGCAGCTTCAAGTGCTGGGCAAGTCAGCGGCCGTGTTCGCCGAGAAGATTGGTTTTGGCCTTCCACGAAAGCAGAAGAAGGTCGAGGCCTACGTCAGCGAGCGGAAGTGGTTCAAGCGCGAGACGTGGGACGACGAGATCGTCTCGATCGAGCACGGGCGGGCCGACGTGTACGACATCTCGGTCGAGGAGACGCACCGCTATGCGGCGGGCGGCTTCATCAACCACAATTCCTACTGGCATTCGAAGATCCTGACGGAGAAGGTCCTGGATGCGTCCGAGGTCATCGACTATGCGGACCATGCGGCGGGCGTGCTGGCGACCTCTCCGGGGCAGCTGAACCCGTACAAGCTGGGGATCGAGCTCCTGCGCGACATCGAAGACCGCTGGGACAAGGGGCGCTTCGGCAAGGAGTGGGAAGAGTGCGACGACCTGGCCCAGCGCAAGAACTGGGACCGGCGGCTCGGGCTCGGGCGCAAGCGCATCTTCGAGGTGCGCGCGCTCTACAACGATGTGACGTTCGTCGACGAGTTCTTCACCGAGGACTTCTGCCGGCAGCACAAGTTCTTCTCGTTCGGCTTCAACGACCGCTCGGGCAACTGGGAGATCGAGAGCCGCGAGTTCAAGAAGGTGAAGAACAAGCTGCTGTTCCAGCTGACCAACCACGGCCAGCCCTTCATCTACGTCGAGGACGGGAATTTCGAGAACCGGGGCGAGCTGCTCCTCAAGCACAAGCACGAGGGGATCGACCTCAAGCTCGATCACGCGCGCGACACGCTGGCCAACCTGGCGCGGGTCTGGAAGCGGCCCTGCAACATCCTCACGAAGATGGACGGCAAGGGCAAGGTCCTGCGCTTCGACGGCCGCGACCACTCCGAACGCTCGGCCGAGTACAAGTAACCCGTTCAGTTGCCCGGGCTAGGGAGTGCACGGTATCGTCGTGACCTGGGGGATGGATGAAGGTCCTCGCGTGGTCCAAGAGCGACGTCGGGCGCAAGCGCGACCACAACGAGGATAGCTTCCTCGTGCGGGTGGACCTCGGCTTGTTCGCCGTGGCCGACGGCATGGGCGGGCACGTGGGCGGCGAGCAGGCGTCGCGGCTGGCCATCGAGGTGCTCGGGCGCGAGGTCGAGAAGGTGGACCTGGTCGAGCTGCCGGCCGGGCCGATGTACACGCGGCCCGAGAACGAGGAGACGGCGCAGGAGTTCGTGCCCGCGTTCTCGTCGGGCGGCAGCATGATCTCCACCGACCCGACCGACCCCGGGGTGCCGACCGACGTGCCGGGGCTGCTCCGGGGCGCCGCCCGGCGCGCGGGGGCCAGCATCTACGACCGCGCCCAGCGCGAGCCCGAGCTGGCCGGCATGGGCACCACGCTCACGGCCATGATGGTGCACCGGGATCGCGTGCACTTCGTCCATGTCGGCGACTCGCGCTGTTACCTGTACCGGAACGGCGCGATCGAGCAGATCACCGAGGACCACTCGTGGATCGCCGAGCAGGTGAAGGCCGGCCTCCTGACGCAGAGCGAGGCCCAGGAGTCCAAGTTCCGCCACATCATCACGCGCTCGGTCGGGTTCGAGCGCGAGGTCTCGGTCGATGCCAGCGGCCGCTCGGCGGTGCCCGGCGACTGCTACCTCCTGTGCTCCGACGGAGCGTCCAACTACTTCGACGCCGAGGAGCTCGGGAACATCTTCCAGGCCAACTACTACTCACGCGTGCCCGAGCTCCTGGTCGAGCTCGCCAACGAGCGCGGCGGCGACGACAACATCACCGTGCTCGTGATCTACCTCGCGAACCACGGGTAGACGGTTCGCGGCCAAGGTCGGCCCTGAGCGGCGTGTCTCCTCTAGATGCGCCTGCGCGGGCCGATCATCGTCGTGCTGATGGCCGGCTGCTTGCCAGGCTGCGCTTCGGGGCGGCGTGACCGCATCATCTCGCAACCCGATGCGGCGCCGCACGACCACGAGCTCACCTCGCAGGACTTCGCTGCTGCCGTCATCGCCGCTGACTACGATCTCGACGGCGTTCGGAACGGAATCGACAATTGCGTGCACGTCCCGAATCCTGGGCAGCAGGACTCGGACCATGACGGGGTGGGGGACGCCTGCGCGTCCGAGACGCTCACCGTCCCGGATGTCACCGAGCTGCCGATCGAGGCCGCCCGCCAAGTGCTCGCGGAGGCCAAGCTCGAGGTCGGCACGCTCAAGCAGCTGGTCCGAGGCGGCAACCTGGAGCTCGTGCGCAAGCAGGTCCCGGATCCTGGCACCAAGGTCGGGCCCACGAGCGCGCTCAGCCTCACGACGGACACCGTGATGTGCGGCAACGGCACTTGCGATCTGCTGGAGACGGCGCGCGGGTGCCCGGCCGACTGTCGCAGCCGGGGCGGCGCGCCGGTCCGCTACCAGGGGCTCGCACAGGTTCTCAGGCCGGAGGACGGCAAGAAGCCCGCCGATTGTCTCGCGCTCCAGCCCCGCGACTCGACCTTCCGGGCTCGCGTCGCAGGCTGCTACGACGTCTGGTTCCGCAGCGTGTACGGCCGCTGGCGGCCGATCGACGACGATGTCCTCCACGCCGACCAGGACGTCCTGACCGCGACCGACCTCGACATCTTGCAGTGTTTCTGGCCGAAGGACGTGCTGCACGGCCGGGAGGCGTCGGACGAATGCCTGTTCAAGACCGCGCTGCGAACGGGAAACCGCACGCTGTGCTGGACCATGCAGGCGACGATGGAGGAGAGCGCCCTGCATCCCTACACCCAGCCGCGCTGCCTGCGCGAGCTGCGCTGAGCGCCCGGCGGTGTAGCTCGTTCCTGGCCAAGCCCGGCGAGGCAGGGCGTGTCTCCTGTGGATGCGGCATCCTCTGCTGGTCCTCGCGCTGGTCCTGCTCGCCTGCGTGCCGGGCTGCGGCACGCATCGCGACCGCGTCATCCCGAAGCCCGATGCGGCCGTCGCGGTGGCTCCTGCCGAGCACGAGCTACACCTGTATGAGGTGACGGGGGACGAGGCGCTCGAGGGCTTCAACAAGGGCGACTACGATCTCGACGGCATCCGCAACGGAAGCGACAACTGCGTCCACGTTCCGAATCCAGAGCAAGAGGACCGGGACAAGGACGGGGTGGGCGACGCCTGTGCATCCGCGAAGCTCACCGTCCCCGACGTCACCGAGCTGCCGTTGGAGACCGCCCGGCAGGTGCTGGCGAAGGCCAAGCTCCGGGTCGGCAAGCTGGCGCACAAGCAGCCAGGCGGCAACGTCGAGATCGTGTTCGAGCAGAACCCGGACCCGGGCACCAAGGTGGGGCCCACGACCGCGCTCAGCCTCACGACGGTCACCGTGACGTGCGGCAACGGCACTTGCGATTTGCTGGAGACGGCGCGCGGGTGCCCGGCCGACTGTCGCAGCCAGGGCGGCGCGCGGGTCCGCTACCAGGCGCTCGCACAGGTGATCAGGCCGGAGGACGGCAAGAAGCCCGCCGATTGTCTCGCGCTCCAGCCCCGCGACTCGACCTTCCGGGCTCGCGTCGCAGGCTGCTACGACGTCTGGTTCCGCAGCGTGTACGGCCGCTGGCGGCCGATCGACGACGATGTCCTCCACGCCGACCAGGACGTCCTGACCGCGACCGACCTCGACATCTTGCAGTGTTTCTGGCCGAAGGACGTGCTGCACGGCCGGGAGGCGTCGGACGAATGCCTGTTCAAGACCGCGCTGCGAACGGGAAACCGCACGCTGTGCTGGACCATGCAGGCGACGATGGAGGAGAGCGCCCTGCATCCCTACACCCAGCCGCGCTGCCTGCGCGAGCTGCGCTGAGCGCCGGGCGGTACTACGGCGTCGGGGCGAGGATGCGGACCTTGCCGCTGGTCCAGGCGGTGCCGCCGCGGCCGTCGTGCGCGACCACGAACAGGCGCAGCGCCTCGGGGCCTTCGGGGACCGTGAGGTCGGACTCGGTCTTGGCGTCGTCGGTGCGCACCGGGTCGAGCTTGCCGTCGGTCGTGTAGTACGACACGAACAGGGACTCGGTGCTGAGGCCGTTGAGCGGCGGGTCGATGGTCTCCCGTGAGCCGGCGCCCAGGGCGACCGAGAGCTTGTGCTTGGACTCGCTGGCGAGCTCCGGGACGGTGGCGGCGCTGAGGTCGGGCAGGGGCATGCCGTCGATCTGGAAGTCCGACAGGCTCGGGTTCTTGTTGGGGTGCGCCGAGCGCGAGACCACCAGGCGCTTGATGCTGACGTCGCAGTCCGGGGCCGGCGTGCCCTCGTCGCGGAAGTGGTCGGCGCAGGCCTTGAGCGTGCCGGCCGGGGCGACCACCTGCGTGATGATGACCTGGCCGCTCTCGCCCTCGGCGCGGCCCGTGAGCGCGAGCTGGGGCAGCTGATACTGCGCGGTGGTATCGACCGAGATCACGCAGAAGGGCGCCTCGGGGTTGACCACGCACAGGACCGGGGTCTCGCTCGCGAAGTTGAGGCACGAGGTCACCTGCTGGCCGGGCGCGGGCACGCAGGCGAACCAGGTCATCTCGATCTGGCGCTGCGCCTGCAGGGGATCCACGACCAGGGCGTCGAGGTCGACGCTCGTCCCGGGCGCGCCCTCGGGCGGCTCGGCGCGGATCGCGATCACGCGCAGCTTGTCGATCACGGCGGTGGACGGCAGGTTCTCGGCGCAGGCGGCCAGGCCGAGGAGGGGCAGGAGGAGGAGCACGCGACGCATGGGGTTTTCGATGCTCGGCGAAGTGTTTACGGAGCGTACGCGCCGACCGACACGCTGGCAACCTTGCGCGGCAGGGCCTTGCCTTTCGGGTCGTTGTCGCCGCTGTGACGCAGCTCCTCGAGCCAGTTGAGGTTCTCGCGGGCCTGGACGTGACGCGGGTCGAGGCTCAGGGCGCGGCGGAAATCGGCTCGCGCCGCCTCCAGATCACCCTTGAGGTAGTGGACCAGGCCCAGGTTGAACGGGAAGGCCGCGGTCTTGGGGCCGAGGTCGGCAGCCTCGCGGAAGGCCAGCTCGGCGGCCGCCAGGTCGTTGCGCCGCATCTTCACGACGCCGAGGTTGTTGTGCGCCGCGGCGAACTTGGGGTGCTTCGAGAGCGCGTCGCCGAGCGCCTTCTCGGCGTCATCGTCGCGTCCGAGCTGCACCAGGGCCGCCGCCAGGTTGTTGTATGCGGCGGCGTAGTACGGGTCCTTGGAGGCCGCCTGCTGGCCGCGCAAGGCCGCCTTGTCGTAGTGGCCGAGCGCGTACTCGACCAGCGCCAGGTCGTACAGGGCGACCGCGTTGTCGCTGTCGATCGACAGCGCGTGCTCGAGGTCGCTGATCGCGCCGTTCAGGTCGCCAGCCAGCGCGCGCACGACGCCGAGGCCGATGTAGCCGGCCGGATCGTCGCGGTCCTGGCGCAGCAGGGTGTCGTACTCGGTGGCCGCCAGGGCCAGCTGCTCGGACTTGAGGTGGAGCGCCCCGAGCAGCTGGATCTCGACGCGGCCGCTGCCCTCGACGTCGGTCTTGCCGAGCTCGGCGTAGGCTTCGGGCGCGCGGTTCATGCGGATCAGCACGCCGACCAGGGCGTGACGGGCGCGCACACGCGAGGGGTCGAGGTCGAGCACCTCGCGCAGCTCCTTCTCGGCCTGCTCGTCGTCGTGGCGGCGCAGCGCGATCGCCGCCAGGGCCATGCGCGGCCCGATGGCCTTGGGGTGGCGGTCCGCCATGTCGCGGAACAGCACCGCCGCCTTGTCGAGGTCGCCCGCGCGGTAGGCCTCCGCGGCCTCCTGCTGGTGCAGCTCCGCCTGCGTGTCCTCGCTGCCTGCCTCGGGGCCGACCAGCATGCGCATGGTCGGGTCGGGCTGCGAGGCGGTCGTGCCCCCGCAGCCGACCAGGGCCGCCACACACAACCAGCGTGCGATCGGGAAGCGGTCCTTCTTCACGTGGAGCTCCTTCGGTTACGGACTGTTACGGATTATCGGGAGGCGGATCGCCGCCGCCGGTGCCATCGCCGCCGCCTTCGCTGCCGTCCCCGCCGTCGGTGGGGGGCGGCTCGGCCTTCTTGCCCTTCTTGGCGGCGATCACGACGATGGTCTGCTCGGACGAGGCCGCGGCGCCGTGGGCCTCCATGAGTGCGGCCGGGACCCCGCGCGCCGCCAGCGCGGCCGCGATGGCATCGGCACGCTTCTGCCCGAGCGCCCGGTTGTCGTCGTCACTGCGCTTCTTGGGCGCCGGCGACGAGATGATGCGGAACTTCGCGACGTCGTACTGGCCGCGCATGTGCTGGGCCAGCTGGTCGAGGACGCGGCCGGCCGCGCGCGCCAGCGTGGACTCGTCCTTCTCGAACTCGAGCGGAACCTTGAGCGTGAACTGGCCGTCCTCGCCCAGCGCGACCAGCTCGCGGCCGCCGCTGTCCGGGCAGCCGTCGTTGTCCTGCACGCCGTTGATGGTCTCGGGCTTGTCCGGGCACTTGTCCTTGGTGTCGAGGACGCCGTCCTTGTCGTTGTCGGGCTCCGGGCAACCGTCGTCGTCGAGGACGCCGTCCTTGTCCTCGGCCTCGGACGGGCACTCGTCGAGCTCGTCGGGCACGCCGTCGTTGTCGTTGTCGGGATCGATGCAGCCGTCGTTGTCCTCGAAGCCGTCCTTGTCCTCGGCCTCCTTGGGGCACTTGTCGAGGTTGTCGGCGACGCCGTCACCGTCCGAGTCGGCCTTGGTGATCGGGCAGCCGTCGGCCGGGCTCGGCGGCAGCTTGTCCTCGGCGTCGTTCGGGCAGGCGTCCTTGATGTCGGGCACGCCGTCGTTGTCGTTGTCGGGATCGACGCAGCCGTCGGCGTCCTCGTGGCCGTCCTTGTCCTCGGCCGTGTTCGGGCACTTGTCGACGTTGTCGGCGATGCCGTCGTTGTCGTTGTCGAGGTCGGGGCAGCCGTCCGAGTCCTCGAAGCCGTCGCGGTCTTCCTTGATCGTGAGGCACTCGCGGCCCATCGCGTCGGTGCCCTCGTCCTCGTCGTAGACGCCGTCGTTGTCCTGGTCGCGGTGGTCAGGCGCGTAGCTGACGCCGATGAAGGCGCGCCAGTTGGGGGCGCCGATGCCCTTGAGCAGACCGGCGCCGCCGCCCAGCATCAGGCTGATGCCCTTGGCGATGCGCACCTTGCCGCCGGCGTCGATCTCCATCGGGCTCGAGGTCAGCTTGGTCGAGAAGCCGTTGCGTCCGGTCAGCTCGCCGTAGACCGCGAACGGCTTGGCGACCTTGTAGCCGGCGCCCAGCGCGAAGGTCAGCTCCTGGCCGACGTCGCTCGAGAACAGCGTGCGCGGCGCGCGGAAGACCAGGCCGAGGTTGGCGGCGAACTGCGCCTTGCCCTGCTTCTGCTCGATGGCGACGCGGGGCCGGAAGGTCGGCGTCTTCTCGCCGGTGAAGTCCTTGCCGCCGCTGGTCGGGAGGGTGAGCGCCGGGGTCACCGCGATCGACAGGCCCTGCTGGCCGTCGCCGTGGGCCAGCCACTTGAACTCCACCCAGGTGTCGCCGATGGTCGTCTTGGAGACGCCCTCGTCCGGCGCGCGCCCCATCTTGTCGATGCCGTCGCCCTTGATGTTGGCGATGAAGGGCAGGAGCAGGCCGACCTGGAACTTGTTCTTGAAGGCGTAGGCGAACGTGAGGTCGGTGATGCTCTCGGCGGTGATGACCTCGGTCCGCGTCTTGAGGTTGTTGTTGTTATCGACCGTGAACACGGTCAGCCCGCCGGCCGACTGGTGGAAGTAGGCCGCGGCGGAGTAGTTCTTGTTGGGCATCACGCCCGCGCCTTCCATGGTCACGTAGGTCTGCGGACCGGGCGCCGGGTCGAAGCTGTCGATGGAAAAACTCTTGTCGAACGGCGGTGTTCCCTGCGCGAACGTGTTGCTGGACGCACCCGCGAGCGTGCTCGCGAGGACGGTACAGGCAAGCCAGGATCTCCGCATACGGGCCCTCCCCGGGCGACTCGGCACGACGGTGCCGCGTCCATTGAAACACAACGGCCCACGATAGAGCAATGCTCGGCGCCACGTGAATCGGGCTCGAACTTGCGCCCGCGGGCCTGGAGCGCTACTATAACGCACCGCGTAATAATCGCGGCGAGCAACGTCCCGCAACCGCACGCAGGAGCACCATGAACGCCGCACACACGTCCGAGGTCATGAGAGCCGGCATCAAGCGCAGTCTCGACTGCTGGCGCGAGCGCTTCGGCGGCGCCGAGGACGCGCTCTACTGGGCCTTGAGGCTCAAGCTGGCGGACGCCGAGGACGTGGGCAGCGAGGCCGTGGTGCGCGAGATTCCGGCGCGCCTCCAGGCCGAGGTCCTGCGCTCGCACCAGCAGGTCAACGCCTACTTCGACAACGTGCGCTACGCGCTGCTCGATCCCCTGACCAAGGTCTGGGGCACGCTGGTGAATGCGCTTCGCGTGGCCGCCAACGTGGATTCGGTGACCGCCCGCCAGCGCGAGGTCTTCGGGTTCGCGGCCGAGTCGCTGGCCACGTTCTTCCGCGCCGCCCACCACGACATCAAGGTGGCCGACGCCCTGTGGCACGCCTTCCAGCCCATGCCGGCGCCCGACTGCCAGACCCTGGCCGCGCTGCTCAACGTCCACATCGACGCCCGCCTCGACGGCGCGACCGTCCTGAAGATCGTCCGCGTGCTCGGCAACGAGGGCCCGCTGACCTCCGAGGAGTCAGAGGCGCTCGCGACCCTCAAGAACACCGGCCTCGTCAACGCCGCCTTCCGCGGCCTCCGCGGCCAGGGCTAGGACCTAGAACTCCCCGCGCATGCCGATGCTGGGGATGATCGGCAGGCCGGTGACGGTCGAGCGCTTGGAGAAGTCGAAGCTGTAGAACGTGCCCTCGGGGTTGAGGTGCGAGTAGGCGTTCTGCACGTCGAGGTACATCGAGAAGGCCCAGGTGCGGAAGCGCCACTCCTTGTCGATGCGCACGTCGAGCTGGTGGAAGGCGGGCAGGCGCTCGGTGTTGGGCGGGCCGGGGATCGGGATGTAGACGTCGCCGTCGGCGTCGTAGATCCCGCCGCGCGCCGCGGTCTGCGGATCGCCGCTCACGAAGCGGAAGCGCGCGCCGGCCTGCCAGCCCTTGCCCCACTTCTTGCTCGCGACCAGCGCCAGGATGTGGGTCTGGTCGAAGTCGAACAGGCGGTAGTCGTCGCCCGGGTGGTCCTTGCGCTCGCTGCGCATGAGCGTGTACGAGAGCCACGCGAACCAGCCGTGCTGCATCTGGTGGCGGAGCAGGAGCTCGCCGCCGAAGACGCGGCCCTTGCCCTGGTTGTTGTAGCCCTCGACCGTGATCTTGCCGTCGCGCAGGATCAGCTGATCCGAGCGCACCGAGAGGTCGTCGAGGAACTTCAGGAACGCGGTGCCCTCGACCTGCCAGCCCGCCGGCAGCGTGTGCTCGACGCCCAGCGACACGTGCAACCCCTCCTCGTCGCGCAGCTTGGGGTTGCCGAAGCTCGGGTCGGTCTCCCACGGCTGGGGCGGCTGGTGGAACAGGCCCACGCCGCCCTTGATCGTGGTGTCGCCGCTCACCGCGTAGCGGCCGTTCAGGCGCGGTGACACCGTCAGCGTGCGCGACGAGTAGGTGTAGTCCACGCGCGACGACGGATACAGCGTGAGCTTGCCGCGGTTGTATTCGAGCTCGGCGTACAGCGCGGGCGTGTACTCGGAGCCGGTGCGGTCGGTGGTCAGGATCTCGGCGCCCGACAGCGGCTGCGCCGGAAACTGGCCCTCCTGCGGCGGCCGCGGCGCCTGCACGAACACGTGATAGGGCAGGAGCTGGTGCTCGTAGCCGATCGTGACCTTGGCGGTGCGCGTGATGCGGTGCGCCCACTCGGTGCGGACGCCGGTGTAGAGCGACTCCAGCAGGAAGTCGAACTGCGGCCCGAGCGCGAACTTCAGCTGGCTGTAGCCGAGCGCGCCCGACAGCCGGACCTCGTCGAAGGCCGACAGGCGGCGCGTCCAGATGGCGTGCAGGCGGTGGAGGTCGATCCCGGTCGATACCGAGCCGCGCAGCGCGGGGTCGATGTCGCTCGGCTGGTCGAACAGGAGCTTCAGGCGATCGTTGTCGCCGAACAGCAGCATGGTGAGGTTGCCGCCCGCGAATTTCGGGTTCTCGTAGAGCGCCTGGTAGTCGTAGTAGACCGGGGCGCTGGTGAAGTCGAAGCCCGAGTCCTTGGGCAGGATGAGGCCGAGGTAGGCGTCGACGTAGCTCCGGCGCGCCGCGAACGCGATCGAGCCGTTGCCGAGCGGGCCCTCGACCAAGAACTTGGCGTCGATGAAGTTGGCGTCGACGTAGCCGGTCCACTTGCGCTTGGGGGCGCGTGTGTCGACGTCGATGATGCCGCCGGTGGCGCGGCCGTAACGGGCCGAGAAGTTGCCGGGGATGAAGTCGACCTTGGACAGGATGTCGCTGTTGATGATCGAGGTCAGGCCGCCGAAGTGATAGACCAGCGGCACCCAGAAGCCCTGGATGTAGACCGCGGTGTCCTCGGGCGCCGAGCCGCGCACGATCAGCTGGCCGTTGTTGAACGAAGGCCGCGCGACGCCGGGGAAGTTCTCGACCGCGCGGATGGCGTCGCCCTGCACGCCGGGGATGCGCGTGATCTCGTCGATCAGGATGGTGCGCCGCGAGACCTCCTCGCGGCGGGGCCGGCCGCGCACGATGGTCTGGTACTTGCCCGAGCGCCCGCTGTCCGAGACCGCGGAGGCCAGCGCGTAACGCACGGTGAGCTCCTGGCCGGCGGTCACGAGCTCGTCGATCTCGCTCGCGATGTAGGCCGGGCTGGGCGTGATGCTCACGGTGACCTTGCCGGGCGGCAGGTCGGGGATGACGAAGCTGCCGTCGGGCCCGGTGTCGACCTGGCCGATGGCGGTGTGGCTGAAGTCGTCGGCGGCCGCGACCTCGATCGTGACGCCGCCCAGGCCCTTGCCGGCCTCATCGACCACGAAGCCGCGCAGCGAGCCGGTCTTGGCCACCACCGGCGCCTCGACCTTCTTGAGCGTGAACTTGTACTCGTAGATCACGCGGATCGCGATCGGCTTGTGGTTCTTGACCGCGGGCCAGAACTTGAACTGGCGCACCGCCGCCAGCGCGGCCTCGTCGAAGCCGTGGCCGGCCGGGCCGACGACCTTGACGTCGGTCAGGACGCCCTGCGAGTCGACCGTGATCTCGAGCTTGACCGTGCCCTCGATCCCGGCCGCGGCGGCCTCGGGCGGGTACTCGGCCTCGACCTGGTAGCGGATCTGGGGCGGCAGGATGTCGCCCACGGGGGCGGGCGGGTTGACCGGTGGCCCGTCGTCGGCAAACCCCGGCGACGACAGCACCAGGAGCGCGAGCACGGCCACCCGAGCGGCGTGATGTGGTCTCATGAACGGGCGCTAGGGTATGACGAACGTGTACGTATACGTGATGGTTTTTGCGGCCGGCTTGCCGTCCGAGGCGATCGCGGGCGAGAACTGGAAGCGCTTGAGCGCCTCCACCGCGGCCTCGTCCAGCCCGTGGCCCAGGCCCTTCAGGACCTTGACCTTGCGGACATGGCCCTGCTCGTCGATCTCGACCGCCAGCTTCACGGAGCCTTCGATGCCCTCGCGCTCGGCGTCGTCGGGATAACGCGCCTCGACTTCCTTGAGGACCTTCGGCTCGGTCTTGCAGCAATAGACGTCGGCCGCCTTGGTGCCGGTGCCGCCCGGGACGCCCTTGGGGTCGCCGTTCGGGTCGCCGGTCGTGCGGGTGCCGGGCTTGCCCTTGCCGCCCTTGACCCCGTTGGGGTCGCCCTTGAGGTTGCCCTCGTCGCTGGCGTTGACCGTGACGTTGCTCGGCCCGGTCGTGGTCGAGGCCATCGGCACCTCGAGCAGGGGCGGCGGCTCGTCGGGCTTGGGCGGCGGCTTCTGCTCGGGAGGCTTGTCGGCCTTCACCGGCGGCGGCGGCTCGTGCGAGACCTTGCGGATCTTGGGCGGCTCGGTCTTGGGCAGCGGCACGTCGGGCTTGGGCGGCTCCGGCTTGGGCTCGGGCTTGGGCGGGTCGGGCTTGGGCTCGGGCTTGTGCTCGACCGGGACGATCGCCACCACGATGGGCGGCGTCGGCTCCCGGCCGTGGCCCCAGCGATCGGCGGCCGCCATGCCGCCGGCGCCCAGCCCGACATGGATGACGACCGCGAGCGCGCCGGCGACCACGTACGGTCCCGAGCCATCGGTCAGCGCGCGCGGCCACTTCACGGCTTGGGCCCCACCGGTGTCGGGTCGTATGACAGGGCGAACTTGGTCACGCCATTGCCCTTGACGAGGTCGATGAGCTTCACGACGTCGTCGTAGAGTACCGTCCGATCGGCTGCGATGATAGCCTGCACCTCGGGGTTGGACGCCTGGGCGCGCACTTCCTTGGCCGCGTCCTCCCAGGTGGTGGCGACGCCATTCAGGAACAGTTGCGGGGGCTTGCCCCCCGTGGGCTTGCCCAGCGTGAACCCGAGTGTCTTTTGCACGACCTGGTTGCCGCTGGCCGCGTGCGGCAGCTCGACCTCGATCGCGGGATTCACGATGTACTTGGCGGTGACCATGAAGATGATCAGCAAGACCAAGGTGATATCGACCAGCGGCGTGACGTTGATCTCGGTGATGGCGCCGCCACCCCCGTCATCGTCCTCGTAGTCCTTGCCGGTGCCCGCCACTAGTCGGCCGCCTTTGCCTCGCGGGCGGGCGCGCGCTGCTCGTCACGCGCCTTGAGCTCGCCGAGGATCGCGTGGGCGATCGAGTCGGCCTTGGCCACGTTGCCCTTCACGCGGCGCTGGAAGTAGTTGTACGCGGCGACCGCCGGCAGCGCCACCAGGAGGCCGATCGCGGTCGCGACCAGCGCCTCCGAGATGAGGCGCATGATCTCGGAGGTGTTCTCCTTGGCGGCCCCGGCGGCGGCAGCGGCCGCGGCCTTCTTGGTGTTGGCGCCCAGCTTGTCGAAGGCGCCGATGATGCCGATGACGGTGCCGAAAAGGCCGATGAACGGCGCGTTGTTGCCGATGGTGCCGAGCACGACCAGGTTCTTCTCCTGGCCCTGCCGCTCGCGCCCGCGCACCCCCTGCATGGCCTCGCCCGCGGCGCCGGCGCCCCGGTCGGCCTCGCGCAGCCCCTCGCGCGCCACCGCGGCCTCCATCGACGGATCGGCGGCCAGGTCCTTCATCACCTTGTCGCGGTCGCCGTCGCCCAGGGCGCGCTTGATCTTGGCCAGCAGGGCGTCGCTGTCCCCCTTGCGGGAGGCGTAGTAGATCGCGCGTTCGACCATGATCATGACCGAGATGATGGACAGGCCGACGAGCAGGTACATGACCCACTCGGCGCCAAGCAGTGCGAACTGGGTGAAGCGCTCGATCAGATTCATGGGACCTCGGCTGGCGGGGGCTCGGGAAGGACAGGGAGCGGGTGAGAGGGTTTGGTCAGCTCGGCGAGGACAACGGTTGCATAGGCGCCGCGCGGCAGGGCGAAGCTTACGACGATCTGGCCCTGGGTGTGAGTGCCCGCAGGCAGGTGCGGATTCGCCGGCTCGCGGGTCACCGAGACGTCCTGGAGGGCGATCGCCACCTCGCGGCGGGTGCCCTCCGCCAGCCGTCCTGCACGCCCGAAATCATTCAGGGTGAGATGCTCTGCCGCCAGGATCGCTTCCTCCAGCTGGGCGGCCGGCGAGCCCGCGGTCGGGGTCTTCATCTGGGGGCCGAACATCGGCCCGGTGGGGACGATTTCGCCGGCATCTACGCGAGTTTGCTCGACAGTCGGGGAATCCGGGGCGAGGAAGTAGGCGTGTCCGCCGGGCCGCACCATGACGTCGCCTGCCAGCACTTGCCGGGGCGGCCCGAGGTCGAGGCGGGCGTCGAGCACGCGGTTGAACAGGTGCGACTGCAGGGCCGACAGCATGAGCCGCTTCTCGCGCGGTGGGCCGCCGCCCCGGCCGGCCAGGATGGCGCGCCCGCGCTCGGCGTTGTCGCCCCGGTTGCCGAAGCGCTGCTCGCCGTAATAGTTCGGCACCCCGACGGCGCGCAGCCGCTCGAGGATGGCCAGGGCGGCGGTCGCGGCCTGGTCGGGATCACCCTGGACCTGGAGCCGCAGGCGGAAGCGGTTGCCGCTGAGGTGGCCGGTCTTGAGCTTGTTGCCGTGGCGGCGCGCCTCGAGCACGCGCAGGGTCTGCCCCGGGGGCAGCTCGAACTGGAGGGCCAGCGCGCGTTCGGGCGCGACGCCGGGGATCGAGACGCGCTGCCGGGTCACGGCCCGACGGTCCTTGAGCCCGGCGGTCCCGAGGTCGCGCGCCGGCACCCCGAGGGCGGCGGCCAGCTGGTTGACCGCATCGAAGGTCGTGAGGTTGCGCTTCTCGATGGTCACGTAGGTGTGAAAGCCGTCGCCCGACGGCTCGTACAGGGGCACCTCGTCGACCACGAAGTCCTCGGGCTCGGTCCCGAGGCTGGCGTCGATCCGGCCGAGATCGGTGCTCGCGTACCTCACTGAACGCACCTTGGCTCTCTCCGCATGCGGGCGCAGAGGATACAATGAGAGGGGTTTGCGTGGCTGGTTCGCATTCGCGATCGTCCTCGGCGCCTGCGGCGGCGCGTCGCCGCACAGCCAGCCGGTGGTCCTGGGGCCGGGGCACGGCAAGCACATGGGGCAGCTCATGGTGTTCGACGCCGTGCACGGGTCGCACGCCACCCTGAGCGACCTCGGCACCGCCGGCCTGGGCGCGCGCGCGGTCTATGTCGGCGAGCAGCACAACGACCCGCACCACCACCTGGTCGAGCTGCGCGTGCTGGCGGAGCTGTACTACCGCGACCACGATCTGGCGCTCGGCCTCGAGATGGTGCAGCGCCCGTTCCAGGCCGCGCTCGACCGCTACGTGCGCGGCGAGATCGACGAGGCCGAGCTGCAGAAGCAGATCGAGTGGCAGGAGCGCTGGGGCTTCGACTGGGAGCTCTACCAGCCCATCTTCGACTTCGCGCGCGCGCACAAGATCCCGATCGTCGCGCTCAACGCGCGGCGTGAGCTGACCAAGCACATCGCCAAGGTCGGGCTCGACGGCCTGAGCGCCGACGAGAAGGCCGAGCTGCCCGAGCTCGACCTCGGCAACGCGCGCCACAAGGAGATGGTCCGCGAGGCCATGGGCGAGGGCCATGGCGGCATGGGCGATCCGGCGTCGTTCGACCGCATGTATGCGGCGCAGGTGACCTGGGACGAGACCATGGCCGACACCGTGGCCCGGCGGCTGGCCGCACCCGGGGCGCCACACCGCATGGTGGTGTTCGCCGGCGAAGGGCACATCCGCGAGGGGCTCGGCATCCCGCAGCGGGCGGCGCGCCGCGGCGTGACCCCGTTCGTGACCGTGATGCCGGCCGCGCGCGACGAGGTCGAGGAAGCGGTGACGGCCAAGCTGGCCGACTGGATCGTGAGCTGGTAGCCCGCGCGCGCTGACCCACGCTCGAGCTGGAAATCGACGCGGCAGGCGTGGCGGCGCGACCGATGCGGCCCACACTTCGCACCATGCGCCTCTATGACGTGTTGGAAGCCAATCGCGGCGAGCTCCTCGCGCGCTGGGTCAAGCAGGTCCAGGAGCGCCTCGATCCCGCCATCACCGGGATCGAGCTGCTCGACCAGATGCCGATCTTCATCGAGCAGCTGATCGGCCAGCTGAGGCCTGGCGTGCTGCCGCTCCCCGAGGGCGCGAACGATCACGCCGAGGAGCACGGCCGCCAGCGGCTGCGCCTCGGCTTCGACGTGCGCTCGGTGGTCCGCGAGTACGGCTTCCTCGAGCAGGCCGTGCTGCAGCTCGGCGCCGCGCAGGGGGAGCCCATCGACAGCGCCGACCTCGAGCTCCTGTCGCGCTGTATCAACGAGGCCTGCTCGGACGCGGTCGTGCAGTACAGCCGGCAGCGCGACCGTGAGGTCCAGCGCAAGGACGCCGAGCACGTCGGGTTCCTGGCGCACGAGATCCGCAACGGCCTCAGCGCGGTGCGCACGGCGTTCGCGATCCTGCAGCGCAGGGCGCAGCTCCCGTCGGACCGCGCGGCCACCACCCTCGAGCGCAACCTCGGGCGGCTCTCGGATCTGGTCGACGGCGCGCTGGCCGACAGCTGGCTGCGGGCCGGCGCCGAGCCCAACGGCGTCCGGCTCGACCTCGAGGCGCTGCTGGGCGGAATCGTCGAGGAGCTGGCGCTCGAGGCCGAGGCCAAGGAGATCCGGCTCCAGCTGGCGGTGCCGCCGCTCACGCTGCACGCCGATCCGCGCCTCATGCGTTCGGCGGTGTCCAACGTCCTCCGCAACGCGCTCAAGTTCACCAAGGTGGGCGGGGTCGTGTCCGTGCGCGCCGTGCGCGACGCCGAGCGGGTGCGCATCGAGGTCGAGGACAGCTGCGGTGGGCTGCCGCCGGGCGAGGCCGAGCGGCTGTTCGATCCCTTCGTGCAGGGGGGCACCGATCGCACCGGCTTCGGGTTCGGCCTGGCCATCGTCAAGAACGCGGTCGAGGCCCACAACGGGTCGGTGCGCGTCCACAGCCTGCCGGGCCACGGCTGCATCTTCACGATCGACCTGCCTTATCTGCCCGGCTGACCGGCGGCCTCGCGGCTACCGTCGGGAATGCCACCGACGCGCGGCGCGTTGGATCGCTCGTGCGCGCGCGCCGTTACCTGCTCCCGCTCCTCCTGGCCGCCTGCGGCAGCCCGCGCCCCGAGCGTGCACCGGCCCGGGAGCCCACGGTGGTGGCGAGCCTGGCCGTGCCGGCCGCGGCGCCGGCCGCGGTGGAGCGCTGGATCCCGGGCGATCTGCATGAGCACGTGTCGCCGCCGGATCGGAACGACGTGACGGTCGATGTCGCGGCGGTGGTCGCGATGGCGCACGAGCGCGGCCTCGAGTTCGTCGTGCTGACGCCGCACATGTGGAACAACGAGTGGGTGGTGCCGGAGGTGCGCGACAGCTTCGTGAGCAAGTGGAAGAAGCTGGTCGAAGCGGCCGCGGCGCCGGGCCCGGTCACGCTGCTGCCGGGTACCGAGTACGCCATCCGCGGGGTCGGGCATTTCGGCGTCCTCGGGGCCGATCTGGCGGCCCTGTGCACGCAGGCCGGCGATTCCGGCTGCGACCCCATGCAGTTCCTGGCGGCCGCGCGCGCCGCCGGCGGCTTCATCACCGTGAACCACCCGTTCGCGGTGCCGACCAACATCCCCGGCGTCGGCGCCTCGCACCACGACATGTCGTTCCGGCCCTGGACCAGCGGAACCGGCGAGGTGCCCGCGCTCGACGCGGTGGAGATCTGGAACCTGCCGCTGTCCCTGGCCAACATCGTCAGCACGCCGGGCGGCGAGACCGGCGAGACCCGGGCGCTGGCGCGCGCGGATCAGCTGGTGCACACGCTGGGACGGCGGATTGCGCTGGTCGGCGGCTCGGACAACCACACGCACATGCTGTGGCCGACCACCTGGGTGCGCGCGCGCGACCGCTCTGCGGCGGCCATCCTGGCCGGGCTCCAGGCCGGCCGCGTCTGCGTCGGCAGCCCCGACGCCGGTGACCTGGAGGCGCGCGGCGAGCGCGATCCCGCGGGCACGTGGCAGGGCATCGGCGGCGTGGTGACGGGCGGGACGGTCACGCTGCGCTGGCACGGCGAGGGCGAGCTGTTCGTCGACGGCCAGAGCCGCGGCGTCCACGACGGCGGGCTCACGGTGACGTCGGATCTGGCGCTGCACACGTTCCGGCTGGTCAAGGGCCGGAGCCGCTGCGGCTTCCTGTACGCGAACCTCCGCTAGCGCGCGCAGTCGTCGTCGATGGTGCGCATCAGGCTGACGGCGATCCAGCGCGGTGCGGGCGGCGTGCCCATGCGCTGGTAGCGCACGTCGACGGTCTGGTCCGGCGTGGGCGCGTCGCCGAGCAGGCGCTTGCGGATGGTCGACGGTGGGCACTCGGGGGCGCGCACCGGGTGGTCCTCGCACTGGAGGTCGGGCAGCTCGACGAGGTCGATCCCGGCCTTGGTGAACGTCACGACGAACAGGCAGCGGCGCTCCTGATCGGGCGCGCCTTCGACGCGCGGTGAGCGCGACGGCGAGCGGAACACGTACTCGGCGTGGCCCCCGGTCGCGAGATCCGCGAAGCCGCGCTCGCCGACCCCGATCGCGGTGAAGCGCACGAGCTCGACGTCGGAGGCCAGCTTGCGCGCGTCGTGCAGCGCGAGGTCGAGCCCCGTGAGCACGTCGAAGGGCAGGTGCGGGCTCGGCTCGTAGCTCGACAGGTGATGCGCGATCGGCGCCAGCGGCGCGGGGCCGGCATCGGGTGCGGGCACATGCACCGCAAGCGGGACCTGCGGGGCCGGCGGGGTGGTCGAGCGCGGCTCGCGACGCGACCACCAGATGAGGACGAGCGCCGCGGCCGCCAGCACCGGGACGCCCACGAGGAGCCAGGCCTTGCGCGGGGTCGACGGGAAAG
>JADMIO010607169.1_pt1 | contig 23506 bp, 15 predicted proteins | sample 8958161 | NCBI WGS metagenome assembly JADMIO01 (sample SAMN16585339, study PRJNA669376) | soil metagenome | isolation source: Crop rotation soil | place: USA: Cullars Rotation, Alabama | collected 2011
GCCGCGACTTCAAGTCACGTGAATTCCAAGCTTCGGATCCCACTGTGCTGGAAAGGGCGGCCAGCCGGCGTCTCGCCATTGTCGTCGACGGGAGCAAACTGGTGGATCGGCTTGGCACGCATAGCCCGGTTCCTGCGGAGGTCGTCGCGTTCGGGCTGGAAGCAACCCAGGCGGCTCTGGAGGTTTTGGGAGCGAGCGCTCGGCTGCGCTTGTCGCAGGCAGGCGATCCCTTCGTCACCGATAATGGAAATCGTATTCTCGACTGCAGCTTCGGTTCCATCGCCGATCCAGCGCGGTTGGAAGAGCGCATCAGGCACATTGTCGGAGTGGTCGAAAGCGGGCTCTTCATCAGCCGCGCCGATCCGGTCTTCGTCGCCGATGCAGGCGGTGTGCACCGGCTCGACAGCGCGCGGAGCCATCGGGGCAGCCCCCCGGTTTTGGTCATCATGGGGGTATCGGGCGCGGGCAAATCAACGATCGCACAGGAACTCGCGGCACGCCTCGGCTGGGCCTTCGAGGAAGGCGACTCGCTCCATCCTGAGGCGAACATTGCCAAGATGCATGCCGGCATGCCGCTGACCGATGCGGATCGAGAGCCTTGGCTCAAGCGCGTGGCCGCCTGGATCGACGGTCAGCGCGCCAAGAAACAGCCGGGCATTATCACCTGCTCCGCCCTCAAGCGATCGTATCGCCAGATCATCATCGATCGTCGACCGGAAGCCCGGCTGGTCTATCTTCGTGGCAGCCGCGAGCTGATCGCCCGTCATCTGGCGGGCCGCGACGACCATTTCATGCCGGCAAGCCTGCTCCAGAGCCAGATCGACACGCTCGAGGAACCGGGGCCTGACGAGGATCCGTTGATCATCGATCTCGGACCACCGCCGAGCGAGATCGCGGAAGCAATCATTCGTCTCCTCGGTGCTTCAGCGACCGTCAACCAGAGCGCCGCCGGCGCTTAGCTACATGGGGTAGGGGGCGCATGCCGGGAACGACTAATCCCGAACGGGAACGGCTGGAAGAGGCCAATGCACACCTGCAAGCCTGGCGCAAATGGGGCCCCTATGTGAGCGAGCGCCAATGGGGGACGGTGCGCGAAGACTACAGCGCCGATGGCGACGCCTGGAATCACTTCCCCCATGAACATGCGCGCAGCCGCGCCTATCGCTGGGGCGAGGATGGTATCGGCGGCTTCTGTGACGCAAAGCAGCGCTTGTGCATCGCAGTTGCGCTCTGGAATGGCAAGGATCCGATCCTGAAGGAGCGCATGTTCGGCCTCAGCAACCGCCAGGGCAATCACGGCGAGGATGTGAAAGAGCTCTACTACTACCTCGACGCAGTGCCGACCTATAGCTACGCGCGGATGCTCTACAAATATCCGCAGGCGGAATATCCCTACGACCGGCTGGTTCAAGAGAACGCTCGGCGCGGCAGGCAGGAGCCCGAATTCGAGATCATCGATACCGGCATCTTCGACGACGACCGCTACTTCGATGTCGATATCGAGTATGCCAAGGCGGGTGCCGAGGACATCCTCCTGCGGCTCACCGTTCACAATCGCGGGCCCGAAGAGGCAACAATCCATGTACTGCCTCAGCTCTGGTTCCGGAATAACTGGAGTTGGTTCGCCGCCGGCCGAAAGCCCTCTCTAGAGCTGGTCGGGAACGATGTCGTGGCGGAGCATGGAAAGCTCGGTCTCTATGCGATTCATTTCGATGCGCCGGACGAGATCAAGTTCTGCGAAAACGAGACCAATGTCGCAAGACTCTACGGGAGCGAAGACACCGGCCGTTTGTACAAGGACGGGTTCGATGACTATGTCGTGAAGGGCGACCAGAACGCGGTCGGTTCCCGCAAAGGCACCAAAGCCGCCGGCATCTACCGGCGGAGCCTTCCGCCAGGCGCCAATACGACCATCCGGGTGAGGCTCAGAGAAGGCCAGCCAAGATCTGAACCCTTTGCGGATTTCGAGCAGCTCTTCGAGTTGCGTAAGTCCGAGGCGGATGCCTTCTACGCCGAGCTGCAACGTAAGATACCCGATGAAGACCTCCGCCGCATTCAGCGCCAAGCCTTTGCGGGCATCCTTTGGTCGAAGCAATATTTCTACTACGACGTCACGGAGTGGTTGGAGGGTGATCCGGCGCAACCCAAGCCGCCCAAGAGCCGCATCGTCGGTCGCAACGGCGAGTGGGTTCATGCCAACATGGAAGACGTCGTCTCGATGCCGGACAAATGGGAGTTTCCCTGGTTTGCGGCCTGGGACTGGGCCTTTCATGTGACGACGCTTGCCTATCTCGACCTGGAAAACGCCAAGCATCAGCTGATCTTGCTCTGCCAGCCCTGGTACATGCACCCCAACGGTCAGCTGCCGGCCTACGAGTGGAACTTCGGCGATGTCAACCCGCCCGTCCAGGCCTGGGCGGCGTTGTATCTCTATGATGCGGAGCGCCGGCAGAAGGGCAGGGGAGATCGCAAGTTCCTCGAGACCGTCTTCACCAAGCTGCTACTCAATTTTACCTGGTGGGTGAACCGCAAGGATCCGCATGGCAAGAATGTCTTCCAGGGCGGCTTTCTCGGCATGGACAATATTGGCGTCTTCGATCGATCCTCGCCGCCGCCGGCGGGCGCCACCCTGGTGCAGTCGGACGGAACCTCCTGGATGGCCACGTACAGCCTCAACATGCTGCGGATTGCCATCGAGTTGGCGCAGGAAGACGACGTCTATCAGGACATCGCGACAAAGTTCTTCGAACATTTCCTGATGATCGGCGGCGCGATGACCAACCTCGGTGACAAAGGGCTCGGGCTGTGGGACGACCAAGACAACTTCTTCTATGATTGGTTGGTCATGAGCAATGGCCAGGCGACACCCTTGCGTGTCCGCTCCCTCGTTGGCCTGATTCCGTTGTTTGCGATTGAAGTCATCGACGAGGCGTTGCTGAAACAGATGCCGCTATTCGTCAAGCGGCTGGATTGGTATCTGCGCTATCGCCCAAACCTTGCGGCTCTGGTTTCCCGCTGGAACGATCCGGGCGCCCACGACACGCGGTTGCTTGCCATCGTCCGGGCGTTCCGCTCCACCAAAGGGCTGGAACGCATCCTCGACACGGACGAGTTCCTGTCGACATATGGCGTCCGCTCGCTCTCGCGATTTCACCTCGAGCATCCCTACGTCTTCGAAGCTGACGGCTTTCGCTCCGAAGTCCGTTATGTCTCGGCCGAATCGAACGTCGACCTTTTCGGTGGGAACTCCAATTGGCGGGGGCCGATCTGGATGCCGATCAACTACCTGCTGATCGAGAGCCTGTGCAAGTACGGCAGATTCTTCGGCGAAAACTTTCGGGTGGAGTGCCCGGTCGGCTCCGCTCGAACATTGTCGCTGAACCAGATTGCAGACGAGCTGCGTAATCGTCTGACGAGTATCTTCCGGCGCGATGAGCAAGGCCGACGGCCCGTGCTCGGCAACAACGAGAAGCTGCAGACGGACCCGCGTTTCAAGGACTACATCCCGTTCTATGAGTACTTCGATGGCGAGACGGGTCGGGGACTGGGTGCCTCGCACCAGACGGGCTGGAGCGGGTTGATCGCCAATATGATCGCGGAGCTCTATGACTGACGCGGCGGCGCCACAAATGGGCTCCTCTGCGTTCGTCCGAGCTGCCGCGTTTCCGCGCTACCCTTCGCTCATCGAGATCAACACGAGGGTATGGCTCCATCGCCTGTCATGTGAGGCGGAGAGTCCGATCACTCTTGCCGAGGTCGACGACGCTAGCTTGGATGAGCTCGCCCGCCGGGGTTTCGATTGGATTTGGCTCCTGAGCGTGTGGCGGACCGGCCCGGCCAGCCGGGCACTGTCGCGCAAAAATGCCGCCTGGCGGGCCGAGTTCCAAGCAGTCCTGCCGGATCTGACAGAGGAGGACATCAGCGGATCCGGCTTCGCAATCAGTGCCTATGAGGTCGATGAGGCGCTTGGCGGGAGGGAAGCGTTGGCCGAATTTCGCACTCGGCTCGCAGCCCGCGGTCTCCGGCTCATGCTCGACTTTGTCCCCAACCACACGGCACTCGATCACCCCTGGGTGAGTGCCCATCCCGAGTTCTATGTCGAAGGCAGCGAAGAGGATCTGACGAGATCGCCGCAGAACTATAGCCGGGTCGAGACCGATCACGGCCCGCGCATCCTGGCCCAGGGGCGCGATCCGAATTTTCCCGGTTGGCCGGACACGCTGCAGCTCAACTACTCCAATCCGGTCCTGCAGGCTGCACAGCTCGCAGAGATGGTCTCGATCGCCGAGCAATGCGATGGCCTGCGTTGCGACATGGCGATGCTCCTGCTACCGGAGGTCTTCCAGCGCAGCTGGAGCCTCACGCCGGCGCCCTTCTGGCCGAAAGCTATCGCGGCTGTGCGTCGATCCAATCCTGAATTCACGTTCCTGGCCGAAGCCTATTGGGGCCTCGAATGGGAGCTTCAGCAGCAGGGCTTCGACTATTGCTACGACAAACGGCTCTATGATCGCCTGCGCACGGGGAATGCAACATCCATTCGAGCCCACTTGGCAGCGGGACTGGATTACCAGGCGCGGCTCGCCCGTTTTCTGGAGAATCACGACGAGCCCCGCGCGGCGGCAGTTTTCCCCTGGCTACGCCATCAGGCGGCCGCAATGGTCACCTTCTTCGCTCCGGGCTTGCGCTTCTTTCATGAGGGCCAGCTCGAAGGCGCACGCACACACCTACCCGTGCATCTGCGCCGCGGTCCATCGGAACCGCCGGACCTGAAGATTGTCGACTTCTACGAAAGGCTGCTCACCCTATTGCATGAGCCAGAAACCTTTCGCCTCGGCGCCTGGTCGCTGATCTCGCCGGAGGCAGCTTGGCTGGGCAATCCAACCTGGCAGGATTTCATCGCTTACGCTTGGCAAGATTTGGACCGAGATGATCACGTCATGGTCGTCAACTATGCGGACCACCAAAGCCAGTGTTACCTGCGGCTGCCCTTCAAAAATCTGAACAGCGGTCGGTTTCGGCTGATAGATGTGATGGGGAGCGAAAGCTACGATCGAGAGGGCAGCGGCTTGATGGGTCCGGGCCTCTACATCGATCTGGGGCCCTGGCGCTACAATCTCTTCAGGCTGCAGCGTATCTGAACTTAGTTTGAGGGGCGGGTGAGGGCGAAGTCGACCTTCTCCGGCTCCTCCTGAGCAGCGAGAACCTCGGGCTTAAGCAAAAAGCCGAGTGCCCGTTTCGAGGATCGGCCAAGCGTCAATAATAACGTGGAATCGGACCGAGTTGCGGCGTGGCGCGGTCGGATAGATCGATCATGAGCTCATCGATATAGCACCAGCCCCAGCCTTCAGGCGGATCATAACCTTCGATCACCGGATGTCGCGTTGCGTGGAAGTGCGCCGTGGCATGGCGATTTGGCGAGTCGTCGCAGCAGCCAACATGGCCGCAGGTCCGACAGAGCCGTAGATGCACCCAGACCGAACCGGTTTTCAGGCATTCCTCGCAGCCACGCGCACTAGGTGTCACCTCACGAATCGAACTCATATGCGCACAGGTGTTAGGCATCACGGCCCTCCCGGAGGTGGTCAAGCTCGACGATGTTCGGCATCGGCCAGATAAGCGTGCAGGATCCCTACGACCTGCGCCCCTTCGCCGACCGCCGCAGCGACGCGCTTGGTGGAGTTTGACCGAACATCGCCGATCGCGAACACGCCGCGTCGGCTGGTTTCGAGTGAACGTCGATCAATGCCGGCGTCCGTTCCCGTGAGAACGAATCGCTTTTTATCCAGCGCAACGCCGGAACCGGATAGCCAATCGGTATTCGGCTCCGCCCCGATGAAGAGAAACAGGTGACGCATCGGCCGCCGTACCTCGATTTCCAATGAGCTTAGACGCCAGCGTATTGCTTCAAGCCGCCCATCGGTGCCTTCCAGGCCGCTGACCTCGGCGCGCGTAACGACCGCCACGTTGGAGAGACCAGAAATGCGGTCCACCAGATAGCGGGACATGTTCGCCCCAAGATCCGGACCACGCACGAGAAACCAGACCTTTGCCACCTTGCTCGCCAGGTAGACCGCCGCCTGCCCGGCGGAGTTGCCGCCGCCCACCAGCGCCACTTCCTGACCGGCGCACAGCTTAGCCTCAACGGGTGAAGCCCAATAATGCACACTCGAGGATTCGAACTTCTCCAGGTTTTCTACCGCAAGACGTCGGTAGCGAGCTCCGCTGGCGATCACAACCGAGCGGGCGTTGGCCCGCTCATTGTCAGACAACTTCAGTGCAAAGGTCGGCCCTCCATCGTCGGTGGGTTCAAGGCCGGTTACCTCGGCCGGAATCGACATCTCGGCGCCAAACTTCTGAGCCTGGTTGTACGCACGGGCCATCAGGGCCATGCCGGTGATGCCGGTCGGAAAGCCAAGGTAGTTTTCAATTCGCGCGGAGGCCCCGGCCTGCCCGCCAAATGCGCGGCAGTCGAGCACCAGGACGGAAAGTCCCTCTGATGCAGCGTAGACTGCGGCAGCTAAACCCGCCGGGCCGGCGCCGACGATGGCGATGTCGTAGATATGGCTCGGATCGATCGGCCCGATCAATCCGATGCAGCGGGCGAGCTCGGTTTCGCCCGGATTGCGCAGCAGCTGTCCATTGGGACAAAGCACGATCGGCAGTTGACCTGGATCGACGTGAAAGCGCTCGATCAGCGCCTTTGCCTCCGGGTCCGTTTCGGGATTCAATCTTTGATGAGGATGACCATTTCGGCGCAGGAAACCCTCAAGCCGAAGTACATCGCCACTGTCAGCGCGACCGACAATGACTGGCCCTCCAGCCCCCGTTTCGATCAGCCCGACACGGCGTAGGATCAAGGCGCGCATGATCCGCTCACCGAGTTCGGCCTCGGCAATCAGCAATGCCCGAAGCTGGCCCGACGGGACGACCAAGGCCTCTACGGCTCCCTTTGCAACTGCGTCTACCAGTGCGGGCCGTCCCGCCAGTTGCGCAAGCTCGCCCATGAATGAGCCCGGGCCGTGCGCGACGATCGGGGTGAGGTGGCCCGAGGGATCGTGCCGACTTACCTCCACCACTCCGGTCAAGATGATGGTTAGGCCCGGCCCTACGACACCCACTTTGGCCAATGCATCGCCGTCAGCATAGCGGCGGACCGTGCCGAATCGACGCACTCGTTCGATTTCGGCGGCTTCCAATATCGGAAACACCTGTTCGCGGCGCGTCTCGAGGATTGATTTTCCCTGCATAGAGGCGATTGTTTGCCAGTTCATCGCGGCTGTCTATGACTGCCGGTTCAATTGTTCTGATGAATGCTAATCTATGGACATTGGCTCAGCGATGCGTGCTTCAGTTTCGCCTTTCCTGCTCCTGGCAATGCCGCAGCTCCGATCTCGGACGTTGGGGACATGGATCGAATTGGTCGGCGTTTGATCTGTAGAACGGAGGCCGTAAGGAAGAATGGCCACATCGGCCTTGTGATCGGCTGTGCGCTGAATCGTGTCGAGAGAGGCGGGATGAACCGCGTGGCTGAGCGTGATTGATAAATTGAAAATTTCCGGCCATGTGGGGCCTCCCGCGCCGGGGACCGGACGTCGCCGGGGTTTGTCGATCTGGGCCCTGGCACTCCTGGCCGGAGCCCTGCTTGTCGTCCTCCTTAAACTCGTCGATTGGACCGTCGAACTCCTGTGGTTCCGGTCGCTCGGTTACGAAAATGCCTTCTGGCGGCTGCGCTCGGCCAAGCTGGCAATGTTCGCAATCGCCTTCGTGCCCGTGTTCGCCTACGTGCTGCTCAACCTTCGGGTCCTGGCGAGACATGCCAATTTTCGCAGCTTGATTCTCACCGGCGGCCCTGCCGGCAGCCAAGGCTGGGCCACGGCGCAATCCCAACCGCACCGCCTCGACGGGCTCCTCGTCTTGGCGTCGGCGGCTACCGCCCTGTTCTTTGGTTTTGTCTTCCATGGCCACTGGGACCGGTTGCTGCGCTTGATTTGGCAGCAGAATTTCACGCTGTCCGATCCGCTCTACTCTCGCGACATCGGTTTCTATGTTTTTGTCCTGCCGTTCCTTCAACTTGTCCAGAGCAGCATCGCTCTGCTCGCACTGGGCGGTATATCGATACTTGGATTCGCCTATCTGCGCATGGGCGCTTTCAGCTTCGTTCCCCGAGGAGCTGCGATCGATCCGAAGGTGCTGCGTCATCTGACCGCGAACGCAGTGCTGTTGCTGGCCGCGTGGGCCTGGGGTTTCTATCTTGACCGTTTCGCGCTGCTGACTCGGGCGGCTGGCGTGGTGTTTGGTGCCGGCTATGCCGACGTTCACGTGGTCCTTGTCGGCCTGTGGGTGGCGTTGGGTGCGACGTTAGCTCTGATCTGCGTATTGGTCTGGGCTGCCGCGACTGACAGGCCGCGTGTCACCCTGCTGGCCGTCGGCGGCTATCTGGTCATTCTGCTGACTGCTCGGGAGATTATTCCTTGGAGTGTTCAGCGCCTGATCGTCGAGCCGAACGAGCTCGAATTGGAGACGCCGTTCCTGCGAAACAACATCGCCTTCACCCGCTTCGCCTATGGCTTGGATAAGATCGAAGTGCGCTATCATACCGGCGAAGCGAAAATCACCGCGCCGCAGATGCGCGCCAATCAATCGACGATCGACAACATCCGCATCTGGGACCATCGTCCCTTAAGTCAAACGTTCCGCCAGCTCCAACAAATCCGCACGTACTATTCGTTCAGCGATGTCGATGTCGATCGGTATTGGATCAACGGAGACTATCGGCAAGTCATCCTGGCGGCTCGGGAACTCTCCACGGACTCCGCTGCAATCGGCACCAGCTGGGTCAACCGCCACCTCCAATACACCCATGGTTACGGTCTGGCGATGTGCTTGGCCGCCGAGAAGGACGACCAAGGCGGGCCGGTCTTCACCGTCGAGGACTTGCCGCCCAGGGGTTCGCCGGACCTGAAGATATCGCGCCCCGAGATCTACTACGGCGCCGATATGACGAATTATCAGATCGTGCCCACGGGGCTGAAAGAGTTCGACTATCCGCAAGGGGACCAGAACGTCTATACGAACTATACCGGCCATGGCGGCATCCTGCTCGATAGTTTCTGGAAGAAGCTGTTGCTCGCTTGGCATCAATTCGACATGAGCATCGTCCTGTCTTCCTACCTGTCGCCGCAGAGCCGTATTCAACTCTGGCGGCCGGTCCAGCAAAGGGTTGCGCAACTTGCGCCCTTCCTTCGGCTCGATCGCGATCCTTATCTCGTTATCGATCAAGGGCGGCTGTTCTGGATTCAGGACGCCTATACGGTGGCCGACGGCTTTCCCTATTCCGAGCCGACGAATGACGGATTCAGTTACATTCGCAACTCGGTCAAGGTCGTTGTCGATGCTTATGAAGGGGATGTGCGGTTTTATGTTGTCGATCCGCAGGACCCGTTATTGCGCGTCTATCGCGCGGCTCTGCCCACGCTCTTCCGCCCACTCGACGAAATGTCCGCTGGCTTGCGTCAACATCTACGCTACCCGCGGGATCTGTTCGAAGTTCAAGCCGATAAGTTCGACACCTATCACATGACCGTCCCGCAAGTGCTCTACAACAGGGAAGACGTCTGGGCCTCGCCTCAGGAGAAGTTCGGCGGCGAGACCGTGCCGATGGAACCCTACTATGTCCTGATGAAGTTGCCGGGCGAAGACCGGCTGCAATTTCTGCTCATGACTCCCCTTACTCCCCGCAACCGCGACAACATGATTGCATGGATCGCGGCGCGCTCGGATTTTCCTGGTTACGGGGAAATGCTCGTCTATAAGCTGTCGAAGGACAATCTCGTCCTGGGGCCGCTGCAGATCGAAGCGACCATCGATCAGGACACCACCATCTCGCGCCAGCTTACCCTTTGGGACCAGCGCGGTTCTCATGTCATCCGGGGCAACCTCCTCGTTATTCCGATCGATCAATCGTTTCTTTACGTCGAACCCGTGTTTCTACTCGCCGAAGGCACGAACATCCCCCAGCTCAAGCGGGTGATCGTCGGCGACGGCACTCGATTGGCGATGGAGCCGACCCTTCCCGATGCTATTCAGGTCGTGTTCGGCCAACGGCCCGCGGCCCCGGAAGCGACTGCGGAGGGTCCGCAAAACCCGGTATCCGATGCGCGCGATGCGCTGCAGAGAGCCGACCAGGCACTGCGCGAGGGCGACTGGAGCGCGTTCGGGCGCGAGTGGGGACAGCTCAAGAGCCTATTGGAGAAGTGACGCCCAAGGTCGCGGCCGCTTCGTTCGTCCACTCGGGCGCGCGTTTGAGGAAATCATTGAGCGTCTTGCCGGGTTCGGCGCGGAAGCGGTCCGGCTCGACGCGGAACGCCTGAATGCGATCCAGGCGGAAGCTGCGGAAATCCGCGCGCAGCTCGCACCACGCCGCGAGCAGCCAGACCGGGCCGAAATAACCCAGCGACAGCGGCCAGACCGTGCGCTCCGTCTCATCGCCGCTGCCGTCCCGATAGTGGAAATGCACCTTGAAGCGCCGGCGCAACGCCTGGCGGAGCTGCGGCAGATCGAAGCTGATGGTGTCCATGTATCGATAAGGCGGCGCCAGCAGAGCCGTGCTGGTCATATAGCCGCGCAGATGCTCCGGAATGACGGCCTGGATCTTGGCGAGGACATCTGAGGCCGCCGCCGCCAGTTCCGCATCGCCCACCGCCTCGACGATGCGCGCGCCGAGGACCAGCGCCTCGATCTCCTGCTCCTTGAACATCAGCGGGGGCAGGTCGAATCCCGCCTTCAGCACATAGCCGACGCCGGCTTCTCCTTCGATCGGCACACCGCTGGTGATCAAGTCACGAATATCGCGATAGATCGTGCGCTCTGAGACCTCCAGCGCATCCCCCAGTTCGCGGGCGCGCACCAGCTCCTTGCGGCGCATGTACTGGATGATCTCGAACAGTCGATCGGCTCGGCGCAATCGCGCACCTCTATGGCCGGTCCGGAGCAGCTCTAAATCATAGGCTAGCGCTCCTGACACCACGCTGTCAGGAGCCTGTCAGGTTACTGACAGTAGGGTGTCGGGAGCACGTCTTCATACTCGCCATATGCCCCGAGAGGAGATCTGCCCATGAGCCATCATCGCCGCATTTCGCTGCGCCACATGCAAGCCCTCAACCTTTCCCCCGCGACCGCACACTTGCGCCATCCGTTCATTGTGACCCTGTGCCGGATGATGCGTGCGATTTCACCATCGAGGCGTTTCCGTCAAGTTGGCGTCTTGAATTTGGAGAGCGTCAACGAACATCTGCTGAGGGATATCGGGCTGACCAACCACGTGGAGCAGCCTTGGCCCTAAGCTGAAGATCTAAAGCACGCCCATTCCGTGTTTTAGCTATGGAGGCGCTCGACTCTCGCCTCCCGGCTCTTATCTATTTTCGGACAAGTCATCCCATCTGGCTCGAGCGAGGGAGACAAGGGCAAATGACCTATGTTGATGGATTCGTGGCGGCGGTTCCGACAGCCAATCGCCAGGCCTTCCGGAAGCATGCCGAGGATGCCGCGGCGGTGTTCAAGGAGCATGGCGCAGTGAAGGTGGTGGAGTGCTGGGGCGATGATGTGCCGGAAGGAGAGGTGACCTCCTTTCCCATGGCGGTGAAGCGGAAGAACGACGAAACCGTCGTCTTCTCCTGGATTGTCTGGCCATCCCGCCGCGTCCGCGATGAGGCTATGAAGAAAGTCATGGCTGATCCGCGTTTGCAGCCCGCCGTTAATCCGATGCCGTTTGACGGCAAGCGGATGATTTATGGCGGGTTCGAGGTCATCGTCGACGCCTGACCCCGCAGCAAAGAGGTCCTGGCATGACCGTGCAGCTCAATCACACCATCGTTTGGTCTCGCGACAAACGAAAGTCGGCGGCCTTTCTTACTGAAATGCTCGGCCTGCCGAAACCAACGCAGTTCGGGCCGTTCTTGGTGGTCGAGCTCGGGAATAACGTTTCGCTCGATTTCCACGACACCGATGACGAGATCGCCTCGCAGCATTACGCGTTCCTGATCAGCGAAGGCGAATTCGACGAAGTGTTCGGGCGCATCCGTTCGCGCGGCCTCGATTACTGGGCCGATCCCGGCCAGAGCAAGGCCGGCCAGATCAACCGCCACGACGGCGGCCGCGGTCTCTACTTCGAAGATCCGGACGGCCATCTGCTCGAGATCATTACCCGGCCTTATGGGAGTGGGGGCTGAATCCTCACTGAAGGGGCTCCGCTCTCGACGCTTGCGGGCGAGGGGTGAGCCGGAACGGCAGTTGCCGCGAGGTCGCCTGCCGACGTAAGGTCGCGGGGTCAGCTCACATAGCCCCGACCGGGAGACCCGCCATGCCGACCAATGCAGAACTTCTCGAACGCAGGAATGCGGCCGTGCCGCGCGGGGTCGGGCACGCCACGCCCATCTACGCCGCCCGCGCCGAGAACGCCGAGGTCTGGGATGTCGAAGGCAAGCGCTACATCGATTTCGCCGGCGGGATTGCGGTCTTGAACACCGGCCATCGCCACCCGCGGGTGATGGCAGCGGTGCAGGCGCAGCTCGAGCGGTTCACCCACACGGCCTTTCAGGTGATGGCCTATGAGCCCTACATCGCTCTTGCCGAGTGGCTGAACAAGCTGGCGCCATTCAAAGGTCCCGCCAAGACCATCTTCTTCACCACGGGGGCGGAAGCGGTCGAGAACGCCATCAAGATCGCGCGCGTCTTTACCGGACGGCCCGGCGTCATTTCCTTCAGCGGCGCTTTCCACGGCCGCACCCTCCTCACCATGGCCATGACTGGCAAGGTGTTGCCCTACAAGAAAGGGTTCGGGCCGTTCCCCAGCGATGTCTATCACGTGCCGTTCCCCATCGAGCATCAGGGCGTCTCGGTCGCGGATTCGCTGAAGGCGATCAATTTCCTGTTCAAGGCCGATATCGATCCGGCGCGCGTCGCGGCGATCATCCTCGAGCCGGTGCAGGGCGAGGGCGGCTTTTTCGTGGCACCGAAGGAGCTCCTGGTCGAGCTGCGTAAGCTTTGCGATGCCCACGGCATCCTGCTCGTTTCCGATGAGGTGCAGGCCGGCTTCGCGCGCACCGGAAAGATGTTCGGCATCGAGCATTCGGGAGTCGAGCCCGACCTCATCGCCATCGCCAAGTCGATGGCGGGCGGCTTCCCGCTCTCGGGCGTCGTCGGGCGCGCGAACATCATGGACGCCTCGGAGACCGGCGGCCTCGGCGGCACCTATGGCGGCAACCCGGTCGCCTGCGCCGCTGCCCTGGCTGTCCTCGATGTGATCAAAGAGGAAAAGCTCCTCGACCGTGCCAACGCCATGGGCGACAGGATCAAGACCAAGCTCAATCAGTTCGCCAAGCGCAACGATCTGATGCCGATTGCCGCCATCCGCGGACCGGGCGCGATGATCGGCTTCGAGATCGTCAAGCATCGCGGCAGCTTCGAGCCCGATGCCGATGCAACTAAACGTCTCACCACCGCCGCATTGCAGAACGGACTGATCGTGCTGAACTGCGGTGTCTACAATAATGTCATCCGTATTCTGGTGCCGCTGACCGCAAGCGATGCCATCGTCGATGAAGGCATGGGCATGCTCGAGAACGCGATGCGGGTCGCTCACTGAACACCAGCGGGGATGAACATGGAGTTTGAGAAGGATTTGCATTGCAAAATCGTTCAATGACTCCGTGTTCCTCCTCTCCGTGTCCTGGCGTCTCTTTCCCTGTAAGACATTGATCTGAGCAGGGTTCTGCGGCAGCCCGCCGCATTGCAGCACACACGCCCGCAAGCAACCGCTCGGCGAAACTTGCGTTGCCCTAATGCACCGAGATTCTTGCATTACGGGGAGCTGGGGCATGGCAGAAACCGCGGCTGACATCCTGATCGAAACGATCATGGATTGGGGGGTGGAAATCGTCTTCGGCCTGCCAGGGGACGGCATAAACGGCATCATGGAAGCGTTGCGGGTGCGGCAGGATCGCATTCGCTTCGTGCAGGTCAGGCATGAAGAAGCCGCAGCATTCATGGCCTGTGGCTACGCGAAATGGACGGGCCGTCTCGGCTGCTGCTTGGCGACCTCCGGTCCCGGCGGCATCCATCTCCTCAACGGCCTCTACGATGCCAAGCTGGATGGGGCGCCGGTGCTCGCCATTACCGGGCTGCAGTTCCATGACCTGTTGCATACGCACACGCAGCAGGATGTCGAGCTCGACAAACTCTTCATGGATGTTGCGGTCTATAACAGCCGCATCATGGGCGCGGCGCATGTCGCGAACGTCACCGAGCTCGCCTGCCGCACCGCGCTCGCCCGCCGCGGCGTCGCGCATATAACGATGCCGGTCGACCTGCAGTCGCTGCCCGCCTCGCGCGATCCGCGCTCGCCGCGCAACGTTCCTGGACACCTGTCGGATGCTTGCGCGCGTGGGGCACGGGAACCCGATCCGGTGGATCTGCAACTTGCCGCGGACCTTCTGAGCTCGGGCAAGCGGGTCGTCATCATGGCCGGGCGCGGCGCCATCGGCAGCGGCGAATTGCTGGAACAGATGGCCGAATGTCTCGGCGCGGTGATCGTCAAACCGCTGCTGGGTAAAATGGCGGTGCCGGACGACAGTCCTTACACGACGGGATCGGTCGGCCTGCTCGGCACGCGCCCCTCGCAGGACGCACTCGAAAGTTGCGACACGCTGCTCATCGTCGGCAGCTCCTTCCCGTACATCGAGTTCTATCCCAAGCCCGGCCAGGCGCGCGCAGTACAAATCGACCTCGATCCCACACGTATCGGCTTGCGCTATCCGGTGGAAGTCGGGCTCGTCGGCGATTCCGCTATCACTCTCCAGCGCCTGCTGCCGCTTCTTCAACGCAACGCGGACCGCAGCTTCCTCGAACGTGCCCAGAAGGGAATGCGGGAGTGGTCGGAACTGATGACCGAGCGCGGCACGCGACAGGATGTGCCGATGAAGCCGCAAGTGGTGGCGCACGAGCTCGGCAAGCGTCTCACGGATGATGCGGTGTTCTGCGCCGATTCCGGAACCATCGCCACTTGGTATGCGCGCCATGTTCCGGTGCGCCGCAAGCAGGCCTGCACGCTTTCGGGCAATCTCGCGACGATGGCGAACGGGTTTCCCTATGCGATCGCGGCGCAGGTCGCGTTTCCCAACCGCCAAGTCGTCGCGCTCGTCGGCGACGGCGGCTTCACGATGCTGATGGGGGAGTTCGCGACCTGCGTCAAATACAAGCTCCCGGTCAAGATCGTGATCTTCAAGAACAATACGCTTGGGCAGATCAAGTGGGAGCAGCTCGTCTTTCTCGGCAATCCGGAATATGGCTGTGAGCTGCAACCGATCGACTTTGCTGCGTTTGCGCGGGCTTGCGGCGGATCCGGCTACACGATCACCGATCCGGCAAGCTGCGGCGAGATCTTGGATCGGGCACTGTCCGAACCCGGCCCGACCGTCATCGAGGCGGTCGTCGATCCCCATGAGCCGCCGATGCCGCCGAAGGTCAGCCTGGAGCAGACCGGCAAATTCGCCGAGGCTCTGGCCCGCGGCACTCCGCATCGCGGCAAGATTGCGCTGACGGTGCTGTCGGACAAGGTGCGGGAGATCATCTAGGGCTCCTCTCGCGATGGCCATGCCTGCGTTGCTCGAAAGCCTCCGCGCCAGCGCGTACGTCATCCCGACCGACGGTCCGGAAGAAGATGGGACTTATCGCTGGGAAAGCACGACCCTGGTGCTGGTCGAGGCGAGCGCCGGTGGGAGAATCGGCATCGGCTACACGTACAGCCATGCCGCCATCGCCCATCTGATCAGCGACAGCTTTCAGCCGCTGCTGCTCGGCATTGACGTATTCGCATCCGGTGCGGCTTGGCAGGCGATGGTGTGGAGTGTCCGAAACCTGGGCCGCGCCGGTCTATGCGCCACGGCGATTGCGGCGGTCGATGCGGCTTTGTGGGATCTGAAGGGCCGCTTGCTCGGTGTTCCGGTCGTCGCTCTTCTCGGCCAGACCCGCCGCGAGGTGCCGGTCTATGGCAGCGGCGGGTTCACGAGCTACACGCAAACAAGGTTACGCGAGCAACTCGGCGGATGGGCCCGGCAGGGCATCCGCTGGGTCAAGATGAAGATCGGCGCGCGGCCGCATGAAGACTATGCACGTGTCCAAGATGCGCGCGAGGCAATTGGCCAGGCCGGATTGTTCGTCGACGCCAATGGTGCCTATTCACGCAAGCAGGCGCTCGAATTTGCCGAGCGCTTCGCCGAACTCGGCGTCACCTGGTTCGAGGAGCCGGTCTCCAGCGATGATCTGGGAGGACTCCGGCTGTTGCGTGACCGAGCTCCCGGCGGGATGGATATCGCCGCCGGCGAGTACGGCTACGACGGCTTGTATTTTCGCCGCATGTTGGAGGCCGAAGCGGTCGATGTCCTGCAGGCGGATGCGAGCCGGTGCCTGGGGATCACCGGCTTTCTCGAAGCCGCGAGCCTGGCCGCTGCTCACAACCTCGATCTCTCATGCCACTGCGCGCCGGCGCTGCATCTTCATGCCGCATGCGCCGCGCCGCGGCTGCGCCATATCGAATGGTTCTACGACCATGTGCGCATCGAAGAGATGCTGTTCGACGGCGCGCCGCGGCTGCAGCGGGGCGCAATAGCCCCTGATCTCAGCCGACCTGGACTCGGCATCGATTTCAAGTACAGCGACGCCGCAAGATTTGCGAGGTGAGCACGAATCACATGATTACGGTTGAACGCGCCGGCGCCGAAGCGAGCGCCGGATCTGGCCCGGCACATCGCCATACCAAAGCGGTGCAGTTTCCCGAAAACGCAGCACATCACCTTGCCGAAGAACTGCGGCAGCGCATCCAAGGCGAGGTGCGGTTTGACGACGGCAGTCGAGCGCTTTACGCGACGGACGCCTCGAATTACCGGCAGGTCCCGATCGGCGTGGTCCTGCCCAGAAGCGTCGAGGATGTCGTCACCACAATGGCGCTCTGCCGCGAGCACAACGCGCCGTTCCTCTCCCGCGGCGGCGGTACCAGCCTTGCCGGCCAGTGCTGCAACGTCGCTGTCGTATGCGATTATTCGAAATACCTCAACACCATCCTCGAGCTCGATGCAGAGCGGCGCTGCGCGCGCGTGCAACCCGGCCTCATTCTCGATGATTTGCGCGATGCGGCCGAGCAACACCACCTGACCTTCGGCCCCGATCCGTCCACGCACGATCACAATACGCTGGGCGGGATGATGGGGAACAACTCCTGCGGCGTGCATTCGGTTATGGCGGGGCGAACCGCCGATAATGTGATTGCGCTCGATGTGTTGACCTATGACGGCTTGCGCTTACCCGTGGGCCCCACCAGCGAAAGAGAGCTCCGCGACATCATCGATGCCGGCGGCCGTCGTGGGGAGATTTACCGGCGGCTCGATGCGCTCCGGCGCAAATACGCTTCCCTGATCCGGCAGCGCTATCCGAAAATCCCGCGTCGGGTCTCGGGCTACAATCTCGACAACCTGTTGCCGGAGAACGGCTTCAACGTCGCACGCGCCCTGATCGGCAGCGAAGGCACGTGCGTAACGATACTCGAGGCCACGGTGGCGCTGGTTCCAAGCCCGCCGCATCGCGTGGTCGTCGTGCTCGGGTATGACGACATCTTCCAGGCCGGCGATGCGGTCCCATCGGTGCTGGCGCATCAGCCGATCGGCCTCGAAGGCATCGATCAGAAGCTGGTCGATTTCATGCGCATCAAACATTTGCGTTCCGAGGACGTGAAACTGTTGCCGGAAGGCTGCGGCTGGCTTCTTGCCGAATTCGGCGGCGACAGCAAGGACGAGGCGGTCGCCAAGGCCAATGATCTCAAGCGCTCCGTCGAAGTGGCGCATGCGGCGCGCTCGGTCAAGGTCATGGCCGATCTGGCGGAGCAGCAGCGCATCTGGAAGGTGCGGCAGGCCGGGCTCGGCGGCACCGCCTTTGTCCCGCGCCATCCTGATACCTGGGAAGGATGGGAAGATTCGGCCGTACCTCCCGATCGGGTCGGCGATTACTTGCGCGACCTCTCGGCTCTATTCAAAGCCTACGATTACGATTCCGCGCTCTACGGGCATTTCGGCGACGGCTGCATCCATTGCCGGATCAATTTTGGCCTGCGCACGCAAGATGGCGTGAGGAAGTGGCGCCGTTTCCTCGACCAGGCTGCCGATCTCGTTGTCTCCTACGGCGGCTCGATCTCCGGCGAGCATGGCGACGGCCAATCCAAGGCCGAGCTGCTGGTCAAGATGTACGGGCCGGAACTGATCGAAGCCTTTCGCGAATTCAAGGCGATCTGGGACCCCGCCGGCATGATGAATCCCGGCAAGGTCGTGGACCCTTATCCGATCACCTCCAATCTGCGGCTCGGGCCGGATTACCACCCGCCGAAGCTGCAGACGCATTTTGATTATCCGGACGACAAGCACAATTTCGGCCATGCGGCGATCCGCTGTGTCGGCGTGGGCGAGTGCCGGCGGCTCAGCAGCCGCGATGGCGCGATGTGTCCGAGCTTCATGGTCACGCGAGAGGAGAAGCATTCGACCCGCGGGCGTGCGCGCCTGTTATTCGAAATGCTGCATGGCGGTGCGATCGCGCGGAATTGGCGTAACCGCGAAGTCGCCGATGCGCTCGAGCTCTGCCTTGCCTGCAAGGGTTGCAAGAGCGATTGTCCGGTCAACGTGGATATGGCGACCTACAAGGCTGAGTTCCGCTCCCATTATTATGCCGGCAGGTTGCGGCCGCGCGCAGCCTATTCCATGGGACTGATCCATCGCTGGGCGCGGCTTGCGCATGTCGCACCCGGTGTGGTCAATATGATCACGCGAACCCCGGTGTTGAATCGCCTGGTAAAAGCCATCGCCGGCATCGCCGCAGAACGGACCATCCCCTCGTTTGCACGCACGAGCTTCAGGGATTGGTTCGCTTCATATCAAACCAAAAATCCCGATGGTCCGCCGGTGCTCTTGTTTCCAGATACCTTCAACAACTATTTCCGCCCACAGACCGCCATCGCCGCCACGCACATTCTGGAAGCGGCGGGATGGCGGGTGACCATTCCCTCGCGGCCGCTCTGTTGCGGGCGTCCGCTCTACGACTGGGGCATGCTCGACACGGCCAAGAAGCTGTGGTCCCGACTCTTAAACGATCTCGAGCCGCAGATCTCCGCAGGCGTGCCGGTGATCGGGCTGGAACCGGCTTGTGTTGCCGCGTTCCGGGATGAATTGGTGAATCTATGCCCGGGCGATCCCAGAGCGCCGCGATTGAGCAACCAGACACACCTGCTCAGCGAATTCATCGATGCGCATGCGGGCCAATTCGAATTGCCAAAGCTCGAGCGCAAAGTGCTGGTGCAAGTCCACTGTCATCACCATGCCATCATGACCTTTACTGCGGCTCGCCATGTTCTGGATCGCATGGAAGCGGATTACACCGTGCTGCCTTCCGGCTGCTGCGGCATGGCTGGGTCGTTCGGCTTCGAAGCCGATAAGGTGGAGATCTCGAAGAAGGCGGCGGAACGCGTGTTGCTGCCCGCCGTCCGCGAGGCCGAGCCTGAGACAGTGATCTTGGCCAATGGTTTCAGCTGCCGCGAGCAAATCGAGCAGGGGACCGGCCGGGCTACCCTCCATTTGGCGGAGCTGATTGCGGATGCCGCTCAACTGAGACTAGCGGGCTAGGGGACCTTAGAGGGCTGGCAAGGCGTTGCTTCCATGTCGAGCCGAACGGGAGCCGTCATGTCGAAGCCTCTGGAAGATTATGGCCTGATCGGAAACATGATCTCCGCCGCGCTGGTCGGCCGCGACGGCTCCATCGATTGGCTTTGCCTGCCGCGTTTTGATTCTGCGGCCTGTTTCGCGGCCCTGCTCGGCGATCCGAGCCACGGACGTTGGCTGATCGCACCCGAACACCCCTACCGCGTCAGCCGCAGCTACCTCGATGGCACCGCCGTACTCCAGACCCGCTTCACGACCGAGACGGGGACGGTGTCGGTCACCGATTTCATGCCCTTTACCGAAGATGAGGAGAAGGTCGACCTTGTGCGGGTGGTGGACGGCGTGGATGGAGAGGTGCCGCTGCTGATGGATCTCTGCATCCGCTTCAACTACGGTCAGGCGATTCCCTGGGTGCGCCGACGCGACTACGGCCTCAGTGCCGTGGCCGGCCCCGATGCGGTCGAGCTGCACACCACTGTCCCGCTGCATGGTCAGGATATGACCACGCGCGCCTCCTTCACGGTCCATGCGGGCGAGAGCATTCCCTTCGCGCTGTCCTACCACCCCTCGCACAGAACGCCGCATTTCGTGCCCGACCACACCGAGAGTCTCGGACGCACGATCTCCTGGTGGCGAGAGTGGTCGAGACACTGCCGGTTCGAATCCGTCAATGAGCATTGGTGCGAAGCGGTTACCCGCTCCCTGATCACGCTGAAACTTCTGGTCTTCGCGCCGACCGGCGGAATCATCGCCGCGCCGACGACATCGCTGCCCGAAGCCATCGGCAGGCAGCGCAACTGGGACTATCGATATTGCTGGCTGCGGGATTCGGCGCTGACGCTCTATGCGCTGCTCAACGGCGGCTACCGCGAGGAAGCGGAAGCATGGCGGCAATGGCTCCTCAGGGCTGCCGCCGGTCATCCCGAGCAGCTTCAGATCGTCTATGGCGTGGGCGGGGAGCGCTGGCTGCCGGAGAACGATATTCCATGGCTCCCTGGATACCAAGGAAGCCGTCCGGTACGGACCGGGAACATGGCCGCCAACCAACTGCAGCTCGATGTCTATGGCGAGGTGATCGACACGCTGCATGCCGCGCGCGAGGCGGAGCTGAGCGCGCTCGACGAAGCCTGGCGCATGCAGAAGGTGCTGCTTGCCCATCTCGAGGCGGTCTGGAATCAGCCGGACCAAGGGATCTGGGAAATGCGCGGCCCACCCAGGCATTTCACGCATTCGCGGCTGCTGTGCTGGGTGGCCTTCGACCGGGCAGTCAGGAGCTGCGAGCACTTCAACCTTGACGGCGACATCCAACGCTGGCGCATGATCCGCGACCAAATTCACGCGGATATCTGCGCGCACGGCTTCGATGCTTCCCGCAACACCTTCGTTCAGCATTACGAGGGCAAAAGCCTCGATGCGGCGCTTCTGCTCATCCCGCAGCTAGGATTTCTCCCTCCCGACGATCCGCGCGTCGTCGGCACGATTGCCGCGATCGAACGCGAGCTTTTGCACGACGGCTTCGTTCGTCGCTATGCCGCGGAGGAGGTCAATGACGGGATAGGAGGAGAGGAAGGTGCGTTCCTCGCGTGCTCATTCTGGCTCGCCGACGCGTATGTGATGCTTGGCCGGACCGACGATGCGATGCGGCTCTTCGATAGTCTTCTGTCCTTACGCAACGACCTCGGGCTGCTCTCGGAGGAATATGAGCCCAAGCAGCGGCGGCTGTTGGGCAACTTCCCGCAAGCCTTCTCTCATATCAGCCTGATCAATACCGCCTGTAACCTGGCCGATACGCACGGGCCTGCGCGGCAACGTTCGCTCGGGATCGCGCCGGAGATCGAGTGAGGCGCCCCGCCACATTAGGGTTGCGCGTGCCTTGAAATGCGACGCGCCGTATAGGCCGCCAACACGAGAGCGAGACCGAATGCTGCGGCCGTGAGGCTCTTCGCCCGGTTTCCTGATAAAGCGACCGACCAGTTCCGGCTGCGTGCATCGAAACGGCCATGCGCGCCGGGATCACCCGGCGGCGGCTGGAACAGATTGCCTTCAGCATCGGGCCTCGCGGGCTCAGGCGTCATCTGGCCTTGCCACGCTCGGCTCGAGGCCAAGCGGTCCAGCCAACCCGGCAACAGCATCGTCGCCAGCACCGCCTTTATGGTCGGGAGGCCGACCCAGAGCTCGCGAGGAGTGGTCATCGCCGCCCTATAAATTGCCTCGGCAATGTCCTCGGGCTGGAAGATCGGCGGCACCGGCTGCAGTCTTCTCGGCAGCCGGCTTCGCGCCCAATCGAATTGCGGGGTGTTGACGGCGGGAAGCTGCACCATCGTTACTCGAATGGGCCTGCCTTGATGAATGAGCTCGCAGCGCAGGGAATCGGTGAAACCGCGCACCGCGAACTTTGCCGCGCAGTATGCGGACTGCAGCGGGATCGAGCGATAACTCAGAGCCGAGCCGACCTGCACGATCACGCCTGGGCCGCCTGGGCGCATGTGGCGTAACGCCGCAAGCGTGCCATGGACCTGACCCAGATAGGTCACCTCGGTCACGCGCTGGAATTCCGCCGGCGTGATTTCATCGATGGGAGCGAAGATCGTGGCCATCGCATTATTGATCCAGATATCGATGCGGCCCCATTCCGCGGCGGCGCGCTCGGCCGCGGCGAACACCTCCTCGGCCTTGGCGACGTCGGCAACGAGCGCAAGGGCTTGACCGCCGACCCGCTCGACCTCCGCCCTCGCGCTTTCCAGGCGCTCGCGGCCCCGCGCCAAGAGGGCGACGCGCCAGCCGCGCCGCGCAAAGGCCAACGCGGTGGCGCGGCCGACCCCGGCAGACGCTCCGGTGATGACGACTACGGGAGCTGATGATCTTTGATGGGCGGGTTCGTGCGTCATTGCCACTCCTCGATATTTCCCTTGAGCAACGCGGTTCGGAGGGCAATCGTTTTAGGTGGCGAACGAAAGTCTGCTCTCATGAAGCCCGCCGCGCTCGCCTTGAGCCTGTTTGTTTTGGGAATATCGCCGGCCTCGGCAGGCATGACCGCATCGCAACTTCAGGAAATCGCGGTCAGCCCTCCGCCCGGAGCGCGCATTCCGATGCAATCTGAGTGGCGCGCCGAAGTCGGTTCGCCGATAACGCTAGGCGAGGCGCTTGCTGGTCGGCCGGCACTGCTCATTTTCGCCGATTACACATGCAAAACGCTTTGCGGGCCGATCCTGGGCTTCGTGGTCGATGCGCTCGGCAAATCCGGGCTCGAACCCGGCGATTATCGCCTGATCGTCTTGGGACTGGACCCGAAAGATGGCCCGCGCGAAGCCGCAGCCATGAAGAAGGAGCGCATAGCGGATGCCGCCGTGGCATCCGCAACCGTGCTGCTGACAGCGGATGAAGCCTCCATACGCCAAGTCGCCGAGGCCCTGGGGTATCGCTTCAGGTACGACGCCGAGCACGATCAATTTGCCCATCCGGCGGCGGTCATGGTGCTGACCCGTGACGGCCGGCTGACGCGCGTGCTCTCCGGGCTTGGCATCGATGGCAACGACTTCCGCTTGGCCCTGACCGAGGCCGGAGAGGGTCGCATCGGCAAATTCACCGACCGCCTCCGGTTGTTCTGTTATGGGTTCGACCCAAGCGTCGGCATCTACACGCTGACAATCTATCGTTGGCTGTCGATTGCGACGGTCCTGACCGTCATCACCCTAGCCGCGGCCTTTCCAGCACATTGGGATCCTAAGCTTAGAATTCCACGTGGACAAGTTGTCGCG
>JADMIO011054791.1_pt1 | contig 23505 bp, 22 predicted proteins | sample 8958161 | NCBI WGS metagenome assembly JADMIO01 (sample SAMN16585339, study PRJNA669376) | soil metagenome | isolation source: Crop rotation soil | place: USA: Cullars Rotation, Alabama | collected 2011
GGGCGCCGGATTTTCCATCTCGATGATCAAAGACGTGACGCCGATCCCGCACAACGGGTGCCGTCCGCCGAAACCGCGTCGCGTTTAGTTTTCACACAGTTAGAATTACATCCAAGGAGAATCACGTTGGCCAGATACTTAGGAGCCGTTTGTAAACTTTGCCGCCGAGAAGGCACCAAGCTTTTCCTCAAGGGAGAGCGCTGCTACTCAAAGTGTCCGATCGACAAGCCCACGGGTCCCGTTCCTCCGGGCCAGCATGGTCGTCGCCGTACCAAAACGACGGAATACGCGAAGCGGCTTCGCGAGAAGCAAAAGACGAAGAGAATCGCGCGACTTCTGGAGCGTCCCTTCTTTAGTTACTTTCAGCGGGCGACAAAAGAACCGGGCAAGACCGGTGAAGTTCTCCTTCGTTATCTCGAAACCCGGCTCGACAACGTCGTGCGCCGTCTCGGCTTTGCGACCTCCATGGACGCCGCTCGGCAGCTCGTCGGACATGGGCACGTGTATGTGAACGGACGACGCGTCAATGTCCCGTCGTATGAGACGAAGATCGGCGATGTTATTTCACTGTCGGACAAGCAGAAGGGCAGCCTTCGCATCCAGCGCGCGCTGTCGGTGCAGATTCAGCGGCAGGTCCCGGCCTGGCTCGAACTGAATCCGGCCATCGTGGACACGCTTGGACGTTCGAAGGATCTGCCGATCGACCTGAAGGACACGAAGGTCGAGGGAACGGTAAAGCTCATGCCGACGCGGGACGAGATGTCCTACCCGGTCAACGAGCAGTACATCGTCGAACTGTATTCGAAGTAACAGGGCTTTAGGTTTTTAGCTCTCCGCCTCCGCCCCGGATCAGGCGCAAGTCTCTGACTGGCGTGGTCAGGATGGCAGAGAGTGACGAGCCAAGCAGATTTCAAGAACGCAGCTGCGGTAAGGCCGCGCCTCGCATCGCCCGCGAATGAACTGTCTGAAGTGGATGGATGGGTCATGGGGCACGAAGGCCGTGTCGTTGCAGCGCGTAGATCAAGGAGACCACTGACATGATGACCCAAGGACTCGTACTTCCGCAGCGCCTCGACGTCGACAACGCGACCCTCACCGACACCTATGGTCGTTTCGTCGCGGAACCGTTCGAGCGCGGCTACGGCCACACGATCGGCAATTCTCTTCGACGCATCCTGCTTTCTTCCCTCGAGGGCGCCGCTGTTACCGCGGTCCGCGTTAAAGGCGCGGTGCACGAGTTCACGGCGATCAAGGGCGTTCGTGAAGACGTCATTCACATCATTCTCAACCTCAAGAAGCTTCGCGTGAAGCTTTACAGCCAGGGCCCTGAAACGCTCCGCCTCAAGATCAAGCGTGGCGGAGAAGTGTACGCCAAGGACATTGAGCCGAACAACCAGGTTGAAATCCTCACGCCAGACCTGGTGATCGCGACGATCGATGACGGGGTCGAGTTCGAAATGGAAATGGAAATTTCCAAGGGCCGAGGCTACGTTCCGGCGGAGCGCCTGAAGAAAGAAGGCCAGCCCCTGGGAACGATCCCGGTGGACGCCCTCTTTTCCCCGGTTTCCAAGGTCCACTATGAAGTCGAGAACGCCCGCGTTGGACAGATGACCGATTATGACAAGCTGATCGTTGAAGTCTGGACGGATGGCTCGGTTACCCCCGGCGACGCGCTCGCCTATTCGGCGAAGATTCTCAAGGACTCGCTGCAGACGTTTATTACCTTCGACGAGCAGGAAGTTCCGTCGATCGCGGCGCCCGTGAAGAGCGAGGAGTCGGCGAAGCTCGACGAGTTGCTGTCTCAGCCGGTCGATATCATCGAACTGTCCGTGCGCGCGTCCAATTGTCTGAAAGTGGCGAAGATCCGGACCATTGGGGAGCTCGTGTCCAAGACCGAAGACGAGCTTCTGTCCTATAAGAACTTCGGCAAGAAATCCCTCGATGAAATTCGCGAGCGGCTCAAGGAAATGGGTCTGTCCCTCGGACGGAACGCCGGCCAGCCCGCGGGAGTGCAGGTCTAACATGGCGAAGACAGCTGCAGGACGAAAACTTGGCCGCAAGACGGGGTTCCGGTTTGCCCTTCTTCGCAATCTGGCCAACGATCTGTTCAAGTATGAGCAGATTCAGACGACGTATCCGAAGGCGAAGGAATGCTCCCGGTTTGCGGAGCGCCTGATCACCACCGCGAAAAAGGGCGATCTTAATGCCCGTCGCGAAGTGGCCAGGGACATTAAGGACCTGGATGTCACGAAGAAGCTTTTCGACGTCCTGGCGCCGCGCTACGCTTCAAGGAACGGGGGCTACACGCGGGTTCTGAAGCTTCAGAGCCGCCAGGGCGACAATGCCCAGATGGCATTGATCAAACTGATTGCCTAAGGGAAGCAAAAGAGTTACATAAATCTCGAACGCCCGACCGAGCGGCGCGTTCGAACCCAACCTCTCTCAAGGGATCTGAATGTTCAACTACATACTCGGTCTTTTCTCGAACGACATGGGAATCGACCTTGGCACGGCCAACACGCTGGTTTATGTCAAAGGTCAGGGAATTGTTCTTCGAGAGCCGAGCGTCGTAGCCATCGATCGAACCACCCGCGAAGTCCTCGCCTTTGGCGCGGAAGCCAAGCGAATGCTTGGCAAGACGCCGGCCAACATCCAGGCTGTCCGTCCGCTGAGGAACGGCGTTATCGCTGATTTCGAAGTGACCCAGGCGATGATCAAGTACTTCATCCGCAAGGTTCACAACCGCCGCAGCCTCCTCCACCCCAGAATCGTCATTGGCATTCCGTCGGGCATCACCGAAGTGGAAAAACGCGCGGTCCGTGAGGCCGCCGAACAGGCGGGCGCTCGTCAGACCGAACTGCTCGAAGAGCCCATGGCCGCCGCCATTGGCGCCGATCTTCCGATCTCAGAGCCGCACGGCAACATGATCGTGGACATCGGGGGTGGCACCACGGAAGTGGCGGTTATCTCGCTGTCCGGCATGGTGGTGTCGAAATCCATCGATGTGGCGGGCGACGAGATGGACGAAGCCGTGATGCAGTATTTTCGTCGCAAGTACAACCTGGTGATCGGTGAGTCCACGGCCGAGCAGGTGAAAATCAAGATTGGCAGCGTGTTCCCGCTTCCGGAAGAAGAGTCGATGGAAGTGAAGGGCCGCGATCAGGTCACCGGTCTGCCTCGCACCATTACCGTCACGTCCGAGGAGATTCGACAGGCATTGTCCGAACCGGTGAAGTTGATCGTTGACACGGTTAAGGAGGCGCTCGAAGAGACGCCGCCCGAACTGTCGGCGGATCTCGTTGACCGCGGTATCATGATGGCCGGCGGCGGAGCACTCCTGCGAGGGTTCCCGGATTTGCTCGCGCAGGAGACCGATCTCCCCGTGCACGTCGCGGCCGACCCTCTCACGGCCGTGACCATTGGATGCGGCCGGTACCTGGAAGAGCTCGACAACATCAAGCGTCATCGAATCATGTTGTCGTCGTCGCCTCGATGATTCATTCACCCATTTCCCAATTTCTGTCGCGCCCGTTGCCGTGCCTGGTCTGGTTGACCGGGCATAGCGCATCGAGCCTAGACTCGGAGAAAACAACTCTTCGTGCAGATTTTAAGCGAGACCTTCCTCCCGGCCTTCTGGCGTTTCCACCGGAACGCGACTGATCGCCGCCGCGCCGCTGGCGCGGTCCGCGTCGCGCTCGTTCACGAGCGCTCCCGTCAATACCCATTGAGGGAACCTCTGTTCCCATGATGGTCGAATTCCTTCAGCGCCGGCGTGCCATCGCTCTCCTGGCCGCTTTTTCAACGTTCAGTCTGCTCTGCATGGCGCTTCGGGTGGGGCCGTACGTGATGGGGCTGAAATCGGCCCTGTGGTTCATGCTTTCTCCGGAGGTCGTTTACTCGGGCGATTTCTTCAACAAGGTGGATTCTCTTTCGGGACGGCTTTTCGAACTGGTTCGCGTCGAAGGCGAGAACCACATCCTTCGCGAGCAAAACGCCCGCCTGTCCAAGCGTGAAATGGAGCGGGATGTCCTTGAGGACGAAAACAATCGCCTCCGGGACCTTCTGGGCCTCCGGGTCATGATGTTCCCGTCGGGTATCGCAGCCGAGGTGGTGGGACGGGATCTCAGGCACTGGTTTCACTCGGTTGTTATCGACAAAGGCGCGCGGGATGGCGTCCCGATGTCCGGGGCGGTTATTTCAGGAAGCGGAACGCGCCCCGTTCTTCTGGGCCGAATTGCCGAGGTCAACGACACGTCGAGCAAGGTCTTGCTGTTCACCGACGCGATATCCGCTGTCTCGGTGACCGTCGAGCGAACCGGGGAAATCGGCCTCCTGGAGGGACGCAACGGCCCTCGCGCCCAGATCAGCTACCTTCCGCGCAACTCCGACATCGGTGTCGGCGATACCGTCGTTACCGTGGGACAGGGAGGCGTCTTCCCGCCCGGCATTCCGGTGGGCGAGATCACCTCCGTCCGTGATTCGGATGACGGTTTCTTCAAGGAGGCGATGGTTCGGCCGGCGGCCAATCTCGCGTCCGTTCGAGAGGTCCTCGTGATTCAGCGCGCCGTTCCGCCCACGGCGAACGAGGTGGCGCACTGATGCGGGCTTTCTTTTTCATCTTCACGCTGGCCGGCGGAATTTTCCTTCAGTTCTTTTTTCATCGGTACCTTTCGCTGGGCAGCGCCGCGCCGGATGCCTTTCTCCTGTTGACCGTCGCCACGGGGTTCACCTGCGGGCCGGTGATGGGCCAGGTGATGGGATTCGTCTGGGGATTGATCGCCGACACCAGCGGAACGCAGCTGTTTGGGTTGTCCGCGCTCATCCTCACCATGGCCGGATTCGTTTCGGGATTGCTGCGACGGCGGGTGGCGAGCGAAAGAATGACCGGCCAGCTGGTCGTCGGCCTGGTGGCGACGATCTATCAGGCGCTGGCATCTTTCTTTTTCCTGTCGACGTTCGAATCGGCCGGTCGGCTGAACCCGCTGGTTCTCATCGTCGAAGCGGTGCTCAACGTGGTGTTTGTTCCGTGGATTTTCATTGGCATGGAGCGCTGGCTGGACCTCTGGAACATCGAACGGGAGCACATCTAGCGATGGAACGATTTGTGTCCATCGAGCGGTACGTGCGGACGAGCGCCGGGGAGACGGTCTAGGCCATGTGGGTTGGCGGGAGCAGCGACACATTTTCGGAGCGGCGTTTTCGCGGGCGCGTGCGCGGACTCAGCATCGCGTTCGCGATCGGAGCGTCGGTGATCGTGCTTCGGCTGTTTCATCTGCAGGTTGTGCGCGGCGGGGACATGGCCCAGCTTTCCCAGTCGAACAGCACGCAGGTTATTTTTCTCAGGGCGCCGCGCGGTGACTTTTATGATTCAAAGGGCCGACCGATCGTTCTGAACCGGCCCAGCTGGTCTTTGATGTACTCGCCACCGGAAAAGCTGCGCGCACAGCGGGACGTCGTCCAGCAGGCTCTGATGCCGTTCCTTTCGCCTTTCCCGCCGGTCTGGATCCGACGTCTTCAACGAGCGCACCAGACCGGCCAGATGGTGCGTCTCGTGGAAGATGTGCCGAACCAGCTCGCATTTTTAATGCGGGAGATGGAGCACCTGTTCCCGGGACTTCGCGTGGTCATGGAATTCCGCCGCGGCTATCCGTTGGGAAAGTTCGCCGCGCACCTGATTGGATACCTTGGAGAAGTGAGCGAACGTCAGCTGCAGGAACCCAACACCACGCTGAAGCCGGGCGACCTCGTTGGAAAGATGGGGTTGGAACGGACCGAGGACGGGTTCCTTCGCGGAGAAGACGGCGGCATGCTGATCGAGGTGGATTCCGTTGGTCGCCTGAAGCGGGTGATCAAGGAATTGCCGTTCCGCAAGGGCGGTGAGGTGCACCTCACGCTGGATCTGGACGCCCAGAAAACGGCCGAGCAGGGCCTGGCGGAAACCCCGACGGGGCGCGGCGCCGTCGTTCTGATCGACGTTCAGACGGGCGCCGTGCTGGTCTGGGCCAGCGCGCCGTCGTTTGATCCGCTTGGATCGCTGGCGGATGCGCTGCACGATCCCACGTTTCCATTTCTTGACCGGTGTTACCGGGGCGCGTATCCGCCGGGATCCGTGTTCAAGATCGTCACGGCCATCGCCGGCTTTCAGAAAGACCTGATCGATCCGTCTCGGAAAGTGGAATGCAAGGGTTTCCTCATGCTGAAGGACAAGGGCGGAACGGAACGAAAGTTTCGCTGCTGGAAGACCCACGGATGGGTCGATTTCTGGTCGGCGATGGCGCAATCGTGCGACACCTATTTTTATCTGCTTGGGAAGGACGCGGGTTCTCAGTCGATTTACGAAACCGGCGTTTCGTTTGGTCTCGGCCGTCCCGCGCAGTCGACGTTGTCCGGCGAGAACAAAGGCAACATTCCCAATCCGCTGTGGAAGAAAAAGATGGGCCTCGGCGGATGGACGACGGGTGACACCTACAACATGGCGATCGGCCAGGGATTTGACACGTCGACGCCCGTTCAGCTGGCGGTCATGATGATGGGCGTGGCCAACCATGGCCGGATGTACGAGCCGTACTTCGTACAAAAGCTGGTTGATTCCTACGGAAAAACCGTGGAATCGGCCTCGGTGAAATTGATGCGGACCGCGGACTTAAAGGAATCCACCTGGGAAATGATCACCAAATCACTGGAAGCGGTGGTCGTCTCGGGAACCGCTTCGGGAACGCGGTCGGAATATCTCGATATCCGGGGAAAAACGGGCACCGCTCAAAATCCTCATGGAGAAGACCATGCCTGGTTCGCGGGGTTCGCTGGCCCGAAAGGCGAAGCGCCCCGACTGGCCATCTGCGTCTTCGTTGAAAACGGCGGCCACGGCGGCGTCGTGGCCGTGCCCGTCGCCAAGAAGGTATTTGAAACCGCGCTGAAACCTCCCGAGAAGGTGGTCGCGAAATGAGCTCCAGGCTCGCCATCACCGGCGCAGCCACGCCCCACAAGGGGTTTTTCAACCGGCATTTCCATGTCGACTGGCTGCTTCTTTTTTCGACGCTGGTGACGGTGGGCGTGGGTTTGTCGACCGTTCATTCCACCGAAACGGCGGCGGCCAGCGGATTTTTGGTTCGGCAATCGGTGGCATCCGCGGTTGGCTGCGGCGCGATGCTGGTGTTGATGATTCTGCCCTATCAGATCTTTCGGACCTATGCCCGGCCCCTGTACGTCGTGCTGCTGATGGTGCTGGTGGGTGTTCTCGTGTTCGGAACCAACCTCCGTGGAACCCGCGGGTGGTTTCATCTCGGTCCGGTTTACCTTCAGTCGTCCGAAGTCGCGAAGCCGCTTTTCGTTCTCACGCTGGCCGGCTACCTGGACCGACGGATCGAATGGTACACGCCCAAATCCCTGATCATTCCGTTCCTTCTGGCCGGTGTCCCCATTCTGCTCATCGTCGCGCAGCCGGACTTTTCGTCCAGCCTCGTTTTTTTCCCGGCGACGCTGGTGATGTTTTATGTCGCCGGCGCCCGGTCGCTCCATTTGATTTCGGTTTGTTTCGTGGGCGCGCTTTCGGCGGGCATTCCGCTGGCCTCGACCTATTTCCGTCTGCTGGGCGACGATCTGAAAGATCGAGCGATCATGTCTTTCCTCGCCAAGGCGTTTGCGGGCACCTGGCAGACGGTGTGGCTCTTTTCTTCGGTTTGTGTTGCCATCATCGGACTCTGGTGGGTTCTTCGGCGGCTGCGCCTGTACATTCCGCCGCTTTATCTCTGGACGACGCTCGGGCTCATCGTCGTCGGCTGCGTTGGCGCCGTCGGTCTGGATCATGCGATCAAGGATTATCAGCGGCGCCGGCTGGTCGCCTTCATCAGTCCGGAACTGGACCCGCTCGGCGGCGGCTACAACGTGCGGCAGTCCCAGATCGCGATTGGATCGGGGCAGATTCTTGGGAAGGGCTATGCGCGGGGAACGCAGTCTCAACTCGGGTTCCTCCCCAGCCGGAACACCGACTTCATTTTCTCGGTGATTGGTGAGGAACTCGGGTTTGTTCGAGCGGTCATCGTGCTCTTCTTTTACTTCATGATCATCTGGCGCGGTTTCGACGCGGCGCTCGTGGCCCGCGACCGTTTCGGCGGGCTCGTGGCCTCGGGATTCGCTTCCATGTTCGCCTTTTACGCGCTTCTGAATCTCGGCATGACCATGGGCATGGCACCGGTGGCCGGCGTCCCGCTGCCCATGGTGTCGTACGGCGGGTCGTCGGTGGTCAGCTCGATGATTTCAATCGGAATCCTTCTGTCGATCCACCTTCGGAGGTACATGCTGTGACGATTCTGGATTCTCAAGTGGGCTTGTTGGCCCGGAGACTGGCATGACGTCCTGGCCGAGCCCGTCCGCGTCCCGCGGTTCACAATCCGGAATCGCCATACAGCGGGCGCGCGTCCGGTTGAGCCGGTCCGGCCCGGCCGCGATGCTGACCCATCTGCGTCACATCGAGATCGTGCGCCGCGCCATCGAAGCATCCGGCTGGCCGGCGTCCCGCACGCAGGCAAAGAAGCCGAAGCTGAAGGTGGCCTTCGGGCCCGCGATCTCCGTAGGCTACGAGTCCGTGGCGGAGTACGTGGACGTGGAACTGGTCTCTCGCCTGGACCCGGCGAAGGCGAAGGAAGACCTGCAGAAAAGTCTTCCGGACGGCTACGGGGTGGTCGCGGTCAAATCGATTCCGCGTTTTTTCCCTTCGCTGGAAGAAACGTTGAACGCGGCGCGGTACACGCTGACCTCGCCGGCCTTCGAGGGAACGCGCGAAAAGTGGGAGACGTTCTGGGCGTCGGAAAGATTCATGGTCGTTAAGAAAAAATCGGACCGCGAGGAAGTGATCGACGCGCGCGCGTGTGTGAAGTCGTGGTCGTTGACGGGAGACGCGCTGGATATCGTCGTTCGGTTTGGCCCCGGCCGGACGCTGAAGCCGGAGCGGATCGCCCAGGCCGTGTGCGGTCTGGCCGACGCGGACATCGAGATGGGCGGTCCGGCATGCCGGGTCCGCGTCAAACGTGAGCAGTTTTATCTGGAAAAACCCGGCGGCGAGCTCGTCGAGCCCTGATCCACCGGTGGTCGGAAATTTCGAATAAGGAAAAAGGAGTCGTTATGGGAGATATCAAGAAACAGATTTTGGCCAACACAACGCCGGACGAAACCCGGATCGCGATCATCGAGAACAACCGGATCGCGGAGTACTTCATCGATCGCCACATCGGCGGCAACGACAAGGTGGTCGGCAACATTTACATGGGACGGGTCGAGAACGTCCTTCCGGGCATTTCGTCGGCGTTCATCGATGTCGGGCAGGAAAAAAACGCCTACCTGTACATCTCGGATGTGCTGAGCGACAACCGCGAAAAGGACATCAGCAAGATCCTCAAGAAGGGGACGACGATCATGGTGCAGGTCGCCAAGGAAGCGATCGGCACGAAAGGCATGAAGGTGACGATGGATGTGTCCCTGCCCGGCCGCTACCTGATCCTGATGCCGCTCTCGAAACACCTCGGAATCTCCCGGCAGGTCGAGGACAACCAGGAACGGGAACGCCTCCGAAAAATCGTTGAGTCATTGAGCCCCCCCGGCGGCGTCATTATCCGCACCGAAGCCGAGGGCGCCGACGAGCGCGCGCTTCGCCGGGAAATGAAGTATCTGATTCGCCTCTGGGAAACCGTGAAGCGCCGCTCGGAAAAAGTGAACAAGGGTCTCATCCACAAAGAGCTCGGGCTCACTTTCCAGGTGGTGCGGGACATTCTTTCGGAGGATGTCGAAGCGTTCCTGCTCGACAGCCGTCAGGAATTCGATGACGTGAAAGGATTCGTGGAAATGCTCGCGCCCGAGCTGGTGGATCGCATCCGGCTTTACGAGGGACGAACGCCCATCTTCGATTCCTTCAACCTCGAGCAGGAGCTTCTGAAACTCCGGCTGGCGCGCGTGGATCTTCCGTCGGGCGGCTACATCATCATTCAGGAAGCGGAAAGTTTGTGCGCGATTGACGTCAACACCGGTAAATTCACCGGGCGCACCTCGCAGGAAGAAACGGTGACGGCGACGAACATCGAGGCGGCGGCCGAAGTGGCGCGCCAGCTTCGCCTTCGCAACATCGGCGGCATCATCGTGATCGACTTTATCGACATGAAGAAGCGCCGCAACCGCGACAAGGTCATGGAGGCGCTCGCCCGCAGCACGCGCGGCGATCATTCGAAGATCAAAATCCTGCCCATCACCCGTCTTGGCCTCGTCGAAATGACACGGGAACGCCGCCGCGAGTCGCTTCAGTCGATGACCGGCGAATCGTGCCTGGAATGCCGCGGTTCCGGCTGGGTTCTTTCCCGGGATTCTCTGTTCCTCAAGATTCGAAAGGAGATCATCGAGATGACGCAGGGCCGAAACGAAGGGCGTCTCAAGATCTCGCTGGTCCCTCCGGTCGCGGCCTACTTTCGCGAGAACAAGGACCGGTTCGAAAAACAGGTTTCCCGAAGCGTGGAAATCCTCGAGGATCCGACGCTGGCATGGGAGGACTACAAGATTGTCATCGAATAGCGAAACGGGTGGATTTTTAGGGATGTTCCGTGGCCTTCGGTCCGGTGAGCCGGGTCAAACCGGCCGGCCGGACCCTTCCCGAGGGGGACTTCCCAACCTGGACGAAATTCGCTAAGGTGCTGCCCTTATGAACCAGTACGCAATTGTCCGGACCGGCGGCAAACAATACCGTGTGGCCGAGGGTGAAGTCGTTACCGTCGAGAAACTCGAGGCGCAGGCCGGTGACGAAGTCAAACTCGACAGTGTCCTTTTCGCGAAGGCCGGCGAAAAATTCGTAACGGGTCGTCCGACCATTTCGGGCGCCACGGTCACGGCTCAGGTTATTCGCCAGCTTCGCGCTCCGAAGATCATCGTCTACAAAGAGCGTCAGAAGAAGGTCTACAAGAAGACCCAGGGCCATCGGCAGTGGCTTACTGAACTCAAGATCAAATCGATTACCCTTCCGTAAAAAGCTCCTAGCGAATAGCTGTTAGCGTCTGGCCAAAATGGCTTTAGCCAAGGGCCAATCGCCAAAAGCAAAAGCTCTCCTTCAGAGGTTTCCATGGCACACACAAAGTCACAAGGTTCCACAACAAACGGTCGCGATTCCGCCGGGCAACGCCTTGGCGTGAAGCGCTACGGCAGCCAGGTCGTCAACGCCGGAGAAGTGATTGTTCGGCAGAACGGCACGCATTTCCATCCCGGGCGTAACGTGGGCCGCGGCAGCAACGACACATTGTTCGCGCGCATCGCGGGCGTCGTTAAATTCGAATTCATGAGCAAAACGCCCGGCCGTTGGGGCGGTCGCCAGCGGGTGAGCGTTTACCCGGTCAAACAGCCGGCCTAACGAAGGACCGCTTTCCGATTCGGCAGTCTATCGGCGTTTCGTCCGGTAGACTGCCGTTTCGTTTGGAAGCAGGTGGTGTTGGGGAACAGCTGTTAGCTCTTGGCTTTTAGCGGTCGGCTTTTGGTGCTTGGCTGTGGGCTTGGCGCTGAGCTTTCGGGGTTGGGCGCGTAACGTCGGGTGTGGATATAGGGCGGGCTGCAAGCGTTGATCGATCTCAATGTCGTGCTCGCCGCCGGCAAAGTCCGCGCCCCAAAATTTCATCAGCTCAAAGCTAACAGCTAACAGCTAACAGCTAACAGCTAACAGCTAACAGCTAACAGCTAACAGCTCTCTTATGTTCATCGACAAAGCAGACATCGCAATCAAAGCGGGAACAGGTGGGGACGGAAGCGCGTCTTTCCGCCGGGAGAAATTTGTCCCCTTCGGAGGTCCGAACGGGGGAGATGGCGGAAAGGGCGGCGATGTCTACATCGTTGCCTCGGACAAGATCCGCACCCTGCTCGACTTCGTTCGCACCAGAAAATATGAGGCGGAGAGCGGCTCCCCGGGGCAGGGGTACACGAAATTTGGCCTGAGCGGCGACGACCTGGTGCTGTTCGTTCCCTGCGGCACGTCGTTGTACAAGGGCGAAACCCTGATCGCGGATCTGGTCCAGGACGGCGAAAAAATCCTGGTCGCGAAGGGCGGCCGCGGTGGCCGCGGAAACGTGCACTTCAAGAACAGCGTCCGGCAGGCGCCGAAGATCGCCGAGAAGGGCGAGCCGGGTGAGAAGGTGGAGCTCTCGCTTCACCTGAAAATTCTGGCCGACGTGGGTCTGGTTGGCATGCCGAACGCCGGCAAGTCGACGCTTCTCTCCCGCCTCACGCGCGCGCATCCGAAGATCGCCAATTATCCGTTTACGACGCTTCATCCGAATCTGGGCGTGGCCTATTATCACGACCGGGAAATCATTCTGGCCGACGTTCCCGGCCTGATCGAAGGCGCCCACGAAGGAAAAGGCCTCGGCCACGATTTTCTTCGTCATGTCGAGCGAACCCGGGTCATCGTCCATGTGGTTGATCCGACGGGATTCGACGGCAAGGACGCGAAAAAGAACATCCACATCATCAACGCCGAGCTGAAGGGGCATTCGCCCGACCTGGCCAAAAAGCCGCAGCTGATCGTCGTCAACAAACAGGACCTCACCGACGCCGAGAAGGTCTTCAGGGAGATCCAGAAGTCCTTCAAGAAGGCGAAGGTCATGGCGGTGTCCGGCGTCACCGGCGCGGGGATTTCGGAACTGTTGGCCGAGATCGTTCGCCTGGTGGATTCCGCTCCGTACGAGCGGCCAAAGGCGGCGCCGGCGGCGGTGCACGTCCGCCTTGAGCCCGATTTCTGGGTGGAGCGTGATGGCGAAATTTATGTGGTCCGCGGCGCGAAGGTGGAGCGGCTGATTCGCATGACGAATTTCAAATTGAACGAAGCGGTGATGCGGACACAGAACATCATCAAGAAAATTGGCGTGGAACGCGAGCTCGAGGCGCATGGCGCCCGGTCCGGAGACTGGATTCGCATCGCCGAACGCGAGTTCGAGTTTCATCCGGAGCTCGGCTATCAGAACCCGCCTCCCCGCCGTCCTCCCCGCCGCAACAAGTAATTCCCATGCGTATTGTCGTCAAAACCGGTTCTGCGATTCTCTCGAGAAAAGACGGAGGCCTCGATCCGTCCGCCGTGGCCCGTATCGCCGGCCAGCTTGGCCGCGCGCATCGCGCGGGCCACGAAGTGGTTGTGGTCAGCTCCGGCGCGGTGGCGGGCGGCGTCGCGCGTCTTGGCCTCAAAGAGCGCCCGACCGACCTGGCGATGAAGCAGGCCGCGGCCGCGATCGGACAGGTCTCCCTGATGGAAGCCTACGAGCGCGCTTTTTCGGCGGACCGAATTCTTCCGGCGCAGGTTCTCCTGACCCGCGATGATCTCGTCAAGCACGAACGTTACCTCAACGCGCGCAACACGCTGCTGAAGCTCTTGTCGCTGAAAGCGATTCCGATCATCAACGAAAACGACACGGTGTCCACCGATGAGATCCAGTTTGGGGACAACGACACACTGTCGGCCGCCGTCGCGATCAAAGCCGAAGCCGATCGGCTGATTCTGCTCTCGGACGTGCCGGGGCTTTACCGGCAGGCGGACGATGGGAAGCTTACCGACGACATTATCCGCGTGGTGGAGCGCGTGACGCCGGACATGGAGAAGAAGGCGCTCACCACCCGGGGGTCCCGAATGTCCGTCGGTGGAATCAGCACCAAGCTGACCGCGGCGAAAATGGCGACCTCGGCCGGAATCGAAACATGGCTCGCTTCCGGCTACGAACCGGACGCCGTTCTTCGGATTCTGGACGGGGACGCGAACGCCGGAACGCGGTTCGTGGCCCGGGTCTCTCACATCGGCGCCCGGCAGCGCTGGATCGCGTTTGGCCGGCAGCCCAAGGGATATGTTTTCATCGATCCGGGCGCGCTTCAGGCGATCACCGAAAAGAAGAAAAGCCTGCTGCCGTCGGGCATTCGACGGGTACAGGGGGCCTTTTCGGTGGGCGACAGCATCGGGCTCAAGAACCCCGACGGCGTCGAGGTGGCCCGCGGGCTGGTTAATTTCTCGTCGAAGGATCTTCAGGCGATTCGCGGGCGGCATTCGAGTGAAATTGCCGCCGTGCTGGGCCGGGCCGCCGCCGGCGAAGTGGTTCACCGGGACAATTTGGTTATTCTTTAGCCGTCATCGCGAGGAGGCCAGGGGCCGACGCGGCAATCTCATGACGAGATCGCCACGGCGCGTCGCTCCTCCCGATGACAAATGGGACGCAAGCAATGGAAATCGGAATCGTCGGGCTGCCGAATGTCGGCAAATCCTCTCTTTTTAACGCGCTTACCTCCGCGGGCGTGGCGTCGGAGAACTTTCCCTTCACCACGATCGAACCGAACGTCGGTGTCGTTCCCGTCAAGGACGAGCGGCTGGACAGGCTTCAACAGATCTTTGGATCGCCAAAGAAGGTGCCGGCGTTCGTTCGATTCGTCGACATCGCCGGCCTGATGCCCGGCGCCAGCAAGGGCGAAGGCCTCGGAAACAAATTCCTCTCTCACATCCGATCGGTCGACGCCATTGCGCAGGTGGTCCGGTGTTTCGATGACAAGGACGTCGTCAACGTGCTGGGCGACCTCGATCCAAAAAAGGATGTCGAGATAATTTCCACCGAACTGCTCCTGGCCGATCTCGAGCAGGCCGAAAAGCTGAAGGCCAAGTGGGAAGGACCGGCCCGCGCGGGCAACGAAGAGGGGAAAAAGATGTTCGACCTTCTGGACGGCATCTACAAGAAACTTCAGCAGGGCGTGCCGGTCCGCCGACAGGGCCTGTCGGACGCCGCCATTCGAGAGTTCAATTTCCTGACGGCCAAGCCCGTACTTTACGTGGCGAACGTGAATGACAAAACCGATCCGGCGGTTGTCGAGCAGGTCCGAACGTTCGCTCGGGAAAACGGCGCCCAGATGGTTCAGCTGAACGCGAAACTGGAAGCCGACGTCATGTCCCTTCCGGAGGAGGAGCGGGCTGGATTTCGGGAAGCGCTCGGCGTCACCGAATCGGGGCTGGACACGCTGGCCAAGGCCGGCCAGCGCCTGCTCAAGCTGATCACCTTTTTCGCGGCGGGCCCGAAGGAGGCGCACGCGTGGCATGTGGCGGAGGGCAGCCCGGTGCCATCCGCGGCGGGCAAGATTCATTCGGACCTGGAGCGCGGCTTCATTCGGGCGGAGGTCTACGCCGCCAGCGAACTGTTCGAGGCGGGTTCTGAAGCGGCGCTGCGCGCGAAAGGCCGAATTCGAATGGAAGGCAAGGACTACATCACGCAGGACGGCGACGTCCTCGAGATCCACTTCAAGGTTTGACGGGAGAGCATGGTGGCCGTCTCGGTTGAAAAAGATCCCAAATTGCAGGAAGACATCCGGCGGGCCAGCGGGGCTCCCAGCCTTCGTGGCGAATCGCTCGATTCGCTGACGCGGAGCGGCGCCACCGTCGTCCTCCAGCAGCTTCGCCAGTCCCTTCGAGCCGCCCAGAAAAAGGGCGATCGCGACGCGCTCGCCTGGTGCCTCCTGAACATCGCCATGGTTCTTCGCAGCCAGCGGGAATACCCGGCCGCCATCAAAATCCTCGAAGAGGCCCGCGGGATCTTTTCGACGGTGGACAATTCCTTTGGTCTCGCCTCGGCTTATGCCGAGCTGTCGGTGTGCAACCGGGAACTCAGCCGCAACGCGCTGGCGCTCGAATACGCGAACAACGCCGTGGGGACGTTCCAGACGCTCAAGCGCGATCTGGAAGTGGCCTATGCCTATGACAACCTCGCGGTGATTCATTTCAACCGCTTCCAGCGCCAGGAGAGTTTGGTCTACGCGAAACGCGCCCGGGACATTTTTCGGGCTCAGAACTGCCGTCACGGACTGGCCTGGAATGCCTGCAGCCTCGGCAACCTCTACTTTGAAATGGGATTTTTCTCGCGCGCGGGCCATTACTTCACCGAGGCGCACGATCTCTTCGGGGAGTTGAAGAGCAAACAGGGACAGGCCTGGAGTCTTTTCGGGCTGTCCCGCGTGCGTCGCGCGCAGTCGCGGTACAAGGAAGCCGAGGGCCATCTCGTGAAAGCGCGCGGCTATTTTTCGGAACTGGAGTTGAAGGACCGGATGGGCTGGTGCGTGCTGAACATCGCGGCCATCAAGCGCATGACCGGCCGGGTGGACGAAGCGCTTTCCATGAACAAGAAGGCGCTGCGGGTGTTCGGTCCGCTGCGGAATCACGACGGCGTTGCCTGGGGATTTTTTCAGGTCGGACAGCTTCACCGCGAGCGCGGTCAGCTCGTGAAGGCCTGGCAGACGCTGCGCGAGGCGATGAACCTGCATTCCGACATCCTGAACCGGTCCGGCATGGGGTGGGCGGAAAACGAGATCGGGAAAACGTACCTGGAACTCAACGACGCGGCCCACGCCCGAGAGTGCTTCGTGAAAGTCGATGCGGTCGCCGATGAGCTCGCGACCAAGCCGCTGAAGGCGGAAGTGAGCAAGAACCTGGCCGTGCTGTGCCTGGACGAAGGGCGCTTTGAGAAAGCGCTGGAATATTTGTCCGCCGCGGAAGCGGGCGCTCAGAAAATTCACTCCCGGGAGATTCTCGCCGAGGTTCACCTGGCCCGCGCGCGGTACTGGCTGCTGCTGGGCGACACCGGGAAGGCGCGCGGCGCGGTCGATGCCGCGTCGTCGGACATCGAGCATTACGATCTGGTCCGGCTGAAGCCCTCTGCCGGCGTCGTGCTGGGCGAAATTCTGCTGCTGGAAGGAAAGCGCGACAAAGCGATCGAAACCTGGCAGGAAACCACGCAGCTCTCGAAAAAGCTGCGGCAGCGCCGCCAGCGCGTCGAGGCGCTGTTCGGCATTCTTGAGGCTCAGCGCGACACGCGCACGCCGGCGCAACTTTCGCTGGCGCTGTTCGAGATCGAGAAGGAAATCCGCGCGCTGGGATCTCGAAAGTTGAAGGCCAAATTCGTCCTGCTCAAGGCGTTGATGGCGCTGAAGAACAACGGGGCGTTTGACAGCCGGGTGGTGTCGCAGGCGGCCGGGATCGCCGGATCCGCGGGCCTGTTGCCGCTTCAGCGCATCGTGCTCGAAGTCGCGCTGAAAGCCGCGCGACAGGCGGGCAAGGCACCCGAAGCGCTGGACATCGAACGCGAGCTGGCGCAGTTCCTGGAAAAGAGCCCGCCCGAACTTTCCCTGGTCAGACTGCCGATCGAACGATCGGAGATCCTTCCTGTATCGGTGGTGGCATGAACCGCACGCCCAGAAGATCCGTTTCACCGTTTGGCACGGCGCCCGAACTGGCGTCAGATCCGTTCGCCGAGGTCTCGACGCTGATCGCCTCCGCTTTCGGACCGGCCGAGGGCAAGGCGCCGCGCAAGCTCTCCTCGGCGGTTGGCCTTCCGTATGTGGCGACCTTCCTCAGGAAATCCTTCGATGCGACGGCCAACGACGCGCCCTGGCTTTCCGAGTTCTGCCGCTTTCTGGTGGATCACAAGCCGAGCCTCGAAGAGAACAAGGTTGGCGAGGCGGTTTACGCGGCGATGGAACGAATCTTCGACCGGAAGACCGAGCTTTTTCTGGTCGACCACCACGTGGTGACCGAGCAGGAATATGAGGCGGCTCAGGAAGCCGCCGCGGCCGGAAAGCCGGCGCCCCGCGCGCTGGTGGCCGGAGAAACGCACGACAACGTTCTGTTTTCTCGCGAACGGGACACGCTGGTCGGCGGCTTCTTCGCGCCCTGGACCGAGCGCGCGCCGGGAGAATTCAGCGCGTTCATCCATCGGTGGGCGGAATCCGAGAATCCGGACCGCGTTCTCCACTTCCTCGATTTCTGCGCCGGTTCCAAAAATCCGACGTTCGAGTATTACCTTCTGTTTACCCACCCGGCCCTGGCCCGCTGGTCGAACAAGAGCCACCTGAAAGGGCTGTTCGACCGGGTCGCGCCCCTGCTCCCCAAGATCAAGTCGCCCACCTGGGAGCCATCTGTCCGCGCCCTGCTGGGACTCTAACCGGCCGATCGCCGCCCGCCGTTCGTCAGACGGTTCATGATGGAATTCCGCTCCACCGGAGCGGACCGCGGGCCGTTTTCTAGGGGGTGACGGGCGGCTTCTTGGCCGGGTGTTTCGATCCCGACTTCTTCCTGGTTGATTTGTGGCTGGTCTTGCCGGCGGTTCCACTCGCCGCGGCGGCCTGCGCGGCTTTTTTCTCGGCGGCCACCCGCTTTTTCGTGACCACGATGGTCCGTTCGAGCTGCGCTCGCACGTCGTCATCCGCCTCGCCGTTCCAGGCCTCTTTCAGCGGCGTCAGGTCTCGCGCGCCGGCGGCTTTTTCCAGATGCACGGCCGCGGCCAGCCGAACGTCCGCGTCGCCGGTCTTGAGGGCGCTCAGCACCTCCGACGTCTTCGCGTGGATAATTTCCAGTCCGCGCTCGGCCCGTTCCTTCACGTACGGATTTTCGTCTCCGGCCATCTCGGTGAGGACCTCGGAGAAATCGTTTTTCTTCGAATGCGTCATTGCCATCGCGAGCGCGGACGCGCCGCGGATTTCGGGCGCCGGGTCCGACGACAACTTGACCAGGGGATCGATGGCCTTCTCCGACCGGTACGTTCCCAGCGCGATGGTCGCGCGCTGCCGGAGTTGCAGGATGGGGTCCGATTCGGCCACGTGAACAAATGTGGGCAGCGCTTCGGCCGGCCGCAGGCGCGCCAGCGCGCCGAGCGCGGCCGAGCGAATCAAGAGGCCCTTGTGCTCGGCGGCCTTGAGCAGAGCCGGGACCCCGGGCTTATAGCCGAACTGGCCCAGCGCCCAGGCGGCCCGCTCACGGCTGCGGATGCCGGCGTCCGGATTGTTGAGAAGGGACACCAGCGCGGCGCCGTAGCCGGCCGGCATCTTCCCGCCCTGCGTTGCCGCATCGATCTGGGCGGCGATCTCATCGTCCGGCTTTCCGTCGAACGGGCCGGCCGCCCGGACGGGCGCCACCGCCAGAGAAAGAATCAACATGAGCGCGGCCACGCGTTTCATCGGACCTCCTTGCGGCCCTCGTAGGCGCGCGACAGCGTAAGTTCGTCGGCATACTCCAGCGCCAGCCCGGACGGCAGTCCGTAGGCGAGCCGGGTGATCTTTTTTCCGAGCGGCTGGATGATCTGAGCGAGATAGGTGGCGGTGGCCTCGCCCTCGACGGTCGGATTGGTGGCCAGAATGACCTCTTTGATCAGGGGGTCGCTGGACTTGAGACGTTCCACCAGCGGTTCGATTCGAAGCTGGCGAGGCCCGATGCCGTCGAGCGGCGACAGCACGCCGCCCAGCAGGTGGTAGAGGCCATTGAAGGCGCCTGACCGTTCCAGTGCGTCGAGGTCGGCGATTTCCTCCACGACGCACAGCTGTGATCGATTCCGGCCGGGATCGGCGCATCGAAAGCAGGGATCCTCCTCGGTGTAGGATCCGCAGAGCGAACAGCGGTGGAGATGCTCGCGCGCTTCCTGAATCGCGCGCACGATGTTGTCGGTTTCGTCCGATCGCATGAGGAACAGCGCGATGCGTTCGGCCATTTTGGGCCCGACGCCCGGCATTTTCCGGACGGCGAGAAGAAGGTTTTGCCAGCGTTGAGGGGTCATCGGGACGGGTGCGCGTTGTTGGACGATGTTTGTTGGTTCATGGAGTTAATTAATTCTTCCCTGAACAAACAACCGACAACGAAAAACCGGGAATCAATTAACGGCGTTCTTTCTTGACGGTGCCCGGGAAATGCTTGAGCGCGCGCTGCACGTCTTCGCCGGCTTCCTCGGGTTTTGTTTCGACGAACGTTTCGGGGGTTTCGGGAGGCGGAGCGCTGGAGCGCGTCGCCGGTTTCGGCGGGGCGCTTCCGGCGGGCTTTTCAACCCGCGGTTCGAAGGGCACCGCGGCGCCGAAATGCCGAAGCATGACCGGCTTGAGAATCTCAGAGGATCGCTGGACCATGTCGGCGTTGAAGGACGAGGAGAACACCAGGACGAGGCGGCCATTCTCAACGCGTGGCCGCGCGTCTTCCAGGGCGCTGCCCAGAGACATTTTCACGCGCCCGACGTCTTCGGCGAAGACGGACCACACCGCCGCCACGTTTTCGAGCGGCATCGGGGCGGCGGCATCGGCGCGGGCCGGCGCCGGCGGACGGGGCTCTGACGCCAGCGGGCGGGCGGGCGCGGCGCCCGGCGCGGAGGCGGGCGGAGAGGACGGCGCGAAGGACGAACGGGGCGCCGGCGGCGCGACGGGCGCCGAACGCCAACCGGCCGGCGCCGCGGTGGGCGCGGAAACGGCGGGCGCCGCAGGCGCGCTGGCCGCCAGTTTCTCGAGGCGCTCCATGACCAGCCGGGGATCCACCGTTTTCTGGCCAAGCCGAAGCACGGACACCTCGAACAGGGCGCGCGGCGTTTCCGAGGTGCGCATGTCGTCCAGGAGCCGGGACAGCAGGCGAATGTTTCTTTCCAGCGCCGGAAAATCGAAGCGTTCCGCCTGCTTTCGGGCGCCGGCATCGTCCACTTTGAACGCGTCCTCCACGCCGGCTTTCGCCAGAAGGAGGTTGTGGTAGTGGCTCTGGAGGTCTTTCGCGAGCTGCGTGAGGTCGATGCCGTTGCGGACGGCGTCGTCCACCGCCTTCAGGATGGCCGACGGATCGCCCTGGTGAATGGTGTCGGCAAAGTCCCGGATCAGTTCCAGCGGCAGAAGCCCGAGAAGTTCCCGGACCGTGGTCGCGGTGATGCCCTTGGGGGAAAACACGAGCGCCTGATCGAGCAGCGAAAGCGCGTCGCGAAGCGATCCTTCGACGAAGCGGACAATGTCGGCCAGCGCCGCGTCGTCGACCTTCACCTTTTCCTTCGCGCAGATTTCCTTTAGGTGCTTGAACACGAGATCCGATGAGATCGGGCGGAGCGCGAAGCGCTGGCAGCGCGAGAGAATCGGCGCGGGAATTTTCTGAACCTCGGTCGTCGCCATCATGAAGATGACGTGGGCCGGCGGCTCCTCCAGCGTTTTCAGCAGCGCGCCGAAGGCGTCCTTGGTGATCTGGTGGGCCTCGTCGATGATGTAGATGCGGTACCGGCTGCGCGCGGGCGTGTACTTCGCGCTTTCTCTCAGTTCCCGGATCTGTTCGATGCCGCGGTTCGACGCGCCGTCAATCTCCAGCACGTCATCCGTCGAGGTTCCCTGGCTGATTGAGACGCAGGCGTCGCACTTGTTGCACGGCGTCGTCGTGGGACCCGTCTCACAGTTCAGGCATTTCGCCAGGATGCGGGCGGTCGTGGTCTTCCCGACGCCGCGGGGCCCGGAGAAAATGTAGCCGTGGGCGACGCGGTTGCTGGACAGCGCGTTCGCGAGCGTTCGGGAGACGGGCGTCTGACCGACGACGTCTTCGAAGGTTTGCGGGCGGTATTTGCGGGCAAGAACAAGATAGGACATGGGTGTTTTCCGACGGGGATGTTAGCAAAGACCGGGTTCGTCCCGGCCGCCCCGGTGTTGTCAGTGCTGATGGCCGAGCAGGGAAATCGACAGGAACCCGACGGCGACCAGCGCGATCTGCAAAAGCGCCTGCGGCAGCGTGCTGCGCTCGTGGAGTTGCGGAATCAGATCCGCCAGCGCCACGTACAAAAATCCACCGCCGGTGATCGGCAGCAGATAGGCGTTCGCGGCCGGGGCCACGTCGAGGAAGAAATACGTGAGAAACGCGCCCAGCACCGCGAAGAGCGCGCTGGCGGCGTTCAGCGTCAGCGCCTTCTTCACCGGAAAGCCACCGTGCAGGAGGATCGCGAAATCGCCCAGTTCCTGGGGAATTTCGTGAAGGATGATGGCCACCGTGGTCGTCACGCCGACCGGGACGCCGGCGGAAAAAGACGTGGCGATGATGGCGCCGTCCAGGAAATTGTGGGCAGCATCGCCCAGAATCACCATGTGGGCGGCGGTGGCGCGGTTGTAATGCTCGTGCTCCTGATGGGTGTGGCAGTGCCGCCAGATCAGGAATTTCTCCAGAACGAAGAACAGGAAGACGCCGCCGCCAATCAGCGGCAGCGCCGCGTTTCCCTTCATCTCGAGAGATTCGGGAATCAGGTGGGAGAACGCGCTTCCCAGAAGCGAACCCGAGGCGAGGCTGATGAGGAAAATGGTCATTCGGGGCAGGTCGCTGCGGCGCACCAGCAGCACGACGCCGACCAGTGAGATGACGCCCACCAGCAGCGTTGCGGCGATGATCTGAAGCAAAAGCATGGCGCGGACCTTATCAAACGCCCCCCGGGTTGTCCAAAGCGGAACGGGGGCTGTTTTCCGTCGGTCAGCGAGCGGGAGCCGAGCGCGGCGAGAGCCCGGCCGCCGTGGCCGCGACCGGCGTCGGCGGCCGGTGTTCAACGATGGTCGCCCCGATCCAGACCGCGGCGAGGAGCGCCGCGAAAATGACCCGCCAGCGGCGCCGGCCAACGTCGGTTTTTCGAGCGTACCAGCGGTCATGAACGATTCGGACGATGGCCGCCGATCCCGCGCCCACGGCCGCTCCCAGCAGCACGTCGCCCGGATAGTGAACGCCCGCGTACACGCGCGAGGCCGACACGACGATCGCCAGCGCCGTCAGCAGCCAGGTTCCGGCGGATGGGCCCGCGCAGAGCCAGGCCAGCGCGGCCACCACGGCGGTGTTGGCGGCGTGACTCGAGGGAAGGCCGTGGGCGCCCAGCCCGTCGACGGGAAGAAGAAGTCGAACATGGTCGAGCGTCAGGAAAGGACGGGGCCGCGCGAGAAGCGCCTTCAAAAACAGCGCCGCCGCGCGGCTCAGCACCGCCGAGGGAATGAGCAGCGCGCAGAAGAGACGCCACCGCCCGGAGGCGCGACGCCAGACGAAGGGGGCGCCGAAGATCAACAGCCACCACGCGGCGCCGGCCCTGGTCAGCCAGACCGCGGCCATGTCCAGCCAGAGCGGGTGGGGACCGGCGTTCACCAGACGGAACAGGGTGGTGTCGAACGCGGACAGCGAGGCCAACGGGTTAGTAGAGAATCTTCAGGGTGAGCGTGTGGCTGACGCCGAGATCGTCGCGGGTCGTGAGCCCGTAGTCGAGGCCCCAGTCGACGCGGTCGAAGCCGCCGTCGGTCCGCGGCTCGGCCGGCGCCGGCGGGGCCGGCGCCAGCGAGGGACGGCCCCCCCGGAAGACGTCCGTCGGAAACGACGTGGACGCCGCGGCGACGGCATCTCCGCTGTCGACCAGGATGATGCGGTCGTGTAGCGAATGACCGTCGCGGCTGCTCGTGAACTGCTGGACGACCACCGCGCGCGCGCCGAGCGCGCGTCCCAGCCGCGCGGCCTGATCGTCATCGATGTCGTCGGTGACGCCCGCCTTCTGCATCGTGGCTTCCACGCGCGCGCCCTCGACAACGGGGAACTCCTGCTGCAGCTGCTGGCTGAGCAGATCGGCCAGCGCGGTTCCCATGCGGCCGCCGGCGCCGATGGCCGGAAGAACGACCAGCGGATGATCCGCCGGACGACGGCCGGACCGGTGGAAGCGGTCGGTGAGATCCGCGGACAGCGCGTTGAGGCGG
>JADMIO011403894.1_pt1 | contig 23501 bp, 25 predicted proteins | sample 8958161 | NCBI WGS metagenome assembly JADMIO01 (sample SAMN16585339, study PRJNA669376) | soil metagenome | isolation source: Crop rotation soil | place: USA: Cullars Rotation, Alabama | collected 2011
CCGCGACTTCAAGTCACGTGAATTCCAAGCTTCGGATCCCACTGTGCTGGAAAGGCAAAAGTCGTCCTCGCGACGGCGGCGAATCTTCCCGCCGCGACCTACCTGCCCGCGCAAGCCGAGCGAGGGCATCAGCTGTACGACAACAATTGCGGGCTGTGCCATCAGCCCGGTCAGCTGATCGGTCAAGGCTTCGTCGAGCAGTGGAACGACCGCCGCATCGGCGACTTTTTTCAACTGATCCGCAGCTCGATGCCGGTCGACAATCCCGGCAGCATGAAAGAGGACGAGTATCTCGCGATCGTCGCGTATCTGCTGCAGGCGAACCATGCGCAGGCCGGACCCGACTCGGTCAAGGCAGATACCTCCTACATGCGAAACAAGAAGATCGCCGTTCGATAGAAGCGCTCGAGCACACGTCCGTCGCCGATGCCTCGAGCTACCGCCGCGCGCGCCCTCGCCCGGCTCGACCGCCTGCTCGAGCGCGGCGGAAGCGGACGAATTCAGCTGCTGCGCTACGCGGTCATCTCGTTCACGCCCGAGCCGCTGTTCATCTTTTTGGCTCGCGAATTCGCGCTCCGGCCGACGCCGTCAGCCACGCTCGCGCTGTACGATGGCTTCTGCGCAGTCGACGCCCTCGCGCGTCTGAGCGTGTCCGCTGTCTTGCCGCCGATGGATTTGCGTCTCGTCAATCCGGTGCGCGCGCTGCGAGAAGCCGCTGCGGCCGGCCAGGCACCGAGCACCACGCAGTATCGCAACACCTTCGACCATATCGTCGCTGCGCTGCGTGCGGATCCCGATGGCCGCCTCGCTCGTGTCGCGAGGACGTACGACCCGAAGCTCACGCCGCAGGAGAATTTGCCCGGCGGCAAGATGAACGAGGTCCAGCGTCACTTCGTCGATGCGGTCTGGAAGCCGCGCCTACGGCCACTGCTCGTCGCCGCCGGCTTCTGGCAACTGTCGTCGATCGACTAATGCGTGGGCCGGATCACCGGACCGTGATCGTCTTCTCCAACCGAATGTCCGACGATGACGCACCCACCCGCAGCTTCACCGGCTCGGGTTCGACGACCCACATGTGAGAAGTGGTATTCCAGTACGCTAATGACGCCACCGGAATGCGGATCGTCACGGTCGCCGTCTGCCCCGGCCCGAGCGTGACGCGTTTGTAGCCGCGCAAATCCTGCCTCGGGCGCGGCACCTTCGACGCGAGGTGCTGCGCGTACACCTGCACCACCTCGTCCCCAAACACTTTTCCTGTGTTCGTCACGTCCACCCGGACCGTCACCGTGTCGCGCGCCGCGGGCGTCTCCGACTTCACCCGAAGATTCGTGTACGCGAACGTCGTGTATGACAGTCCGTACCCGAACGGATACAACGGCGTGCCGGTGAAGAATCGATACGTCCGCCCGGCCATCGCGTAGTCATCGAACGACGGCAAGTCGTTCACACTTCTGTAAAACGTTACCGGCAACCGGCCGCCGGGATCGTAGACGCCGAACAGCACGTCGGCGATCGCGGTGCCCGCTTCCTGGCCGGGATACCAGGCCTCGACGATCGCCGGAACGTGGTCATTCGCCCAATTCACGGCGAGCGCGCTGCCATTGAGCAGCACGAGCACGGTCGGCTTGCCAACGGCGACGATCTTCTCGAGCAGCGACTCCTGCGGCGCGGGCAAATCGATGCTCGTGCGATCGCCGCCCCGGAATCCCGGGATCTGCACCGGCATCTCCTCGCCTTCGAGCCGCGCAGTGAGACCGAGAACCATCACGACTGCATCCGCCTGCCGCGCCGCCGCCACCGCTTCGGCCTCGAGCGTCTCGCTGGGCGTCGACCACACGAGCTGCAGCTGCGCCTCGCCGTACGTCTCCTGCGCGTCGACACGAATGCGATACGCTCGTCCGCCCTCGAGCCGCATCGGCGGCGTTTGAACGAGTCGCGGATCGGGGTACTCGTCGCGCACCGAATAACTGGACCGCACGACGAGGCTGTCGTCGAGAAAGAGCTGGAACTTCACCGTACCGGCGAGCCCGACCCGATACATCCCCGTCCGCGCTGGCGTGAGCGTTCCCGACCAGCGCACACCGAAATCGTCGGCGTTCATGTCCGGGCGCGGCGCGCCGGCGTGCCAGTTCGCGCTCAGCGTCGAATCGACGGCGCTGAACAGCACCGGACTGTCGATCATTCCAGAATTGTGATAGTCGACGTCGAGCCCGCGTTTGCCGTCGCGCGTCTGCAACACGCTCGCTGGAACGACGTCGAGCACCGGAAAGCCTTCAGCGAGGTCCGATCCGCGAGCCTAAAGCACTTTCGTCGACGCGGAGACCGCCTCGCGAATGCCTCGCAGCGGCGTGATCGGATCCGATGGAATGCCGTTGTAGTTGCCGAGCAGCATCTGCGGTTGATTGGCGTTGGGACCGATGACGGCGATCGTGCGCAGCGTCTTCTTGAGCGGCAGCGTGCGGTCGGCGTTCTTGAGCAGCACCATCGACTCACGCGCTGCCTTGAGCGCAAGCTGGTGATTCGACGGCTGATCGACGACGCTGAACGGAATTCGGGCCCACTTCACTCGGTCCGGCGCATCGAACATCCCGAGCTTGAACCGTGCGAGGAAGAGGCGCGCGACGGACGTGTCGATCGCCTTCTCGGAGATCAATCCCTGCTTCACAGCCTGGACGAGGTTCGGATACACACGACCGCAATCGAGATCCGTCCCCGTTTTCACGGCGAGCGCCGCCGCTTCGGCCGCCGTCGCAACGACCTTGTGGCGCAGGTACACGTCGTCGATCGCGCCGCAGTCGGAGACGACGTAGCCGGGAAACCTCCACTCGCCACGCAAGATCTTCGTGAGGAGCATGTCGCTCGCGCACGCCGGTTTCCCGTCGATGCGGTTGTACGCGCACATGAGCGAGTACGCCTTGCCCTCGCGAATGCCGGCCTCGAAGTGCGGCAGATAGCTCTCCCGCAGATCACGCTCGCTCACGACGGCGTCGAAGCTGTGCCGTTCCGGTTCGGGCCCGCTGTGCACCGCGAAGTGTTTTACCGTCGCGATCGTCTTGAAGTACTTCGGGTCGTTGCCTTGCAGTCCGCGAATGAACTGCACGGCGAGTCGGCCGGTGAGAAACGGGTCCTCGCCGTACGTCTCCTGTCCGCGTCCCCACCGCGGATCGCGGAAGAGATTGATGTTCGGCGACCAGAACGTGAGTCCCTGGTATCGCTGATGACTGTCGTCGCGGAGATACTGCTGGTGCTTGGCGCGCGCCTCGTCTGAGATGACCGTCGCCGTTCGGAACATCAGGCTGTCGTCCCACGTCGCGGCAAGACCGATCGCCTGCGGAAAGACCGTCGCGAGCCCCGACCGCGCGACGCCATGCAAGGCTTCGTTCCACCAGTTGTACTCAGGGATGTCGAGCCGCGGGATCGCCGGCGCGACGTCCTTCATCTGGCTGACCTTCTCCTCGAGCGTCATGCGTCCGACGAGATCGCGCACGCGCACCTCGAACGGCAACGACTCGTTCTTGTACGCCAGCTTTGCAGCCTGCGCGTGAGCAGCCGCCGCTGCTAGAGAAAGGATCAGCGCAGCCGCGACCGAGCGCACACCAGCTCTCCGTGATCGTCGTTCACTGCGCCGAGAATCTCCACACGGTCCGCGACAGAAACTCTTCTCCAGGCCGGAGAATCGTCGACGGAAACTGTGGCTTGTTCGGCGAATCGGGAAAATGCTGCGTCTCGAGCGCAAACGCGCCGTACTTCTGGTAGCGATGTCCGCCCTTGCCTGGCAGACCGGCATCCAATCCGCTGCCGGCATAGAGCTGCACGCCTGGCTCCGTGGTGAAGATCTCCAGTGTCCGGCCGCTCGCCGGGTCATGGACCCGTGCCGCGAGTGACGCACGGCCCGGCGCACGCGCGTCGAGCACGAAGTTGTGATCGAAGCCGCCGGTCAACTCGAGCTGCGGGTCTTCGACGGCCATCGCAGCGCCGATCCTGCGTTGGTTCGTAAAATCGAACGCGCTGCCGCGGACGGCGCGAACCTCGCCGGTTGGAATCAGGGCCGCATCGACCGGCGTATACGATGAGGCGTTTATGAAACACTCATGGCCGATGATCGAGCCCGCGTCGTGGCCTGCGAGATTGAAGTACGCGTGTTGCGTCAGATTCACGGGCGTCGGCGCGTCGCTCGACGCCTGATAGACGACCGTGAACGTGTTGTCGTCGCGCAGCGTGTACGTGACCGTCACGTCGAGCGTCCCGGGAAATCCCTCCTCGCCGGCGACGCTGCGATACGTCAGCGTCGCGCCTGCGTCGCCATTTCCTCCCGAAGCGTACGGTGTCACCGACCACTCGCGACGATGAAAGCCGCCGGCGCCACCGTGAAGCAGATTGCGTCCCTCGTTCGCGGGCAGCTCGTACGCTCGGCCGTCGAGCTCGAAGCACGAGCCGCCGATCCGGTTGGCGTATCGCCCGATCAACGCACCGAAGTAGCGGCCGTCGTGGATGTAGTCGTCGAGGGCGTCGAAGCCCGGCGTGACGTCGGCGAAGACCCCGTTGCGGTCCGGAACGCTCACCGAAACGATCGTCCCTCCGTACGCGATGAAGCGCACTTCCATGCCCGACGCGTTCCTGAGCGTGAAGACGTCCATCCGTTCGCTATCGCCGCGCCGTGGGTTCATGAATTCTTCAGGGCAAGATATCGCCCACGGTCGACGAGGAGCCAATGTGCCCAACCGACAGGCGAACGCTGATCCCACCGTTTCGCGTCTCGAGCCGGTCGGACAATGACAGCCTCGTCTGACGAAGCAGATTCGGGTCGGCGGCAAGAATGGCCACGGACCATCCACTCCGCCGCTCACGAAGCACGTCGCCGAATCTCGCGTACAGATTGCGCAATGCGTCGGTCTCTCCGACACGCACGCCGTACGGCGGATTCGTCGCCACGAGCCCCGGCGGGTCGGCGGCGCTCATTGCTGAAATTGCTCGCGCATCGAAGGCGATGTCATCCGCGACGTTCGCACGATCCGCGTTTGCTTTCGCCGCTGCAATTGCGCCTTCGTCGCGATCGGTCCCTTCGATTCGAACGGGCGAAGCGTCCAGCTCCTGCTCGAGCGCCCTCTCGCGAATAGGACCGTACATCGTTTCGTCGATCGACGGCCAACTCCAGAACGCGAACGACCGCCCTCTTCCAGGCGCCATTCGACGCGCGATTCTCGCCGCCTCAATCGGAATGGTTCCCGAGCCACACATCGGATCCAAGAGCGCTGTCGAGCCGTTCCACCCGGATTCGAGCAGCATGGCCGCCGCCAGCGTCTCCCGAAGCGGCGCTTTGCCAACTTCCTGTCGGTAGCCGCGGCGATGAAGCAATTCGCCGGACGTATCCACGCTCACCGTGCACACGTCATGGAAAATCCGAACGACGAACAGCTGCGCGTCGTGCGCAATCTCGTCATCGTCCGCCTGCGCGCCGCTCGTCGACCGAGCTCCCGGCACCCGCTTGTCGACGGCAGTCATGAGCCGCTCCGCGACGGCATCGCTGTGGTAGAGCTTAGACTTTCGACACGTGACGCGGAATTCGACCGCCGCACCCGGCGCGACAAACCGCTCCCATTCGATTCGGTTCGCCCGTCGCTCCAGCTCATGAAACGCCGTCACCCGAAATTCGGCGACACGCACGATGACGCGACTCGCCGTGCGCAGCCACAGGTTCGCGGTCGCGATGGTGTCCACGGGACCCGACCATGTCACGCCGCCGGTCTCGACCTTCGGTCGCAGCCCAAGCGCTCGCAATTCATTGGCGCACACGGACTCGAGGTCCGGCGCCGTGATGGCGAAACAGTCGAGCGGGCCGGCGTCCTTTGACATGTCCGAAACAAGCCGATCACGGATTCCGACGCCAGTCGAGAGCAGCCTCGAGTGACGTCGTCTACCCGAGCGTAGTTTGGCGGGTAGGACTACTTCAACCAGCTGTCGGAACCATGGAAACGAAAGTTCGCCCTCTGCTCGGCATTCTTGTCACCGTCTTCATTGCAGCCGCGTGTGCCGGTGGCAGCAATACCGTCTCTCCTTCGGCGTCCCTCGGCAACGACTTCGGAACGCTCAACGGGGCGACCGTCGAGATCACGGCCGAGGGCGGATTTGCGGCGCTGTCGAGCCATCAGATCGTGCGTCACGATGACAGGTTCTTCGTGACGACCCAGCGACATCTGTGCGCGACGTCGAACTGTCCGGCTCCGATCGACTCCGCGTCCGGAACGTTGTCGCCAGCAGCGGCGGACTCCTTGTTCAATCTCATCTGGCAGCAGCACCCGATGTCGCTCTCGGACGACTACGGCAGCACTCGAGGCGGAGCGGATATGATGGCGTATACGGTTCGGGTCGCCATCAATGGCCAAACGAAGACCATTCGGGCGGATGACGGAACCCTCCCGGCGGCGGCCCGCGCGATTCGCGACGGCGTTCGCGGAATCATCGAGGCGTCTCGCAAGAAGTAGCTGCCGGTCAACTTCATTTGCCGCTTTGGCAAACGGGCCTGTCGTCCTGGACGATCAGGCCCGTTTTCTTTTGTCATTTCGGCGGATCCGACCGGCATGTCGGCTGCTTTTTCTGCGCCCGCCAACGCTTGATCCGCCTCCTCACGGGGCGAAACAGCCAACTCTATGAGAAGGAGACCTGGACCATGGTTACCACTCGCTCGCTCAATTCCACGCTCGATCGGATGATGTCGCTGAATCGTGCGTTCGACCAAGCTTTCAATGGCCGCCAGACGGCCAGCATCTGGGTTCCGGCGATCGACGTCGTCGAGAAGAAGGATGCGTATGTTCTCTACGCCGAGCTGCCGGGCGTCGACGCCTCGCAGGTCGAGATCACGTTCGAGCAGAACATCCTGACGCTTCGCGGCGCCAAGTCGTCCGCGTTCGACGTGAATGGCCAGAACGAGCTTCGGGTCTTCGCGGCCGAGCGTGTCAGCGGGGCGTTCGAGCGCTCCATCCGGTTGCCGGAGTTCGTGGACGGTGACTCAATCGCTGCCGAATTCACGAATGGACTGTTGACGGTGACGGTCCCGAAGGCGAAGGCCGCGCAGGCGAGAAAGATCGAGGTCAAGCCGGCCGCGACGCCCGTTGCGCAGGTGAGCGCCAACTAAGTTCGGCGCACGTCGTGGGTTGCGAGCTACGGCTTCCGTAGCTCGCACCCGCGCGAGCGCGTAGCCATCGCCCGTAGCCGCGCACGGCCATGGCCGTTACCCATTCCGTGTGCGCGCGCGCGAATCGGCCCTCCTCGTCGGCCTTGTCTCGGCCCTTTCCATTTGGTGGGTCTGGGCGGCGTTCGAGCCGCTGCCGCTGATCGAAGACGAGTATTCGTACGTCCTGCAGTCGCGAATCTTCGCGTCGGGCCATTGGACCGCGCCGCCGCCGCCGGCGCCCATTCGAGAATTCTTTCAGCAAGCGCACGTCATCACCACACCGGCGATCGCGTCCAAGTTTCCGCCGGGACACGCGCTATTGATGAGCCTCGGCTCGCTCGTAGGCAATGCGGCACTGGTGCCGTTGGCGCTTACGGGGCTGACGGGGGCGCTGTTGTTCCTCTTGGTGAAGCGCATCTCGAACCCCTGGGTCGCCCTCCTCGCGTGGATCATCTGGCTCGGCGACCCGATCAATCTGCGCTACCGCGCGGCGTACTACTCCGAGGTGACCAGCGGCGCGATTTGGGTCATCTCGCTTTGGGCGCTGCTCGAGTGGCGCGAGACGCGCAAGCTCGGATGGCTGCTGGCCCTCGCCGCGGCGATCGGCTGGGGTGCAGTCACGCGGCCGCTCACCATGCTGGCGTTCGCCGTCCCAGTCGGCGTCGTCGTCATTCGAGATGTGTTAAGGGTGAAGCTATGGCGCGACCTGGGTCTCGCGGTCGTGCTCGGTACGCTGATCCTTGGTATCATCCCGCTCTGGAGTGCAGAGACCACGGGCGACTGGAAGCTCTCGCCGCATGCGGTCTACAACCGTGATTATCTGCCGTACGACAAGCCGGGCTTCGGCGTCGACATGACGCAGCCCAAGCTGCCATTGATGCCGGTCAATCGGTACACGTACATCGGCTTTTTTGGGCAGCACAAGTTTCACACGATCGGAAACCTGCCGAAGATCGCGCTCGAGCGGCTGCGCGTCCTCGCGCGCGACGAATGGACTGGAGCCCGGCTGATTCTCGTCCCGTTCGTCCTGCTCGGTCTCACGTGCGTCGGACCGCCACTGGCCTTCGCGTTGATCTGCTCCGCCGCGCTGTTCGTCGGCTACCTGAGCTACGGCCATTGGTCGGAGTGGACGATCTATTACTTCGAGGCGATGCCGCCGTTGTCCGTCCTTGCTGCGCTCGGTGTCTGGCGCGCAATCACTTTCATTCGAAGCCGGAGGGCCGACGGGACGTCATCGTTGCGGAATTACGCGGCGGTCGCGGCTGCCTTTGCAGTCATTCTCACGGGCTACGAGCTGAAGAGTTGGCGGACGCGGCGCGAGCGCATGGCCGCATGGGACGTCTCCTTTCATCAGATGATCTCGCAGCTGCCGATGCGTGCTGCGGTTCTGTTCGTTCACTACGCGCCGCGCGTCGGCCCCCATTCGCTGGAGGTCGGCGTGAGCCCGCACATCATGAGCGACTCGATTTGGGTCGTGAACGACATGGGCTCGCGCGACACGCTGTTGATGCGCTATGCCGGCTCGCGCGTTCCTCTGCTGTTCCACGAGGACGGCGGCAACGTCGCAGTCGATACGTCGCTGGTGCGACAAACGCGGCCGGCGGCAGGCGGGCGATAGGCCGCGGACGCGATTCGGTCCAATTCCTGCCTCGGTACCTACGAATGCCGAGGGCAAACTTGTCGAAGGCGCGGCGTGTCCTGTCCGAGCGCTTCGGCCACCGTGAATTTCAGCACGGCCAATGGCCGCCGATCCGTGCCGCGCTCGAAGGGCGCGACGCGCTCGTCGTGATGCCGACGGGCAGCGGCAAGTCGCTCGTCTACCAGCTGCCGGCGCTCATGCTGCGGGGGCTGACCGTCGTCGTCAGTCCGCTCATCTCGCTCATGAAGGACCAGCAGGACAAGCTCGCGGCGCACGGCGTGGACGCGCTCGCCATGCACTCGCACCTGAGCGAGCCGGAGGCGCGCGCGCTCGCAGACCGTGTGTCCGACGGCGGCGGCGAGATCCTCTATCTCACGCCCGAGCGCTTCAAGGATCGTGACTTCTTCGATCGCTTGCTCACGCGCTCGGTGAGCTTGTTCGTCATCGACGAAGCGCATTGCGTGAGTCAGTGGGGCCACGATTTCCGTCCCGACTATCTGTCGCTTGGCTCGGTCGTGCAGCGGCTCGGCCGTCCGCCCGTCATCGCTCTCACGGCAACGGCGACGTCGGAAGTCCGCGACGACATCATCCGGCAGCTGGGCATGCGCGACCCGTTCGTCATCGTCACGGGCTTCGCGCGCCCCAACCTCCGCCTCGAGATCTGTCGGACGGTCAACCAGGGCGTGAAGGACGCGGCGCTTCGAGAGTTATTGAATGAGAATTCCGGTGTCGGCGTCGTCTACGTCGCCACGGTCCGAGAGGCCGAGCGGCTGTATGAGGATTTCAAATCGGAGTTTCCGATCGGGCTCTATCACGGCAAGATGGCCGCGTCCGACCGAAAGGAGACACAGGACCGCTTCATGGCCGACGACTTCAAGGCGGTGATCGCGACGAATGCCTTCGGCCTCGGCATCGACAAGCAGGACCTGCGGTTCGTGATACACTACCACTTCCCGGGGTCGATCGAGTCGTACTACCAGGAGGCGGGACGCGCTGGACGGGACGGACTGCCCGCGCGATGCACGCTGCTCTATCGCGTCGAGGACAGCCGCGTGCAGTCGTACTTTCTCGGTGGGAAGTATCCGGACGTCGAAGAGGCGGCGCATGTCGCGATCGCGCTCGAGAAAGTTCCGATCAACGAGACCATTCTGCTCGACGACCTCGCGAAGCAGTCGGGCGTGGCTCGGCGCAAAGCGCGCATCGTGCTCACGCTGCTCAAGCGGCATGGGCTGGTGCGGGAGTATCGCGGCGGGAGTTGGGAGCGCGTGCAAGACCGGCTCACGTCGGTCGACCTGAGTGCCGACCTCACCGACTACGAGGCACGTCGGGCGCAGGACCGCGCGAAGCTGCGAGCGATCATCGCCTACTGCCAGACCGCGCAGTGCCGCATGCGCTTCGTCCTCGAGTACTTCGGCGAGGAGATCGACCCCGAGTGGCAGTGTGGAAACTGCGACTCCTGCGACGCGACCGCGGCGCGCGCGCGCCGGCCCATGGCGCAGCACTCGGTGTCCTTGTAGTCGTCCTCAGCGAAGCGAAGCACGACGAATTATCATTTGGGCGGTTCGCCTCTCGTCGCCCACATGATCGCCACACCGCCGTTCCTCGGCGTCCTTCAGAGTGAATTCCTGGGCAACTCGCTTCGCGCGTGGCTGATCGCGACGGCGACGTCCCTCGCCGTGCTGGCCGCCGGTCTCCTTCTCAAGCAGCTGGTCGTCGCGCGATTCGGCAGAGTCGCCAAGGGCACGACGAATCGCTACGACGACATGGTCGTCGCCGTGCTCGCGAAGACGCAGACGTGGGTCTTGCTCGTCTTCGCGCTGCTCGTCGGCTTCGGCGGATTGTCGCTCGGGGTCCTCAGCAACGTCGTCATCCCGTCGGCGAAGCTCGTGCTGCTCTTCCAGATCGCGATCTGGGGCAGTGCCGCGATCGCATTCTGGGTGAAGCACTACCTCGACAATCGAGCGGCCGCCGGCGAGCGCGCGAGCGTCGCGATGATCACGACGATCGGGATCGGCCTCAACGTCCTGCTCTGGATCCTGGTGTTGATCACCGCGTTCCATGCGGTGCTGGGCATCGACGTCACGCCGTGGATCACGGGCCTCGGCGTCAGCGGCATCGCGGTCGCACTCGCGGTGCAGAACATCCTCGGCGACTTGCTCGCGGCGCTCGCCATCGTGTTCGACAAGCCCTTCGACCTCGGCGACACCATCGGCGTCGACACCATCACGGGGGTGGTCGAGCACATCGGGCTCAAGACGACGCGGCTTCGCAGCGTCACCGGCGAGCAGATCATCATCGGCAATGGGGATTTGCTCAAGAGTCGCCTGCGGAATTTCCGGCGGATGTATCAGCGCCGAATCGTCTTTCCGCTCGACCTGGCGCTGGACACGCCGCCGGCGACGCTCGCGGCCCTGACGAAGTCGATCGAAGCGATCGTCAACGCGCAAACACCGGTCAAGTTCGACCGGTGTCACGTTGCGAGCATCGCGGAATCGGGCATTCGGGTCGAGACGGTCTACTATGTCCTCGACCCCGAGTACAGCGTCTACATGAACGTCCAGCAGGCGATCAATTTAGAGATCTTGAAACGCCTGCGAGAGGGCGGCATCGCCTTGGCTACAACAAGCTCCGTATCCATCCTCCGTCAACTGCAATCGACTGCCCGGTGATGTAGCTGGCGCGGTCCGACGCGAGGAAGGCGGCCAGCGCCGCGAACTCCTCAGGCTCGCCGAGTCGGCGCATGGGGATTTCGTTCTCGAACCGGGCGATCACGTCTTGGCGGGTCACGCCTTCCTTCGCGGCATTGGCGTCGGCCAGCGCCTCGACGCGCTCCGTCCGCGTGTAGCCCGGCAAGATGTTGTTGACGGTGACCCCATCCGTCGCCACCTCGTTCGCCAGCGTGCGGGCGAACCCAGTCACCGCGGACCGAAGGCTGTTGGACAGAATGAGATTGTCGACCGGCTGTTTCACGGCGATCGACGTGACGTTGATGATGCGCCCCCAACGCCGCGCACGCATGCCGGGCAGCACGGCGCGCGTCAGCTCGACCGCGCTCCGGAGCGTGAGATTCACCGCCTTTTCCCACGCTTCCCAGTTGTGATTCTCGAACGTCCCGGCCGGCGGACCGCCCGCGTTCGTGACGAGGACGTCGACGCGACCGAACTTCGCCATCGCTTCGGAGGCCACGCGGTCGACGTGTTTGGGGTTGCTCACGTCGGCGAGCACCGCATGGACCTTCACCCCGAAGCCTGACGCCAACGAACGACCGGTGGCGGCCAACCCTTCCGCACCGCGCGCGCAGATGACGAGCGACGCGCCCTCGCGCGCCAGCTCCGTGGCGATCGCGCGACCGAGCCCGCGACTAGCCGCCGCGACCAGCGCGACCTTCCCTCGAAGCCCGAGATCCATTGCCTATTTCCTGAGGTAGGCGTCCGTCTTGTTCAACCAGTCCTGTCGCGGCGGATCGAAGATGTCGACGTCCAGGGTGTCCTCGATCGCCTCTGCCTTGTGCGGCACCATGGACGGAATGTGCAGGACCTCTCCGGCGCGCACGTGCACGATCTCGGCTTCATCCTCGCCGATCCAGAATTTCAGCTCGCCCTCGAGGATGTAGGTCAGTTGCTCGTTCTCGTGCGAATGCTTCGGGACGATGCACCCTTTCTTGAGGTAGACGTGGGCGAGCATCATCCGGTCGCCCGTGATGAGCTTGCGGTCGAGCATCGGCGAAACCGCTTCGCGCGGCATTTCATCCCAGGAATACCACGTAACGGAGCGAGACGCCTGTTGAGACGATGACATGATTCAGCTGCGGAAAAGGTGGCGGTCTACGGACTCGTAAGCCTGCCTTGGTTGGCGCGCTGGAGCAAGTGGTTCCCCCGGCGCCGGGCGAAGGGTGGTGGCCGCCTGCCGCCGCCCATTGACTCAGACGTTTCCGCACGAAAGTTTCCTGCCTGTTGGACATCGCTGCGATCTGGCCGGCTTCGCAGTTTCTTTCACCGTACTCTCGCCGCGCGTGCCTTCCGATGATGATGACTTCCGCCATGAATTCAGGGCCGGGCCCAGAGGCTCTGTCCGCGGCGACGATCGAAGCCGTTCGAGGTGCCCTGACCGCCTACGTCGCCGAGCCCGTCTCGGGTGAAGCGCTTCGGTCAGCGCTGCATGCCCTTTCGTCCGAGGCGCGGAAGAAATCCATCCTCCCGGAACAGCTCCTCATCACGCTCAAGGACGTCTGGTATTCGCTGCCCGCTGTCCAGACCATCACAGAGCCGAACGAGCAGATGCGACTGCTGCAGCGCGTCGTGACGATCTGCGTGAAGGAGTACTACCTCAGCCAATAGTCTTCGTGAACCGCTTCACGCTGATGAGAATGAGCCCGGCGGCGAACGCGAACAGCGTCACCGTCTCCGGCCACAGCTGAGCGATTCCGATGCCCTTGAGAAGGATGCCGCGCAGGATCACCAGATAGTACGTGAGCGGCACCGCGTTGCCGATCCATTGCGCCAGCGGCGGCATCGCCTCGCGCGGGAACATGAAGCCCGACAGCAGGATGTTCGGCAGAATCAAGAAGAAGCTCAGTTGCATCGCCTGAACCTGCGTCTTCGTGAACGTCGACACGACGAGTCCGAGCGCAAGATTCGCCGCGATGTAGCCGAACGTCAGGCCGTAGAGCAGCAGCACGTTGCCGCGAATCGGGATGTCGAACAGCAGCTTCCCCAGCACGAGGACCACCGTCATCTGGACGTAGCCCACGACGATGAACGGCACGATCTTGCCGAGCATCAGGCTGGTCTTGTCGATTGGCGTCACGACGAGCTGTTCGAGCGTCCCTCGTTCGCGTTCGCGGACGATCGCCATGCTCGTGATGAGGATCAGCATCATCGCCAAGAGCACGCCGATGATGCCGGGCACGATGAAGGTCGAGCTCGACAGGTCTGGATTGTACCACGGGCGCACGCGCACCTCGAGCGGCTGAACGAATGTCCCGCCCGACGAGAGTCGCTGAATGGACAGTGACGTCGCCGTCGACGCGAGCCCCGCCGCGCTGATCGCGGCCGACGACGACAGCGGGTCCGCCGCGTCCACGATGAGTTGCGCCGTCGCGCCCCGCCGGCGCTTGAGCCGCTGGAGGTAATCGCTCGGAATGATGAGCGCCGCGTGAGACCTCCCGCTCTCGATCCGACGCCGTACCTCGTCCCGCGACGTCACCGCGCCCACGACGTCGAAGTTGCCCGTATTCCGCATCACGTCGACGAGCGCCCGGCTCTCGGCCGTTCGTGATTCATCCAGCACGACCATGGGAACGTGTCGCACTTCCGTGCGAATCGCGTAGCCGAAGAGCACGAGTTGCACCGCCGGAATGCCGACCATCATAGCGAGCGTGAACCGGTCGCGACGCATCTGAATGAACTCCTTCCACAGCATCGGCCAGAAGCCCTGCAGCATTTTCATCGCTCGTCCTGGTGCTGGAGATCGATGAACACGTCCTCGATGGACGTCTGGTGGAAGTGGTCCATGATCTCCTGCGGCGTGCCGATGCCGACGAGCTTGCCGCGAGAGAGAAACGCGAGTCGCCCGCACTGCGACGCTTCGTCCATGTAATGCGTCGTGACGACGATCGTCGTACCGCGCTTCGCCAACGCATGGATGCGGTTCCAGAACTCGCGCCGCGAGGCCGGATCGACGCCCGCGGTGGGCTCGTCGAGAAAGAGCACCGGCGGCTGATGCGCCGTCGCACACGCGAGAGCGAGCCTCTGCTTCCATCCACCACTCAGCGTCCCGGCACGCTGGTCCGCGCGCTGTCGCAGATGGAGGTCGTCGAGCATCTCGTCCATGCGCTTCGTGCGCTCGTCCCCGCGAAGCCCGTACACGGTCGCGTAGAACCGCAGATTCTCGGCGACGGTGAGGTCGTCGTAGAGACCGTACTTCTGCGACATGTAGCCGATGTTGCGCTTGACCTGCTCGGGCGATCGACTGACGTCGTAGCCGGCGACCGTCGCCGACCCCGACGTCGGTTCGAGCAGGCCGCACAGCATGCGAATCGTCGTCGTCTTGCCCGAGCCGTTCGGACCGAGCAAGCCAAACACCTCGCCTTTACGGATCTCTAAATCGAGGGAGTCGACGGCGACGAGCGCCCCGAACACTCTGCGAAGATGGTCCGTGCGAACCGCAGCGCCATTCGCCGGCGCGCCATTCGCGGCGGGCGTCGTCATTTGGCCGCGTGCGGCACGAGGCGAACCGTCACCGGCAACCCCGCCTTCAGCACGTTCGCCGAATCCGTGAGCTGGATCTTCACGCCGAACATCAGGTCCGCGCGCTCATCCTTGGTCAGCGCGACACGCGGCGTGAATTCGGCGCGGTCACTCACCGACACGACCTGGCCCCGGAACGACCGGTCCGGAAACGCATCGAGAATGACGGTTGCCACGTCACCGACTCGAATGCTCGGGAAGACCGTCTCGTTGACGTAGATGCGCACGTAGGGACGCGAGAGATCGCCCACCGTCATGCCCAACGTTCCCGGCGCCAACATTTCGCCAGGCTCCGCATTGCGGCTCAGGACGGAGCCAGCAATCGGCGACGTCAACACGAGGTCGCGCGCGGTCTGCTGCGCAGCCGCGAGCTGCGCGCGCGCGGCATCGACCCGTGCGCGCGCCGCCGCAATCTCCTGCGGACGCGCGCCTTCGCGGACGAGACGCGCAGCCTCGCGCGCCGCGTCTCGCCGATCGGCTGTGCTTTTCTGAAGCGCCTTTGCGGCGTCGAGCTGTTGTTGGCTGACGTCGCCTTTCGCGGCGAGAGGCGTGAGTCGGTCGAGATCCTGTGCGGCCTTGAGAGCCTCTGCTTCGGCCGCGCGAACGTTGGCGTCGGCCTGGGCGACCTGCGACTGCCGAGGACCCGCCTCGAGGTCGCGCAATTGGGCGATCGCCGCGGTCACGTTCGCTTGTTGCGCTGCGATATCTCCCGGCAGCGTCGACTGGGCGAGCGACAGCAACGTGTCGCCGGCGGCGACGCGGTCGCCTTCCTTTCTCCAGACTCGTGTGACACGCGCCGGCACGAGTGGAGAGACGTCGACCTCGACCAGCTCCAGCGAGCCGCTCGCTTCGATCACCCCACTCGGCGCCGAGCGCTGGCAGGCGGCGAGCGCAATGAGAACAGCGCCCGCGACGCGCCTCATCCCGTCAACGTCGCAGTCAGCTTGATGTCCACAGCCTTGAGCGCGCGCGACACCGGACAACTCTCCTTCGTCGCTTTCGCGATCTCCTGGAATTTGTCGTTGTCGAGATTCGGCACGCTGGCCGTCACGTCGAGCGCGATGGTCGTGATGGTCATGGCGTCGCCGACTTTCTCGATCGTGCACTTGGCGTTCGTCGACACGCTCGTCGGCGGCGTCCCGTTCTTCTCGAGGCCCGCGCCGAGCGCCATGCTGAAGCACGCCGCTTCTGCCGCGGCGAGAAGCTCTTCCGGATTCGACCCCGCGCCTTCCTCGAAGCGCGAGCTGAAGTTGTATTGCCCGCCGAGCGCGCTTCCTGAAGCACCGGCGTACGTTCCGCGACCACCCTTGAGACCGCCCTCCCACTTCGCGCTCGCGCTGCGTGTCGGCATCGTGCTTCTCCTCTCGTGTGCATTGTCACGCGTAACTTGACGCCGCGGGCCTGTCCGGCTTGACTGAGGCCAATGGACGACACGACGTCACGGGGCCAGCTCCCACCGTCGATCGCGCGAATCCTTTCACGCTTCCAGTCGATGGGACGTGAGGAAAAGATGCAGGCATTGGTGCATTACTCCAAGAAGCTCGAGCCACTGCCGCCGCGCTTCGCCGGCATCGACCGCACCGGTTTCACCGTTGCCGAGTGCCAGACGCGCGTCGACATCTTTCCCGAATATCGCGATGGAATGATGCACTTCTACGCGGACGTCGACGTTCGCCAGTCGCCGACCGTCGCGGCGTTTCTCGCCATCGTCTTCTCCGCAATCAACGACCAACCGCCGTCGGTCACGCTGTCGATTCCAAGCGACTTCGTTGCCCAGGTAATGACCGGCGTCGGCCTCTCGGGACGCGAGGTTGGACTCAATGGCATGATCGCGCGCCTCAAGCGGTACGCGCAGGCGAGCCTTGCTGCGGCATGATGGCATGAACGACACCGAGCTCGACGACCTGCTCTCCGAGCCGCGCGCCGAAACGGTTGCGGCGCTCGACGCATGTCCGGGCGACGTCATCATCCTCGGCGCGGGTGGGAAGATGGGGCCAACCCTCGCGCGCATGGTTGCGCGGGCCGCGGGCGGCTCGAGACGAGTGATCGCGGTCTCGCGATGGTCCGACCGCGAGGCCGAGCGCGCGCTGCATGGCGCCGGCGTGGAGACGATTTCGTGCGATCTGCTCGATCGCGCGTCCGTCGATGCGTTGCCCGATGCGCCCAACGTCATTTTCATGGCGGGACAGAAGTTCGGCACGACCGGCGCACCGGCAATGACGTGGGCCATGAACACGATCGTTCCGGCGAATTGCGCCGAACGCTATGAGAGTTCTCGAATCGTGGCATTTTCGACGGGGAACGTGTACGCGCTCACGCCGGTGTCGTCCGGCGGGTCGAAAGAGACCGATTCCGTCGGCCCGGTGGGCGAGTATGCGGCGTCGTGCGTCGGCCGCGAGCGCGTGTTCGAGCTCTATGCGGAGCGGCACGGAACGCCCGTCGCCATCGTGCGGTTGAACTATGCAATCGCGCTCCGGTACGGCGTGTTGGTCGACATCGCGCTCCAGGTGTGGCGCGGCGACGCCGTGCCCGTCGACATGGGCTACGTCAACGTCATCTGGCAGGGAGACGCGAACGCGATCGCGATCGAATGCCTGGCGAAAGCGTCGGTGCCGCCGTACGTGGTCAACGTCACCGGCGCGTCGAAACCATCGGTGCGCGAAATCGCCGAGTGGTTCGCCAAGCGGTGGAACAAACCGGCGCGAGTGGCGGGCACTGAGCGTCCCGACGCCCTCTTGAGCGACACGCGACGCATGCAGAATGACTTCGCGGCACCACGAATCTCTCATGAGCAAATGCTCGAGTGGGTCGCCGAGTGGATCGAGCACGACGGCGCGCTCCTCGGCAAACCGACCAAGTTCGAGGCGCGCGATGGAAGATTCTGAATCTGCGGGCCGGTCCGCGATGAACGTCCGCGAACATCTGCGCGATGGCCAGGTCATTCCGGCGCACCCACTCGCGCTTACCGCCGACCGGCGGTTGGACGAAGATCGCCAGCGAGGCCTGACGCGCTACTACGTCGAATCCGGCGCGGGCGGGCTCGCCGTCGCCGTACACACGACGCAATTCGCCATTCGAGATTCCTCAATCGGTTTGTACCGGCCCGTGCTCGAGTTGGCGATGGACGAGACGCGAGACGTTCGCTCGTCGCGGCCGTTCGCGATGGTCGCCGGTGTGGTTGGTCACACCCCCCAAGCTCGAACCGAGGCCGAGACGGCGGCTGCACTCGGCTACGACGCGGGACTCCTCAGCCTCGGCGCATGGCGCAACGAGAGCGAGGAAGAAGTTCTCGAGCACTGCCGCATCATCGCTGAAATCATTCCGGTGTTCGGCTTCTATCTGCAGCCGGCGGTGGGCGGACGCGTGCTCTCGTACCGGTTTTGGCGCGAGTTCGCCGAGATCCCGAGCGTGTGGGCGATCAAGATCGCGCCGTTCAATCGGTATCAGACGATCGACGTCGTCCGCGCGGTCGTGGAGTCGGGCCGCGACGACATCGCGCTGTACACCGGCAACGACGACAACGTCGTCGCGGATTTGCTCACACCCTTTCCGGTCTACGTCGGCGGTGCGACGGTCGTTCGCTGGATCGACGGCGGCCTCCTTGGCCAGTGGGCGATGTGGACTGAGGAAGCGGTGGCGATGCTCATGGCGATCAAGGCCGCGCGCGCCGGCGGCGGCATCGACTCGGCGCTGCTGTCCTACGGCGCGGCGCTAACGGATGCGAACGCCGCGATCTTCGATGCAGCGAACAACTTCGCCGGCTGCATTCCCGGCATTCACGAAGTCTTACGGCGCGATGGATTGCTGGACGGAACTTGGTGCTTGGACGCGCGTGAGGTCCTGTCGCCGGGCCAGTCGGAGGAGATCACGCGTGCCGTTCGTGCGCTGGATGCGGTGCGCGGCTTGAGCGCGGCCGAGTAGTCACCGTCCGCGCTGTTCATTGTGAGCCGCGCTTTCGTTGTGAGGCGCGAAGCGCTGTCGTCATTTGGCGCGAAGCGCTGTGTCATTCTGAGGCGCGAAGCGCCGAAAGAACCTGCTTTTGCGCCGTTCGCGTCGTTCCAGGCCGCGCAACCCGTCAGAACAACCGCACGTACACGTCCGACGCCGGCTTCTCGAACGACAACCGCCAGTCCGCCGCCGCCGTCAGGCTCGTATCGAACACCGTCGTCTGACGCGCAACGTCGCCGCGCTTGACTCGGTCCACGAAGTCCGCCTGCGGCGCCGTCTCGATGCCGGACGACGTGCGATAGAACACCCGTCCGCCGCCGACGAGACGCGAACCCAGCTGCCGCTCGAGATGCTGCAACCGACGAAACAGCCCGTCGATCGAGCAGCCCGACGCCTGCTCGGCAGTGACGTCGACGCCGACCGCGAGGAAGCGGTCGTCGCGCCACGCCCGAGCACAGCGGAGCGGAACACCGTGCGCCGACCAGGTCGCGAGAAACTCATCGACAGCGGCGAGGAGCTCGTCCGCGCCAGCCCCCGCGAGCGGTCGGTCGCTTGCGAACACCCACACGCGAGCTGAGTCAGGGAGCGAGTCGAACGCGACGATCGGCATGGCGAAAAGATAGGCGATCGCCCGCGGCGGTGGACCGTTCAGCCGATGGCGCGCGACCCTGGAACGTACGACGGGCTCGTGCGGCCGAACCGCCGGTCGATCTCGCCGATGAGCACCGCCGGCGGAATCGGCTTGGCGAGGTAGCCGTCGCAGCCAACTTCGCGGCTCCGCTCCTGATCGCCCGGCAGCGCATGCGCCGTGACGGCGATGATCGGAATGTGTTTCGTCGACGGATCTGCCTTGAGGATGGACGTGGCCTCCCAGCCGTCGAGCTCCGGCACGGAGATGTCCATCAGAATCATGTCGGGCAAGCTTTCGCGTGCTTTCCGAACGCCCTCGGTGCCCGTGATCGCCTCGAGCACCTGGTAGCCGGCGTAGCGGAGCGCCGTCGCGTAGATGATCCGATTGTCCTCGTTGTCCTCGACCAACAACACCGTCTTCGTCGGATCGGCCACGCCTCCCCCCGCGTCGAATCGGAATCCCAAGATACACCGAGACTCCGATCCGACAAACAGTGATGACTTACGGCTTCCCAAAGTTTAGGAGCGGCATCGCTCCACCGGACACCTGCGGCATTTTCCCATCCCATTTCTTCGCCATCTCGTACTGCACGAGGTTGGCCGTGACGCTGCGCGCGAGCAGTTCATTCGCCTTCGCTTGCGCTTCCGCTTCGGCGAGAATCGCCTTCGCGTGACCCATCGCCTTGATGGAGTCGCCCTGTGCCTGGAACGTGTTCTTCTGCAGCTCGTTTTGCGCCGTGAGCGACTGTTGCTGCATCACGTTTTTCTGATTGATGGCCTCGATGACCGACGGCGGCGCCCGAAGCTCGTTGATCGTGAACTGCTTGACGGTGATGCCGTACTGTAACAAGCGCTGTGACAGCAACTGCTGCGTTTGGTTGACGGCATCGGCCTTCTTGGGACCGATCACCGCGGCGATTTCTTCATTCCCGATGACCTCCTGGAGCGCCTGACGAATCGACTGCTTCACGTACCCATGTTGAATCGCCTGGATGTCGCGCCGGAACGTCGTGTACAGCTGTGGCGCTTTGTCCGGATCGAGCTCGAAGCTCATCGACACGTCGAGCGAGATCGGCTGCCCTTCCTTGCTGTTGACGTTGATCTCGTCGTTGAGCGCGGAACCTTCGGACGGCGCTTTCGCCAGCACGAGCGTCTGCATGAAGACGGGATACTCCTCGATGCCGGTGGTCAATGGATTTCGAAAATGCAATCCCGGTCCGAGCGGCGTCTTGTCGACGCCGCCGCCCGCGCGATGAATGACGATTCCCACGTAGCCGGGATTGACGTAGGTGACCGACGTCGGCAACAGCACGAGGACGACGACGAGTCCTACGACGATCGCAAGCAGCCGCTTGATCTTTCCTCCAACATCCGTACCAGCGAACCGTTCAGACACACGGTCGCCAAACGAGTTAGCCATGGAGCGTCTCCTGATAACAATCGGGGCAGACCAGCTCCCCGCTGGCGAGGCGTACCAGATCGTGGGTGGGATGCGGCCCGTGAAGGGGGCACACCAGTTCGGCCGCGCGTTCCATTCGCCTCCGGTTCCGCGTTTGGCGAAACCGAATACCCACTGGTGTGAAGTAGAGCACCACCAAATAGCAGAGGGTGACCAGGGCCGCGATCAACGCGACGAACAGGACACCCTCGAGAATGATTTCCGCCATGTTTCTTCGCCGAACCCTACGAGGAAAAGGCGGGCATGTTTCACAGGCCGGAACTACGCAAACGGCGCTGACTTCCCAACTCCGCGACGTCCAAGAAGCGCGTCTTCCAAACCGCGCAAACGTCCAAAGAGCGCCACCTCCCAAACCGCGCAAGTTCCAAAGAGCGCACCTTCCAAAGTGCGCCAGCTGCCAAGGTGCGGGCAACGCAGTTCGTCGAGCGTTTTGGTATTTCGCGCCGTTTTGGTGTTTCGCGCCATTTTGGTGTTTCGCGCCCTTTGCCTGTTGCGCCCTTTGGCTGTTGCGCCGTTTGGATGTTGCGCCCTTTGGATGTTGCGCCCTTTGGATGTTGCGCCCTTTGGATGTTGCGCCGTTTGGGATTTCGCGCCGTTTGGGATTTCGCGCCGTTTGGGATTTCGCGCCGTTTGGGCGTTGCGCTCTTCGGGCGTTGCGCAGTCTGGAAGTCAGCGCCGTTTATCTGTTCACTCTGTATCTTCCCTTCCTAATTCCTCAACCGAGTTCTCCTATGGCCGTCTACGACCGCCGATCCTTCATGGCCTACTTCTCCTCGATCGGACTCGGCTCGACCTTGATGCCCGGCGCCCTCTGGGCACAGTTCAACGGAGCCGGACAACAACAAGGGCCCGAGATCACCAAGGAGATGATCGCCGCCGCCGAAGAGCTGGCCGGACTCAAGTTCTCCGACGACGAGCGCACCGCGATGCTGCGCAGCCTCCAACAGCAGCGCAGCAACATTCAGAGTTTGCACAAGGAACCGCTCGACCAGAGCATCCTCCCCGCGATCGTCTTCGACCCCGTCCCGCCCGGCAAGGAGCTCGCGAAGAAGTCGAAGCTCATGATGGTGCGAAGCAAAGTGCCCGTCATGGCCAGACCCACGAGCGTCGAGGAGCTCGCGTACGCGCCGGTCACCGAGCTGTCGGAGCTCGTGCGCACGCGCAAGGTCAAGCCCTCGGAGCTCACCGAGATGTACCTCTCGCGGCTCAAGCGCTACGACCCGCAGCTGCACTTCGTCGTCAACCTCACCGAGGAGCGCGCGCGCAAGCAGGCGCGGGACGCAGACGCCGAGATCTCGCGCGGCAAATACCGCGGGCCGCTGCACGGCATCCCCTGGGGCGCGAAAGATCTGCTCGCCGTGAAAGGCTACCCAACGACGTGGGGTGCAGGACTCTACGAGAACCAGACCTTCGACTACGAGGCGACCGTCGTCAAACGCCTCGACGAAGCCGGCGCCATCCTCGTGGCCAAACTCACCCTCGGCTCGTTGGCCCAGGGCAACCACTGGTGGAAGGAGTACACCCGCAACCCGTGGATTCCCGAACAGCTGAGCCCCGGCTCCAGCGGATCGTCCGCCGGACCTGCGTCGGCGACGGCAGCCGGATGCGTTGGATTCAGCATCGGGTCGGAGACGAACGGCTCGATCACGTCGCCATCGCGAACGTGCGGCGTGTCGGGCTTCCGTCCGACGTTCGGCCGTGTGCCGCGCTCGGGTGCCATGGCTCTCTCATGGACCACGGACAAGCTCGGCCCGATCTGCCGGAGCGCCGAAGACTGCGCGCTCGTCTTCGACGCCATCCAAGGTCCCGACGGCATCGACTACTCGGTCAAGCAGTATCCCTTCAACTGGAACGCGACGCACAAGCTGTCGTCGCTCAAGATTGCGTACTTCAAGGCGAACTTCGAGCGCCGCCAGCAGGACGGCACCACGACGCCGATCCCCGAAGCCATGAACTTTCTCAAAGTCCTCGAGGGACTCGGCGCGAAGCTCGAGGCGATCGACGTGCCCGCACCCAATTATGGATACTTAGATAACATAATTCTAAACGCCGAGTGTGGGGCGGCGTTCGAGCCGGATACGCTAAATGGGAGGATCAAGGAGCTCGAGCCGTACTCCAGCTGGCCGAACACCTTCCGCGCCGCGCAGTTCATTCCGGCCGTCGACTACATCAACGCCAACCGCGTGCGCATCGCGGCGATGAATCAAACCTGGGACCTCTTCTCCAAGTACGATGTGATCCTCACGCCGCAGGAGAACACCTCGGTCACGAACATCACCGGCACGCCGTCGATCGTCGTTCCGACCGGCTTCGCGATTCCGCAATTCGGCGGACGCGGCGGCGGTGGGCGATTCCCGCTGCCTGGCGGCCGCGGCGGTGATACGGCACGCGGCGCGACGCCGCCCG
>JADMIO011485901.1_pt1 | contig 23492 bp, 23 predicted proteins | sample 8958161 | NCBI WGS metagenome assembly JADMIO01 (sample SAMN16585339, study PRJNA669376) | soil metagenome | isolation source: Crop rotation soil | place: USA: Cullars Rotation, Alabama | collected 2011
AAGGACAAAAGAATGGCTCCGCCCTTTTGTCCGGCCCACGCACGGAGACTCCGATATAGGATAGGCCGTTTAGCGTTGGTATAATGGTAGTGCAAGACTCTGCTGCTTGCTATGCGGGGCAACGAAAGCTGCTGTGTTCCGCCTGGGTTTTCTTACAGCAATTTATTTGTTTAGAGTATGGCGGAACAAGGCAGTGGAAGTGGTTGATTATTGGAAATAATCTGGCAACGGGGTCGGGGCGCTGTAGCGGCCTGAACCGTGCACTAACAGAAATATTTGAAACCAGGATTGACTTTTACATTTGTGATGCCGAGGTACGAGGCATTTTGAACTATAAAGTCTTTATTTTTTTAAAACTCTTGTCTTGCTTTTCTTTTTGTCTTGACACAAAAAGAAACAAAAAGGTCAAGGACAAAAGAATGGCTCCGCCCTTTTGTCCGGCCCACGCACGGAGACTCCGATTCTGTATAGGTCGTTTAGCGTTGGTATAGTGATAGTGCAAAACCCTGCTGCTTGCTATGCGGGGCAACGAAAGCTGCTGTGTTCCGCCTGGATTTTCTTACAGCAATTTATTTGTTTAGAGTATGGCGGAACAAGGCAGTGGGAATGGTTGATTATTGGAAATGCTGCGGCATACCTGCACCGGAGATGAGTAAACTGCTTCTGTAGATGCTCAAACTTTTGCTGCACAATGACAATCCGGCATTGTAAGCAGCCAATCCGCTACTGTAAGCTGCCAATCTGTTGCTGTAAGAGAGCAATCCGGTGTTGTAAGAAGGCAATCTGCTGCTGTAAGCAGCCAAACTTTTACTGTACGCGGATAAACCGCTGCTGTACGAAGCCAAACTTTTGCTGTAAGATGACAATCCGGCAATGTAAGCGAACAATCCGGTGCTGTACACTGCCAATCTGTTGCTGTAAGCAAGCAATCCGCTGGTGTAAGAAGGCAAACTTTCTGTGTAAGTGACCAATCTATTGATGTAAGTGTTCATCCTGCTGAAGTAAACTCGTCATCTATGTTATCCACGAAAAATAGTATGGCATAATAATTTGATGATATAGATGAAATAAAGCCGGAAACGGTTATTCTAAACTTTAATAATTAAATTATGCAGTTAAAAACGGGAATAGCAATAATAGCTGTGATTATTTTTGCTACATCATGTGGAGATAGTTCCACAAAAACAGATACATCCTCCGATACGCTTACTACATCTGAAAACAGGGTAGAACCTGTACCAGTAAATACTGATGTGGTTGTGCCTGATACGCTCAAAACAACTTTCAAAACAAAATACCCCGCGGTAGTTAACGAAAACTGGAACCGCTATGAACCGATAGAAACTTTTGATTGGGAACTGGCAGGATGGCCTGCTATGGATACTGCCGATTACATGGTTCGCTTTAACCAGGACAATGCAGACTATTGGGCATGGTATGATGACAGAAATGAATGGGTAGGTACAGTAATGCCGGTTACTGATTTTGCGGGATTACCAGCTGCTGTTAATAAAACTATTCAGTCCACATTTGCAGGATATACAATTGTAAGTGCCGTTAAAGAAAATGACAAAAACAGAACAGCCTACGAAGTACGGCTTGAAAAAGGAACTGATAAAATAAAAGCGCTGATAGGAGAGAACGGACAGGTAATTAAAAAGAAAGCCAATATAGGTGGCGAGAAGACAAAAGAGAAAACAAATCCAAAAGATAGTTTGTAATGAATAATTAAAAAGCTGCCAGTTGCATACTTGCTGCTGGCAGCTTTTAATTTTATCCGGTAATTAATTTTTTAATCAGTACAATTTGCCCCAGGTGATAATGGTAATGTTCTATTATGCCAGTGAGATTTCTGTAATAGTTGCCGTACTTTTCATCCATAAAAGTTTCTTCTAATTTACTGTTTGGCAATTGTTCAATTAGTATAATAAACTTTTCTGCATCGTTCCATGTTTTATTCTGCATTGCTTCCCAGTCTTCCTGCGATGTGATTGGCGGATGTTCAAAACTATATGCATCTTTTGCATTCAGCGGCTGGTCTTGCAATACTCGGGATACTGCCTCTACATAATAATTAGTATGAAAAACCAACGTAGCTATTGTATTAAAAGTATGCACTTTGGTAATTGCCTGCTGCCATGTTATGTCCTTCAGTGTGTCTTTTAAATTAACTGATGTCCAGTTGCCTCCCCAAAGGGTATCCCTGAACTGTTTCGCTATTTGTACGGTTACGTTCATATAATGAGTTTTAATTTTCTCCAACTTCGGAGTGGGAGAATTGTAAAATAAAAATAAGAAATTATTTTCCGGCTATTTTGTTCTGTAAGAACATTTGGTTGGTAAAAAAAATATGAAAAAAATCAACGTTCCACCGGAACGGTTGGTGCAAACTGCATTTTATCAGACCATGCATTCCGCTGGAACGCTTTGAATACGCTCATTACACAACTACACATCAAATGTCCCGCTGGGACAATCCAGGTTTTTGGAATATTTCTCAACCCTGTTAACCTGCTTGCCGGCAGGCAGGTGCTGCTGATAACAAAAAACTAATCATTTAATCCTTTTCCCTTAAGAATTAATGGAATGTATTTTTCTATCCTCGATTCACGGGTTTGCGATTGCTTCGCAGCAGAAAAATAAAGCAGGTAGGCTCTTTGCCGCCCCGGTGTTAATGCATTGAAAGCTGTTTTCAGGCTTTTGTTTTTATTTAATCTTTTCTGAAATTCATCGGGTATATTATATGCAGTGGTTTTTTTCAATGGTACTTTCAATCCTGCTTTTTCTATTTCGATGGCTTCGTAGATATAAGCTTTTAGAATAGTTTTCAATTTAGCTATTGCCTGCACATTGGTAAACCTTGCCTGCCGTGCTGACTGTACATTCTCTGTTTGTTGAATAAGAATACCATTGGCATCGTTCAACAAAGCACCCTTGAAAAACAAAAAAGCGCAATATTCTTTAAATACATGTATTAACACGATGTTGCTTTTCTCAAATGTATAGCACGGACAGCCCCATTTTAATTCTTCAGTTAATCCACAATCAAGTACAATCTTTCTCAATTGTTCTATTTCCTTTTGCCACTTTGTTTCTTTGCTGAAATAAAAATCAACTGCCGGGTTCATTTCGTTCTTTGCCATAGTAAATTTTTTTATATTCTGAATGAGCCACGAAAGCCCCTTGCTGCATAATAAGATTCTGCACCGTTGTGATACAGGAACACAGTATCGTAGCGACGATCACAAAATAGGGCACCGCCGAGTTTGCGGATGTCGGCAGGGGTTACTATCCAGCTGGAAGTTTTAGTATCAAATTTTCCAAGTTGCTGCAAGTTCCGGTATTGTTCTTCGGTTAAAAGTTCAATACCCATGTCGGCAGCCATATCCATAGCGTTGTTTTTGGGTTTATGTTCTTTTCTTGATTCCAGTGCTTTACGATCATAACAAAAACTTCTGCGACCGGCAGGGCTTTCCGCTGAGCAGTCATAAAAAATATATTCACCAGACTTTTTATCATACGCAACCACATCTGGTTCGCCACCGGTTAATTCCATTTCGTCGAGCGACCATAATTTTCCGGGACTTGCTTCCAGCTTTGCCTGTACTTTATTCCATTCAATACCTTTATGGCGATCCATGTTTTTCTCAAAACGTGTTTTTAATGTTTTGAGCAGTCCTTCTACTTCTTTTGGTGACAATTTCCTTTTCATTCTATTCAATTTATTAATTAACGGAAATAATTTTTCTATCTGCAGGTCTGAAATACCATGATACAAAAGTGAGGATAAGTAATAACACCGGGCCGAAAAATTCTTTGGCATCATCTGCTAACGCTAAATGAGAAATGATAGCACCTGACATGGCAAAGAAAAAACCTGCATACGCCCATTCTTTTACCAGTTGAAATTTGGGAACCAGTACTGCTATTACTCCCAATATTTTCCAAACACCAATTATTGTAAGAAAATAGAGAGGGTAGCCGAGGTGTTTCATCAGCTCTGTTTCTTTTTCCATTTTAATTAGTTGAACTATTGCTGTAGATATCATTCCCAAAGCAAGCCACACAGTAGCAATCCAGTAAATTATTTTATTTCTTTTTTTCATACCGGGTCATTTTAATTTTATTAGTATCTCCTGTATCCGGTTATGCGCCATATTTATACCCTGGGCAAATGGCAGTTTCAACATCTGATCTCTGTCGGCAACAGATTTATATACAATCTGCATTTTGAGTTGACTGGTATCGTCAGTCAGTTTTTCAAATTCAAGGAATTCAAGCTGAATAGGAAAGGGGGTGTTTTCCATTTCAAATGTGCGGGTGATTTTCTGGTTCGGAACAAAATCGTGGATGGTTCCGTTGAAACCGTGTTTATTTCCTTTCGGGTCGGTTGTTTCAAACTGATAGCTGCCGTGCTTTCTGTTTTCGAGTTTTACCACTTTAGTTCCCATCCATTGTTCTACAATGTCGGCATCTTCATACGCTTTGAAAAGTAATTCCAATGGCAAATCAAACTCTCTTGTTATCAATAAATCCTGTTTGCCTTCTGCAGCATCAATTTTTGTTTTTCTTTCCATACAGTTCTATTTTTTTGATTTATATTTTTTCATAATGCTTTCGAGTTTATTAAAGCGGTCATCCCACATCTGTCGGAATGGCTCGATAAAGTCGGCTACTTCTTTCATTTGTTTTGCATTAATGTGATAGGAAATTTCCCTGCCGTTTTGCACTTGTTCAAGCAATTCACATTCGGTAAGTATTTGCAGGTGTTTGGAAACGGTAGGCCTTGCAGTGTCAAAGTTGGAAGCAATCGCACCGGCGGTCATGGATTGGGTCGCCACGAGGAGTAATATCGCCCTCCTGGTAGGGTCTGCTATGGCTTGAAATACATCTCTTCTTAAATTCATTGTGTAGCTATTTGGCTACAAATATATGTGTAGTTATTTGGCTACGCAAATTTTTTAATGTTTTTTTTTGAAAATTACATGTTGCTGCAATGGGCTATTTTGTAACAGGAGGTTGCGACTCCGGATTGCCTTTGCTTTGGGGCTTTTTATCTTTAAAAAACACTTCGGCTTTTATCAGCCACGCAAATCCAAAACTTTCCACGGCAATAGTTTCCATCCAGAAAACTAAACTCTCCCCAAACACAGATAAGTTAATGATGTTGTACGAACCTAAAAAAGCCAATAGCATAGCTACAATCATAATGATGCCGCATATTCTGAAAAAAACATTTCTAATATTTTTTTCTTTTGTTCTGTACTCCCTGGGTACATCCGATTTGGTAAATACAAAAAGGGACATGCAGGCAAGTGCCAATAAAAAAATCACCGCAGAAAATAAATGCAATTTTATCCGGAAATCGTTTGGGTGTAATGTAGTAACCGAACAAATATAACTGGTTGAATTTTTACTGATGTTGGCGGTGGGGAATAGTACAACAAGCAGCGCAAAAAAACCTGCCGTTGTTGATAAAATAAAATCGATTGGTTGCTTTCCCTTGTAAACAATTAAAAATATAGCTAAAAGACTAAGCGTAATTACAAATAACCCTGCAGCCCTGGTATAATAGTAATGGCTTATTGATTCAAGCGTTTTGTTATAACCACTGTCAATTAAAAGAAATAAGAATAAGAATAATGGCAGCGAAACTCCTAACACTCCGACCAGTATTCTTAACGTATTTTGTTTGGTTAATGCAATTTCATTGGGTTTTGAATAATCGACGAGGTCATGAATATTCATAGTAAATGTTTTAGTAATTGATTGCTCATTGCTAAAGCAGCGTTATCCTTTAAAGATAAAACTTATCCGCAAGTCCCGGTAATGGAGGATACTGTTATAATGCAGGGTTATTTTTTACATTTAAAGTCCCACCACAACTGGTCCAGCTTTAACCAATTGCTATGTAAAAAAGGCTGGGGTGATAGTTCATAGAATATAATTGTTTTATCTTCTGTACATTTTCTCAGATGGACGATGCAATTTAATGTGATTGGTTGCAGGTTCAGGTAGTTCATCATTCCAATAACTCCTGTGTATGTTGCCATATCTCCTTTGTCGGTTGCAGCCTTGTTGAAATGGGTAGTTACCGGTATTACTTTTATAGCAGCCCTTGCACTATCGGTTGTATTAATATTGAACAAGCCGGTGTAATACGCTTTTAAGTTTTTCTCTATTATTTTTTCATCCATGTTTACTTTACCATCCAGGTACCATAGAAAAGCATAGGTCCAGTATTCGTCGTTTTTTACTTTTGCCCAACCGGGCGTAAAGCGAATATCTTCTACTCCTTTGTACACAATAGACGGTGCAAAATTTATTGGAATCAAAAAACGCTCTAAGCCCCAGCCTTCAAGTTGCGGCAAATAATACGGGGCTTCCCATTTATGTCCATCAAATTCTTCCTGCGAATGGCTGTCAAAAGAATTTATGCAGAACAATAGAATGATTAAGTATTTCATTTTTTCAAAATACAATAATGTTTACATTTTTCTAAAAGGAAGTGATGAACGGGCAATGAACGATGATAGTAGTCTTGCCTCAGACGAGACAGTTGGGCAAATAATCCTTACCTTCGCGGCATGACAATCGAAAAATTATCTGATATGCGGTCCCGCATTGCCGGGGTAAGGAGGTTTCTTTGACGTCGAAAACCGACGATATAAAATTGAAGAAGACAAGCAGCTTTCGTTAAGTCCCGGTTTCTGGGACGACAACAAAAGGGCTACCGAAATTCTCAAAAATGCTAAAGTAAATGAGTACTGGGTAAAACTCTATGAGGCTACCGAAACAGCCGTAGAGGATTTTGCTGTGCTCTTCGAATTCTGGAAAGGCGGCGATGCTACTGAGGATGAAACCAAAGTGGCGTATGAAAATGCACTCACGATGCTGGATGATGCAGAATTTAAGGCCACACTCAATGAACCTGAGGACGAGCTACCTGCTGTATTACAAATCAACTCTGGTGCAGGTGGTACAGAAAGCCAGGATTGGGCAGAAATGCTAGCCCGTATGTACCGCATGTATGGCGAAAAGCAAGGCTGGAAAGTAACCGAAATGGATTGGCAATGGGGCGATGGTGCTGGTATTAAAACAGCAACACTTCAATTTGAAGGCCCGTTTGCCTATGGCTTTTTAAAAGCGGAGAGTGGTGTGCACCGGTTGGTTCGTATTTCACCTTTTGATAGTAATGCACGGCGACATACCTCTTTTGTAAGTGTGTATGCCTACCCGATGGTGGATGATACAATTAATATTGAAGTGAACCCTGCGGATGTAAAAATGGAAACATCACGAAGCGGTGGTGCCGGCGGACAGAATGTAAATAAAGTAGAAACGAAAGTGCAATTAACCCATATTCCAACAGGTATAGTGGTGGTATGCCAGCAGGATCGAAGTCAGCTGGGTAACAGGGAACTGGCAATGCAAATGCTGAAGAGCCGTTTATATGAGATGGAATTGCAAAAAAGAAATGCGATAAAAGATGCAAACAATTCCAAGAAGAAAAAAATCGAATGGGGTTCACAAATTCGCAGCTATGTTTTTCATCCGTATAAAATGATTAAAGACCACCGTACCGATTTTGAAGTGGGTAATGTAGGCCCGGTAATGGATGGCGAACTGGATGGATTTATAAAAGCGTATTTGATGAGTGAGAAAGAAACGGAAGGGTGATTTGGAGATGAGATGATTTGAAAATTTGGAGATGCGTTAATGGAATAAATCGGTTTGTATTAATTTTGAATTGTTCCGATACCAGATTATCAAATTTCCAAATTGATTACCCTATGCAAGGAAATAAAGAAAAGAACCTGATCGTTGAGCTTACTTTTGAGTTTGCATTAAAGGTTATAAAGTATACAGAATTACTTTTGAAGGACAGAAGATTTGTTTTAGCAACACAATTACTAAAATCAGGAACAAGTGTAGGAGCAAATGTAAGGGAAGCTCAGAATGCAGAAAGCAAGCCTGATTTCATTCACAAAATGAAAATAGCAGCTAAAGAAGCTGACGAGACAGAATATTGGTTGTTGTTGTGCGATAGATCAGAAGGATATCCAGATTGTAAGCGAATGCTGGATGATTGTTCCTCAATAATCAGAGTATTGTCAAAGATAATTGCTTCGTCAAAAAACAAGACTAATTAACTCATCATCAAATTACCAAATCTCCAAATTTTATATTATGTCAATCGGAACATTTTCTTATCCAATGCCAGTTAATGAACCAGTATTAAGTTATGGCCCTGGTTCGTCAGAAAAGAAAAGATTAAAAGAAGTACTTGCTGAATTAAAGAAGCAAGAAATTGATGTTCCGATGTACATCGGTAGTAAAGAAGTAAGAACAGGAAAAAAAGTTTCGATGCACCCGCCGCATGAAACAAAACATACGCTTGGCTATTTTCATGTAGGTGAAGAGAAACATGTAACGCAGGCTATTGATGCTGCACTGGCCGCTAAAGAAAGCTGGGCGAATACCAGCTGGGAAAACCGTGCAGGTATATTCTTAAAAGCTGCGGATTTAATGGCGACAAAATATCGTCCGTACATGAACGGCACCACGATGCTCGGACAAAGTAAGAATGCTTACCAGGCAGAAATAGATGCAGCCTGTGAGCTGATTGATTTCTTACGTTTCAATGTCCATTTTCTTTCTGAAATATATAAGCAACAGCCAATCAGCAGCCCGGGTATGCACAACAGAATGGAGTACCGTCCGCTGGAAGGATTTGTGCTAGCCATTACACCGTTCAACTTTACTGCCATTGGAGGCAACCTGCCAACATCTGCCGCTATGTGTGGCAATGTGGTGGTTTGGAAACCAGCCAATACACAGGTATATGCAGCGCAAATGACGATGCGTATTTTAAAAGAAGCTGGCCTGCCCGATGGTGTTATCAACCTGATATATGTAGATGGGCCAACGATTGGTAAAGTATGTTTCAATCACCGTGATTTTGCAGGGGTACACTTTACTGGTTCCACCGGTGTATTTAATAATATGTGGGAAACGATCGGGAAGAATATGTCGAACTACAAATCTTATCCAAGAATAGTAGGGGAGACAGGTGGAAAAGATTTTGTGCTGGCACATAAAAGTGCTGACCCTGATGTGGTAGCTACTGCCTTGTTGCGTGGCGCATTCGAATTCCAGGGACAAAAATGTTCGGCTGCATCAAGGGCATACATTCCTTCTAATATTGCAGAAGAAGTAAAGAAAAAAGTAATTGCCGGAGTAAAGAGTTTTAAAATGGGAACGGTAGAAGACTTTACCAATTTCATTAATGCGGTGATTGATGAAAAAAGTTTCAACAACATTAAAAAATATATCGACACTGCAAAAAAAGATCCTAAAGCAGAAATATGGGTGGGTGGAAAATGTGACAGTAAAGATGGCTGGTTTGTGCAGCCTACAGTAATAGAAACAAAAAATGCAAAATCGGTAACGATGTGCGAAGAAATTTTTGGACCGGTGCTTACTGTGTATGTTTATCCTGCCAACAGTTTTGAAAAAACATTGGAACTGGTGGATAGCACTTCGCCTTATGCATTAACAGGTTCTATTATTTCTACCGACAGAACTGCTGTAGAATTGGCAACTAACAAATTAAGAAACGCTGCTGGTAATTTTTATATCAACGATAAGCCAACAGGTGCCGTAGTAGGTCAGCAGCCATTTGGTGGTGCAAGGGCAAGTGGTACTAATGATAAAGCGGGTTCTATTTTAAATCTATACCGCTGGTTAAGTGCAAGAACAATTAAAGAAACATTCAACCCACCAACGGATTATGGCTATCCGTTTATGCAGGAGAAATAAAGCATTACATCCTAAAGAGGCTATTTAAAAATAGCCTCTTTTTTTTGAACCTTTCTGGCTGGTATTTGTACTCAGCAATTGTAACAGTGACTATCACATCTGCTTGCTTTTATTATAATACGAGTGAGTATTTTCTGACACAAACCATGCAATCATTGTATCACTATTGAAGATTTCCACAATTGTTAACGATATGCAATCGTGGCCTGAAATTTTCTTACTGGCAGTTTATTATATAAACTTTGCTTATTCAAAGCATTAAAACTTTTATTATGAAAAAATTATTTTTATCCGTAGTGATTATGTCCGCTACTTTTTTAGGTGCCAGGGCGCAGGTAGGATTAGGAATTAAGGCAGGTGCTAATTTCTCAACATTAGGCGGTGATGCTGCTGATTTCAGCGGTAAAAAATCCAATACAGGGTTTCATGCCGGTGTGTTCGCCAACATTCCTTTTTCTGAGCATTTTTCTTTTAAACCCGAAGTGCAGTATTCAGCCAACCAGGGCTTTGAATATCGTCCTAATACGAGCACAGAGCTAAATTACAATCTCGGTTATATTAATGTACCGTTGCTGGTGCAATTTAAAAGTGATAAAGGTTTGTATGGTGAAGCAGGACCTTATACAGGATTTTTGGTATCCGGCAAACAAAAATTGAATGTTAACGGTACAAAAACAGAATCAGATATAAAAAGCAGTTTTGAAACATTTGACCTTGGTGCTTCATTAGGTGCAGGGTATATTATGAAATCTGGTTTAGGAGTAGGTGCCCGTTACAATATGGGTTTGAAAAATATTTATGATGGTAGTGCTGAATACAAAAACCGTTACTGGCAAGTAAGTCTTTTGTATATGTGCAAAAGCAAAATGACAAAAGCGAAGAAATAAATTCCTTTTCAAATTTTAGAGAAAGAGGTTGTTTTGAACAGCCTCTTTTTTTTATATAATAATTATTATTTACCCAACTGCATTACTGCTATCAGCTGTGGTTGCATCGCACACTTGTACGACATTAACACACCCTGCCCCGTACCTATGGTCGGGGGATGAGCATATTGTAAGTTCACTATAGTATTCAAACTCTCTTGAATTTATAATAGTTCAAACCAGGTCTTTGTGGTGCCCATGAGTTTTTTCCTTTCAGCAGAAATAGCGAGCAGCTTCTCCAACCATCGTTTTTCTTTTTTAGTGTAATTATTAATTTTTGAAATAATTAATTGCTGTATCTCTATATCCTCACCGAATTTGTATAAATAAATCAGAAATTCTTTAATATAATAGAACTGTGTACTGTCGAGTTCTATTGCTTTTTTATAATATTTGAAAGATGAATCTCTCAATTCTTTTCCTATGAATGGAGGATTATAATATTTATCAGTTTGTTCCATAACGCCTCTTGGATAAGCCCATTTCATAGTATTCATCTTTTTCCAATCTACAATTTCCACACTTGGATTTACTCCTTTAACATATCCCATATGCCGTGCTACTCTTTCAATTAGTGTGTCTTTGAAATATATACCAAGCAGCAAACTGTAATTTGCTGAATCAGTACTTTTTTTAAAAGGTTCAGGTACAGAATATAAAGGAGAATAAGAAATACGTTCTCCGAAATTCCATTCTAACCTGATTCGCATTAATTTGAAAAATAAAATATCATCAAATTGGTATATCCTGTTTATCAATTTTAAACAGAGCAACCTATCTTTATCTGTATAGTTATTTATATCTGAGAAAAGCGAAGCGTATTCTTTTGTAATTACAGGTGTTGGAACGGTACGCTTTTTCAGATAATATTTGGCTGCTTTCCTGAAATTATATTTGGCTTCAGGAAAATATTTTTCGGCTGACTCTTTTTGAGAAAAAACAGTACACTGTATAATCAACATGGTAAAAATGGTGTACCAAAATTTCATAGCATAAGAGGTTTTGCAGAATATTGCTACAAGATATAAATTGGCTGTATGTAATCTAACTGTCAATACTTAACTTTATCACAAATTAATTTTGAATGCAGGTCTTACTCTCATCGCAACAGCTTTCTGAAACAGTACAACAATTAGCCGCACAACTAACCCAAGCCCATGCGGATTTAAATGATGTGGTATTTGTCGGCATTCAGCAGGGCGGGGTGGTAGTAGGTAATGATATTCTGGCTACCATACAAGCGGCCAATCCAAACCAGAAAGTTCAATACGGGCAACTTGATATTACTTTTTACAGGGATGATATAAGAAACGAAATTCTGACACCGGATACCATGAATATTCCTTTTGCTATTGAGAATAAAACGGTGGTGCTGATAGATGATGTGCTGTTCACTGGTCGTACTATTAAGGCGGCACTGGATGTACTACTGGATTACGGCCGACCTGCCAAAGTGGAATTATGTGTGCTGATAGACAGAAAAGAACATCGCCAGTTTCCAATACAGGCCGATTATGTGGGCAAAACGGTGATTACCAGTAAATCCGACAAGGTAAAACTGGTAAATAAAGAAGTAGTGTTAATCAGCAAATAGAACGTTGATTTTTATGATTAGTAAGATTTTCGCTGTAAAATCATAGTCAATTATCACCATCATAAAAATCTGTGTTCGGCTGTTTTGGTAGCAAATCTGCAGATGCCCAATGAGCGGGACGATGAAATGTGCGACGCAAGGGACGATCATCTGTGTTAATGTCGCTGATAACAGAAAAAAATAAATATTTAGCTAACTCGGGGCTGTGTAGCCAAAACCTTTAATTTCGCTTTTTAATGCAACTATCCACTCGACATCTGCTGGGCATTAAGAACCTCACCAAAGAAGATATTTCCCTTATTCTTTCTACTGCAGAACAATTCAAAGAAGTTTTACAACGTCCGGTTAAGAAAGTTCCATCACTGAGAGATGTAACTATCGTGAACCTGTTTTACGAAAACTCTACCCGTACACGTTTTTCTTTTGAACTGGCTGAAAAAAGATTAAGTGCCGACACTATCAACTTTGCAGCCTCCTCTTCCTCGGCAGCCAAAGGCGAAACACTGCTCGATACAGTAAATAATATCCTGTCCATGAAAGTGGATATGGTAGTAATGCGGCACAGTGCCAGTGGTGCACCGCACTTTTTATCGCAGCATATACCGGCGGCCATTATCAATGCAGGTGATGGTATCAATGAACATCCTACTCAGGGTTTGCTCGATGCATTTTCCATTAAAGAAAAAACCGGCACGCTGGAAGGAAGAAAAGTCGCCATCATCGGCGACATTATGCATAGCCGTGTGGCGCAGAGTAATATTTATTTACTGAAAAAAATGGGAGCGGAAGTAACTGTTTGTGGCCCGCCCACGTTAATACCTAAATACATAAGCGAAGCATTGGGAGTAAACGTTAGCTACAACCTGAAAGAAACATTGGAATGGTGCGATGTGGCCAATGTGCTCCGCATACAATTAGAAAGACAGAACCAGGTACTATTCTCCTCGTTGCGGGAGTACAGCCTGGCTTATGGCATCAATAGAAATTTACTGGACAGCCTGCACAAAGAAATCGTAATCATGCACCCGGGCCCGATTAACCGTGGAGTGGAGCTGGATAGCGATGTGGCTGATTCTAAACAATCCATTATCTTGCAACAGGTGGAAAATGGGGTAGCGGTGAGGATGGCAGTATTGTATTTGTTGTCTGGCAGAAACTAGGTGGAGGAATTAATAATTAGTAATTAATAATTAATAATTCTTTTGCTTCGGAGGGTCTTTAATTATTAAGCATAGGTTGAGTTGAAAACGTTTTCAATTATCAATTAACCAATTATCCATTAGCAGCATGCGCATCTGTCTCTTTCCCGGAACATTCGACCCCGTTACGCTTGGTCATGTAGATATCATCAACAGGGCTATTCCTCTTTTTGATAAGATAATAGTTGGTATTGGATTAAACGCTGCTAAAACCCCAATGTTTTCTCCCGATCAGCGGCTTGAATGGATTAATGAAATTTATAAAGATGAAGAGAGGGTAGAAGGCGCAGTATATGAAGGTCTCACTATAAACTTTTGTAAAAAAATTGATGCCAGGTTTATTCTCCGCGGGATACGCTACGTCAGCGATTTTGAATATGAAAAAACAATTGCTGATGCCAACCGCACACTGGATAAAACAATTGAAACGGTTTTCCTGACCGGCGAACCAAAATTTACTTCGGTAGCATCTACAATCGTTAGAGATATTATTAAGAATGGAGGAAACGCCGCTCCATTTTTACCCGAAGTAGTTTCAAGATCATTTCAACCACAAACAAATTAATCATGTCAATCTGGTTTAATAAAGAATTATCTATTCAGCAATTAGAGCAGCCGGGAAAAGATACCATGGCCCAATTCTTAGGAATAGAGTGGACAGAAATCGGCGATAACTTTCTGAAAGCAAAAATGCCGGTTGATCAGCGCACCAAACAACCTTATGGTTTGCTGCATGGCGGTGCCTCCTGTGTATTGGCCGAAACTATAGGCAGCATTGCTTCTGCCATGGTAATAGACCAGGACAGGTTTCAATGCGTTGGATTGGAAATAAATGCGAACCACGTACACAGTGCTACTTCAGGATATGTGCATGGTATTGCCATGCCATTGCACCTCGGCAAGAGCACCCATGTATGGGACATCCGCATCTACAATGAAAATGAAAAAATGGTTTGTGTGGGCCGCCTGACAGTAGCGATTATTGAAAAGAGAGATTTTACAAAGCCACGTTCTTTATAGTTTTTAACACTGAGTGGAAGAGATAGAGAGTTGCAAGAGATTCTCTGTGTATCTCCATTACTTATGATCTCTGTGTTGAATAATCACATCAATCACCGAGGGGAAGCACTCCGGAAAAAGTTTTTCAGCTTCTTTTAATGTTACCCATCTTGTTTCCAGGATATCTTCTTCTGCCTGTGGCTGCAGATTTTGCATTCCGCTTACTTTCATATTGTACCAGTACGATTCTTTCAGTACAAACTTTGTTCCTTCATGGTAAGTGTGGTAAGTAGTAAGCAGGGGAGACAGTAGTTTAACTTTTGTAAGCCCGGTTTCTTCTTCCACTTCACGCACAGCACATTGTTCCAGTGTTTCGCCTTTATCCAGTTTTCCTTTTGGCAAATCCCATTTGCCCCGGCGGAAAATCATCAGCATTTTATTGTCTTCATTCAGCACAAGTCCACCAGCGGCTTTTATAATGGTAAATTTTTTCCAGAAAGCTTTTTTCAATTCTTCCAAGTCAGGATGAAAGAAAACACCGGCATGCACTTTTTCCAATTGCATTTCATGTATCATGGACTTAACGGTGTGGCTATCCAACTCGTCAATAAAAATTGCATCGTCATGATGAACGAATGGTTCAATTATACCATCAACATTGTCACACAGGAAAAGCGGCTTATTATCGAAGAAAATTTTTATATACATATAAATAAGGCACAAGGTACAAGGGACAAGGCACAAGTACCCTAATTTTTGATATTTTCTTTAACCTCCTAATTTAATAATAAACGCAGATAATATTCTTCTGATTTGATCACCTTCTTCAAGTAACTTTAATTTCTCTTTTTCCAGTTCCTGGTTATTGTAAGTCAGAATTAAATCGATCCATTTAAGTGTTTCTTTTGCCTCTCGTCTTGCTATTTTCAATTTCATTTTTTCATCAGCTTTTCCTAAATCATCCGATGCCTCTGTATAATTAGCACTTACGGAACCGCTGGATCGAATCACCTGTTTTATATATTCATTGTTGATAATATCCCATTTAGCTTTTCTGCAATAATCTCTTACAGATTTTGCATAATTATGAAAGCGGTCTTCCAATTCTTTTGACATAGGGTAAGTATTTCTAATTTCAAATATACAATCTCGTTATTTCCTGTATTCATTCTCCCTTGTATTTCTTGAACCTTGTATTCTTTGTCCCTTGTTCCTTGAATCATGTATTCCTTGTTCTTTGTCTCTTGTCACTTGAATCATGTATTTCTTGTTTTTCTTGTGCCTTGCACCCTGTACCTTTGCCCCTATGACAGACGCAAAAGCAGTTGCAGAAAAACTTCTCCAGGTTAATGCCGTAAAATTGAACCCGGAAAACCCTTTTACCTGGGCCAGTGGATGGAAAAGCCCGATATATTGTGACAACAGGAGAGTGCTTTCTTTCCCTTTTATACGTGACTTTATTAAGTCCGAAATGTGCAATGTAATCTTCGAAAAATTTCCTGAAGCCACCATGCTGGCAGGTGTTGCCACCGCAGGTATTGCATGGGGAGCCATGGCAGCCGACCAGTTGAAGCTACCTTATATTTATGTTCGTCCAAAACCAAAGGAACATGGTATGGGCAACCAGATAGAAGGCTTTTATGAAAAAGGACAGAAAGTACTGGTGATTGAAGATCTTGTTTCTACTGGCAAGAGCAGCCTGCAGGTAGTAGATGTATTGAAAGCCGCAGAAGTAGAAGTAATAGGAATGGTTTCAATATTCACCTATGGTTTTCCCGTAGCAGCAGCAGCGTTTGAAAAGGCGGGATTACCCTACCAGAGCCTTACTGATTATCCTACATTGATTGATTTAGCAGTGGAAAAGGGAACAGTCTCCCCTGCATTACAGGAAATTTTGTTAAAGTGGAGAGATGACCCCGCAGGTTGGAAAGGTGTTTTGTAATTTTAAGTTTAATTAATTCCAAATATCTATTACCACATGAAGAAGTTTTTTTTTGCAGCCTTCGCCGTATTTGCTATATCAGCAAAAGGGTTTTCACAAACCAAACCAGTTGTTACTTCCATCATTAAAACTCCCAATGCACTTTGTGCCGATTGTAAAGCCAGGATAGAAACCTACCTGAAACGCTATGATGGGGTGCTTGAAATAAATGTAAACTACCGCAAGGGCGAAACAAAAGTAAAATACATTACTGACCGTACAGATATAGAACAAATTAAAGCCGCTATTGCCAATGCAGGATATGATGCAGATGATGTGCCAGCTGCAGAAGATGCCTATAAGCGTTTACCAAAAACCTGCAAGAAGTTTGAAGATGGGGGTGGTCATCCAAAACCGAAGACCCCGCCAGCAGTGCCAGTACAACAATAAAAACACAAAGAGTAAAATATAAAGCAGCATTCAGTGCTGCTTTTTTTATTAGCCGGTATCCAAACAAAAACCAGCCTGAATAGCTTTTTGCTTTAGCAATGACTACTCAATTGGCGGAGTATATTCAGGCTTCTGACTTCCGACATCTGTTTTATTTCAGTTTATCAATCATCTTCGTCAGGCTATCAGTCTTTTGCTTGCCTTCATACCGGATGGGGTAGTTAATAAATATCCCGCTTTTACCGACCCTGGCTTTCCCGTCTACTTTCAGGGTTACTTCATCTTTAAGCATTAGCAGGGCAGAGTTCTGCAACATTTTTTTCATATTAATCTGCAGGGTAACCGGCATTCTGAAATCATCCTTCCCCGGAATTGTAATCAGCGTATCGATAATAAAATGCCCCAACAGGTTATTTTCAATAAAGGCATCGCCTTCTGCATTCTTCAGTTTCAGTTTCGATTTATTGGGATTATAATAATGAAGGTCGAGTTCTAAGGTAGATTCAGTCATTCCAAAACGGCTCATCCGCACATTCTCAATACCCCGGAATTCAGGGGCTTTTAGGGACTTACAGGAACTAGCTGCGAACAGGATTACGATTGCAATTGAAGAGGGCCATTTCATAAGCGATACTTATACCTGCAAAATATGCTAAAGAAGTTTTTATCTGGCACAATCAATTCAATATTCACATTATTACAACTAGCCGGACAGGCAGAACAAAAGAGAGTTGTAGCTACACCTGCTCCTAAGTATATCGGCGAGAATTCATGACTTTTTTAATGACAAATAGGGGCTGAGAAGGTATAGTAAAAATACCTATCTACCGTTTGTACCAGAATTGTGGAAAACTTGCTGCCAGCCTTCATAATTTTTTTTCATCCGGATTTTCCATTTTTTTTCAATTTGAGCCAGGGGAGGGAAGTTCGCCGAGATTCTATAAACCAATTGAATGAAGACAGAAAAGCACTGAATATTTGCCCACAAATGAGCGAATTTGTACTGCTAATTTTATTAGCTATCAGGAAAATTTTAAATACTGATTTATTAACTATAATAATTAGTATTTAAATATTTTATAATTATCTGTTTATTAATTATATATAAGCTTTATACAATATTTATAATTGAAATTATTTATCAATTTAGTGTATTATTTTGTCATGAAAACTCATACTTAAACAAAATACATTTATGAAAAATAATTTATTGATATATAATTAATTATGTTATTTATATCGAATTTAATTAAATTTAAGTAAATAAATAATTGTATTTTTTTATATAAATTAAGTGGTGGTTGCAGGTTTAGAAAAGGTTCAGCTGCCTGTTTGCCCGTCGAAGTAAAAAATCACCATAAGTTGACCCCTCGTATCCCCTTCATTTTCGTAGAATTACGAGTGTAGGCTGGCACGGAAAAATGCTGATTTTAGTGGTAGCTTTCAGTGGTAAGTACTTCGTTATTTCACTTCTTTAGATTACATTAGCATTCCCCTATTTCACTTGGACACCCGGACGCAAATGAGAAAAATTTATCTGCTTAGTACCCTTCTGCTATTGACCATAGTTTATGGTAGTAAGTCCTACGCTCAGGACTTTTCTAATAAAGGAAAAGATTTCTGGATTTCTTATCCGGAGCATATCAATGGAACCGGCTCCATTATGGGCCTGTACATAACCAGCACTGCAAACACAACCGGCTTAATAACTTTAAATGGTACACTAATTCCTTTTTCCGTTACCGCCAATACTGTTACACCAATATTTCTTGGAACAGGTGGTAACGGGCCGAATACCTATATTCATTTAGGATCTTTGGTAGACGGGATAAAAACTAATGCAGCGGTACACGTCACATCATTACAGCCGGTTGTTGTATATGCCCACATTATTTTTGCTGCAAGATCTGGTGCCAGCCTTATTTTACCTACCAAGGTTTGGGGGAAGGAATATATTGCCCCAAGCTATGCTAATAGTGGAGGAAGTGGTACAGGGCAGGGCTATGGTGAGCTAAACGTTATGGCTGCATTTCCAAATACGGTAATTGAAATTACACCTTCAGTTAACACCAGGAACAATACAAGGACTGCAGGAGTTCCATATCAAATAACACTGGCAAATCCGGGTGATGTGTACCAGATTCAGTTTCCTCAAAATGCAGATTTATCGGGTACCAAAATAAAATCCATTGCATCAGGCACATCAAGTTGCCAGCCAATTGCAGTAATTTCTGCTACAACCTGGTCGGCAATTAATTGCGGCAACGGGAATGGCGGCGATAATTTTTACCAGCAATTGTTTCCAACCGGAACCTGGGGCAAAGAATTTATTACTTCTCCTTTAAAAAAGGTAGTTACAAATATTGCAGATAACAATGTTGATCTAATCAGGGTGTATGTTAAGGACCCTACAACTGTAGTAACCAAAATGGATAATGGAGTTACTACTACCTTAACCGGCCTATCTGCAACTGGTAGTTATTATGAGTATTCAGCTTTCAGGCCAACGCTAATAAATGCTGATAAGCCAGTTCAGGTAATTCAATATGTAACAACACAAGCTTGTGGTAATCCACAAACGAATTCAGATCCTGAAATGATTGCGCTGAGTTCTGTAGAGCAAACAATCAATGATATCTCCGTTTATTCGTCTTTCAGCAATTTGGTTCCGGGTAGCAATAGCCAGATAACTACCCACTATATCAATGTTACCATGAAGACCGTTAACACTGGTAGTTTTAGGATTAATGGCGCCGTGCCATCCTCTTCTTTTATTCCTATTCCAGGTACAAATTATTCCTATTTAAAACAGAATATTCCTACAACAGGATCACCGGTTTCCAGGTTAACAGCTGATTCGGCTTTTAGTGCAATTGCCTATGGGTTTGGAAATGTTGAAAGCTATGGATATAATGCTGGTACTAATGTAAAAGATCCTTTGCAGCAGATTGGTGTTTCTACTCAATATGGTATTGAGACTACACCATCCGTATGTGCCGGTTCTCCATTTAAGTTTAAAATTTCACTACCATATCAACCATTAGAATTAGACTGGGATTTAACGGCAGTGCCTCCCGGCCTGGGACATGTCATTCAAACGGGTAGCCCCAATGTTCCTTTTGATTCAACTACCACGGTGAATGGAAAACAAATATGGTGGTATTCTTTACCTTCCAGTTACACGGTTGGAACAGTTGGAACTTACCCCGTTTCAATTACTGTAGCAAATACCGGGTTCGAAAATTGCGGTAATACACAGGAAATACCGTTTGAATTAGAAGTATCTAATCCATCAGTAGCAGATTTTACCTGGGTGCCTAATGAATGTGTAGCCGAGCCTGTTCAATTTAATGATGCCAGTACCACATCCAAACCAACCTATAGATACAGCTGGGATTTTGGAGATCCTCTTAGCGGAGCTGCTAATACATCTACTTTAAAAAATCCAACGCATACTTTCTCCGGACCGGGTACCTATACTGTTTCTTATTCAAACATTACCACACCGGGTTGTATCAGTAATACAAGAACTCAACAAATCACCATTGCCCCATTGCCATCAGCAACCATTACAGGCGATGCATCAGTTTGTATTAATGCTGCTCCCGTTCCTGTTACCATTGCAATAACGGGTGGCAAATCACCATACAGAATCACCTATACTGTTGATGATGGAGCAACAGTAACCCCTGTAACAATAGATGTACCGGGACCTACTTTTGTTATTTCACAACCTACTACGGCTGCCGGAACATTTATTTATAAAGTAGTGAACATAAGAAACGTTAATTCAGCAGCCTGTTCACAAGCTCTCAATGTTCCTCCGGTTACTGTAACTGTAACGGCCAATACAACACTTACCCTGACGTCTGCCACAGCTACCAGTAGCCAGGCAGTATGTGTTAATACTCCAATCACCAATATAACTTATGCTATTGGTGGCGGCGGTAATAATGCAACAGTAGCTGGTTTGCCAAATGGTGTTAATGGTGTTTATGCAGCAGGAGTCTTAACTATTAGTGGCACACCAACCAATGTTAGTGCCACACCACAAACATTTACGTATACCGTTACAGCTACCGGCGCATGTAATCCTATTACTGCAACGGGCACTATTACCGTTAATCCGGATGCGACAATTACATTAACTTCTGCATCAACTACAGCAGCACAGGAGGTATGTAAGAATACTGCGATTGCTAATATTACTTACACAATAGCTGGGGGTGGTACAGGAGGTTCGGTGAATATTGTTATTCCCGGAGTCACTTTTACATTTGGCACTGGTGGCTCTGTTACAGTAAGCGGTTCACCAACAGCTGCGGGAACATATAATTACATAATCAGTACCACCGGTACCTGTGCACAAACATCAGCATCCGGCACCATCATCGTTAATGAATTGCCTACTGCCGACTTCACCATTTCTGCACCTAATTGTGAAAATAAAACAGTAACATTCACAGATGCTTCAATTCCTAATTCGGGAAGCGTAAATAACTGGCAATGGACATTTGGTGATGCAACTACTGGTTCTGGCTCACCTGCCATACATACTTATGCACTTGCAGGTACTTATAATGTAGGTTTAACTGTTACAACAACTAAAGGATGTGTAAGCAGTTCTCCAGCTTCCAAGCCTGTAACTATTAGCGTAAATCCAAAAGCAGGCTTCATGGTCCCTGAAGTTTGTATAAATGATATTGCTGCTGTATTTATAGATACAAGTAAAATTTTACCGGGCACCATTAATGCATGGAAATGGGATTTTGGTGATGCAAGCCCGATTACTACCACCAAGGATGGCACCCATTTATACAGCACTACCGGCTTATATACTGTTACACATATCGTGTACAGCACTACGGGTTGCTCAGATACTATCAAGCATGATATCTTCATCAATGGTGCAACGCCGGCAGCAGATTTTTCCGTAACCAATCCAACTACTTTATGTTCTAATGACTCTGTTTCAATTACCAATTTGTCTTCAGTTAATCCAGGTAATGTAACCAAAGTAGAAATCTATTGGGATAATACCGGCGCACCAACAGTATTTGATACGGACGATGTGCCTTTCCTGAACAAAGTTTATAAACATAAATATCCCACACTACAAACTACAAGAACATATAGAATCCGTTTCAGGGCTTACTCAGGTACACTCTGTGTAAATGACAAGTTTGTAAACGTGGTTGTAAACGCAGCTCCTAAAGTGCAGTTTAATAATATGCCCAACGTTTGTTTAAATGCTGCTCCATTCCAGATAACACAGGCATCAGAAATAGGAGGTGTTATTGGTACCCCATTATTTACAGGTCCCGGTGTTAGTCCGACTGGTTTGTTTAATCCTGCCGTTGCCGGTCCAGGCACGCATAGTATTAAATATACTTTCACGGCCACTGCCGGCGGTTGTATTGATACGCTTACAAAAACAATTCATGTGTACGCACAGCCGGATGCAGAGTTTTCTTACACTAATCCTGTTTGCGAAACAAAAGATGTTCTCTTCACCGATAACACTGTACCTACAGAAGGAACACTCACCACCTGGACATGGGATTTTGGTGACGGTAGCCCTGTGCTGGTACGAAACAGTAATAATTCCTTCACTCATAAATTTCCTGCTGCAGGTACTTTCTCTGTTAAGCTTGTGGTAACTACCAGTAATGGTTGTTTAAGCAAAGCCAAAACAATTCCTGTAACAGTAAACCCACAGCCGAAAGTAAACTTCCTGATTCCTGCAAGTGTATGTTTGCCTAATGCAAACATTACCTTCTCTGATCGTTCTTCTATAGCAGATGGTACAGAAGCAGGCTTTACGTATTTATGGAATTTTGGAGACCCTGGCAGCCCTTCTAATACAGATGTAAACAAAAACCCATCCCACGTTTATACTGCAGTTGGTCCGTTTAATGTGAACCTGCAGGTTACAAGTGCTGCAGGTTGTGTGCACGACACTACTATTGTATTAAATACAATTCATCCGCAACCAATAGCAGATATTGTGGCAGACAAAATTGATGTTTGTATTGGTGGAAGTTTTGTTTTTACAGATAATTCCAATCCGCTTGATGGCACCACCACTCAACGGAACTGGACAATGGATGACGGCAATGTAAGAAACACCCCAACATTTACTTACACCTACACCGCTGTGGGTACTTATAATGTGGGCTTGTTTATTTTCAACAGTCATGGGTGCCGGAGCAATACCGCTATTAAAACAGTTAGTGTAAATCCTTACCCTGTTGCCAATGCAGGTCCCGATAAATTTGTACTGGAAGGCGGGCAGGTAGAACTTACACCAGCATTGCCAATAGGTATTAATGTTACCTATTTGTGGTCGCCAGCAACCGGACTTAATAACCCTACACTGCCTAACGCTATTTCTAAACCAACGGATGATATAACATATAAATTGACCGTTACATCAGACAAAGGTTGTGAAGCGCCGCCAGACTTTGTGTTTGTTAAAGTGCTTAAAGCTCCTGCTATACCAAATATATTCAGCCCGAATGGAGATCTTTCCAGCACAGTGGGATCCGAAGCTTGGAATTCACGTGACTTGAAGTCGCGGC
>JADMIO011276607.1_pt1 | contig 23490 bp, 1 predicted proteins | sample 8958161 | NCBI WGS metagenome assembly JADMIO01 (sample SAMN16585339, study PRJNA669376) | soil metagenome | isolation source: Crop rotation soil | place: USA: Cullars Rotation, Alabama | collected 2011
AGTGGAACCAGCGCACAGATGGTGGTCGTCGCCGACGAGGGCGACGACGTGCGAGACGAGCCGTACTCCTCAGCCATCGGCGACACGATCGCGGCAATCGAGGACCTCGACGGCGTCCTGGCCGTGACCGATCCGTTCAATGAGATGGTGACGGGGCTCGTCTCCGACGACGGCTCGGCGGCCATCATCCGCCTCCAGTTCGACGGACAGGCCACCGATGTGCCGGCCGAGACCAAGACCGAGCTGAAAGAGATCAGCGCGCAGTTCGAGGAGTCCCTTCCCGAGGGATCGCAGGTGGCCGTCGGCGGCGACCTCTTCTCGCAGTCGATCCCGACGATCTCGATCATCGAGGCGGTCGGCGTCCTCGTGGCGCTGTTCGTGCTCATCGTGACGTTCCGGTCCTTCGCGATGGCGTGGTTCCCGCTCGTGAGCGCCATCATCGGCGTCGCGCTCGCCGTCTCACTCATCTTCCTGGCGACCGCGTTCGCCTCGATCTCCTCCACCACGCCGCTGCTGGCGGTGATGCTGGGGCTGGCGGTGGGCATCGACTATGCCCTGTTCATCGCCGCCAGGCATCAGGACCAGGTGCGCGCCGGAGTCGGTCCCGAGGAGTCCGCCGCTCGCGCCAACGGCACGGCAGGGTCCGCTGTCGTCTTCGCGGGCGTCACCGTGCTCATCGCACTCATCGGCCTGTCATTCGCCAACATCCCGTTCCTGACGACCATGGGCATCGCGGCATCCGTCGCCGTGGCGATCGCCGTGCTCGTCGCGCTCACCCTCACGCCCGCGTTCCTCGGGTTCGCCAAGGGCCGGGTCGTCGGCTGGAAGCGCCGGACGCGCCGGGCACCGAAGGCTCGAGCGGGCGCCGCAGTGTCGGAGGCCCCGGCCTCGGACTCCCCGCGGCGCGATGCGGCGACGCCCAAGCCCGGCTTCGCGCAGAAGTGGGTGGGCGGCGTGACCCGGCATCCGGTCATCACCACCGTCGCGGTCATCGTCGGGCTCGGCATCCTCGCCATCCCGGCAGCCAGCCTCAAGCTGGCGCTTCCCAACGCCGGGATGCAGCCGACCTCGAGCGAGGCCCGACAGGCGTACGACCTGACGTCGGAGCACTTCGGCCCCGGATTCAACGGCCCCCTCATCATGACCGGGACGATCGTGACGTCCACCGATCCGCTTGGTCTGATGGAGGACCTCGCCGCCGAGATCGAGAAGATCCCCGGAGTGAAGACGGTCGCCCTCGCGACCCCCAACGAGACCGCGGACACCGGCATCATCCAACTGGTGCCGGAGACCGCGCCCGACGATCCCGCGACCGCCGAACTCGTCCGCGATCTGCGGGCGCAGCACGATCGGCTGCTCGACGAATACGGCGTCGACCTCAAGGTCACGGGCTTCACCGCCGTGGCGATCGACATCTCGGATCGGCTCGGCGGCGCGCTCCTCCCGTTCGGCGTCTTCGTGGTGGGACTGTCCCTGATCCTGCTGACGATGGTCTTCCGGTCGATCTGGGTGCCCATCAAGGCGGCGCTCGGCTACCTGCTTTCCGTCGCTGCGGCGTTCGGAGTCGTCGCCGCGGTGTATGAGTGGGGATGGCTCGCCGAGCCGTTGCACGTGGACAAGACAGGCCCCGTGATCAGCTTCATGCCGATCATCGTCATGGGCGTCCTGTTCGGGCTCGCGATGGACTACGAAGTGTTCCTCGTCTCGCGGATGCGCGAGGACTTCGTGCATGCGCGGGCTCGCGCCGGCGGCGCGGATCGCGCGCTCGCCGTCTCCACGGTGCGCTCCGGGTTCACCGCCTCTGCTCGTGTTGTCACGGCGGCCGCCGTCATCATGTTCGCCGTGTTCGCCGCCTTCGTGCCCGAGGGCGACGCGTCGCTCAAGCCGATCGCGCTCGGCCTCGCCGTGGGCATCGCGATCGACGCCTTCTTCGTGCGCATGACACTCGTCCCCGCGGTCATGGCACTCCTCGGCGAGAAAGCCTGGTGGATGCCGCGCTGGCTCGACCGGGTGCTTCCCCGCTTCGACATCGAGGGCGAGGCGGTGGAGCGGGAGCTCGCACTGGCGGACTGGCCAGAGCCCGAGACGACCGCGGTTGTGGTGGCCGAGGGACTCGGGCTCGCGGACGAGGATGTGGAGCTGTACAGCGCCGCCGGGCTCCGACTGGAGCGGGGCGAGTCACTGGTCGTCACTTCGGCCGATCCCCGCGCCGCACGCGCACTGCTGCTCACGATCGCCGGACGTGTCGCGCCGACAGACGGACGGCTGCGCGTCGCCGGTCACCTCCTGCCCGAGCGAGCGGCCTGGGTGCGCGCCCACGTCGGCGTCGCGCTTCTGGATCCGACCGACGACCCCATCGCGGAGCTGCGGCGAGCTGTCAGGGGCGGCCCGAGCATCGTCGTGATCGACAATGCCGACGCCCTCGCCACCATTCCGGTGCGCGATCGCGCCGCGGCCGTGCTGCGTGACGCGGGCTCCCCCGTCGTGATCATCTCGGCGAGCGATCCGGCAGTCGCGCAGGCGCTCCTCGCCGAATCACGCCGCCCGGCCGCGGGCGTCCTGGACCTTTCCGCTTCTCCGCTTCCCTCCGAGGTGCTCTTCTCATGACCGCGAACCGACTGACCATGGCACTCGAACGGGCGCGTACACGCCGGCCCGTGACCTGGATCACCCTGATCGGCGTTCTGCTGCTGCCCGTGGTGATCGGCGGCATCCTGGTGGCCGCGCTCTACAACCCGGTCGAGCGTCTCGATGGCCTCAACGCAGCCATCGTGAACGAGGACGAGCCTGTCACGATCGACGGCCAGTACGTCCCCCTCGGGCGTCAGCTGACCGCCGGGCTGGTCGAAGGCTCCGACAGCCAGCCGAGCAACCTCAACTGGACCCTCTCCAACGCGGACGATGCCGCCGAGGGGCTCGCCGACGGCACCTACGCCGCCGTCGTGACGATCCCGGAGAACTTCTCCGCCGCGGCGACCTCCACGCAGCCCGGCGAGACCCCGGTGCGCGCCACCATCGGCGTGGAGACACCGCCCGACAGCCTCATCGTCGATGACGCCATCACCGCCCAGGTGACGACCGCCGCGGCATCCCTCATGGGGACCGAGATCTCCAAGGTGTACCTCGAGAACGTGTTCCTCGGGTTCACGACGCTCGGCGACCAGCTCGGCACCGCCGCCGACGGGGCCACCCAGCTCGCGGACGGCGCGCAGCAGGCCGCGGACGGCGCCGCAGCGCTTCCCGGTGGCGCCACACAGCTCGGCGACGGCGCACGCAGCATCGCGTCCGGCGCGGGTGAGCTCGGCAGCGGGCTCGGCACCATCGCCGACAAGACGCGCGAAGCAGCATCCGGAGCCGGTCAGCTCGCCAGCGGAGTGCAGCAGGGGGCCGATACCATTCGTCAGAACGGCCTCGTGCCTTCCCAGATCACCGATCTCGCGGCGCAGACGGCGACGACCGCGGCGAGCTCGGCGAAGGCCGCCGCCGGAGTGCTGGCGATCGCGCAGAACTGCGTCGCGGCCGGAGCGCCCCAGGCCTACTGCGACCAGCTGCTGCCCGTGGCGACCGGCGCCGATCAGGCCGCGACCGGGACCGCGCAGCTCGCCGCCGGGACACAGCAGGCGGTCGACGGGCTCGCGGCCGCACTGCCCGAAGAGATCGCCGGACAGCTCGACACCGTCGCGACGAACGTGAGCACGCTCGCGGGCGGCCTGAACCAGCTCGCCGGTGGCGTCGACCAGTCGGCCGCGGGCGCGCAGGCTCTCTCCGGCGGGGCATCGCAGCTCGGCGGCGGAGCCGACCAGCTCTCCACCGGAGCGCAGTCCCTCGCGGACGGCGTGCAGTCCCTCGCGGACGGCACCGGCGAGCTCGCCGGTGGACTCCACACCGCCGCCGATGCGATCCCCAGCTACACCGACGACCAGGCGACCAGCCTGGCGGACGTGGTGGCGAACCCGGTCGAGGCGGACGGGCTCGGCACGTCGCTGTTCGGCGCATCGGCGATCCCGCTCCTGGCCATGCTCGCACTCTGGTTCGGCGGACTCGCCACCTTCGTGGCCCTGCAGGCGGTCTCGCGGCGCGCGCTCACCTCGCGTGCCCCGTCCGCAGTGCTGGCGCTGCGCGGCTTCGCCCCGGCGGCGGCGATCGGTGCTGCGCAGGGACTTCTCGTCGCTGTGGTCGTCCAGCTCGCGGCATCCTACGACTGGGCCGACTGGACGATCTTCGCCGGCATCTCGATCGCAGCCGGCATCGCGTTCGCGGCGGTGAACCAGGCGCTGGTCGCCGTCTTCAGCGGTGCCGGGCGCTGGCTGTCGGCTCTGATCGGCGTGCTCGCGGTCGCGACGGGTGTGGTTTCCACGGTTCCCGGCGCGCTGTCGGGCGTCGCCGCGCTCATGCCCACCGCACCGGCCTACAACGGCATGGTGGCGGCACTGACCTCCGCGTCCGGCATCGGCGCGGCGATCGCCGGACTCGCGATCTGGGCCGGCCTCGCCTTCCTCGCGACCGTGCTGGCCGTGACGCGGCGACGCACCACGTCGGCCAGGGCGCTGCTGACGGCATCCCCCAGCCCGGCGTAGTCACGGATAATCCGCCGCACGGTGCAGGTCCCCAGAAGTCCTGCACGTGCGGCGGATCGGCGTCCGCCTCCATGAAGTGCAGTCAGTCGTCGTTCGTGATCGTGACGACTCCCCCGGAGCGCTTGAGATTGACCGCGGGGTTGGGCTGCAGGCGGACGACGAAGGACTCGCTCGGTTCCACAACCGCATCGCCCTTCACCGTGAAGGTGATGGTGGCCGTCGTCTGCCCCGGGGCGAAGGTGACCGTCATGATCGTCGGGGCCGTGAAGTCGCTGCCGGCCGTAGCCGTGGCGCCCCCGTACGCCGGCTCGAGCACATACGTCAGCGTCAGGGCTCCGTCCCCCGAGGACCGGGTAACTGTCGTGGTCACGGTCTTCGTCGTGCCGGCGGCGCCTTCTGTCACCGCCACGTCGGAAATCGAGACGGTTTGGAGCGGTGGCCCGGCGCCGAGGTACGCCACGTCATCGGTTCTGATCCGATAATCGGCCACGGAGGCGACCGCTCCGGTCCCGAGGCCGAACACTCCCTGTCTGCCGTCGGCGAGAGGTGCGTTGTAGACGACCGATGCGAGCACCTGACCACCCAGGGTGACGGTGACGACGTTCGCCTTCAGCACGATGTTCAGGACGTAGTCGGTGCCGGGGGTGAGGGCACGGGCGATCGCATAGTCGACGACACGGTTGGCGCCGTGGACGTGGCCGATGATGACACGCTGGCCCGCGACATCCAGCGCCACGAACTTGTAGTCGGTGCTCGAGTACCAGTCGAACATGAAGCCGGTGGTGCCCACCGCCTTGAAGGTGGCCTCCAGCTCCACGTAGGCGAGCGAGTCGAAGATCGGGACACCGCCGGTCGCCTTGGGGAATCCGATCAGCGCCGTCGCGGACCCGCCCACCGCGGTGCCTTCGTAGCGTTCGGTGGCGAGGTTCTTGGTCCATGTGCCGGTCTGCGGTGTGAGAGTCGCGGGACCGGATGCCGCGGCGAAGTAGTCGGTTCGGTCGACGGTGATCTCCGGCGAGATCACGGTCAGTGCGATGTTGTCGAACCAGCCGCGCGCCCCGTTGGACCCGAAGCCCACGAGGCCGCGGTTGAGGGCGACCTGGTCGCCGCCGATCACGCGCGGCGCGAAGGTATAGGAGAAGGCGTTCTTGCCGTCGATGGTGACGGTGACGACCAGCCCGTTCACGACGACGTTGAGGTTGTACCACTTGCCGGCGCTCACCGATCCAGGAACGCTGCCCTGGGCGACGGTGTGCCAGCCGGACGCATCGCGGTATCCGATGACCATCTTGTTGGTCGACTGGTCGACTCCGGCGAACTTGAAGTCGGTCGGGCTGAAGTAGTCGAAGACGATGTAGGAGTTCGCCTTCCACCCGCCGGTCGGCTTGTCCATCGAGATCTTGGCGGCCAGCTCGTAGTACACCGTCTTGTACGCATCGGAGTACCAGACCGCCACCGCATCGCCCGATGTGCTGGTCGCGGTCACCTGCAGCACGCCCTGGGTGATGGCGAACGCGCCGGAGTCGGTCGCAAAGCCCTGCATGGTCCCGTCGTTGAAGTCCGATCCGCGGAGGGTGTCTCGCCTGCCGCCCGGGATGTTCCCGGCCTGCGGGTCGGTGGGGCCGCCGGTCTGCGTCTGCCAGAGGCCGTGGTCCTCCTGCCGGATGAGTCCCAGCTCGCCGAAGGGCTCGCCGTTGCGTACCGGGTCGCTGCCCTCATCCGTCGCACGCGTCATGTCCACGCCTTGGCTGCGGCTCAGTGCGTACAGGAACTGAGGCAGCTGCGGCTCGTTCTGGCGGCTGACCGTTGCGATCCCGAACGGGGCGAACGGCACGATGTAGCTGTTGAACTCGCCCACCCAGTCGATGAGGCGATCGCCGCCGGTGTTGCCGATGAGGATGTCGAGTCCGGCGCCGCCGTACACGCGGTCCTGGAAGCTCGAGTTCACACCGTCGGGTGTGTCGTTGAGCCACGTGTCACCGGTGAGCGTGCAGGTTCCGTTCGGCGTGGACGTGAGGCATCCGGAGTGGAGGTCGTCGTCGGCCTGATTGAGATCGTTGCCCCAGCCGCCCCACAGCGTGTCCTGTCCCGTGCCGCCGACCAGCCAGTCGTTGCCGAGGTCGCCGAAGATGACGTCGCTGCCGTCGGTGGGCTGGTCGAGCTTGGTCGCGATGCAGTTGCCCTGGTTGTCGACGCCGACGCAGGCTCCGGGCGCCGGCACGTAGTTGCCGTACTTGTCCTCGTTGTTCAGGAAGAACTGGTACGGGAACTGAGCGATCGGGGAGCTGCCGGTGCAGGTGTGTCCGCTCGGCGTGTAGGACGTGCAGCCCCAGGTCAGACCGGAAGCGCTGAAGAGGATCGCACGCCGCGGGTCGTACTCGTCGTAGAGGAGGAACTCGCCGAGTCGCAGCTCGTTGTGGTGGTTCGCGTGCCACGGGTTCGTGTCCGCGCCGAAGTGGAGCACGTCGGCCGGGTTCCACGGGTGGGCGAAGTCGATGTACTCGAGACCGACGAGGTTGCCGGTGGTCGAGTCGTAGTGCTGGTTGTAGCCGGATGCTGCGGGGGCCGCGGCTGCACCGTCGGGGTCGACTCCGATGGCCTCTGCGCCGCTGATCGCGTCGTCGCCTGCTCCGCCGTGCATCCAGTCCGAACCCCAGCCGCCGAAGATGATGTCGTCGCTGTTGTTGGCGTCGTACGTAGGTGCATTGACGACCTTGTTCAGGCTGATGTTCGTGTCGGGGCCGAGGTTGTAGACGGTGAGGTCGACGGACTTGACGAGCTCGTTCGCGATGTTGATCGTCGCCGTCTGCACCTGGCCCGGCGTGTAGATGAACTCGTTCAGCACATCGCCCTGGCTCGTCTTGGTGTCGGGGTCGACGGTGCGGAACTTCTTGATTCCGAAGAGCGGCTCGGCGAGCTCCTGGCAGATGGTCGTCGACGCTGCCGTGCAGCCGGTGTTGCGGCTGGTGAAGATGCGCCCGTCATCACCGAGGATGCCGTCCGATCCCGTGCCACCCGAGATCCAGTCGTTGCCCCAGCCGCCGATGATGTCGTCGTTCTGTGCGTCGCCGTAGATGATGTCGTGGTCCGCACCGCCGTAGACCGTGTCGTCTCCGGTCTCGCCGTGGACCTCGTCGCGCCCGCCGATCTGGGCGGGCATGGCGACGATCGTGGGTACGCCGTTGATCGTGACGGTTCGGGTCCACGGCGCCTTCCAGATGCCGGCCGCCGTGTTCAGGACGATGGAGCATGTCGGCTGCGTGGGCGAGCCGTTGCAGTCAGCGCCGACCCCGAGGCCGAAGTTCTCGGGCACGTAGTCGGGTCCGCCGACGGTGTAATCCAGCAGGCTTACTCCGCGTACGATGAGCCGCTGCGTGCCGGCCGTGATCGTCAGGCCCGCCGCCACGCCGGTGAAGCTGTCGTAGCTGAACGTGACGTAGTTCGGTCCGGTGTTCGGCGCGACGCCCGTGGCACCCTTGTTCGCGTTTCCGTTGACGTCGACGCCGCTGATGCCGACGATGCGGATGATCCGCCCATTGTCTCCGACGATGGTGTCGGCGTCGCGGGCGTCCATGTTCTCAGGAAGCGTCCCGTCGACGAGGATGCCCCCGGGCGCACCCACCGTGCCGTTGACGCCGCGCGTCTGGTCGTTGATGCCGATTCTGGTGCCCGAACCGCCGAAGATGATGTCCGCACCGCGGTCGTCGCGAGGTCCGTACCAGTCGCCTGGGTCGGGCAGCCCATCAGGTCGCCTGTCCGCGCTCGTGAGGCTGAAGAAGTCGCTCGAGCCGCCGACGATGTCGTCCTGTCCGAGGCCGCCGAAGATGCGATCGTTGCCCGCGCCGCCCTCGATGTAGTCCTGCCCGTCGGTGTCCGCCTCGAGCGAGGCGACGACGATGAGGATGCCCGTGAAGTCGCACACCAGCGATCCGGCGGGGCCGGTGCACCCGGCGGGCGTGCGGCTCGCGCCGGTGTGCACGGTGATCTTCTGCAGAACGCCGCGATCCTGGTCTGTTGCCCGAGCGAATGCCCGTTCGCCTTCGCCGTCGCCCTCGATCACGTCGTTGCCGACCTGGCCGAAGATGAGGTCGTTCGCGGCCCCACCGAGCAGGTGGTCGTTGCCGAAGCTTCCTGCGCCCACGTCACCGTGGTCGATGGCGAGCGTGTGCCAGAGCTCGCTGACGTCGTATTCGGCCCACCACGGAGCGCCATCGGGGTCGCGATACGGACGCTGCGTGCCATCGGTGAGCAGCGCACCCGAGTCATTCTCAGTCGGCGTCGGCATGCCCGCGCACACCTGCGCCGGAAGGTCACTGCGGCTGTAGAGCAGGGTGCCGCAGAGGGTCTGGAATCGTCCGCTCTCCCAGAAGCCGGGAGTGCGGGTGAACAGCACGTTGTCACCGAAGACGATGTCGTCGGCCGCGTCGCCGTCGGCGAGGTCGTGTCCAGCGCCGCCCACGATCACATCGCGCCCGAGTCCGCCGAAGATCGCGTCATCCGCGCCCCGCTGCAGGTTGCGGCTCTCGATCGAGACGATCGTCGAGATCGCCGTCGTCTGGATCTTCTGCAGGCGGATGTCGGGCTCGTTGGTGTCGGCCGTGTTCCAGCTGTTCGGGCCGTCCTGGATGACAACGCCGTAGTCGCCGAAGATGATGTCGTCGAAGACCGTCTCGGGGCCGACCGGCACGGGTGCTCCACGTGCCGGGTCGTCCTCGCCCCAGAGCAGGTCGCGACCGGCGACGAGCAGATCGTCGCGCACGAGAGAACCGTACGGCTGGATCGTCGTGCCGTTGTTGATGTATCCGGCTCCCGTCACGCTCGGCTTCGGCGACCGGTCGGTCACCGCGATGTCGAGGGCCCGGGTGAAGATGTCGACGTTGACGCCCGCGTCGCCGTAGATGTGGTCGACGCCCCGCATGCCGCGGATCTCGTCGTCGCCTGAGCCGCCCGCCAGGTGGTCGCCCGCCTGGCTGCCGATGATGAGGTCGTCACCGAGACCGCCGTAGGCCGTGATTCCGACCGTCGGAAGGACCTGCGCCGGCTCGACCGGGCACAGCGCCGCTGTGCACACGATGTTCGAGAACAGCCCGCTGGCGTCGATGATGTCGTTGCCGGGGTTGTCGAACGGGTCGGCGAGGCCGAACAGCCACTCGTCGTCCTCGTTCTGGGCGTCCGGGATGTACGTGAACGGATCGAACGGCTTGGGCCCGAACTCCATGCCCAGCACATCGCCCGGGCGGCCGGAGTACCAGACACCGTCCTGTGAGGTGTCACCGTAGACCACGAGCGGAGACTTCGAGCCCGCTGTGTTCAGCTGATCGCACGGCACCGTGCGAACGCGGTTGGGGTCTGCCTGATCGATCGGCGAGGTCAGGTTGCACACCGTGATGGTGTCGCCGCCCATGCGCTGGCCGCCGGTCTTGGCGTCCTCGTATCCGGTGATCGTCAGCAGTGTCGTGAACCAGGTCGCGATGTCCCCCACGAGCTTGACGGTCGGCTGCAGCGCGGTGTTGGCGAAGATCATCTCGGTGGGACTGACCGAAGCGATCGTGTACACGCCCGGCAGTCCGCTCACGCGCACCTGCATTCCGGCGCGGAACCCTGCGAACGCGCCGGCGGCCCCGACGAGCCGGTCGTACTTGACCTGGAACTGTCCGGTCACCTCTACCTTGAGCGGCTCGACCACCTGGGCGGAGACATTCTGGGGCCCGTTGCCGATCACTGTGCCGGAGGGCGAGAGCGGAGTCGGCAGGATCGGGGCACTGAGGTACATGACCGATCCCACGCCGCAGCCCGGGAACGGGTCGGTGACGAGCCCGGTGCAGTCCAGGTTGCCGAAGCCCAAAATCGTCCGCGTGTACGTCTCTCCGGCGAGCTGGATGTGCTGGTACGCCGCGCCGTACGGGTTGCCCGCGACATAGCCGCTTCCCGCGTAGCCGTTCACGTACGACCAGGACAGTCCGTCTAGGCGGGTCAGCGCCAGAGCCGATCCTGTCGGTGCGCCGACCGGCGGTGCGCCGACGATCATCGGGAAGTCGTTGCGGATCGGCGAGTTGCCGCCGCCGTGGACGGTCGTGAGGCCGCCCTGCGGCCCAGGCACGTAGACGGTCCGAGCGCCACCCATCGCTCCGGTCATGACGTCGCCGCGGGCAAGCGTCAGCTGCGTGCCGTTCACGCCGACGATCCGCCACTGGCCGACGACGTTCTGGATCCGCACAAGCTGACCCACGACGAAGCCGAGGCTCGCCCAATCGGGTCCGGTGATCGTGCCGCCGTCGTTGGTCGTGGGGTTCGGAGTGACCGTGATCGCACCGGTGAACGTGACCGGCACGTCACTCGCGACAACTGTGGTCGGGCCGGCCGAGATCCCGGTGGCCGGAGCAGCGCCGGAGAGCAGCTGCAGGTACATGACCGTGTTGTCTGTCGTGTCACCCGTGAACGAGTCGGCGAAGCCCACGACCTTGAACGTGCGGCCGGACTGGTTGCCGATCGTCACGGTCTGCCCGATCAGGAAGCCCTGTGCCTTCCAGTCGAAGGGAGCGCCACGGGTGAGCTGGAAGCTCGCGGTACCCGGCAAAGCGAATCCGGGATACGACGCAGCCGCCGATAGCGTCACTGTGCCAGTGAGCTTGACCGGCACATCGGGCTGCAGGGTGCCCTGGATGTCGAGGCGATCGTTGCCCGAGCCGAGCAGGACGTTCACCACCTCAATCGTGGACTTCGCCGAGTCGGAGGCGAATGTGCCGTCTACGAACTGAATGCTGCCGAAGCTGATCCCACCTGCGAAGGTGATGTGGCCGGCGGTCGTCGCCTCGCCGTAGGTCTCGCCCGTCCCGACGAGGAAGTCGAGGTCCTTGGCCATGCCGAAGCCGGTCAGGCCGGTCTTGGACATCACGCCGACGCCGTGCGCCACGCTCGAGTCGTTGTAGACGGTGAGGATGTCGATCTGCTTGGACTCCGGCGCCTGCGTGGCGATGGCGAACAGAGGCCCGTCCTGCTCACCGGGGAGCTTCAGTCCGAGCTCGAGCGAGCGGTCAGCGCCGGTGACGCCGCCTTCGACAGCGAGCGGTCCGCGCAGCCGCGAGAGCAGGTGGGTGTTGGCCGGGAAGACCTTGACGCCCTGGCGCTGGATCGGCTGCAGGAAGGAGGTGTCGGCTTTGAGGACGATCTGCTTCTCGGTGGCCCAGTCGCCGTTGAAGGTGACCACGGCCGCGATGCGCTTGACGGTGAAGCCGCCACCCGAGGCGAACGCTGCGAGGGTGTCGCTGCTTGTGGCCTCGAGACGCAATTCGAGGACGTTGTCCTTGCCGGCGTTGGTGCCGCGGATGATGGCGATCTTCGCGCGGACGCACGTGCCGCCCTTGCAGATCTCGACCCACTGGCCCTCGATGAAGCCGTCGGCGAGCCACGAGCTGCCCGGCAGCGCCGGGTCGCGCACGAGTCGCCAGCCGCTTCCCGGATCGGTCATCGTAGCCGCGACGCCTGCTGCGACGGATGCGCTGCCGTCCCACGAGCCCACCCGGGTGAGGACGTTGATGCGCACGTCGGCAACTGTGCCGCTTGCCACGCAGGGTGCGGTCGTCAATGTGATGACGGATGCTGCCACGCCCGCGATCGTGTATACCGTGGATCCGCAGCCCGAGATGGTGATCCGCTGGCCGACGAGGAAGCCCTCGTCGATGAAGCTGCCCAGGTCGCTGCCGTTCGCGCGGTTGAGGGTCTTCGATGCGCCGTTGAACGTCAGGTTGCCGAGGAAGCGGCGGCTCGGGACGTCTCCACCGATCACTGCGTAGTCGGCCTTCGTGATCGCGACGCCGCCGACCGAGACGACATCTGCCAGTCCGTCCGTGACGAGAGCGATCTGCACGGATCCGTTCGGCGCCTTGGTGAGCCGGATCGTGTAGTCGTCGTTGCAGGTGGCCAGGCCGCAGGGGGCGAGGACCGTGTCGGTGCCCGACGGGATGGACACGACATTCGGCGTCTCGTCGTCGTAGACCAGCACGTCGGTGCGCTGGAGTCCGCTTCGGAGGTTCGGGAACGGGTAGGCGCTCGCGGCCGTCGCGGCGGTGCGCCCGGACGACGTGTCCAGTGTGTAGTTGATGACGGCGGTCGTCGGGTCGCCGGGGTCGCTGTTGACACGGGCGTGGACGACGATGCGCACGGCGGTGTCCCAGTTGGCGCCGTCGAACCAGATGGAGTACCACGTGCCTGTGGCGTCGGTGATCCTCATCCAGCGCGGGTCGCCAACAGGGGACGGGATGCCGCTCAGGTCGAGGGTGATGAGGCGCTGGCTGTCGGCATCCATCCAGATCTTGACCCAGATGCGATCCGCGACCGCGATGCCGACCGGCGCCTTCGCGAGCGACAGCAGGATGTCGTCGGTGCGCTCGACGCCGGGGGCGCCCTCGATCACGAGGGTGCGTCCGTCGAGAACCGTGCCGCCGGGAGTGACGGGAATGGCGTAGACGCCCGGGGTGTCGTTGTCGTACACGGTCGCGTTGACCTGGCGAACCGCGACCCCGTTGAACTTCGCGTCGGCGGAGATCACCGAGTGCTGGATGACGACGATCCGGTCGCCTTCGGCCCGGGTGTCGTCGACGGCCCACAGGTAGACCCGCTGCTCGACTCCGGCCGCCGAACCGGCGAGGAAGGTGAGCACGACGGCGCGGCCGTCTTCGTAGACCCACTGGCCGTTGACGACGTGGCCGCGCTTGAACTCCAGCAGCGAGTCGCAATCGGCGGAGGTCGCGCCCACGCACAGCAGGACAGTGTCGCCGATGCCGTTCGGAAGCGGCGGTGGGTTGAGCAGCGTGCCGTTCGCCTCCTGGGACGGCGACCACGCGGCCGAGACAGTGACGTACACGTTCGCCGATGGCGAGACCGCGAGCGAGACAGCGTAGGACGCGATGGTCTTGATGGTCGAGCCACCGCCCTCGCGCACAACCGTGCCGCCGGTCTCTTCGCGGATGACGACGTTGCCCTGCGTGCCGGTGGCGACGTTGTAGGGCAGTCCGTCGGTGGGAAGGCCGTTGTAGCCCATATCGGTGTCCGACGTCACGATGTGGTCGACGGCTCCTGAGAGGCCTTCGAGCTCGCGGGTGACGATGTCGGCCGTGACGTCGCCGCCGACGTTGATGCGGTCGGAGCCGAGGCCGCCGATGACCCGGTATGCGACACCGAACGCAGTCGAGAGGACGAAGAACTCATCGTCGCCTTCCAGACCGTCGATCTCGAGGACCTCGATCGTCGTGTACTTGACATTGAGGCCGCCGCCGTAGATCGCCTTGTCGGTGATGGCGAAGTCGTCGGCGAACTCGGTGCCCAGGACGACGAGCTTGTCGAAGCCGGTGCCGCCGTCGACGTTGACGGGTGCGTTCACGTTGTACTGCACCTCGTCCTCACCGCCGCCGGCGCGGATGTCGAGCGGGCGAGCCGTCGAGAAACCGAGGCCGATGACAGGCACCGCGACGCCGTTCGCGTCGAGCGGGATGACATCGTCCTGCCACTTCGTGTTGTCGAGGTCGACGTTGGACCCGGGAAGGTGGTTGAAGGTCGTGTGGGCGTCAGCGTTGTTACAGACGCCGTCGCCATTGTTGTCCGTGCGGGTGTAGTTCAGGAGGCTCACTCCGCCGCGCGTCGTGTACGCGCCGATGACACAGGTTCCGGCGACGGCCACCGGGAACTCGCCGTTCGCCGGACGGTAGTCCACGTCGTCGAGACCGCAGCCGGCGATGCTGTCGGCGTTGGTGTCGCACACGGCGGCGATCGCGAAGGCGCGGACGATGAAGATGTCGTTGTCGTCGTCGCCATTGAGCTGAACCTCAGCCTGGTTGGAGTAGACAGTGAACCGGTCGTTGCCCGTGCCGCCTGTCGCAAGGAGCGGGGCGTGCGTGCCGGGGCTCAGCCAGCCGCGCGTGGTGGCGACGAGAGCCGGGAACGTGTCTGCGGCGAGCAGGGATCCGCCCAATGGAGCCGCCTCGCCGTCGCGCTGCGTGCCGAAGATCTGGCCGATCTGGAAGCTGTCGTTGCCGGCGCCGCCGTCGAGGGTCATCGTCGCCTGCGTGTCGTCGACGTAGAAGGCGTCGTTGCCGCCCTGGCCGAACACCGTGACGCGTCCGTTGATCGAGCGGTCGTAGTTGATGCGCTGGACGAGAGCGCTGGGCTCGTTGTTCTGGATGCGGTCGCGGTAGAGGCCGATGCCGCCGTCAAGGTTGCCGTTTCCTGCCAAGAGTGCGACGAAGGCGGGGTGGTCGGCCGGCTCGCTCGGCGTCGTGCACTGCGCAGGGTTGCTGCCGTCGAGGCCGTAGAGCGCCTGGTTGTCAATGCAGGTGAGGGCCCGCATCAGGAAGATGTCGTCGACGCGCGTGCCTGAGTTGTTCGCAGGCGTCTTGTCGTCGTAGCCATAGATGGCCAGCTCATCGACGCCACGGTCGGGTGCGCCCGTGTCTAGAACGTCGATGACGTAGCGGCGCGGGCTGCCGTGGCTGCCGTTGGTGTAGACGGCGTAGTAGTCGGTCTCGTCGCCGCCGTCGAGGTTCAGCACCTGCCCATAGTCGTTTCCGACCTGAGCCGGGCTTGTCCGGACATTCATCGACTGGAGGAACCAGACGGTGATGCGGTCCTCGCCGTCGTTCGTGGTGTCGCCGAGAACGGCACCGGCCGCGTATCCGTGGACAGTCGTCTTGGCGCCGAGGTAGATGAAGCCGGGGTTGCCCCACGTCGTCAGCGGACCCGTGAGCGGGGTCTCGAGACCGGACGGGTCGCCGAGCTGGATGTTGTCGACGTCGCTGTCGCCCCAGACGTTCGTCTGGCGTCCCGCGACGGGGTTCGCGGCAGACGCGCTGCAGATGCCCATCGGCTCGTCGCCGGCATCGTCCAGGGGATCCGCGGTGACGTTGCAGTCCGCGATGATCCGGCCGCGGAGGAGGATCGACGTCCCCCACTCGGGTCCGGGGGCACCCTGCGTCCCGCCGGTATCCGCATTGCCCCAGTCGCCGCGAATGTCGATCGAGAGGTTCGCGAGGATCTGGCTGTTCTGGTGGGTCGTGATGTCGTCGCCCACCCGAAGTTCGACGCTGCCTACTTCGGCGAAGATCGTGCCGTTCGGGATGCTGCGCGGGGCGTCCGCATCGGAGTTGGGCCCGCGAGAGTTCGACTCAGCGAATCGGGCGTCGCCGCTCTTGATGAGGTAGAGGTCTTGGTCGTTCGACGCTGCCGTGGTCCCTGCGAGATCGGGCACGGTCAGTCGGATGTTTCCGGTGAGCGAGTGTGCGAGCACCAGGCGGAGGTACTTCGCGGTCTCGGTGTAGTAGATGCCGCCGGCTGCTTCGAGGGCCACGTCATCGCCAGCCTGAGCCAGTGAGGCGTCGGAGGTGCCATCGGCGTTGTTGCCGCAGTTGAGGTTGACGCACGCGAACGGTGGCGCGCGGTTCGAGTCGACGAGGACATCCTTCGACGACAGGCCGATCGAGCCGCCGCCGTTGGCGTCCATGTCCACCGAGTCACCCTGAACGTTGTCACCGCTCGCGGCGGGCTTGGCGTTGAGAATCGAGCCGCCCACCGTACGGAGCGAGACATTCCCCGTGGCTATCGTGCTGTTGCCTCCCGTGAAGATCTCCCAGAGCGGCATGTCCCCAGTGAGCTCGTCCAGGAAGATGCCCTCGGTCGTGCCGTTTCCGGCAGTGTCGTGGGCGGTGAGAACACCGTCCACCGCGCTCGTCCAGCCGTTCGTGCCGATCAGCACCGCGGTGTTGATCTCGAGGAAGTCGCCCGGCAGGCCGATTCCGCCGAGGCCGCCCGCCTCCCCCGCGAACATCGTGATGTTGATGCCTGTGACGTCGATCGTCGAGCGGCCATCCGCATCCAGGATCCGCTTCGGGGAATGCAGCTCCACGTCGCCGTTCGTGGAGTGGATGTGCCCGACGAGCATGTCGCCGACATCCTCGGTGACTGTGATATCCCCGTTCGTCCGGATGAAGATCTGCGACACGTTCGTCGAGCCCATGCCCGGGTCGTCACCGGGGCCGGGGGTCCCACCGGTCCACGCGACATCCGTCTTGGCGATGACTTCAACGGTGGTGTCGGGCGTGTCTGAGGAGATGAGGTGGCTGGCGCTGTTGATCTCCGTCGTCTTGCACTCCTTAGGCTCCTCACCACCCGTTGTGACGTGGCAGATGTCGATGTCATCCCCCGCGCGCACGATCGTGAAGTCGTAGGTCGAGTCGATCTCGCCGTCATTGTCGGTGCCGAGCGCGCGCAGGATGTGGATGAGGTCCATGTCGGAGACATCCGGCCGGAAATGCGTCTCATACTTGCCGGATCCCGATCCGCAGTCCCCGCCAGGGCAGGGTGACAGCGGGCTGCCGTCAGTGAGCGACGGGCTGTACTGAGCGAAGTACGTGTAGCCGTAGTAGGACGTGCCCGGGTTGTAGACGTCGATCTCGACGAGGGTCAGCGCTGACGTGTCGTTCCCCGCCTTGCTGTCATTGAGAACGATGTCGACGTCGTCGCCCGCGTTGATGTGGGCGATGAGCACCGTGATCGGGTCGGTGAGGGTCTGGTCGGTGCGGCGGAAGGCGGTGAAGTCGAGGACGGCGTCCTTGCCGGCATCCACCGTCACGACGATGTCGTAGAGGCACGGTCCGGACCCGCCGCAGAACTCGTCGGACGGGTGGATGTACTTGACGAGTTCGACGGCGATCGGGTTGCGCGCCGTGTCGTTGACCGGGTGCGATGCCGTCTGGAATCCGACGTTGCCGAACGGCGCGTCGATGTCGAGGACGTTCGTGCGGATGAGCTGGCCGCGGGTGCCGCCGCCGACGGCTGCGGGGCGGGCGAGCGCACCGCGCGGGCCGGAGAGGATGTCGCCGGATGCGTTGGTGATCCGTGTGATTCCGAGCGGGTTCTCGATGTAGTCGTTCAGCTGGATGAATGGGTTTCGGACGAAGCCGGGCGCGCTGGGGTTCACGAAGCCTCGCGAGTTGTGGATCAGGACCAGGCTCGGCGGGAAGCGGTACTCGATGTCGAAGTCGAAGGTCGTCGCGGGCCCTCCCTCGAGCAGACCGGGAGTGTTGGCGCTCGAGGCGTCGTTCGGGACGGTCTCGACGCGGATGTCGATGAGCGGCGAATTCGCCGTGTTCACGACGTCGATGATGTTCGTGATCATGTTGAGGCTCGACGCGTTGAGGAGCTTGACGAAATCCCACGTCTGCTGGAACTCGAAGCGGCCGCCGCGACCCCACACGATGCCATCCGTCGTGCTGCCGTCCGGGCCGCCGAGGCCGGTCAGATCGTTCGTCAGGAAGCGCGCCTGTGCACCGTGGTCGTAGATGATGTCGTCGACCGTAATGGTCGTGCCGCTCAACTGGCCTTGCGTGTGCGTGTTGGTGAACGGGTTGTCCTCGTAGCAGTGGCCGTTGTCGTCGCACACCCTCACGTTGACGATGTTCGTGATGTTGCCGTTCACGTCGATATCGAGGATCGGGTTCGGCTCGCCGAGCATGATGACGCGCACCTGCCAGAACGTCTGGCGGGTCAGCGCGGTAGCGCCGTGCTCGTTCGAATCGCCGAAGTCCAGGAAGCCGCGCGAACGGGAGTCGTCGCGGGAGAAGTTGCTGTTCTGGGCGCGCTGGTTGACGGCGACGGTGAGATCCGACGTGCGGATGAGTGAGCCTGAACGACCGGTGATCTTCGCGAGGGTCGTCGCGTCGATGGTCGCGTCGGCGGTGGATGCGCCGCCGAAGCACGTGCACCGCGCGTGGGCGTGCGATGTGACCGACCAGTTGAGGTATTCCGCCTTCAGCTGGGTCGCGACCTGTCCCTCGATGACGGCAGTCGTGTCCAGTACGACCTCGGCCGTGCCACGGATGTACACGTAGGTCTGCGCCTTCGAGCTTGCACCGAACGCCGAGACCCCCGTGTCGGAGCGCGCCTCGATCGACACCGGGTCGACGAATGCGTGCAGCATGACTGAGCGGCCGGAGACCGCGCCCGCGATCACCGTCTGGGTAAGGGCAGCTGCGTCCCAGAGACCGGCCCTGCCGTCACCGACGTGGAGATCGGTGTAGGTCTTGGCGGCCCCGGCGAAGGTGCCGAGTTCCGCCGTGCCCTGTGCGTACCCGTACAGGGCGGTGTGAGCCTCGACGGTCGTCGTTGCGTTCTGCGAGACGAGGGTGCCCGCGACGGACGCCCGGGTCGTGTAGTCGATGTACGCCGTCTCACCGCCGGAGCCGCCGGCGAAGAGGCCGCCCGAGCTCGACGACGCCTTCACGTAGGGGTTGAGAGTACCGTTCGCGGAGATCGTGAGCGCATCACGCGCCGTGAGCGTGGCATCCGACTCCACCGACACTGTGCTCGACAGATGCACGTCCGCTTCAGCCTTGGCCGCGTTGACCGAGATCAGCCCGCCGCTGTCGTTCGACGAGATCGCCTTGGCATTGGAACGTCCGTCGGTCGAGATGACGATGGAGCCGGCCTCGACCGTCGCGTTCCCACCCACCGTGGCGGAGACCGTCGCGTCCGCCCACGCCAGCGAGGTGGCCGTGGTGACGCTGATGGCGCCGCCCCCGCCGCCCGTGGCAGAGGCCGAGACGATCTGGTCGCCGCCGATGGCGCTGAACGGCACCGACTGGCCGATGCCGTCGAGCTTTTCATTCCGCGGGCCAGGGCCGGCGATGGGTGCGATGGCGAAGATGAGCTGCTGAACGGTCGCGCCCGCGCTCGTGAAGTCGATGCCCTCCGTGCGGAAGACGTGGCCGCCTCCGGAGAACGAGAAGGCTCCGCCGTCGATCGTCGTCGCCGAATGGGTGATGGCGATGGCCGATCCCCCGGAGGAGAGCGAGAGCTGGAACCCGCTCGCGTCACAGCCACCGGCGGGGCAGCCGACCACGTAGTAGCCGTTGCCGTCGGTCAGACCGGTGATCGGTGCATTGTTGGCGGGGGTCAGCGAGTGGAGGACCTGCGTGCTGCCGCCTCCGACGATCGCGATCGCCGTGACCGTTCCGGGGTTGCCGCCGCAGTGCACGGCGAGCCCTGTCGCGTGGCACAGCGAGTCGGCGAGCTGATAGCTCTGGCCGCTCTTGCGGATGATCCAGTAGTAGGCGCCGTTGATGAGGCCGAGGCCGGTGACGGCGCCGACCGCGGCACTGGCGGTGAAGTAGCGCACGATCTGGCCGGTCGAGAAGCCCATGTCATCGAATGAGTCGTTGGCGTTGGCGTCGACCGCGAAGAAGATGTTGTTCGTGTTGGTGCCGGTGGTGGGCTCCCAGGAGTCGCCGTCCCACTCCTTGTCGACCTGGCCGGACGTGAAGGTCGCATTGGTCGTCGGGGCGTGGTAGGTCACGAAGTCGCCGTTGTGGAATCCACTGGTGCCCGTGACTGTGTGGGTGCCGTCGTCAACCTGACCCGCGGTGTTCGTGTCTGTGATGGTCGGTGCTCCCACCGGACGCAGCTTGATGGTGTGGTCGTCGACCTTGTACACCTCGTACAGCGTGTTGGCGCTGAGCCCGCCGATGGCCGACAGCGGTGTGCCGCTGACGAGCTGGTAGAGCAGCACATCACCCGTGACAAGGCCGTGGTTGCGAGTTCCGAAGCTGATCGTGTCGAGCACGGTGTCGACGTTCGAGTCCGAGAAGACCACGCCGAGCTGAACGGTCGTAGCGTCGACGACGATGATCGAGTACGTGCGTCCCGGCGTGAGGCCTGAGACGGTGGGCTGGCCCTGCGCGTTGTAGGTGACGACATCCCCGGTGTTGGAGTTGTGCTTGCTGTCCACGCCGAATGTGATCGTGTGCGCCGTCCCGTTGACACCGCCGACGGCGTCGAATGTGCCGTCGGATGCCGGTGGCAGCGGCGGGTTCGCAGCGGCCGAAAGGGTCACCACACCGCCGGCCTTGATGTTCGCGCCCCCCGTGATCGCCGCGGCAGCTGTGGGTGTCATCGTCGCCTTGGCAGTGAACGTCGCGACGTTGAGCAGTCCGCCGGTGGCACTGAACGTGCTGGCGTCGGAATCGTACGAGCTGATCGAGCGCGCCGTGATGGCTCCCTCGACGCGGATGACGGATGCCGAGCCGCCCAGCGTCACGCCCACCGTCGGGTCGCCCTCAGCTGTCGAGGACGAACTGCCGATCTGGATGAGTCCGCCGCCGAGGTTGCGGATACCGGCCTCGGCACGATCGTTCGCCTGGGCGAGAACCGTGACGGTCTTCGCGCCGTTGGTGCTCGTGCTCGTCAGCTCATCGAACAGGCGGACGTGACCGAGCAGGTTGGCCTCGGTGGTCCCCGAGGCTGTCGAGGTGGGGTTGGAGTTCGGCTGGACGTTGGCGAGCAAAGCGCCACCTGTGCGCTTGTAGAACGACTCCGCGTAGTTGCCCGAGAGCGCCCGCAGCACGACGTTGCCGTTGGGCGCCGCAACTGTTGCCCCCGATTCGATCTCGGCCTTCACGATGGCCTGCGCAATGGCGTGGAGGCTCGCGTTTCCGATGGCGACCGCGAACGAGAAGCTCGTCTGCACGACCGAGGCATCCGCGGTGTTGTCGGTGAGGAAGGTGGAGCCGTTGAAGTTGTGCCATGCCTCGATCGTCACGTTGAGGCCGCTGCTGCGCACCGACCCGCTGCCAGTGACGGCGGTGCGCACGTCGGAGGAGTCCGTGGCATTCACATTCGCAGAGCCCGCAGCGACGAAGCCGGCGAGAGCAAGTGCGCGGTAGACCGCGACCGCCGCCGTGCGGACGTCGCTCCGGACGACGATCTCTCCCGTCGTCGTAAGAAGGCCGCCGACGAGCGTCCGTACCACCGGGCTCACGGTTGCATCCTGTGCTCCCACGCTCACCGCTGCGAGGATCGCTCCGCTCACGCCACGTCCTTCGGTGAGCGCCTTGGCGTTGACGATGCTCAGGATGTTCGCGGCGGCCAGTGTGTCCGACGTGCCGTTGAATTCGGCGCTGACCGAGCCACCGCTTGTGACATTGCCGCTCACGATGCCGATGCCCGCGCCGATGCTGAGGGCAAGCGAGTACGCGTCGACCTGCGAGTCCCCGAACGAGCGTGCGATGACGTTCAGTGTGCCGGTCTGCGTGATCTGGGTGGCGGATCCGACGGCGGCGCGCACGGTCGGCGAGTTGATCGCCGTTGCCACCGCTCCGTTGACCGCTGCGATGAGGCCTGCGCCACCCAGCGAGGCGCGGGCGAAGGCCGGCGCGACAACCGTGGGTGCGGCGTCTCCGATGAGCGTGTTGTAGACGTACGTGGGGGCGATCGCCGTGCCGGCAGCATCGGTGTTGACGCGGGCGACGAGGGTGACGACCGTTCCGCTGATCACACCGCCACCGACGGTGTACGCACGGACGATGGGACGAAGGTCGGCCTTGGTTGTGATCAGACCCGCCGCGGCGCCTCCTGCACTGAAGCCTGTCGCGTCGGCGATGGCGGTGGCGATTGTCGCGGCTTCGATCAGCACCGAACCGCCGCCGTTGGCCCGGACCTCTGCCAGGTGGCCGAGATAGGCGAGCACTGTGGGCGTACTGGTTGCCGTGCCCTTGGTGAGCGCACCCGCGAACAGCAGTCCGAAGTTCGCCGCGACCGCGGCGACCGACACGTGCGAGGTGTAATCGGTGCGAGCGCTGACGCCGCTGCCCGTCGTCGTGACACTCGTGGCATCTAGAGCATCCGCCGCAAACGCGCCGTCCACGGGACCGATCCAGCTCGCGACGGTCGTCGTGTCGCTCGTCGCGAGGTCGACACCGGCGACGCCGATGAGGGATACGCCGACGCCTACGTTCACGGCTGTCGGTGTGCTCGTGCCTCCGGCGGTCATCGCCACCGAACCGGCCGTCACATCCGCGCGGTCATCGATGTGTGTCGCGATCGTGCCCCCCGTGGATGCCTCGAGGTGGACGGACGACACCGAGAGGGGCGAGACCGCGACCGCCGTCCCCACGACGTTCGCGTTCGCGGTACGCGTCGCGGTGAGGATCGCGGCACCGGACCCGAGCGCGACGGTCTCGTCGAAGCCGATGTACGACTCGGTCAATCCGGTGACGGATGCCGTGGGGTTCGTCACGAGGATGCTGGCGAGTGCCGAGAAGCCGAGCATCTTCGCCTCGGCATAGGCGTCAGGAGTGGCGATCGCGCTGATCGTGAGCGAGCCCGCCTGCACCGACCGGCTGTTGCCGACGAAAGCCCTCGTCGTGCCGTTCACGTTCGCGGTGGGCTGCAGGAGGTTGATCGTGAGTCCGCCGCCCGACACCCCGCCGACAGTCGAGGTGGCGTCGTCGTCGGAGGTTGCGGAGACGGTGACGGCGCCGCTGCCGACGTTCGCGCCACCGAGCGCGGCCTCGGTGGTGGCCGTGATGTCGGCGAGCGCGTAGGCGAACGTCAGGGCGACGATGCCGACCGAGATGATCTCGGACGCATCCGCCGTGGCGGTGTTATGCGAGACCGCAGTCGCTGAGGCGGAGGTGCCGCTCGTCACCTGCCCCAGGTAGGAAGCCCGCGTCGCGCCGCTCACGTGGGCCGACGGCATCTTGACGTTGGCGGTGAACAGCCCGATCGTCGGGCCATCGGAGTCGGCGAGCGCGGTGTACGTCGAGTCGGAGGTGACGATGAAAGCGCCGGCGGTGCCGGCATCGCCGCCGTCGCCGCCCGCGATCGTGTCGGCCGCGATCGTCGCGGTGGTCTCCGAGCCCGACATTGCGACGCCGCCGAAGCTGGCGAAGTCGCTCGTCGCCTTGGCGTCCACGACCGCGTCCGCGTTGATGGTGATCGACGCGGATCCGCCGACGTGGCCGTTCAGCTTTGCGCGGACCGAGCCCGACACTGTCGCGACGGCATCCATGAGGGAGAAGGAACCGGCAAGTCCCGCGCCGACTCCGGAGATCTTCGACTGGGCGACGTTCTGGAACCCGCGGGCGCCCGC
>JADMIO011319571.1_pt1 | contig 23487 bp, 35 predicted proteins | sample 8958161 | NCBI WGS metagenome assembly JADMIO01 (sample SAMN16585339, study PRJNA669376) | soil metagenome | isolation source: Crop rotation soil | place: USA: Cullars Rotation, Alabama | collected 2011
CGGCTCCCCCCTCCCCAGAGGCGTGTGGCCGTGGCGGCCACACGCCGATCGTGCTGGGCGAGGCGCCCAGCACCCCCAGATCCAGACCGGATCATTACCTGGAATTAAAAGGACTAAGACTGAGCGCCAGAAAGAGCTTCAGAACGAGCCCGCGACCTGATACGAACTGACCACCACTGTGTTACCCATGTGCCCGGACAAGTGTAACCCATGTGCCCGGCCGCACCCTGTGCCCCGATGTGCTCGTAACAGACTGAAAGCCCTCCTATTTCACAGCTTCGCGGGTCGCAATCTCCATTGCCCAACCATAGAAAGCGATGAAATTGCGGGAGCGACGCGGAATCAGTCGTTCCAATCGATCCGGCGCATGAGCCCAGAGGAGATCCCAGAGACCCAAGTGGATCCACTCCCAATGGATCGCGTTGTAGCTGATCATTTGCTTCTCAACGGTCTGCCTAATTGCGGCAACCTCTTCACGACCGAGTCCGAAGCGCGAGAGGAGGGTCACAACTCGCTCGTGGTCTTCCGCCGAATGCTCCGTGTCCAAGAACGGTTCCAGCAGCAGGCCCCACGGATCAGCGTCCCTGACAGACGGTATCCCCCTGGCCGTCGCGAAAGCATGCAGTCGGTCGGCGTGCGCTACTGGAACGAAGACAATCTCCTTGGCCCCGAGACGCAGTGCGGGAGGACTCTGGAGCCCATCAATACTCCGAACTTGGTGCCAGCCTATTCTTCCAGAGGGGAAGACGGACGCCCCTACGAATGGGTAGGAACGAAAGAGAACGCCTTCCTGATCGATGGTTACGTCAAGCTTCAACCGAGGCTCCTTCCCACGTAACCTACTCCGCTTGTCCGCAAGGAACAATTCGCCTCTCGGCGGAGCATCAAGTCCTGCGGGGCGCGGCCAGCTCCCGTCTTCACACCAGCCAAGCTAGACCATCATGCAACGGCGGGCCTCTGAGCCCTGTGCGACACGGTGGTGTATGGTAAGGCCCCGCCGTTTGCAGCGAAGGGTGAGGCACTCATGGACCATCGGGCATGGGCATCGGAAGTTAGCAGAATTCTGAATCTCGCCAGCGAGGACCCAGATGGTTGCGTAGACGGACTCCGGAAGCTTGCGAAGAAGTGCCAGAATACCCGCGGAACGCGCCAAATGATGCTGCATCCGTGGTATCGGCAACAGACACTCGGCGTGCTTGCGCACGTCCTGTCTGAGCTAGGACGGCACTCGGCCGCTACTCAGGTGCTCAAGGTGCAGATGAAGGAGTGCGACGGCGAGTTCGTCTACTGGCGAAACGCGCGAGCTAACGCATCAGTCGAGCTTGCGTTGGAATACTCGAGGGCGGGAAACAAGAAGGCCACCGTGACCATCGCGAAACTTGCACTGGAACGTGCTTCGGGCCTTCCCTACGTGCACCATGACCTTCAGGAAGTTGTCGGGCTGCTCTTGGAGCCGGGACACGCCCCGGGGAAGTTAGCACGCAAGGTGAGACGCAGTTCGAAGTGAGACAAGCGAGGGCGCCCCGAGCCACCAGCGAGCTTTTCCCAAGCAAATGTTCCCCGCTCCGCGCCGTGGGCGCTCCGCCCTCCCAAACCTACGCTGGACCTCGGCCGCGCGTGCGCGGCCTACTCTAACGAGGGGACGCTCCAAGACGGATCGACGGCGCGAGGAGGCCCATGCGGGGATCTGGGAGATTGCAGGAAGACGAACGCGGTTCGTTCGAGGGGCAACGGGCGGAGTCAATCTGGATGGCTCGCGAAGAGAAAGGAGTCCCTTCAACGGGGAAGAACGCCCCAAGGGAGTCTGGGCGTCACGCGAAGGGGCCGCTGACGGGAAGAAGCTCACGGAGCGGATCTCTCTGGCGGCCCAACGTCTGGGGCATGAGCCGCCGAGGAATCAGGTCGTGGCGAGGAGCGAAGCGACGAGAGATCAAGCCTCTACGAGGTCGGCTCCATGCCCTTGTTGGCCGGACGCATTCCAGCAAGCAATTGTAATCACTACACAAACCAGGCCAAACGACTGATGGTAGCATGTTCGTGCTACAATTGCAGAGAAGGCAGGGAGGCACCCACGTGGTTAAGCAAGTGAGTCTTCGACAAGTCGGTGGGTCCGTGGGCGCGACCATCCCTAAAGACATGGCGGAACGTCTCCATCTTGAACCCGGAGACAAGCTTCTCGCAGTGGAGACAGCGGAGGGAATCCTCCTGACTCCGTACAGCGCCGAGGTCGACGAGGGGATGAAGATCGCCCGCAAACTCGCAAAGAAGTATCGAAATGCGCTGCGAGAGCTAGCCAAGTAGCAGATGAAAGAGCCCCGCTGGCTGCCACGGTTGGTTCTGGATGCATCTCACCTCGACCAACTGCGCGAACACGGTGGCTTGCCCGGGATTCGGGATGAGAACGCGCTCGAGTCCGCGCTCGCACGGCCAAAGCAGAAGTGGCACTACGAGGCAGGCCTGGATCTCGCGGATCTAGGCGCGGCCTACGCCTACGGCCTTGCGCGAGATCATCCGTATCGTGACGGCAACAAGCGAGCAGCGTTCCTAGCCATGGGTATCTTTCTCGGTCTCAACGGCTTGGAGTTTGAGTGCCCGGAGGACGAGGTCGTGACGACGGTTGCAGCGCTCGCGGCCGGCAAGCTCTCGGAGGAAGAGCTCGCGGCGTGGATACGTCAGCGAACCATCGCCAGCCCTCCCGATTAGATGCGCGCCCGAACGAAGGCAAAGATCGAAGGGTGAGTCCGGGGCGGTGACGTCAACGGTCCCAAGATCAGCCCCCACAAGGGAACGCGCGCGCGGGGAGGGTCAACAAGGCGCGCGCGGGAATGATCGTCGTTCGCGCGCGGCGAAAGACGAAGATTGCGCGCGCGGCCCTTCCACCTTCATTCGCGGTCGGTCTCGCCTCGCGCGCGGCGAACAACGAGGATTGCGCGCGCGGCCACGTCATCCCCCTCGCGCGCGGCCTTTCCACACTCTTCGCGCGCGCGAACTCGGGCCCGCTCCGCGCCGTCGGCGCTCTGCGCTCCCGGGCCTTCAATGGAGCACGGCGTCGCTTGCGACGCCCACTCCTGCGAGGAGACGCTCCACTCAACAACCGAAAGCGCGACTCATCACCCTACCGGGCACTCAGGCTCCCTCATCCACCGCCACATCAGACGAACTCGCCGACAAACCTCTGGGTCCGTTCTGGAGGGTCCCGCACCGGGCAGAACTCCCATCACCAAACGAACTCTGGGTCCGACTCTCCGTCCGGCCAACGTCTGGGGCATGAGCCGCCGAGGAATCAGCTCGAGTCGAGGAGCGAAGCGACGAGGAATCAAGCCTCTACGAGGTCGGCTCCATGCCCTTGTTGGGCCGCCGCCAAGCATATGTACTTACTACGTTTCTTTCGCACAACTCAAAGGAGCGCCCCGGCTTCCGCGGCGAAGGGGCTAGCGGGCAATGTACTTTGCCATGACCGCAGGCACAGAGATGTTCCAACCAGCAACCGATTGGTACGAGTGTGCGCCGATAATCGTCCCATAGATGGTGACTACATTTCCTCGAACGAATGGGGTGCGCTTGGGGTAGACCACCATCAGATTGTTTGAATTGTACCCGAAGTAGCCTCGGCCAACGTGCATTTGAATTTGCGCCCCATCCTCCGACTCCTTGATATTGAATATCTGCCCCCTGAACCTGACGCGGGTTCCTTTCCATGCGGAGGGGTCCTTTTCAAGTTGCTTGTAGGTCGGATCAGGAGAGCCCGCAACAAATGTCTTTCCCAATTCGTGCTCGCTCAGAGCGCGATGGACCCGGAATCGGACCTGGCCCTCCTTGCCCTTACGAGTCGCCACAATGCGCGATTCGTAGTCTTGGCCGCCACTCTTCTTTACTGTGAACTTGAAGCGACCACTCTTCGCGACGCGAACGGACCTGCCATCGACCTTTACTCTGGCCCCTTTTTCCACGCGACCAGCCCAGGACAGTTTATTCTTCCGCCCCAGATTCCCAGCATCGTCGAGCGTAATGGAAACGTCCCCCTTTAGGACGTCTGAAGTAATCTTGTTTCCATCGTTCTCCCGCTCAAGCTCCTGCCGCAACTTCTCAAGAGGGGAAGGAATGCGTGGCGGGATAGCGATTGGAGCGGGAGCTAATGGCGCCGAGTTTGTCGCGGCGGGTGGAGTAGCCGCATTCGCTTGCCCCGCAGGCCCTGAAGGAGCCTGCGAAGTGGCCGCGTCCGAGCACGCAACAACCAAGGCAGAGAAAATGACCGCGAGTTTGCCGCAGCTAGCACTCGACATGGCGCGCCTCTAGTGAAATCGCTTTCGGTTTTAACGAAAGGTGCGCCCGTGGTGCGTGACTGTCAAGAACAACGGCACAGCGCCCTCACCCCTAGGGATTACCACTTAGGCAATATCCCATACGCCCCCCCCCCACGACAACGCTCCTCGCTCGGGGTGGTCTACGAGAGAGGCCGCTCGGGCACGAGAGCGCGCAAGGCGCGCAAGCCAACGAGCCCCGCGCGCGGCTTCGCGTTCGGGAATTGCGGCAGGTAGCTACGGAACGCAAGGAGGAGGGGCGACAGAGGCTGCGAACCCAACCAGCCGGCCGAGTCCCTCTAGCAGTCGATCCAACAAAGGGAGTCAGCGGACACTTTGGGAAATCGATCCAACCGCGTGAAGTCGATCCAATAGGGGAATGGGTCACGGACGGGTTCCGCGCTTCGGCGCTCCGCCCTCCCCGGCCCGCGATGGAGCTCGGCATCGCTTGCGATGCCCATTCGTGCGAGGGGACGCTCCAATCTAGCTCAATCGCGGAACAGACTCCCACCAGGGCACGCTGCAGAGCCCCGCGAGCAGATGCCGTCCCTACACGGCAGGGAGCACCGAAGGGGAATCTGGGATCAGGCGGACGCGGAAAGCGGCTCCCGGATACCAAGCCTCTTCCGGTCTCTGGCGGCCCAACGTCTGGGGCATGAGCCGCCGAGGAATCAGTTCACGTCGAGGAGCGAAGCGACGAGAGATCAAGCCTCTACGAGGTCGGCTCCATGCCCTTGTTGGCCGGCCTCTTTCGCAAGCACCTGAAATCACAACGGAACAAACACGCCGTTCTTCTGCAGATATGACTCTGCAGCCCTTACGAGAAGTTCCACGGAGGCGATTCCCCATCCGCTGATTCCCTGCGGAACGACATCCTCGCCGATGTTTTGTAGTGAGAGGAGGGAGTTCCAGAGCGCTCCCGTCGCCTCACGATGAACGAGGAGCGCCATGTGCAATTCCGCGACGAGCGCCGTCTTGATCTCAGTGTCGCCCGTGCGACTCAGCACGTGGAGCAGCGCCCGACGCCGACTTCCGTCAGCGTTGCGAAAAGCCTCGTAGAGCGCCTCCCTGATCAGCAAGTAGTCTTCGGAAGTCGGTGGGGCAGCATTCACTTCGTCGTTAAACGACTCAAAGCCACTTGAGAGGCATTTTCGGAGGATCTCCTCGGCCAACCAAATTGTCCTTCCCTCCTGCAAATCTCCGGACAAAAGGCGACGCGCAGTTTCTTCGGCGAGAACAGTCATAGAGCCTCCAACGAGAAAATGGCATTCGAGCGCCGAGCGCGACCAATGGGACGGAGCGGAAAAGACAGCGCAATACTGGCCACCACTAAGATTCTCACAGCGAACCAGCGACCCACGGCGACGATCACTGACATGTGCTTCTGCGCCACTCTATCCGAATTCTTGGATAGACCTGGAGCCATACCTCGAGAGGGTGCTTCTCGGCGGTCCGCATTACGAGAATCTCGGAGTTCGTCTCCAGAATGAACGCGTTTTCAATGCCATCGAAGTGGGCGCTGACAAGTTCTCGTTCGCCGTTTGTCCAGCGAATCGAAACAGCCCCCGCCGACTGGAGAATCTTGCAGACGAGGATCTCCTCGCCATGGATGACTGTGAATTCGAGGCTACTGGCGAACCAGTCTTGACCGAGAGCCAGCCCTTTCGGCTCCACAGCGAAGAAGGCGAGCAGCTCTCCATCGTTCGGGAAATTTGGCATGTAGCCTCAGGCACGCTGGTCATCTTGCGGGAGCATCCCTCAAGAATCGGCATGATAGCACTCAAGACGCGAGGTCAGAACCAACGCGAGGTCAGAACCAACGCGAGGTCTGATCTTGCCCCGCTTTCGTGGACGCCAACGAGGCCCCATCATGGGAGGGCCTGGAGGTGACCATGGCGCGACGGGTAACGCGAAGGTACACGGCTGAGTTCAAGGCGGAGGCAGTCGCTCTCGCCATGAAGGGCAGTCGAACGGTGGTGGAGGTAGCGGCGGGGCTGGGCGTGCCAAAGAGCACGCTAGCGCAATGGGTGCTCGCGGCGCGGGAGGGCATGGGGATCGATTCCAAGCCGCTGCCCGTGAGCGAGGGGGAGGAGCTGCGGCAGCTGCGGGAAGAGGTGCGCGTGCTGCGGATGGAGCGCGACTTCCTAAAAAAAGCAGCGGCCTTCTTCGCCAAGCACCAGAGCTGAGGTTCCAGCGCATCGAGGCGGAGAAGGCCTGCTACCCGATTCGATTGATGTGTCGCTTGGCGGAGGTGTCGCCCAGCGGTTTCTACGCGTGGCACAAGCGCTCGATGCTCTCTCGTCACGCCGCGCGAGATGTTGAGCTCGCCGCGCGCATCCGAGAGATCTTCACGGAGCATCGGTCCCGCTACGGTGCGCCGCGAGTTCATCAGCAGCTCGAACGAGAGGGCTACCGCACGAGCCGGAAGCGGGTCGCGCGATTAATGCGCGTCAGGCAGCTGCGCGCGCGGCGCGCTCGCAGGTTCGTGCGGACGACGCAATCGGTGCACGCATGGCCAGCGGCGGCGAATGTCCTGAATCGTCGTTTCGACGCGAGCAAGCCCAACGAGGCATGGGTCGGTGACATCACCTACCTCCGTACGCGCGAGGGCTGGCTCTACTTGGCGGTTCTCATCGACCTCTACTCGCGCGCCATCGTTGGCTGGGCGACAGGGGCGACCCTCGAGCGCGGTCTCTGCATCGACGCGCTACACGCAGCTCTCAAGCAGCACCGGCCTGGGCCTGGCCTGCTTCACCACACCGACAGAGGCGTGCAGTACGCCAGCGACGACTACCGCTCGCTACTGCACCAGCACGGGCTCGAAGCCAGCATGAGCCGCGTCGGCAACTGCTGGGACAACGCGGTGGCCGAGAGCTTCTTCGCCACCATGAAGGTGGAGCTTGGCGAAGAGATCGAAGACAAGTCCGGAGCCCAGATCAGACCGATCCTCTTCGCCTACATCGAGGGCTACTACAACACCCTGCGGCTCCACTCGTCCCTCGGCTACAGGACGCCCAGAGAAGCACTCCTTGACCACGGAATGACTACGCACCGAACGTAAACAGACTGTCCACTGAGGTGGGGCAAGCGCAGTCAGAACCAACGCGAGGTCAGAACCAACGCGAGGTCAGAACCAGCGCGGGGATTCCGGATCCGGAACTCACGGAGCACGAAGGACGTGGTGCAGGCAGCGAGGACGTTCGCGGAACTAACTCTGGGGGCCGGCCAACGCCTGGGGCATAGGCCGCCGAGGTATCAGCCCACGCTGAGGAGCGAAGCGACGAGAGATCAAGCCTCTACGAGGTCGGACTCATGCCCTTGTTGGGCGGCTCCGACAGCAAGAACCTCATCTATCTGAACGACCGAATAGCTGCTCCACAAACCTGGCCATGCGGGCAGCAACTAGGGAGTCGGGACAATATCCGGGCGACCAGTAGTGGTACGCTCTGTAACCGAACCCCTGCCTGACCTCTACAACCAGGGAGTAGCCACCGCATCCAAGGAATTGTGGGGCCTGTGGCAACAGCACGATTCCGAACGCGTTGAGGGCGTCAAACGTAAGTTTCCAGGGAAACTCAGGTGAGGTCTGCACAACACAGGATTCGAAGGCATCGTGTTCGAGAATGCGATCGCAGCCCCCCGCAAGGGCCCTAGCGCGAGACATCTTGACTGCCTCAGCGGCTTCCTTGGTCTGCGTCGCAGTCTGCGATGCAAAACGCCCTTTCCCCTTCACGAGCCGGTTATGCCACCAGAGCGCGCGGATCCCGGAAACCCGGTATCCCGAGCCACCATCATTGAACGCTCTGCGAAGGCGAAGAAAGTACGACGGCGTACGTGACGTCAACAGAATCCGAATTTCGATGTCGCTCTCATCCGGTGGATTGGCCGTACGCCAGAGAGGGCGCAGGCCATGTGCGCCTGAAACAGCATCGATTATCTCTCGATATACTCCATTGATGTCGTCGAGCGGACCGAAAAAGGAAGCATCGTAACCGGGCCCCCGACTGCATTCAGGACGCGGTTGGTAGTCGTCACAGGAGGGAAGGAAGCACCGAACACCATTGGACCACGAATCTTCATCGACCGCATCGTGAAGATGCACCGCGCCGAGGGGAACCAGAAGAACTACTAGACTAAGCAGACTAGAGGAAAGCGGCCGCCATCTTGATTTGGACGAATCTGCGTCCTTCGCCAACCAAGGGTGTGCGAACAGGGCCAGTGCCGAGAATACCATCACAGGAACAACACCAACGGCTACATCGTACAGGAGGACGGTTTCGCTCTCCTTTCCTGACGCGATCAGCCACGCGAGGAGTGCCAAAGACGAAAAGCCGAACGCATGGCCGACAATGGATGCGCGATTGGGCGCCCGCAACGCGAGGAGCCCTGTCGATACCCCACACAGCGTAGCAGGAAGCACCATCGCGACCAGGTTGCGAGACCACCAGAAGGTCGCATCAAAGTGCAGTTCGCCTGCGTCGATCCACGCCTCGGCGGCCGCAGTCGCGAGAAAGAGCACTGCCGACGTTAGTCCGCATGCGATCACTCGAATCGCGGCACCAGCAGGAGACATCCAGACAGAAAAGCACCGAAAGGTGGCGCTGCGCAAGTGATTGGAAACATCAGGCGCCAGGCAGGTCAATGCCACAAAGGGGAAGCGGCGCTGGGCCCACCGACGGGAATCTTCGGAAAATCTGGCCCCTCGGCCCCGGAACGCCCCCGGGGAGCCGAGTCTGTTCTGCTCTGTGGCCGCCCAACGTCTGGGGCATAGGCCGCCGAGGTATCAGCTCGCATCGAGGAGCGAAGCGACGAGGAATCAAGCCTCTACGAGGTCGGACTCATGCCCTTGTTGGCCGGACGCCTCGCCGTAACATGCTGAAATCGCATGGCAATAATAGACACTCGGTCGTTGTGGACTACCTAGCCGCTTTCTTGCGGCAAGCCTCAACCGCCGCAGCGTCCGGCTCCTCGTCTCGATCATCCGCCCCGAAGGCATCGCAAAGCTGTTTTGCGCGCCGCCGGAGGGAGGAGGCATCGCGAATGACGCCGTCGAAGTAGTCCCTGAAGTAGCCCTCAACGCTCTCGGTTTCCGTCCATATGCACGTCAATCGCCTCATTGAAGGCACATGACCAAGCGTCGCCGCTGTTATTGTATGAAGCATGCTCAGCCGGTGGTCCAAGCAGATTTTGGTCAAGTCCGCGATGGCTGCCACGTTCCCTCGTGCTGCCAGGTTCGCGATACACGTGAACTGGGGCAACGGGTACATCGGCATCGGCGGCCCGATTGGTCGCGGCTCGCCTGGCTGGTACTTCGGATACTCAATTACCGCCAAGACATCGTCCATGTCGATGGCGTAGAAGGAAAAGGGCCATTCTCGGGCGGGATTAGCATCGGGCACAGGCTCATCGTCAGCGGATATCGATATGGTGACAATGCGAGTCAAGACAGTACCGAGCAGGAGCAAGAACAAGAGAGCACGACAGCGAGTCATCATATCGCGCTCCACATCACGCCGACGTACACCCGCGCTAAGTCCGCAGATTGAACTGGAGAGGCCGCACGGCCACGTTGAGACTTAGCCGATAGCATCCCACAGAACACGACGAATGCGCCACTTAGAACGGAGCGCAATGGGACCGCGCGCGCGGGAAGGGTCAACAAGGCGCGCGCGGGAATCCTCGTTGTTCGCGCGCGGCGAAGAACGAAGATTGCGCGCGCGGCCCTTCCACCTTCATTCGTGGTCGGTCTCGCCTCGCGCGCGGCGAATAACGAGGATTGCGCGCGCGGCCACGTCATCCTCCTCGCGCGCGGCCTTTCCACACTTTTCGCGCGCGCGAACTCGGGGCCCGCTCCGCGCCGTCGGCGCTCCCCTGCTCCCGGGCCTTCGATGGAGCACGGCGTCGCTTGCGACGCCCACTCCTTTCGAGGAGACGCTCCATTCAACATCCGAAAGCGCGACTCATCTCGCTGCCGGGCACTCCGGATCCCTCATCGGACCGGGACATCAGACGAACTCGCCGACAAGCCTCTGGGTCCGATCTGGAGAGTGCCGCACCGGGCAGAACTCACATCTCCAGACGAACTCTGGCTCCGGCTCTTCGTCCGGCCAACGTCTGGGGCATGAGCCGCCGAGGAATCAGTTCGCGTCGAGGAGCGAAGCGACGAGGGATCAAGCCTCTACGAGGTCGGCTCCATGCCCTTGTTGGGCTGCGTGTAACATATTGGAATTACTGCCGCCATAACCAAGCAAGCTCTGGCTGACTCAACAAGCAATCAGCTCGAGCAGAGACGGGCGCGACGAAGGAGCGCGCGGCTCTGCGTGACGCACTTGGTTGTCGTGTGGGTCTGGTTTTTCGTATTAATGTGGTGACTTACGTTGGTTGACAAGCCCACGCCGCGGGGCTAGTTTCCAGGCTTGCCCTCGTCCTGGTCCGCCTGGCCTTGGCCTGCATGACTGGCTGTGGCCAGGGGATGAACGCGAGTTCGCTGCGGAGCAGTCAGAGTGTCAACGCAAGCGATGGATTCCCGCGCGTATGCCGTCAGTCTCCTTCAGAAGGTGCGCGAACTGCTCGTAGGTGGCGGTGACCGGTGCCTCGCTCAGTTCTTTTCGAACGAGCCTGCAGCGAAGGAATTCTATACAAAGGAACGCCCGAACCCAACGAAGAGCACAAAGCGTTCCGTGAGACTCGCAAGGAAGCACGCCCGTGCAGTTTTCGAAGCCGAGGCCGTGCTTGAATGCAAGGTACACGGGCCTCTTCGAATCATGCAATCACAGCGAGGCCCGGTGACGGGCTTCAGTATCTCCATTTTTGGTCCGTTCCCGCCTTACCTGGACAAGGAAGGCAGGGAGCGCGTTCCTGTGTTGATTTGCATGTATGCGGCGGAGGGCGAGGAACTCTATCCGCCGCGGCCGTAGATGGGGTTCAATAAGATGTGGGAAGTGATTGGCACAATGTTCGGCATCTTCGCGGTGGTTCTCGTGTTCCACGCGATCGGAGATAAGCTTCGGGAGTCTGGGACTACCGAGCGCGGCAGAGCCATGCTGAAGAACGCAACAAAGCGAAAAGAGATTGAGAAGGCGAGCGCGTTGATTCATGGCGGGCCAGCGGACGCCGAGTTGGCGGCGGCCTACGAGCGTCAATATCGTGCTCTCCTCGAGAAGGCAGCGTTCTCCGGTAGTGCGCGAGCGGTCAAGAAGATTGAAAATGATTGGGGCTGGGACGTTCGGTCCAATTCCGCGGTGCCCGGCGGCTATGTGTCGGCCGTGTGTGAGTCCTATCGTCGCGGCTCGACCCGAACCTCGTCCCCTTCCGCGGGTCAACCCAGACGCGAAGTAATTTCGGAGCATGTACGCCATGAAGTATGGAGACGTGATGGCGGACGTTGCGTCGACTGTGGCTCCAGGGATAGGTTGGAGTTTGATCATATTATTCCTTGGAGCAAAGGCGGCTCCAGCACCGCGCGTAATCTTGAGTTGCGGTGCGAGGCTTGTAATCGCTCGAAGGGGGCGACAATCTAGCCATTTGCATAGAGGATTATCTAGCCGTAGGTCACTCGGAGGCTGACGCTGGGCCTCCGTCGGCTCCACCTTGCAAGACTGAATGAGTATGTGCGACACAAAACAGTGCCGACCCTGTAGGATTTGCGACGTTTCTTGACATGTGGTCAGCTCGCTTCGTTGCGCAGAACCGCCGGGCGCGCCAATCTGCCCCGCACGCCCATGGCATGGAGATTCCTGTGGCGACTCCGATTACTCGCGTCTCCTTCGAGGGCAATGACTACCTTTGGGATGGGCGCAAGTGGACATGCGCAAAGGACTGCATGGTTGCCCCGACAGCAATTGTAGGCGCTCTGAATGCTCTTCTTCCCCCCGGCACCTTGCGTAGAGTAACACCTCGACGAATCCTGAGTTCGGACTTTGAGCCCGCCGTCCCTGCCTCCGCTGTCGTCCCCCCGTTGAGGTCAGACGCCCCCACGGGAAGAGACGCCGATTGGGTTGCTGCCATTGAGGGCGCGAGCCGGGGCTCGCCGGAGTCGCTGCTCGCCCTTGTTTCGCCGCGTCGAGTTGACGCGGGCGCGTTCAGCAAGTTTGCGTGTCCTTGGGGAGATCACGCAATGGGATCCTCGTTAATGTCCCTGAGTCAGCCCACCGGGCTGGTGGCCCTATTCGCACACTTGGGAAACGGGTGTTCGGGGTGTCCAGAGGAAATCCAGGTCGAGGCGCGCGAGGCAGCGTGCAGGATTCTGGGGGACCTGAAAGAGGACCTCAACGCCAAGAAGAAACGCGCGGACTTTTGGCGAAGGCTAAGGGGTCGGTAGCGGGGGGCATGCCGGCCCAGCGGCCGAAGGACACGAGCCGCGGGGGGCGCCGCGCTTGCGCGGCCCGCCCGCGGCGCCTCGCGCGACGAACTGGCATCGACCAAGTAGCTCGCGGAGCGGATCTGGGAACGCGAAGGGACCGGCAACCAGCCCCGAACTCGCCACTCCGGCGCAGCCCAACGTCTGGGGCATAGGCCGCCGAGGTATCAGCGCACGTCGAGGAGCGAAGCGACGAGGAATCAAGCCTCTACGAGGTCGGACTCATGCCCTTGTTGGGCGGCTCCGACCATTTAACCAAACAATATTCACAACTTGCAAGACAAGGCGATTCGGACCTGCTTAGGGGGCCGGCCTCCACAGCCTGAACTCGAGGGCTAACGCAACAACGGCGTCATCGGCGTCAACGCCGCCGTATACTGGGTAACTGCCGTCGCCCCAGCCACACGAGGTCATTAGCACATTGAAAGAAGGGCTACCGCTCGCCCGAACCTGAACGTTTGCCCATCTCCACGTGTGCACACGCGTAGCCTGCTCCCTCTCCGCTACTGCCTGCTCTATCGGTCCGCCAGTCTCAAAGTCCTGGTGGAGAACCTCTCGCAGATCAGCATCAACCACCGCCGTCATTCCGCCATCGACACCAAAACTCGGAGCACCTTTCGAGGTGGGGCTATTTTCGACCTCTCCTTCGAAACCCAGCGGGCGCCACTCGCGAACAGTGCGGGACGCGAGCTGCAGTTGAAGGGCCGCGACTCGCTCGTCATCATTCGACGCACGACGGCCGACGATCAAGTCTGCGCTCCACAGCCCCAGAGCGAGCGGCGCGGCAATAACGGGCATTCCACGACTGTGCTCACTGGGAGTCCAACCAGGATCCCCAACGGCGACCCTCCCGCTCAGTACATGTATTGGGCCCGCAGGCACGCGTCTAACGGTCCACGGCTCGCCATCGATGATCAGTTCGCGCATTTCGCCATGCACGACAAGCAAGCAGCTTTGAAGCAATGCGAGATCTGTAGGCACACGATGCGTTTCTGGCGCAAAGGCGCACGCGGGGTACTTCGGCACTGGCAACTCGCCAAGCTCGACGGTCGCGTGCCCGGCTTGCTGCCTAGCCAGCCGCTCCTCCGGCGCAAGCGGAGCAGATTGTGCCCGCGTCGTCCTCTTGCGATCGAGCATAGCCTCCAGTTTCGCGATCCTTTCCTGCAGATTCTTCTCGAACTCCGCAGGATCACCCTCGTCATCTGTTGCCATTGTCTGTCCTCGCTGGGCGGGAATGGGCGGGCCAACGCAGCTGGGCGGCGGCGTGGCGCAACTAGTTGATATCACTAACACGCGCTGCCAAGGCGGTACTTGTTGAGGAAGTCCTCCATCTCCTCAGGGGTACCCGTCCGCGATCCCAAGTAGCTTTCGCAGTGCGGGGAGGCCCGGAAACCGCTTAGTGGGCATATGAAGAAGATTGGGTCTTAGTTGGGGGCTGCGTGCCAAGATCTCGCGGGCATGTTTCGCCGCAAGGTCCACGGAACCGGCGCTTGCTTCCACCATGGTTGCCAGTAAACGTACTTCATCGTTGGCATCCGGCATTCCAAAAACATCAGAAGCCGCAACCAGGGCGGCGGCAAATTCTCTCTTCGCCACCATGTGCCCCGCCGCGAAAACCCTAGAGTACGCCCGCGCAACACGATACAGCCGATTAAGCTCGACCAGGGGCTCAACGGCGTCATCAACCCGCAAGTCCAACTGGACGTGGTTCCAGAATTCTTCGTGGGCGCTACCCGAGACGACTAGAATGGCAGCCGATTGCTTGCCCCGATAGTCACCGCCAGCTCGCTGTGCGGCATCCAACGCGGCGAGCAATCGACCAGCAAAAGGCGCACGGGAGTCTTCGAACGCTTTCGCCATCGCTGGCAGGACAGAAGGCGCGCCGAGCATGTTGCCCTGCACGGAATAGCCCTTCCCGATCAGGTGCCCCTTGTGCGGAATGTTCGCGGTGCCCGTATGAACCGCGACATTGCCATTTCTATCGACAACGGCAACCTGCCGAGAGTCGCGAGCGCCATCAACCTTCACCAACTGCTCGAGCGCAAGCTGCGCCCCTTTGCCACCTCGAAGTAACGCGAGCGCCTTCGGGCCGTAGCCCGCGTCAGCAAACGCCTGGGTCGCAACTGCGCCAATTCCGGGCGAGGCCCATGGCACGATCCGTCCAACAGCGAAGAAATGCGAATGAACCGCGACGCCAAAGGCGCCCGAGATCGGGTCGCGGGCGACGATTGAGAAGGTAGCAAAAGCGTCGGACGGCGACGCGAGCCATACTGCGACGAAGAGCGGGACTAAGGTTGGGCGCATGACACCACCTTATTCCCTCGAATGCCCGCGGACAAGGCACGCGAATTCAGCCCAGGAAGCGAGGGGCGTCTCACAACTGATGCGAACGCCCCATCGAATGTGACGCGATCCGCGAACGGAGGAACGACGAGCGATGAGCTGGAAGGGAACCCATCGGGAATCTGCTCTGGGGCCGCCCAACGTCTCGGCGCATGAGCCGCCGAGGAATCAGCTCAAATCGAGGAGCGAAGCGACGAGCAAGGGTGATCTACGAGGTCGGCTCCATGCGCTTGTTGGCCGGACTCTTCGCATACTAGCAAGCAAAACTCGCTACTTACGCTTGCGCCTGGGCTTGACCGAGGACACAACCGCTAGGCGTTGCTCGAGAAGTTCGACTGATTGAACAGGAGGCTGCAGGCCGAAAGCGGCCACAGCGGCATCGTTCGCGATTCGACGCGCCTTGTTTGGCTGACCCGCGTCAACGTATTCCAAGCCCATCAACGCCGTCGTAGAAGCAATGGCTCGCCGGTAGTAGATAAGCTGGTGGCGGTACAATCGAAGCTGATCCTTAAGGCGCTTCACGGCTTCGGCGTGATCACCGTTCTCCGCGATCCTGCCCGCCAAGAACCCCATGGTCTGCTCCTCATGCCAAGCGCCAATACTACTGCTGCCCTCCTTTCGGACTCGGAGAAGCAGTTTCTTAATGCGCTTAACGAACTCGCCATGCTGGCTTCTTGGCAACTCGAGGAGGGCACCAATCTCAGCAACCCAATCGGCGTGTCGAAGCGACGCTAGCGTCCCCGTGCTCGCTGAGCCCCGGCCCTTCTTGATTGATTTCCGCTTCAATGTCGGCTCGCGAATACCTATTTCGATGACTACAAGGACAGTCGGATCTCGCAGAGAGCTACGGCTAGATCGTCCTGGTACCCACCGGAAGGCAAGCGGACGAGGGAAAGTAGCTTTTCGACTGCTGCATTCTTGTCTGGATGTCTCGCAGCCGCAACAATAGCATCTTGTGGCGCGTACTTGAAGAGGCCGTCCGAGGCAACCAGAACTCGGCCTTGAGCAGAAAGAGGGCCGAATCCAACGGGTCGTGCTCGGCCCGATCCAACCAGAGGTTTTCGAATCTGATCGCACGTTAGGTCGACGACCGCCGAATCGGAAACGATCCACGCGCAGGAGTCGCCGACGCTCGCGCCCCCGATAACTCCTTCGACGATCTCCAGCACAATAGCGGTGGCCTGCCCACCGTGTGGTGAAACCGAAAGCGCAGCGTCAAGGTCCGTCAGTTGCTGGACCCAGAAAGCGCTCCAGTTGGCAGTCGGCCCGATCGCGGCGGTCAAGCCAACAACGGCCTCTGCGGCTTCGGAACCTCCGCCCGTTCCACCCGCACCATCAGAAATCGCAACGACGAGACGCGCATCTCGCTCGACGACCACGAGCCGGTCTTCGCCGCGGCCGCCGGAGACTATTCGAGTGACGCACGGAGAAGCCAAGGGAACACCGCAGGAGGGTGAGAATGACCAGGAAACACAGAAAAGGGAGCAAGCGCAAGGACGGGGATCCGCATCACGCGGAACGATCACGCGGACGGAATCTGGGTCCGGAAAGGCACGGGGCGTGGGCTCAACTCACGGCGAAGGATCTGTTCTGTTCTGTGTCCGGCCAACGTCTGGGGCATAGGCCGCCGAGGTATCAGCTCGCATCGAGGAGCGAAGCGACGAGGAATCAAGCCTCTACGAGGTCGGACTCATGCCCTTGTTGGACGGCCTCTGGATTGCAGGACCGAGTATGAATGGCCGCGTCGCCACACGTTACTCTCTGCTATCGCCCCTAACTCTGGCCACCAGCCAAGGTCGCGGGATCGATTCTGAAGGCGACCGGATCCGCCCCATAGGCAGCGATAATCCCTCCAAGGCGCAGCACGCTTCGATTCAAATGCCCCAAGAGCAGCGCCAAAAGGTAATAGAACGAGTCTGTGGGCGTAAGTGCCAACTGACCGACCAAGCGCTGAGAACGGTCGCGCATGAAATCAGCGCTCACGACGTACCCGGCGGGATGATCCACGCCGTGGTAACAGCAACCATGGCCGAGCGCTACTAGTCCGTGAACCTTGTGGTCGACATCAAGCTGGTGGTTTATCAGCAAGAACCTCTTAGCAAGTTCCTCGAACGACTCCCCCTTGCCCAGGTCCGCGGCCACGACGAACGTGGCCAACGGGTTGAGAATCAAGCCGGGAGAGTCATGCGTCGTAATGTGCATGTTCTCGGTGAGTTGGCCGTAGGTGACGTGCTCCCGCGCAAGTCGCGAGCAACTAACTAGCTTCGACATTGCGGCGTCAAGGCTGGACGTGCTCAGGCTTTGCTTTACTTCTACAACGGCGTAGGCTGCCTCCACAGGGTAGTGCCACCGGCGCGACAGTAGCGTGGCCCCGAGCTTTACCGCGGGAGCCCAAATTCGATTCATGACGACTACTTCGTGGTCGCCCGAAGTCATTCCCTTTGAATCGTTCAGCACCCCCGCACGTACCGAGTAACGCTCCGGGAGCATTCGCGCCAGCTCCTCCCTTACAATGTCCTCGATTCCAAGGCCAGCGTCGTAATTGTCGATGTTAAACGATCGCTCGACCTGAGCCGCGGCACGAATACGCGCCTCAATCGCGCGGCAAGTCAGCAGCAGGCCGGACCGCACGTTGTCAGGCACAGCTCTCGGCACCCAAGTTGATACGTCGGGCAGGTCTTTACTCCAGGAAGTGGACATCGGAAACCTCCGTGTTCAGCAATTCGACGGCGAAGTTTGGTTCTCTCCCTCTATCCAGCGCGACGCTGCAGGGTCAAGGCGAGTCGAACTTGATCACGTCAGGTCGCGATCCAGGCCTGGGAGAAGGAAGCACGCACGGGAAGCACGCACGGGAAGCACGCACGAGAAGCACGCACGGAACGAGGGCGCCCTGCCCTGCCAAGAAGTACCGGACGGCGATCTCAGGAGTTGGCAACCTGCTTACTTAACGGGATCTGCTCCGGGGCCGTCCAACGCCTGGGGCATGAGCCGCCGAGGAATCAGTTCGAGTCGAGGAGCGAAGCGACGAGGAATCAAGCCTCTACGAGGTCGGCTCCATGCCCTTGTTGGCCGGACGCCACCGCGCAAACAATTTAATATACTTATGTTTTTGTCAATGCGTCACTCATCATTGTCCTCGAACTCATCTTCAAACTCATCATCGATCCGACCCAGGATCCGCCTATCCTTGGTGACGGCGATCCAAATCGCGCGGTAGAGCTCTTCGTCCCCTCCGCCATAGAAGCTAGCATCGAGGAAGTTCAGCTTCTCCTTCTTGGATAGGGAGAGCTTTATCGGTATCGCGTCACGCCGGCCCCCTACTGACTTCGGCACCGCCTTGCGGCCAAAGATTGTCTGGGCGGCTAATTTGAGGCGCTTGACAGCGTCCCTCGCAAGTACGCGTTCCAAGTGCTTCATGAACTCCGCATAGGTATCGCCAGCCGTATTTACAAAGTACTGCAAGTGCCCGCCATTTCGTACTTCCACGTCGTATATCGCTAGGCAGACCAGGAGGCGCTCGTTTCGGGACAGCTTCTTTCGCTGGGCGGGGACCTCAAATTCGGCCCAGAGTTCCGAACCGACGCGCTTCAAGTCATCGCCCGAGTTATCGTTGAAGCCGTACGTGCTGCTCATGTTCAGTCCTCAGGAATCTTCTGTGAATGCGGCGAGAGACTGACATGACCTTGCAGCGAGAGGCAACCGATCTCACGCAACCAGTCGGAGGCGAAGCTCGGGCCCCGAGTCTGAGTTCCCGCGAACTGGAAAGGCATGCTCGAGACCACGAGACTCTTGCAGGAAAACGCTCGGCGACGATGAGCGCCCGTCGAAGGGAAGATCTCGGAAGTGAATCCGGCCGGTGACGGAGAATCGTCGCACGACAATCTCCCACCTGGGAACGCGCGCGCGGGGAGGGTCAACAAGGCGCGCGCGGGAACAATCGCTGTTCGCGCGCGACGAAAAACGAAGATTGCGCGCGCGGCCCTTCCCCCATCATTCGCGGAGGGTCTCGCCTCGCGCGCGGAGAATAACGAGGATTACGCGCGCGGCGTCGTACTTACCTCGCGCGCGGCCGTTCACACTCTCTCTTCGCGCGCGCGAGCTCGGCCCCGCTCCGCGCCGTTGGGCGCTCCGCCCTCCCGGCCCGGCGCTGGACTTCGGCGTTGCTTGCAACGCCCACTCCTGCGCGGAGACGCGCCATTCAACATCCGAACTCGCGTCCAATCATCCTGCCGGTACTCCGGGGCTCTCACTTGCCCCCGCATCGGACGAACTCGCCGACGAACCTTCCGGGTCCGATCTGGGCACTACCTCACCGGATAGATCTCGCTGTCGCCAGATGAACTCTGGCTCCGACTCTCCGTCCGGCCAACGCCTGGGGCATGGGCTGCGGAGGAATCAGCTCAAATCGAGGAGCGAAGCGACTAGGAAACAAGCCTCTACGACGTCAGCCCCATGCCCTTGTTGGGCAGACCCCGACTTGCAACATATTGATTTGATTAACACAAATAGTGCCGGCGCGGGCCAAGACGATTCGCCACTGTGTTAGGCGCTGTCGGCTACACAATTGAGCGTCCCATCAGGCTCTATGAACAAACAGATGGTGCCCATGTCGCCAAACATGACTTCGTTCTCCTTGCCATAGATCCCGGATTGATCGAACTGGAGAGTCAGGGGATCGGAACGATTGGTGAACGGAAAAGCCACGTCGTGCTCGGCTTGCACGGAGGCGATCTGACAAAGGAACCGACCGCTCGGTACTGGTTCCATGTCCTGGACCGGCATCGGGAAGCCGCCAATCTTGGTAGCCTCCAGGACCGCGGCGCCGTAATCACCTTCAGGGTCACCACTCGGGTAGTCCGCCGACCGGTGGACGACACCATAGAACTGGCCCGGCCCCCAGTTCTCCGCTCCCTTTGGAAGAGCATCTATGAGTTCGTCCGCTGTCGGAGCCTGCCAAATGAACTGGATCAGAGTCGAATCCCAGATCCAGTCGACATCTGCGGTTTCCATGTGCGGAAGGAAAATCGTCAGAATTGCGCCAGGGAGCGACCCAACAAGATCTTCCGAATCGCTGAAATTGAACTGCCCCAGAAATCGACATGGACGGCCCGCTGCATCATGAGGCCAGGCTAACGCCTTGGGCCAATACGGAAGTCCGCCGAGCAGAGTACAGTCTCGCCGAGGGGGAGCTCCTTGGCCAAACACAAAGAAGTCTGCGGGGATCGAGGGCTCTACCCGGAGGTCGTGGGCATCACGAAGGGTTTCAGCCGCGAAGATATGATACGGGCTGGCGACGGTCGAAACGCCACCGATCACGTCCGCATCCAAAGCACCAAACAGTCTTTCAAGTGCGCCCACCTCGAGAATTGGGTGCACACGGTCGGGGATCTGCAACTCCATACAGGGGCCTCACATACCTTGAGGATCTCGGCGAAGACTGCCACACCAACCAGCGGCGAACAAGGGCGCGGGAACGTGCGAGTGCCCCAGAGAGAGCACCCACGGGCAGCGAGCAGAGTGGCGGGCAAGCCCAGAAATCCAGGAACGGAGGCTGGGGACGCAATACACCCATAGCGAAGGAATGCTGACGAAGCCAACAGCAGTTGCGTGTGACCTGGCCGAACCCAGGGCGGCGACGCCGATCTCCCCGAACGGGAGGGAGCCCGCGATCGGCCTCCTGAAAAGCGCAAGGGGTGGCAGGGAGGGCGAAGAGGCTACTTCACGGACTCCGGCTCTGTGTCTGCCCAACGTCTGGGGCTTGGGCTGCGGAGGAATCAGCTCAAATCGAGGAGCGAAGCGACGAGGAGACAAGCCTCTACGACGTCAGCCCCAAGCCCTTGTTGGGCAGACTCTGACTCGCAACATGTTGAAATTACTCAACGAGGCAACGCGCAAGCTGCGAAGTTACCGACGCATTCGATCAGACTGGCCTATGGCTGTTTGCGCCATTGATCGAAGCGCAGGAAAACGAGCAGTAGCCCCAAGCCACCGGCACCGAAGCAAAGCACGTGCAATGAGGTCAGGTCCACGGCGTGAAGGAACGGGTTCGCGTCGGAGAATGGGCGAAATGGTTGCACGTCAGCGTGCATGATTCCGTCCAGAAGCGGGTGGCTGGCTCCTCCGATTAGTCCGCCAAGTAGAGAAGGGACGAGTCTCAACTCGCCTTCGAGTGCTGGCGCCGGAGCTCGGGCTCTTCGTCGCCAATACGTCACAGCCGCCCACGAAGCCAAACCGGTGGCGAGACCGACAAGACTGGCGAACAGGAAACTGTGAAGAAGACGGTGAAGCGGCCACTCCTTCAACAGGATGAAGGTAAGCGTCTCGACATCGATCACAACCTGGGTAGCAACGAACGCAGAGAGGGAGACGTGCTTCGGGACCGAGGCCTTCAGGAGAAGCGCCGGACCGAAGTGAAATGGCGTAAAGGGCATCTCAAGACCTGCTTCTCAAAGGCGACACAACGCCAAACTCTCCCGTGGCGACATCATCGCCAACGGTCGAGACCGTGCCTACGAGCGCCAGAACTTCCACCATTTTCGCGGGGACCCATGCGCGTGGGTCTCCAAGGATGAATCGAGCCACGCCTCGTACCACTCTCCAAATGACATCGGCTGCCCACCTAGGTGGACGTGCGGCTGCAGGGATTCGCCATCGGTACGCCCGTCGTCCCAAACCTGGCCGGCGCTGCTTCCCGTGACAATAAGCAGGGTCTGTCGAGCGCAACCGTGATGACAGATTGGCATGGCACCGGCCGTTAAGCGCACATCGAAAACAATGGCATCCTCTCGCGCGGAGTACACTTCCTCTTCCTCATCCGTGGCGAACTCGGGAGGGTCCGCGAATTCGGGCGGGTATTGCCAGGGCTTTACGTGCGGAAAAGGCTGAGCGAGAAGCTTGGTCCAGCCGCCCTGCTCGATCGCACCCTGATCATCTTCGCCTAAACGGTGAATACCATAGGACGGGCCCGCGCCCCCATTCCCCAACGCGACGATAAACGCACGGCACTCCGCGGGCAATCGAATGACGTGAAGCGCTTCGAACGCAGAGACTTCCGCCTCACTGAGGACGGTGTTTAGCTCGTAACGATGATCGTCCGCTCCGAAAAGTTGGCGGTGCCGGTCTGCTTTCTTGAGGCTAATTAGCTTGCGTCGTATCCGCTCGATATCCACGTGCGACAGCCCTTGCCTTTGGCCGACACAAGATGTCGGGGTGCATTCCCCTCGCCCCATTCGTCAAGCAACAGTAGCCGAGCAAAGCCCTGATATATCGCCCCTCTGGTGCAGGAGGCAAGGGGGCGCGGGGAACAGCCGGAGCGAACCGGGCAAGAGACTCGGACGAGGCCAGAAGCGCTCCACTGATGCGAAAGAAGAGATCGCGGACGTGCCAAGAGCGTTGGACGTGCGAGGTCCCTCGAAGTGCGAGGACCGTGGAACCGCCAGGGCGGCGGGGAGACCGCGAGGACTCGGGAACTGAGCGGGCCACGGAAAACGCGAGGATGCTCAGTGGACCGGAGAGATGCCCCTAACGGGATCCGGCTCTGTGTCTGCCCAACGGCTTGGCGCATGAGCTGCCGAGGAATCAGCTCAAATCGAGGAGCGAAGCGACGAGCAAGGATGATCTACGAGGTCAGCTCCATGCGCTTGTTAGGCGCCGTCTTCGTTCGCGAGATCAAGGAGATACAACAGACAGCGCCGCTCGACCCCGGCGATATACATGAAAATCACTATCGAGCGTGATTATGGATAAATCCTTGTCGAGTTCTGCCATGCGAACCAAGCTAGCGTCCGCCAGCGACATCGGCACCGATGCGTACTTGCTCATGAGCTTGCGAACGGCATGAGCCTCAGAAGCGAGTGAGAATTCGACGGCCAGAACCCCCTTCTCGAGAAGGCCCAGTAGTGCATCCAATCCGACCGGCGTGCCCCGCAACAGGAAGCAAGCCTCGGTTACTACCGCCTCGCAGGTCTGAATGGGGCGGGGCACATCATCCAGCGCTTCGGCGGCCCAAGCGTGGAAAGCATCGTGCCTATTGAGCAGAGCTACGAGTGGCCCGGTATCGATGGCGAAGCGAGTCAACGACCAAATCCATCCATGTGACGAGGATTCGTTGATAAATCACTGGGTCCCTCAAAGCACCCCACCGAATCGCCCGCTGCGGCGGTCACGGACTGCTTTGCCTTGCCTGCGTAAGCCTCAATGGCTTCCCGCAAGACTGCCGACTTTGTCGTCTTTCGGCGTGCTGCTATCTCGGTTACCTTTTTGTCTAACGCTGCAGGAAGCTTGAGAGAAATCGCCTTCACATGCCACCTCGAGGTCTTGCTTTCCGCCTCACACCACCGGCCGTATTTCCCATGGTAGCACCGTGAAACACCCTGCGTCAACACGGACCACGCGACTGGCTGCTCCTGAGTTCGCGCGCTTGGACCGTCCTTTCCAGCACATTGGGATCCTAAGCTTAGAATTCCACGTGGACAAGTTGTCGCG
>JADMIO010703340.1_pt1 | contig 23485 bp, 22 predicted proteins | sample 8958161 | NCBI WGS metagenome assembly JADMIO01 (sample SAMN16585339, study PRJNA669376) | soil metagenome | isolation source: Crop rotation soil | place: USA: Cullars Rotation, Alabama | collected 2011
GACGAGCCGCGACGGCGGCACCGGAGGCCGCAGCTTGGTCGCGACCAGGTTGCTGTTGGGCGCCCCTGCCATCGGGCGGACCATAGCGGCGTTCACCCGGGTGAATCCGACGACCAGGTGACGCCCGATCACCCGGTCGCGGCGGATCGTGACGGCATGCCCATCACCACCACCCACGAGATCGTGCTGCGAGGCCGCGTCGGCCAGCGCCTGCTCGGTCCGTTCGTCGACGAGTTCACCGTCGAGTTCGACGCCACCGGTTGCACCCGGCTCGTCGGCACCGTCCGTGACGTCTCGCACCTGCACGGCCTCGTGGCGTACCTGGCATCGATCAACGCCGAGTTGATCTCCATCACCCCGGTCATCACGACCGACGACCCGAGGAGCGCCTCATGATCACGGTTTCCCATCTCACCAAGTCGTACGGCAGCCGCACGGTCGTCGACGACCTCTCGTTCGACCTCGCCTCCGGACGCATCACCGGCTTCGTCGGGCCCAACGGCGCCGGCAAGTCGACGACGATGCGCATGATGGTCGGGCTCGCCCGGCCCGACGCCGGCGAGGTCACGTTCAACGGCTCGACCTTCGCCGAGCTCGCCGATCCGTCCCGCACCATCGGTGTCGTGCTCGACGCCCGGGCGATGCACCCCGGCCGCACCGCTCGCAACCACCTGCGGGCCATGGCGGCACTGAGCTCGCTGCCCGAGACGCGGGTCGATGAAGTGATCCACCGTGTCGGCCTCGACGCCGCTGCCGATCAGCGCGTCGGTGGCTTCTCGCTCGGGATGCGTCAGCGCCTCGCCATCGCCGGTGCGCTGCTCGGCGATCCCGAAGTGTTGATGCTCGATGAGCCGGCCAACGGCCTCGACCCCAACGGCATCCGCTGGCTGCGTTCGATGCTCACCCAGTTCGCCGACGACGGCGGCACGGTGTTCGTCTCCAGCCACTTCATCGCCGAGCTCGCCACGTTCGCCCACGACCTCGTCGTCGTCGGCGATGGCCGCCTCATCACCGCCGAGTCGCTCACCACAACGCTCGACCGTGACCGCTCACTCAGCCTGGAGGACATCCTCCTCGACCTCACCAGCGACGCCGCGCAGTACGCCGCCGTCTGACCCGCCAACCACTCGCACTCCAATGACCTCGAAGGGACTTCCAATGAACGCCACCATCACCACCACCACCACCAGCTTCGTCCGGCCGGCATCGGCCACCTCCACCAGCGTCCGCAACGTGCGGGCCGCCATCCGCAGCGAGTGGATCAAGGTCCGCTCCGTCCGCTCCACTCCGATCTTCGTCGGCCTCGCCACCGTCATCGGCGTCGGCATGGCGATGATCCTCGGCAAGGCGGTCAAGACCGATCCCTACGATCACCTGCCCTTCACCATCGGCAACACGCTCGTCGTGTCGAGCTGGCTGACGACGTTGTTCGCCATGGTCGCCGGCACGCTGATCTTCACCACCGAGGTGCAGTACGGCACGCTCGCCGGCGCCCTCGTGGCCCGCCCCTCGAAGCCCGCGATCGTCGGCGCCAAGGTGACCGTCGCCGCCGCACTCGGCTTCGTCATGGGAGCCCTCGGCATCATCGGCAGCCTCATTGGCGGCGTCGCCAGCGGCATGGACACCGGCGACACGTCCGGCGCCCCCGCCGCCATCGGCTGGGCACTCGTGCTGACCACGTTCGCTCCGATCATCGGCCTCGGCATCGGCTTGATCGTCCGGCACAGCGCCGCCGCCGTCACCGCCGTGCTGGTGTGGGCCCTGGCCGTCGAGAACCTGGTTCGTGGCATGGCGCCCGCCAGCGTGTCTCGCCTGCTGCCCTTCAGCGCCGCCAACGGTCTGCTCGGCGCCCGAAGCCTCACCGACACGTCGGAGACGTTGGCCGCCCAGTTCTCCAACGTGGGCAACGCCGCAGTGTTCGGCTTCTGGGCCATCGCCACGGTCGTCATCGGGACCGCCCTGCTGAACCGGAAGGACGTGTGATGGAGCGGTTCGCCGCCTTCCAGCACCGGAACTTCCGGCGCTACTTCCTCGGTCAGTTGATCTCGAGCGTCGGTTCCTGGCTTCAGGCGCTCGCGGTCACCTGGCTGGTGCTCGACCTGACCGGCCGCAGCGATCGCCTCGGCGTCGCTGTGGCCCTTCAGTTCCTCCCGCTCCTCGTGCTCGGTGCGCCTGCCGGCGTATTGGCCGACCGAGTCGACAACCGTCGACTGCTGATCGCGACGTCCGCGACGTCGGCGGTGGTGGCGCTCGGATTCGGTGCGCTGGTGTCGACCGGCAACGCGAACCTGTGGGCGATCTACGGCCTCACGTTGCTGTCGGGTCTCGTGCTCGCCGTCGAGCGCCCGACGATGCAGGCGCTGCTGTACCAACTCGTCGGCAAGGACACGCTGCCCAGTGCCGTCGCCGCGAACAGCACCATCGTCGCCATGTCGCGCCTCGTCGGTCCGGCACTCGGTGGCGTGATGGTGGCGGTCACCGGCATCGCCTCGTGCTTCTACGCCAACAGTGTGTCGTACGTCGCGGTGCTCGTCGCCCTCGCGAGCATCCGGCGTGACTCGCTCGTGCCGCGTCAGCTCGGGGCCCGCAAGGGCGGCAACGTGCGCGAAGCAGTCGCGTATGTGCGCCGGCGGCCGACCGTGCGTCGCCCGCTCGTGGTGATGGCCGTCGTCGGTCTCGTCGCTTTGAACTTCCAACTCACCTATCCGGCGATGGTGAAGTTCCAGTTCGGTCTTGGCGCCGGCGCTGTCGGCACGGCGATGAGCGTGAGCGCGATCGGCTCGATCCTCGGTGGCTTCTACGCCGCGGGCGTCAGGTCGGACCCGCGCCGCACACTCACCTACGTGCTCGTCGCCTTCGGCGCGATGCTGTTCGTGGTCGCCGCCGCGCCGACGTACACCGCATTCGTCGTCCTCGGCATCCCGCTCGGCTTCGCCTCGGCCTCGTTCCAGTCGATCGACACCGTCGCGGTGCAACAGGCCACCGACCCCGAGATGCAGGGCCGAGTGATGGCCCTCCACCAGATGGCCTGGTTCGGCAGCACCCCGATCGGCGCCATCGCGATGGGCTGGGTGATCGAAGCCACCTCACCCCGAGTCCCCTTCGCCCTCGGCGCCATCGCAGCCCTCGCCTCTGCCGGCTACCTGCTCCAGCGTCACCCAAAGTTTGTGTCACCGCACAGGGCGTACGTCGAGTCTGTGACGTGACACAAACCTCCGAACCCCGAGTTTGTGTCACGGCACAGGGCGTACGTCGACTCTGTGACGTGACACAAACCTGGGATCGGGGTGCCTGACGCGAAAGAACCCCCGCCGGAGCGAGGGTTCTGAGTGGGCGAGGGGGGACTTGAACCCCCACATCCTTTCGAATACTGGCACCTGAAGCCAGCGCGTCTGCCATTCCGCCACTCGCCCGAGTGGAACTAGAACGCTACCAAGTGGCTGATACCCGCCCAACCCGGTTGCCAGCCTCGAGAGGGCCTCCGCGGGCGCGCCGACCAGGGAGCTTTCGGCGCAACTAGCGTTGCGTCGAATGGGTCTGCAGTCGTTCGAGCACGGTTTGGAGCGTATGGTCGAGGGCGTGTTCGCCCGCGGTTCCCGTTCCACGATCCGTCCCGTCGAGCTCGGCCGCCGTCTCCTGCGCGAGATCGACGACCATCGCAGCGTCGACGTGCGCGGTCGGCGCATCGTCCCCAACGTGTTCACGTTCACCCTGAGCGCCAAGGATCACTCCGGTTTCGCCGACATCGACGAGGCCCTCATCGCCGAACTCGGCGAGACCGCGCGTGAATACGCGAGGGCTGAGAACTACCACTTCATGGGTCCGGTCAGCGTCGAGATGCTGGTCGACAACACCCTGAAGCCGGGCCGCTTCTCGGTGAGCAGCCGCATGCGCGAGAGCGGTGGCGGCGCGGGCGCGGGGTCGGTGGTGCTGCCGAGCGGCGAGCGCATCATCATCGGGCAGCGGGCCGTTTCGGTTGGCCGCCTGCCGGAGTGCACGGTGCCGGTGCCCGACGCCAACGTCAGTCGCAAGCATTGTGAGATCCGCCCCTCAGGGAGCGGCTTCGTGGTGGTCGATCTCGGGAGCACCAACGGGACGAAGGTCAACGGCATGCGCATCCAGGGCGAGTATGTGCTCGCCGACGGCGACATCGTCAGCGTGGGCAACACGCACCTTCGCTTCGAGGCCTCGTGAGCGACGCGCAACTCAACGTTCTCAACTACGCGCTCCTCGCGCTGATCTACCTCTTCTTCGCTCGCGTGCTGTGGGCGGTGTGGAGCGAGGTGCGCGGGCCGCGACCCGGTGTGCGCCAGGCGCCGATGCCGCGCGCCGCAGCCGCCGATCCCACCGCGCTCGCTGCTCGCCCCGCGCCGCCGGCCAAGCCGGGCAAGGGCAATCGCGCCAAGCGCGGCGTCCCCACTCGCCTCGTGGTGCAGCAGCCCCGCGTACGCAAGGGCGCGGCGTATCCCATCGCCGGTGAGATGACGCTCGGTCGCGCCACCACGTGCACCATCGGCCTGCCCGACGACACGTTCGCGTCGCAGCTCCACGCGCGTGTCTTCGTGCGCGACGGCCAGGTGTGGCTCGAGGACCTGGGCAGCACCAATGGCACGCACCTCAACGGCGGACGGGTCAACGCCGCGGTGCAACTCGCGCAGGGCGACCGGGTACAGGTGGGCAACACCATCTTCGAGGCGGACTGACGAGGCGGAACGAGTGAGTGACGACCAGCTGACCCAGGACGCACCCGAACCCGTGCTGGCGTGGGGTGCGGCGACGCACACCGGGATGGTGCGCGAGGAGAACGAGGACGCCTACGTCGCCGAGACGAAGGTGTTCGGCGTCGCCGACGGCATGGGCGGTCACCAGGCGGGCGAAGTGGCCAGCGCCATCGCGGCCAAGATCCTGCAGGACCGCTTGCCCAACGGCGCCAGCGTCGACCTGATGGTCGCGGCCGTCGTCGAGGCCAACTCGGCCATCTTCCAAGCGGCGCACACCCACGCCGAACAACGCGGCATGGGCACCACGCTCACCGCACTGGCCCTCATCCCGGTCAACACGCCGGCGCGCGTCGTCGTGGCCAACGTCGGCGACAGCCGCACCTACCTGTTGCGCAACGGACGGCTCCGCCGCGTCACCGTCGACCACAGTTACGTGCAGGAGCTGGTCAACACCGGCCACATCACCGAGGCCGAAGCGCGCAGTCACCCGCGCCGCAACATCGTCACGCGCGCGCTCGGCATCGAACCGACGGTGAAGGTCGACACGTGGGTGCAGCCGCTCGCCGCCGGCGATCGCTTCGTGCTGTGCAGCGACGGGTTGGTCGACGAAGTCGACGACGACGACATCGCGCGCGTGCTCGACGCCAACCCCGATCCGCAGTCGGCCGCCGACGCGCTGGTGACGGTCGCGAACAACAACGGCGGACGCGACAACGTCACCGTCATCGTCGTCGATGTGCTCGACGGCGCGGTGTTCGCCGACTTCGACGAGCTCGACGCCGATCTCGAGTGGAACGACGAGCATGAGTCGGAGCGACTGATCGACGCCGAGTCGGGTCTGGTCGCCACCGCCGCGATCGTTCATCCCGCCGTGCCGGTCGACGACGCCACGGAGCCAGGGCAACCCGCCGCCGGTCCGGCCACGATGGCGATGCCCGTCATCGCCACCCCGGAGGAACCGCGGCGGCGCTCGGCGCTGGGCACGTTCCTGTTCCTGCTCACCCTCGGCATCATCGCCACGCTCGCGATCGTGCTGGTCCTCGTGCTGAAGAACAACCAGGGCGACGAGCCCACGCCGACCACGGTCACCACGATCTCGACCACGAGCACCACCGTGCGCACCACCATGACGCTCGCGCGCACGACCACCACCACCGACGCCCCGGGGACGACCGCGCCCTGACGTCATGAGCACTTCGCCGCTCGCGTCCGCTCGACGCAACTCCGAACTCGGCCTGGTGGTGATGGCCGCCGCCATCACCGCCGTCGCATACGTCCTCGCCGCGCTCGGCAAGAACTCGGAGATGCCGGCCACCATCGTGCCGTTCCTCATCGCGTTGCTCGGGCTGCTCATCGTCGCTCACATCGCGGTGCGCGCGTTCGCCCCTGGGGCCGACGGCACGTTGCTGCCACTCGCCGTGCTGTTGAACGGTGTCGGCTACGTGATGATCGCCCGGCTCAGTGACGAGCGCGCCGCCAAGCAGACCACGTGGACGTTCGTCGCCATCGTCGCGTTCGTGCTGACGCTGATGATCGTCCAGCGGCCACAGGACCTCGCGCGGTACAAGTGGACATTCCTGTTCGTCGGCGCGGCGGCACTGATGATGCCGCTGGTGCCCGGCGTCGGCAGCTCCGTCGGCGGCGCACGCATCTGGGTGAGCCTCGGCGCGATCAACCTGCAGCCAGGCGAGTTCGCCAAGATCGCGCTCGCGCTGTTCTTCGCCGGCTATCTGGCCGACAACCGCGAGCTCATCGCCGCCGGCACGAAGACGCTCGGACCGATGCACATCCCCGAGGCGCGATACCTGTTGCCGATCACGTTCGCGTGGGGCTTCGCAGTCGCGGTGATGGTGGCCGAGAAGGACCTCGGTTCGGCGCTGCTGTTCTTCACCCTCTTCACCGTGATGATGTGGCTCGCCACCGAGCGTGCCATCTACCTGCTGCTCGGGCTCGCACTGTTCGCCGGCGCGGCGTACGTCGCGTATCACGTCGTCGACGTGGTGAAGGTGCGCGTCGACATCTGGCTCGACCCCTGGTCGCGCTACGAGGGCAAGGGCTACCAGCCGGCGCAGGCCATGTTCGCGTTCGCCAACGGCGGCACCGGGGGCACCGGGCTCGGCATGGGCAGCCCCAACAAGATCCCCGCGGCGAGCACCGACTACATCTTCGCCGCGATCGGTGAGGAGCTCGGCCTCGTCGGCGCCACAGCGGTCCTCATCGCGTTCATGCTCATCATCGGCGCCGGGCTGCGCATCGCGATGCGCGCCGACCGGCCGTTCGAGAAGCTCCTCGCCGCCGGCCTCACCACCATCATCGGCGTGCAGGCGTTCATCATCATGGCCGGCGTCCTGCGCGTCGTCCCGGTCACCGGCATCACGCTGCCATTCGTCAGCTACGGCGGCAGCAGCCTCGTCGCCAACTACGTGCTGCTCGCGCTGCTGATCCGGGTCAGCGACTCCACCGCGAAGCGACTCGGTGAGGTGCCCGATCAGCTCACGATGGGCGAGCGCCTCGAGGCCCGCCGACTGCGGAAGGCGGCGCGAGCGTGAACAAGCAGATCCGCAAGCTCGTCGCCGTCCTGCTCGTGCTCTACGTGGTCGCGTTCGTCGCGCTCAACACCGTGCAGGTGGCGCGCAAGGACGCGCTCGACGCCGACCCGCTCAACAACCGCCAGACCATCCGCGACTTCAACCGTCCTCGCGGCCCGATCGTCACCGCCGACGGACAGGTCATCGCGCGCAGCCTGCCGACCACCGGTGGCCAGTTCGAGTACCAGCGCGACTATCCGATGGGCGACATCTTCAGCAACATCACCGGCTACTACACCTACAGCTTCGGCAGCACGCAGCTCGAGAAGACACAGAACGACGTGCTGTTGGGCGACACCGCGGCGCAGAAGGCGGGCAGCCTGCTCGGTGGGTCCGACAACTCGGGCAGCGTCGTGCTGTCGTTGCGGTCCGATCTGCAGCGCGTCGCCGCCGATGCACTCGGTGAACGTGAGGGCTCCGTGGTGGTGATGGATCCGAAGACCGGCGCGGTGCTCGCGATGGTGAGCTTCCCGCGCTACAACGCCAACGACGTCGTCGTGCCCGATCCGAAGCGGGCCGAGGACGTCCTCAACTTCCTCAACAACTATCCCGGCAAGCCGCTGCTCAACAATGCGTATCAAGAGCGCTACATGCCCGGCTCGAGCTTCAAGGTGGTCACCACCGGCATCGCATTCGAGAACGGTGTCGCCTCGATGGACAGCACGTTCCCCGACGAGAAGGAGTGGGTGCCGCCCCAGACCAACGACCCGATCCAGAACTACGGCGGCTCGACGTGCGGCGGCACGATGGAAGAGGTCTTCTATCGCAGCTGCAACATCCCGTTCGCACAGTTGGCGACGTTGCTCGGGCCCGACCGCATGGTGGCGGGCACCCATGCGTGGGGCATCAACGAGGACATCCCGTTCGACCTTCCGGGCGGGGCGCAGAGCAACTTCGAGAACGCCAACGGCGAGCCGATCGACTTCGCCAACAACATGCCGCTGCTCGCCATCGGTGGCTTCGGTCAGGCCAACGACCTGATGGTGCCGCTGCAGATGTGCATGGTGGCATCGACCGTCGCCAACGGCGGTCGCATGATGGCGCCCTACGTGGTGGAGTCGACGCTGTACCACGACGGTGACGTGCTCGAACGAACCACCCCGCAGGTGTGGAAGCAGCCGATCTCACCGCAGACCGCCGCCGACCTCAACGGGCTGATGGTCAACGTCGTCAACCTCGGCACCGGTCGTCCGATGCAGCTCGCCAACGGCATCCAGGCCGCGGCCAAGACAGGTACCGCTCAGCTGAACTCGGCAGGGCAGCCCGAGCGCTCGCACGCCTGGATCATCGGCTTCGCCCCTGCCGAAGCGCCGCGCTATGCGGTCGCCGTGGTGCTGAAGGGCACCACCGACGAGATCAGCGCCGGCACCGGTGGCAAGCTCGCCGGCCCGATCGCCAAGCAGGTGCTCGACTACCTCTTCTCCACCGAGGGCGCATGACGGGAGAACTCGACCACCCGTCGATAACCTCGATGGGCGATCCAGAAGGGCAGCAGTGAGCGGTAACCACGAGCGGACGGTGTTGAGCGACCGCTACGAACTCCAGCAGCGCATCGGTCGCGGAGGCATGGCCGACGTGTTCCTGGCGCGCGACCTCTTGCTCGACCGACCCGTCGCGATCAAGGTGCTGTTCCCCGAATACGCGGTCGACCCGAACTTCGTCGAACGGTTCCGGCGCGAGGCGCAGAGTGCTGCCAACCTGAACCATCCCAACATCGTCGGCGTGTACGACTGGGGTCGCTACGCCAACACCTATTACATGGCGATGGAGTACGTGCAGGGCCGCACGCTCGCCGACATCCTGCGCGCCAACGGGCACGTCAACAGCCAGCAGGCCGCCGAGATCGCCAGCGAGGTCGCGGCGGCGCTCGGGTTCGCCCATCGCAACGGCGTGGTGCACCGCGACATCAAGCCGGCCAACATCCTCATCGGCTCCAACGGCCAGGTGAAGGTCGCCGACTTCGGCATCGCCCGGGCCATGAACGCTCCCACCGAGAGCAACCTCACCCAGGTCGGCTCGGTGATGGGCACCGCCACCTACTTCTCGCCCGAGCAGGCGCAGGGGGCACAGCCCGATCCCCGCAGCGACCTCTATTCGCTCGGCATCGTGCTGTACGAGATGGTTGCCGGTCGCCCGCCGTTCAGCGGCGAGAACCCGGTGAGCATCGCCTACAAGCAGGTGCACGACAATCCGCAGCCGCTCAACCAGATCGTCGCCGACGTGCCGAAGAGCTTCGAGGCCATCGTCGCCAAGCTGCTCGCCAAGCGTCCCGACGTGCGCTATCCCAACGCCGAAGCACTCCGTGAAGACCTGCGCCGCTTCCGCCAGGGCGAGCCGGTGATGGCGCTCGCCGCCGCGGGCGGGGCCCCGGCAGCGGTCGTCGCTGGCGCCACCGTTGGTGCCGCTGCCGCGCGCACATCGGCAATGCCCGCCGCGCCGGTCGCTCAGGCGGCGCCGGCCGGGGCCACCGCTGCCATGGCGCGCACCTCGGCCTACACGCAGCAGGGTCAGTATCCGTACGGGCACGGCCCGGACGAGTACCGCAGCCGCGGCGGGCTCTACGCCGTGCTCGGGTTCCTCGCACTCATCGCGCTCGTGGCCGGCGGCATCGTGCTGTTCAACGTGCTGGCCAGCAAGGACAAGGAATCCACGTTCGGCATGCCCAACGTCGTCGACATGCCGCTCGACGAGGGCACTGCGGTGCTCACCGACGCCGGCTTGCGGGTCAACCCGATCATCGAGGAGACACCGGGCAAGCCGGAGGGCGTCATCGTGCGCACCGACCCGGTTGCCGAGACCGTCGTCGCCAAGGACCAGCTGGTCAACGTGTACTACAACCCGGTCAAGACGCCGTTCCCGCTCGACGACGTCACCGGCATGGACCAGGCCGAGGCCACCGATCTGCTCGCCGGCAAGGGCCTCGTCGTCACCCCGGTCATCGAACAGAATCCGGACGTCGAGGAGGGCAAGGTCATCCGCACCGAGCCACCGGCGGGCACGCAGGTCAAGCAGGGCGACACGATCACGCTCGTCGTGTCGGGCGGTGGCAACCAGGTCGCGGTGCCGCCCGTCGAGGGCCTGTCTCAGGCCAATGCGGAGTCCACCCTCACCAGCGACGCGTACAAGTTCGTCGTCACCGTCCAGCAGGAGGCCAGCCCGAACATCCCCGAGGGCAGCGCCACCCGCACCGATCCGGTCGCCGGCACGCCGGTCGAGATCGGCTCGGAGATCACGCTCTACATCAGCACCGGGCCCGAGCAGGTCACCGTGCCGCCGCTCGAGAACCTCACCGAGGCGCAGGCCCGATCGCAGCTCACGGGCGTCGGCCTGGTGCCCGACGTGCAGTATCAGACGCTCACCACCGGCGATCCCAAGATCGGCCGCGTCATCTCGCAGAACGTGCCCGCCGGCACCAAGGTCGATCCCGGCACCACAGTGCGCATCATCGTCGGCAAGGCGCCGGCACCGCCGCCCACCACGACCTCGCCACCTCCGACGACCACGACCACCATCCCCGACACCACCACGTCGACGTCGGGGCCCTGACCCTCAGACACTGGATCCTGCGCGCGACAGGAAGTTGCGCAGCAGGTCGTGACCGGCGCCGGTGAGGATGCTCTCGGGATGGAACTGCACGCCCTCCACCGGGAGGTCGCGGTGGCGGACGCCCATCACCACGTCGCCCGAACGGGCGGTCACTTCGAGGCACGACGGCATCGACTCCGGATCGATCACCAGGCTGTGGTAGCGGGTCGCCGTCAGCGGCGAAGGGAGGCCGTCGAACACGCCGAGGCCTTCGTGCTCGATGGGTGACGTCTTGCCGTGCATCAGCGTCGGTGCTCGCACGATCGACCCTCCGAACACGTGCCCGATGGCCTGATGGCCGAGGCACACCCCGAGCACCGGTACGCCCGCGTCCGCGAACGAGGGGATCGCGGCGCAGATGATGCCGGCGTCCTCCGGTCGGCCCGGGCCGGGCGACAACAGCACCAGGTCGGGCTCGAGTGCACGGGCCTCGTCGACCGACAGTTGGTCGTTGCGGACCACGATCGGTTCGGCGCCGAGCTCACCCACGTACTGCACCAGGTTGTAGACGAAGCTGTCGTAGCTGTCGATGACGAGCACGCGGGTCACATTCGACAGCTTGGCGGCTGGCAGCGACCGTTGTCGAACGGGTTCGGAGACCTAGACTGCCCGGCCGTGGCTCCTCCCAAGCGCAAGACATCCGGCGGTCGCACCACGCCGAAGGGCACCCGTCCCGGCCAGGTGACGTCGATGGCGAAGGAAGCGCCGCACCACGACAGCACGGTCACGGCCTCGTCGCGCTACACGCCGCCGACGCCCAAGGAGTACTACGAGAGCCCCAAGTGGGTGCCCGTGCTCATGTTCGTGTTCGTCGGCATCGGCATCCTGTGCATCATCTCGCGCTACATCATCCCGGCGTTCGACAACACCAACACCCCGGTGCTGATCGGCCTGGGCTTCCTGCTCGCCGGGCTGTTCACCGCGACCAAATGGCGGTAGCGGGCGAACGGCCCGCGTGCCCCTGGGGATAGCGACTTACATCGGTGTGATTTCGACACAGACTTGTCCACAGGTGTGGACAAGTCACTCGAAGAGTGGTGCGACGACCACCATGTCCTCGAGGCAGTGCCGCGGGGGCGGCGGATCTTCGTCAGGCGCCAGGGTCAGCTTGATCTCCAGCCCACACACCGTGCAGCGGTACCTGACGTTCACCCTGCGCATCTCGCCTGCTGGCGGGGGAGGCGGCAGGGGCGTGGTGAAGCTGCGCAGCATCGCGACACCGCTTTTCCACAGGACGTAGCCGATCAGCAGACCGCCCACCACCCACACGATGGTCGTCAGCGCAGGCACACGACCAGGCTACGGGTCGATGCCTCCTGGCGTCAGCCCAGGCGTTCGATGATGGTGGCGTTGGCCATGCCGCCGCCCTCGCACATCGTCTGCAGGCCGTAGCGGCCGCCGGTGCGCTCGAGCTCGTGCAGCAGGGTGGTCATCAGCCGGGCGCCCGATGCGCCGAGCGGGTGGCCGAGGGCGATCGCCCCACCGTTGACGTTGACCTTGTCCATGTCGGGGTGGAATTCCTTCTCCCACGCCAACACCACGGAGGCGAAGGCCTCGTTGATCTCGACCAGGTCGATGTCGTCGATCGTCAGGCCGGCCTTCTCGAGCGCCCGCTTGGTGGCGGGGATCGGGGCGGTGAGCATCATCCGCGGGTCGTCACCGGCGAGGGCGAAGCTGACGAACCGAGCACGGGGGCGCAGGCCGAGTGCCGCCGCCTTCTCCTCGCTCATGATGAGCAGTGCTGCCGCGCCGTCGGTGATCTGCGACGAGTTGCCGGCCGTCACGCGGCCCCCGTCCTCTTCCGCACGGAACGACGGCTTCAACTTGCCGAGCGACTCCATCGTGGTCTCGCGCAGGCCCTCGTCCGTGGTGACCAGCTCGCCGTTGGCGCCGAGCACCGGCAGGATCTGACCCTGGAACCGACCCTCGGAGGTCGCCCGCGCGGCGTACTGCTGCGAGCGAGCACCGAACGCATCCATGTCGTCGCGGCTGATGCCCCACTTGTCGGCGATCAACTCGGCCGAGATGCCCTGCGGCACGAGGCCACCTGCCGGCGCGTAGCGCGCGCCCACCGCCGGACCGAAGGGAAAGCCGTACTTGCCGTCGGCCATCGACGAACCCATCGGCACGCGAGTCATCACCTCGACACCGGCAGCCACGACGATGTCGTACGCGCCGGCCATCACGCCCTGCGCGGCGAAGTGCGCGGCCTGCTGGCTCGAGCCGCACTGGCGGTCGATGGTGGTGCCGGGCACGTCCTCGGGCCAGCCGGCGGCGAGCACCGCGTTGCGGCCGACGTTGATGCCCTGCTCGCCGACCTGCATCACGCAACCCATGACGACGTCGTCGACCGTGCCGGGATCGATGCCGCTGCGCTGTTGGACGGCCTTGAGCGTCTCGGCGGCGAGATCGACCGGGTGCCAGTCCTTCAGCTTCCCGTTGCGCTTCCCCAGCGGGGTGCGGATGGCTTCGACGATCACTGCGGTTGACATGCTGCGAGTCTGCTCGCGCAACTCACTGGCGCCGAAATCGGAGCAGGGCTATTCCTCCTCCGGCGTCGCGGAGGCGAGCTTGCCCCACACCCGCTGCAGGGCGGCGATGTCGGTATCGGTCAGGCGCTGGGCGAAGTGGTGCTGCACCATCCGGCGGTAGGTGACGTTGGCATCGAACCACGCGGCGCGTCCGTCGGGGGTGCTGGTCACGATGACGGCCCGGCGGTCGTCCTTGCGCGGCGACGCCTTGCGGCGCACGAAGCCCTCGTGCTCCATCCGGTCGAGGCGGCGCGACAGGCTGCTCGGCACCTCGTCGAGCGCGACGCACAACTCGTGCACACGGACTGAGCCGCCGGCGCGACGGATCTCGGTGAGCGCGTCGAACCAGGGCAGCGGCAGACCGTGGAGGTCGTTGAGCGTGCGGTCGATGGTGCGCTGGAGGCGCGCCGACGTCGTGCACAGCTCGCGCCAGAGGGCGATGCGCTCGGCGTCGAGCCGCGGCACTCGTGGGCCTAGGCGGTGGCCTTGAGGGCCGCTCCGAACGCGGCGAGGGCGAGATCGATCTCGTGCTCGTTCACCACGAGCGGCGGCATCCATCGCAGGCACTTGCTGTACGTGCCGGCGTTCATCAGGATCAGGTGCCCCTCGTCGAGGCAGTGCTGCAGCACCGCCGACACGCGGGCCGCATCGTCGAACTCGGTGCCGACCATCAGCCCGGGACCACGGACCTGGACGAGGCCGGGGTGCTCGGCCTGCAGCTCCTTCAACCCTGCGGTGAGCTGCGCGCCGCGGTCGTTGACGTTCTGCAGGAAGCCCGGCTCCTGCATCAGCTCGATCGTCGCCAGCGCCGCGGCACACCCCATCGCGTTGCCGCCGTAGGTGCCACCGTGGCTGCCCTTCGGCCAGCGGGCGTCGATGTCACGACGCGTGCCGAGGGCCGAGAACGGGAAGCCGCTGGCGATGCCCTTCGCCATGCAGATGATGTCGGGCTCGATGTCGTAGTGCTCGACGGCGAACATCTTGCCCGTGCGGCCGAAGCCGCTCTGCACCTCGTCGGCGATGAACATGATGCCGTGGGCACGGCACCGATCGACGAGGCCGTGGATGAACGCCGGAGGCGCCGGGATGTACCCGCCCTCACCCATCACTGGCTCGAGGATGACGCATGCCGTCTCGTCCGGCGCGGTGAGCGCCTTGAGCAGATGGTCGAAGCCGTGCAACGCGGCGGCCACTTCGGCGTCCTGATCGTCGGCGAGCGGATCGGGGTACGGCGCCACGAACACGCCCGCCGGCAGCGGCGCATGTCCCGCGCGATACCCGGTCTTCGACGTCGTCATCGCCATCGCCATGTGCGTGCGGCCATGGAAGCTGCCGCTGAACACGATGGTGTGCGGCCGCTTGGTGACCTGCTTGGCCAGCTTCACCGCGGCCTCGGTGATCTCGGCACCCGAGTTGGCGAAGAAGAACGTGTCGATGTCGCCCGGCGTGATCTCGGCGAGCTTGGCGGCCAACGGCTCGAGCAGGTCGTGACGGAACACGTTGACCTGCGCGTGGATGAAGCGCTGCGCTTGCTCGGCGATGGCCGCCGCGACCTTGGGGTGCGCGTGACCGGTGGAGTTGACGGCGATGCCGGCGGCGAAGTCGAGATACTCCTCGCCTGAGGTGGTGGTGACCCAGCAGCCCTTGCCGTGACTGACGGTGAGCGGGGTGACGTTGAACCACACGCCGGACAGGTGCGACGTAGTCATGACGCCAGCTTAGAGTCAGCCGGGATGAACGTGATCGTGGCGCTCGCGGTCGGGCTCGCCTGCGGCTACATCGCCATCGATCGCGTGCGCACGCGCTGGCGCATCACCGACGTGCCGACGTCGGATGCGGGGCATGTGTTCCCCGGGCTCACCGAGGTGTCCGGCGTCGTCGAGCCCATCGGGCAACCAGCAGCCGCGGCGAGCGATGGCTCGCCGTGCGTGTGGTGGCGCTACGAGGTCGAGCAATACGTGAAGCGCGGCAAGAACTCCGAATGGGTCACGCGTGAGGAAGGCGCGACCGCGATGCCGTTCCACGTGCGCGACAAGAGCGGCGCGGTGCGCGTGATGCTCGACACCAAGGACGCCATCTCCAACCTCGACAAGATCGACGTCGAGCATCTCAGCCTCGCCTTCCTGCGGCCCTACGCCCGCGTGATGAAGCACACCTTCACCCCGGGCGGCGGCTGGCGGTCGGTGTTCAGCGGCGTGTTCGACCAGGACGAGCCGACGGAGCCGATCAACCGCTTCCACGGGCAGTGGCGCGCCACGGAGCAGCGTCTGTGCGTCGGTGATCCGATCTTCATCACCTCCCACGCTCGCATCACGCCGTCGGGCGATCAGGTCGAGCTCGCATCCGAGGACGCCAACGGCAAGCACTGCACGTTCGAGCTCACGCGCGGCGACGAGCGCGCCGCGGTGAAGGCCCATGGCTCCGGATGGCAGGCCGCGCTGTTCTCGCTCATCGCCGTCATCGCGCTGAGCATCGGCATGACGATGCTGACGGGCAACGCGGTCGTGATGCCGCTGCTGTTGTTCGTCGGCGTGCCGGTCCTGTATCTGGTCGGTGTCTGGAATCGCGTTCGTCGTTCGCGTGAGCGGTGCCACTTCGCCTGGTCGCTCATCGACGTCGCGTGCGAGCAGCGTTCGAACCTGGTGCCCGAGCTGCAAGCGGTGGTCGGCGCGGCGATGGCGCACGAGCGCGCAGTGCTCGAAGCGGTGGCGAAGGCACGTTCACTCGGGCGCACACCGTCGGCCGAAAAGGTCGACACGGTGAAGGCGGCCGACGTCGCGGCCGCGCAGATGATCGCCGCGGTCGAGGCAGCGCCTTCGTTGCACACTCAACCGAACGTCGCGCAGTTGATGGACCAGGTCCGGTTGCTCACCGATCGGGTCGCGTTCGGTCGCCGCTTCTACAACGACGCGGTGCAACGACTCGAGAACCGTCGTGGCCAGTTCCCCGACTCGATGCTCGCCCGCCTCGGTGGCGTGCGCTCGATGCCATACATCGACAACGTCACGCTCGGCGTGTACCAACCGCCATCACCCGCCTGATCGAGAGGAACGTCATGGGAGCCACAGCGATCCGACATGTCACGCCGACCACCGACGCCGATGAGATCCGCGATGTGCTGCTCGCCGACGGTGCGGTGGTGATCGACGATCTCGCCGACCCGGATGTGCTCCGACGCCTGCGCAGCGAAGTTGCCCCGTTCATCGACGTCACGCCGTTCGGCAGCGATCGCTTCGCGGGGCACGACACGCGCCGCACCGGCGCGCTGGTCGCCCGATCACCGGCGAGCCGCGAGCTGGTCCAGCACCCGGTGGTCCTCGACGTCACTGGTCGTCTGCTCGAGAAGGCGAAGAACTTCCAGCTCCACCTCACCCAGACCATTGCGATCGGACCCGGTGAGCCGGCGCAATCGATCCATCGCGATCAGTGGGCGTTCGACTTCTTCCCGTTCCCGTCCGACTACCACGTGCAGTGCAACACGATGTGGGCCGTCACCGACTTCACTGAGGAGAACGGCGCGACGCGGATCATGTTGGGCTCGCAGGACCTGCCCGACGCGTTCGATCACACCGAGGACGAGACCGTGCCGGCCGAGATGACGGCGGGCTCGTGCCTGCTCTACACGGGCAAGGTGTACCACGGAGGCGGCGCGAACCGCAGCGACGCGGTGCGCATCGGCGGCAACATCACGTACGTCGTCGGCTGGCTGCGGCAGGAGGAGAACCAGTATCTGTCGGTGCCGCGTGAGGTCGCGATGACGCTCGACGACGACCTGCTGCGCTTGATGGGCTATCGCGTCGGTGCGTACGCGCTCGGCTACATCGACGATGTGCGCGATCCGCTCGAAGCGATCCGCGGCGCAACCGGCGAGATGAGCTTCGGCGAGCTCGGTCGGTCGGCAACCGTCGTCGAGCAAGCAGAAGACCTGCCTCCGAACCCGAAGGACGCGGGTTGGCTGCAGGGCCCGAACGGCAGGTGGTACCCGCCGCTCGAGCCCTGAGCGGATCAGTCGAAGGCGGCGGCGAGCACGTCGCTGTAGGTGTCGGCGAGGTGGAACGTCATCGCCTCGCGAACGCGCTCGGGCACGTCCTCGAGATCCGGACCGTTGCGCTTCGGCAGGATCACCTCGGTGAGCCCTGCGCGGTGCGCAGCGAGCACCTTCTGCTTGACGCCCCCGATCGGCAGCACCTTGCCCTGCAACGTGATCTCGCCGGTCATGCCGACCGTGGGCTTCACCGAGCGACCCGTGAGCAGGCTCACCAGCGCGGTGGTCATCGTGATGCCGGCCGACGGACCGTCCTTCGGCACGGCACCGGCGGGGACGTGCACGTGCACGCGGCTCGCCAGTGTCGTCGGATCGACGCCCAGCTCGACGGAGTGTGAGCGCACGTAGCTCAGCGCGATCTGCGCGCTCTCCTTCATGACGTCGCCGAGCTGGCCGGTGAGCGTGAGCGCCGGCTCTCCCTCCTGCGACAGCGGGAACGAGGTGGTCTCGATGAACAGCACGTCGCCGCCCATGCCGGTGACGGCGAGGCCGGTGGCCACACCCGGCACGTCGGTGCGATCGGGCACGGCGTCGTCGACCTTCTGGCGACCGAGCCACGTGCGCACGTCGGTGTCGACGACGGTGATTGGGGGCGTCTGCGCGCCGGTGGCGACCTTTGCCGCCACCTTGCGCGCCAGCTTGCCGAGCTCACGCTCGAGCGATCGGACGCCGGCTTCGCGGGTGTAGCCGGTGATGACCGCACGCACGGCGCCCTCGTCGACGGAGACCTCGCCCGGCTGCAGCCCGGCGCGCTCGAGCTGCCGCGGCAGCAGGTAGCGCTCGGCGATGAACACCTTCTCGTCCTCGGTGTAGCCATCGAGGCGGACGAGGTCCATGCGGTCGAGCAGCGGCGCCGGGATGACGTCGGCGACGTTGGCGGTGGCGATGAACACCACGTTGGAGAGGTCGAGCTCGACTTCGAGGTAGTGGTCGCGGAACGTGTGGTTCTGCGCCGGGTCGAGCACCTCGAGCAGGGCCGACGTCGGGTCGCCGCTCCAGCCACCGGGGCTCAGCTTGTCGACCTCGTCGAGCAGCACGACGGGGTTCATGCTGCCGCTCTCGATGATGGCCCGCACGATGCGGCCCGGCTGGCTGCCGACGTAGGTGCGGCGATGGCCGCGGATCTCGGCCTCGTCACGCACGCCGCCGAGGGCGACGCGCACGAAGTTGCGACCCATCGCACGCGCGATCGACTCGCCGAGCGACGTCTTTCCGACCCCAGGAGGCCCCAAGAGCGTCATCACACTGCCCGCGCCGCGCTCGCCCTTGTCGACGACCTCTCGCTCGTCGCGCAACTTGCGGACGGCGAGGAACTCGACGATGCGGTCCTTCACGTCGTCGAGGCCGTAGTGGTCGGCGTCGAGCTGGGTGCGGGCGGCATCGAGCTCGAGGTTGTCGTCGGTGCGCGTGGACCACGGGATGTCGAACACCCGGTCGAGCCAGGTGCGCACCCAGCCGTGCTCGGGCGACTGCGCGCTCATGCGCTCGAGACGATCGATCTCCTTGTCGATGAACACGACCGTCTTCTCCGGCAGGTGGTCACGCACCTCGTCGAGCTTGGTGCGGTACTCGCCGACGATGTCGTCGTCGCCTTCGCCGAGCTCCTTGCGGATCGCGGCGAGTTGCTGGCGCAGCAGGTACTCGCGCTGCTGCTTGTCGACGCCCTCGGTGACGTCGGCGCGGATCTTCGACGTCACCTGCAGCTCGGCGAGGTGTTCGCGAGCCCAGCCGATGACGAGCGTGACGCGCTCTTCGACGTCGACGGCGGCGAGCACCGCTGCCTTGTGGTCGTCGTCATCGTCGGCCCACGACGTGACCGCGTCGACCAGTGCGCCGGGCTCTGCGACGGTTCGCAGGATGTCGGGCAGCCGCCGGCTCTGACGGAGGCGAGCGATCTCCTCGAGCACCACGCGCAGCTCGCGTGCGGCGGCCTCGACGCGCGGGGTGGGACGAGGATCGGTGAGCAGTTCGACGTCGGCGTGATCGGCGCCGCGATCGCTCGGGTGCACGGCGAGCACGCGGGCGCGGCTGTCGATCTGGAGGATCGCGGCCTGTTGGCCGGTGGGGAGCGTGGCGATGTCGGGCACGGTGGCGACGACGCCGATGTCGCCGGCGGTGCCCTTGTCGGCGTCGAAGAGCACGACACGGCCGTCGGCGTGACGGGCTGCCTCGACGGCCGCACGGACGTCGGGGCCGTCGAGCGTCAGGGTGACGACGGTGCCCGGGAGGAGGATGGCGGGGACGGACAGCACCGGCAGCGTGGTGGTGCGAGTGCTGTCTCCGGCGGGAGCGAAGTCGGTCATGTGGGCAGAGTAGCGTCAGAAAACCTGATCGCAACCGGCTCAACATTTCCTTGCGGAGTCAAAGGTCACACGGAGAAGCGGGAATAGCTAGCCGGTGAGCTCTCTGGCTCTCGTCACTGCATCGTCCCAGCTTGCACGCGCTGCGAGCAGCATCCGGAACGGCATGACGAGCTTCGGTGAGCTCACCCCGAGCACACCTCGCAATCGCCCATGCCAGCCGTACAGGGCTGCGAACGGGCCGGCGGAGGGGTCGCCGGCGAACACGTGGACGTCGTCGTCGCCGTGCGCGCGACCGACGAACTGGAGGCGGCTCTCGAACTGGTCGCTCCAGAAGAACGGCACCGAATCGAACGGCTCGCGCTCGCCGCCGCGCAGCTCCGCCAACAGGTTCCGGGCGGCCGCGGCGCCCTGCTCGGCCGCGTTGGTCCAGTGCTCGATGCGCATCTCCTCGGGTGCGCCGTCGTCGTCGTGGAACGCGCCGTTCGGCCACCGGACGAGATCGCCTGCGGCGTACACGCCCGGTGCGCCCGCGTTGAGGAACGCGTCGCACACGACGCCATCGCGCAGCGTGAGGCCGCTGTCCTCGAGCCAGCGCACCTCCGGGCTGACACCGATGCCGACGAGCACCGTGTCGGCTTCGACAAAGCCACCGCTGCCGAGGTGCACGCCATTCACGACGTCGCCCTCGACGTCGATGCCCGTCACCTGCACGCCGCAACGGAGATCGACGCCGTGACGGCCATGCACCGCGGCTACCGCCGTGCCCATCTCGGCCCCGAGACCGCGCACGAGTGGCGCGGGCAGACCCTCGAGCACCGTCACCTCGCAGTCACGCTGGCGAGCGGTGGCCGCCACCTCGAGGCCGATGAAGCCGGCACCGATGACGGTGAGCCGATGCCCGGGTTGCAGGCGGTCGCGCAGCGCGACCGAATCGGCGAGCCGCCGAAGCGTGACGATGCCCGGTACGTCGGGCTGACCAGGCAGACGCCGCGGCGTGGCACCGGTGGCGATGACGAGGCCGTCGAACTCGACCCGGCTGCCGTCGTCGAGCGCGACCGCGCGGCCGTCGAGATCGAGCGACGTGGCGGCGACCCCGAAGCGCAGTTCGAGCCCGAGCGACCCGAAGTCGGCGGGCTTGCGCAACAGGATCCGCTCCGTGTCCCATTCGCCGAGCAGCACCTTCTTCGACAGCGGCGGCCGGTCGTACGGCGTGCCCGGCTCGTCGCCGATCAACGTCAACCGGCCGTCATAGCCCTCCTGTCGCAGCGTCTCGCACGCGCGCAGTCCGGCGAGCGACGAACCGACGACGACGATGCCCGCGTCGAGCGGATCAGGCATTGCACTCCACACAGTGGACGTCGTCGATGTTCTCGAAGTTGACCAGCGCGGTCACCCAGTCGACGAGCTTCACCCCTTCGACTTCCTCGCTGTAGAAGCGCGGGTTGCTCAGCACGGTGTGCGAATCGCCGGGCGTGATGTAGCTCGACAGGTCGACACCCGCTGCCTCGATCTGCTGCTCGTTCTGGTCGATGAGCGTCACGAGCGAGTCGGCGGGGATGCCGGCCAGCCCAGCGAAGAATTGCTGCACCTGGTCGAACGCGTAGTCGTGGCGGGAGAAAACGATGTCGGGGTTGTGACGCCACGCCTGGATGAACAGGTCGGGGAAGCTCCAGTCGTCGACGGTGTCACCGACGGCCTCGGGCCAGTCGGGTCGGGCGTCGAACGCGCCCCACACGCCGCTGACTGCCCCGTTGATGCCCGGCACGTCGGGGTACGCCCCCGATCCGTCTGCCAGCACGGCGATGCGCGCGTCCGGCAGCAGGTCACTGGCGAGCCCGGCGTACAGCGGCGTCGGCACCGAGCCGGCGCTCTCGCCCGCGACCACGAGTGTGGTGGCGTCAGGGAACGTCTCGGCCATCGTGTGGAGCGCGGTCGACGCGTTGACGTAGCCCTTGTGCTGGATGACGACACCGTCGCCGTAGTCCATCGTCTTGCTGCCGAGGTGCACGTCGCCCGTGCAGTACGGCACGAAGACGACGCTCCAACCGAGGAACGGGTTGGAGGGATCGTCCGACCAGATGCCTTCGGTGTAACCCGCTTGGTCCGGGGACGCGATGTTCACCTTGTACGGCTGGTTGTCGCCGGGACGGCAGGTGTCGAGCGAGAAGCACGCGCCGCCGCCCTCGAGGTAGAAGAGCACCTTCTGCGGATCGCCGCGCTTGATGTAGTACTCGAAGCCCTCGCCGTTGGCGCACATGCAGTCGGCGGGCGCGGTGACGGTCTCCCATGCTGCCGCTGGGGGAGCCGTCTCAGGTGCCGCCGTTTCGGGTGGTGAGGTCTCGACCGGAGTGGTCTCGACCACGGTCGTTGCGGGCGCCGTGCCCGCATCGACGGTCTCGACCGTCGAGTTCGAATCGTCGCTGCACGCGACCCCGACGATGAGCAGCGCCGACAACGCCAACCCTGCAAAGACCCCACGCCCGTTCCCCATACCGCCCGAGATTACGTTCGCCGGCGGCCGATTGGCTCTTCGAAATGAGTAGGCGATACTCATTCGACGTTGAGTCGCCTCGTGGTCCTGTGAGGTCACACCAACCTCACGAAAGGAAATCACCATGGGACCCTCAGCCGCCTACGTGCTCGAGCAGGGACGCGAATGTCGCGTCGCTGTCCTCAAGTACCAGAACATGGGCATCACCAGCTCACTCGGATTGCCGATCTACGCGTTCGCGCTCACCGTCTTTCCTCGGGAGGGCGATCCGTACCAGGTGAAGGTCGGCAACCCCGTCGACCCCGCCGCCGTCCCGCACCTCTACCCCGGCGTCCACCTGTCGGCACGCGTCCTCCTCGAAGACCCTCACGCCGTGGTCATCGACTTCGGCCACGCCGGGAACTGAGAAGGGGCTTTGAGACGTCCAACCCGCGTACCGTCACGCCGGGGAGGACATCCATGGGAGGGTCGAGGTTGCGGGGACTCACCGCACTGGTCGTGACCTTCGCGGTCGTCGCCGCGGCGTGCGACTCCGGCAGCGAGCACGACAGCGCGCCGACGACCACCACCACCGCCACCGTTCCTTCTGGCAACGGTGAACAGCCAACGGGAGATGCACCGCGAGTGTTCGGTCTGAATCTGTCCGAGGGCGAGCCAGTGCAGAGCACCGACTCGCTCCCGCCGTTCATCGAGGGCAGCAACCTGCCGGCCGACCGCATTGCCGAGATCCTCGCCCGGCTCCCGGAGTGGGACACCTCGATCGGCGAGCAGCAACAGTTCAACTGGCCGATCCAGACCACGCCGCCGCCGAAGACGGGCCAGGTGATCGACGAGCCCTTCCCACCGGCAACCAACCCGCCCGCCGACACCGTGCCCAGCGGCCCGCTCGAAGTCGTCCGCTACCAACCCGAGGGCGATGTCCCCATCGCGCCGTTCGTCGCGATCACGTTCAACCAACCGATGGTCGCCGTCGGCACCGTCGCACAGGTGAACGCGCAGGACGTGCCCGCAACCATCTCGCCCGCGGTCGATGGTCGCTGGCAGTGGATCGGCACTCGGACGCTCCGATTCGACTACACGGGTGGTGACGTCGACCGGCTGCCGATGGCAACGACGTACACAGTGACGATCCCGGCGGGCACGAAGTCCGCCACGGGTGGCACGCTCGCCGACGACCTCGAGTTCACATTCACCACGCCTCCGCCGACGGTGCAGACGTTC
>JADMIO011638392.1_pt1 | contig 23484 bp, 17 predicted proteins | sample 8958161 | NCBI WGS metagenome assembly JADMIO01 (sample SAMN16585339, study PRJNA669376) | soil metagenome | isolation source: Crop rotation soil | place: USA: Cullars Rotation, Alabama | collected 2011
CGCGACAACTTGTCCACGTGGAATTCTAAGCTTAGGATCCCAATGTGCTGGAAAGGGAAACAACTTTTCTTTCCGGTGCGCGGCAGGTTTTTTTATCAATCGCCGCTGGGACTGCTGGTGAATTTGATCATGGGCTGGTGGTCTATGTATCCGCCGTTTTTTGCGACCGGCGATCATCCGATTCCGGAGAAGCGCGCGTTCGACAAGTTTTCATTTACCTTGCTCACCGAACTGGCGCGCAACGGACCGGGCAACATCATCGGGTTTCATCCTGAAGGGACACGCAACAAGAGCGACGATCCGTATTCTTACCTGCGCGCGCAGCCGGGAGTCGGAAAGTTGATCCTGGACGCACAGCCGCAGGTGATTCCGGTGTTTATCGCGGGGTTGTGTAATAGTTTGCCGCGGCAGGTGGCGCGAAACTGGAATCGAGAGGATGTGATCCGGATCCATTTTGGGCCGCAGGTGGATTTGACTGAGTTTCTCGAGAAGCCGGATCGGCTGCGGACGCACAAAGAGATTGCCGACGCGGTGATGGGGAAGATCATGGAACTCGGCGAGCGAGACCGGGCAATGCGAATTCAGCCACAGATTACACCGGTAACACAGATCGAACATGTCAGTAGTGATCGTTAATCCGGCATCGGCGGGTGGGAGCACGGGTGAGACGTGGCCGCAGATCGCCAGCGACTTGCGCTCGCACTTCGGCGCCTTTCGACCTGTCTTTACAAAGCATCGTGGCGACGCTGCGGCACTCGCTGCGGAAGCAGCCCGGAAAGGCGCGAAGTTCATTATTGCGTGTGGTGGCGACGGGACTGTCTCGGAAGTCGCGAACGGAATTCTGTCGTCAGGCAAAGACGTCGAGTTGGGAATCCTGCCGAGCGGTACGGGCGGCGACTTCAGGCGCACGCTCGAGATTCCGTCGCGGAGTCGCGCTGCGGCGCGAGTGCTCAACACCGGACGCACGGTGCGCATCGACGTTGGGCGTGTCTCCTTCATCGATCACAATGGCGCAGAGGCGATGCGCTATTTCGTTGGCGTGGCGTCTTGCGGCATGAGTACCAAAGTCATCGAACGAGTCAAATCCGATAAGATCTCCTTTGCTCAATCGGTGCTGCAAACCGCGATACGAAATGAGCCGATCCGTCTTGTGGTCCAACTTGACGACTCTCACGATCGTCATCTCGTCGTCTTGAATCTGTGCGTCGCAAACGCACGTTACTTCGGTGGGGGCATGAAGATCGCGCCCGACGCGAAGCTCACTGACGGCAAGTTTGACGTGATTGGTATCGGCGATTTGAGTGCGTTGAAACTTTTTACCAGCGCTCCGCGAGTTTATCTCGGCGCGCACCTTTCGATGCCGGAGGTGAGTCATGCCCTGGCGCGCAAAGTCACAGTGCGACCACCCGATCGCGGGACGGAAGTGGCGCTGGAAGTCGATGGCGAACTTTCTGGAAGGCTGCCGGCCACGTTCCAGATTATTCCCGAAGCACTAAGAGTGCGGGTGAATATTTAAGCCACGGATTACACGGATAAAAGATCGGATTTTTTTATCTGTGTAATCTGTGGCTAAAAATATTATGATGAGCTTGGCTCATGGATGACAGACGATCTAAACCCCGACTAAGCGTTCATCTGGATGCGGTTTGGCATGGCGGCGAAGAAAGACATTCCGCCCGCATCACGGATCTTTCTGAAGGCGGCTGTTACCTCGATACCGTGGGCGAGGTTATGGTCGGCGAAATCGTCGCATTTCGTGTGCTCCTGCCTGACGACGACTGGCTTTATCTCGAAGGTGAGGTGCGGCATCATCGCCACGGAATGGGATTCGGCGTTCAGTTTGTTGACCTAAACGAAGAACAGTTGGAGAAACTTCTGCGTTTGCTGCAAATCGCGAAAGAAGCCGGTCCTGAAGCTCCAGCGATTACCGCGGATCTCGTCGAGGATTAAAGACAGTGACGGCTAATGGCGATTAAAGGCACTCTGCGAACAATGAGCCTGGTTGACCTGCTCCAGTTTTTGGCGGCAGGAAGAAAATCAGGGACACTCAAATTCGATCACGGCAAAATCACCAAACAGGTTTACTTCAAAAACGGAAAGATCGCCGGCTCAAAGTCGAACGATCCGAGAGAATACCTTGGCCAGGTGCTGCTGCACTACGGAAAGGTCGACGACAACCAGCTAAAGGCCGCTCGCGAAGTGCAACGAACCTCCGGCGCGAAGCTTGGTGAAGTGCTCGTCGCCCAGGGGTACCTGACTGAAGCTGAAGTGCTCGAGATTCTGAAAACGCGAACTCTCGATGCGATCTACGATCTGTTTGTCTGGACTGACGGCGAGTTTGAATTTTATGACGACGAGCCGTCGCCGGATGATCTGTTGTTCATCGAGGTCGAGCCAACGTCCGTCATCATGGAAGGCATTTACCGTATTGACGAGTTGGCGCGGTATAAAACGCTGGTCCCATCGGATCGCAGCATACTCGAGCTCGGCGCGGGTTGGACCGCTTCTTTGAAACTCGGTAAGGAGTTCCGGCAGATTCTTTACTTTGTAGAGAAGCGCATGACGGTGGCGGAGATCTGTTATCACATGCACGCGTCCGCGTTTCACGTTTACGGTCAACTCTACACGTTGATCCGCGAGGGCGTTGCGCGTGTGGCGGGGGAGGCACCGGAAGAAGCTCCTGCGGCGGTTGCTGAAGTTGAGGATTTGCCGGAGACCGTTACCGAGATGGTTTGGGCGGCCGAGCGCAAGCTCGAGGCGGATCCGGAGGCTGCGTTGCTGATCGTGCAGAAGGCTTTACAGCAGCAACCGAATAATCCCGAAGCGCAATTGCTATTGCCGGCGGCTGAGGAGAAGTTTGTTAAGCACGTGTATGCAAAGGGCGGGATCTCGCCGCGTTCAGTGCCGCGATTGCGCGTTTCGCCGTCGGAGCTGACAAATGAAGCGATCGATCCGCAGGAAGGATTTGTGCTTTCGCGTATCAATGGATCGTGGGATATTCAGTCGATACTTTCGATCTGCCCGTTTCGCGAAGCGGATTGCCTGCGCATGATTCAAAAACTGATGGGGCGGGGAATTGTCGAGATTAACTAGACGCACCTCCTTGGAGTGCGGCGGCCTGACGCCGCTTTGTTATCGATCACGCTCGATCGAGACCAAAGCGGCGTCAGGCCGCCGCACTCAAAGGAGGCGCGCAATTGTCGTTGCAAGCGTCGTGATTGGGCTTATGCTCGCGTCGTTATCAGCAACATCAAGAGTGAGGATTCCTCAGCTGCAGGCGGGAACGTTGTGTGAGAAGGATGAGAAGATTGTTTTTAGTTGCCCGATTAGAAGGCCGGCGAAAATTGTTTCACTCTGCTCGTCGAAGGAACTGACGAAAGAGCGAGGCTACTTGCAGTATCGCTTTGGATTGCCGGAAAAGATCGAGCTCGAGTTTCCCAAACAGCGCGAACAAACGCAGACCGCGTTTAAATACTCACATTATTTCCGCGCGCAGGTCGATCAGACTGAGATCAGTTTCTCGCAGGATAGTCATCAGTACGCGATCTTCGACGATTACAACGGCGAAGAGAAGCCGGCCCGTCACGAACAGGAATCACGATCACGCCACCTAATGGCAAACCCGTTACTCTAACCTGCCTCGGCAAAGCGAGAGCTCAGTACGGCGATCTTGCCGAAGTGTTCCCTGAACCAGAGTAGGTTTCCTCGCAAAGACGCAACCGAGCAAAGCTTAACTCCGGACTCTCTTTGCTTCTTTGTGCCTTTGCGTGAGAGTTTGCCTGGATCACAAAGAACCGCCGGGATACCGGGTGCGCGAGGTTGCGCCAGCGAGAGAGCGGCCGCTCCTTTACCACTTCAAAACCCGAGAGACTAAAGATCCGGCGCCAATCGTGTTCAGCGTGAAACGTGCATGGCCCAGTGCGTCCACGCCACTGTCGATTGTGCGTCCAGCAGACGATGCGGTCCCACCAGAGAGTCGGCATGTCTTCGTAAATGATTGCGAGCCCTCCGTCACGCAGCACCCGGCTCACCTCGTTCAGCACGAGCCGCGGATCCTGCGCGTGATGCAATACATAACAGAGCAACACCGCATCGAAACTCTGGTCCTTCACCGGAAAATGACGCCCGTCGTATGGCAGATAATTGATGCGCGCGGCAGTGCTGCCGGAGACGTCGAGACCAACTACGTTCGTGCCGAGCATGCCTTTCAAGTGATGCGCGATGAAGCCGTTGCCACAACCGACGTCGAGGACGTCAGCCCGCGCCGGCAGCACGCCGGCCACTTCAAGCGCCATGTCATATGCTCGACCGACCTTGCGCCGCCGTCTCATGCGCTTGAAGCGACGCTTAAATGTTGTGCGTAGAGTTGCCACCGTTCAGCGTCAGTGCAAGCATGGTTCCGCAACAAAACATCAATAAAATAAGGGGTGCAGTAAATATGCGTCGCAAAAAATTGCCGACCGTTGCTGCCACAGATTTGCACGGCTAGAATCGACTCATGACTAAACTGCTGATGACTGCATTACTTCTGACTCAATCTCTACCCACTGGATACTGGCCGCTCGAAAAGAGCCAGCCAATCATCGACAAAACGCAAACAATTCGATTGTCGGGCGACCTTTCGAAACTCTCCGAGGGCGAACGCAAAGCTGTCGCGAAGTTGATCGAGGCTGGACAGATCTTTCAAAGGCTTTACGAGGAACAGCGACATCCGGAAGCGCTAGCGTCTTATCGTGCACTCGTGGAGCTCGATAAGCGGACCGGTTCGACGCCGGCAACGCAAAATCTTTTGACGCTGTATCGTCTCAACCAGGGACCAATCGCCACCACGCTCGAAAACAAGCGCGAGCCGTTTCTGCCGGTAGAAGCTTCGCAGCCCGGCAAGAACGTCTATCCGTGGGGAATCAAGAAAGAAGACGTCGATCAAACGCGCGCTGATCTGCTCGACTTACGAACGGTCGTTCGTTCTGCCACGGCGAAGAACCTGAAAGACGACATCGCCACACTCCAAAAGTATCCCGCGCTCAAAACGTTGCATCCGAAACTGCTCGGCGAATTGCAGCGCTTGCAAACGGGAGCGAAGACGTCGCTGTATAGCGTGCCGTACGCAGTTGCTTACGCTGACGATCTGATGAAAGCGTATGAACTGTTGAACGAGGCGGCTGATGCGGTTGAGAAAGACGACGAAGAGTTTGCGCGCTACCTGCGCAATCGCGGGCGTGATCTGCTCTCGAACGACTATGAATCGGGCGATGCGAGTTGGGTAACAGGAAGGTTCAAGAACCTCAACGCGCAGATCGGTTCATACGAGACGTATGACGATGAGTTGTTTGGCGTGAAGACGTTCTTCGCGTTCTGTCTGTTACAGAGTCGTCAACAAGAGACAACGGCACTGCGCCAGGCGATGAAGGGAATTCAGGCGCTCGAAGACTCGCTCCCTTACCAGAATCACAAGAAGATACGCGAGGACATTCCGGTCGGCGTCTATGATGTGGTTGCAGACTTCGGGCAGTCGCGTGGTGGAAACACAGCGACGATTCTTCCGAACGAGAGCTATCTCGCGCGACGTTATGGGCGCACGATCCTGCTGCGCGCCAACATCATGCGCGACACGAGCATCTTCGAGAGCACGTCGCGCACGCTTGCTGCCGCGCTCGGCGAACAGCAGGCGAAGGAACTCACGCCCGACGGGAATTTCTATCGCACGTTGTGGCACGAGGTGGGTCACTACCTTGGCGTGGATCGCACGAAAGACGGTCGCGAACTCGATGAAGCGTTGCAAGACAATGCAAATGCTATGGAAGAGATGAAGGCGGATCTCGTGTCGCTGTTTGTTGCCGAAGCGCTTCACAAGCAGGGGTATTACACGGATGCGCAGTTACGAAGTGTTTACGCCGGCGGCATACTCCGAGTGTTGCAGAACAATCGCCCGCGCCGCGACCAGCCGTACAACACAATGCAATTGATGCAGTGGAACTTTTATCTCGAGAACGGGCTGCTGAGCTTCGATCCGGCGACGAAGACGATGCACGTTGATTACGACAAGTATCACGACGTGGTTGGCAAGATGCTCGAGAAGACGCTCGCCGTGCAGTACGAGGGTGACAAGGCTGCGTCAGACAGGTTCATCGATCAATACACCAAGTGGGACGAGAACCTGCACGGCGTCATCGCCGCGAACATCCGCGCCCAGCAGCGATATCGCTTCCGTTTATTCAAGTACGCGGCCCTAGGTGAGTAGTGGGTTTTTTAGCCACCGATGACACAGATGAACACGGATTAATTCAGATCAGTGTTACCCGTGTTCATCTGTGGCTGAAACAGCTTATCTTCCGCCTTCGATCGTTTGTTCGGCGATTTCCAGGTAGACCTTGAGCCGGACTTCGGGCAAGCGGATCTTTTCTGTCGCTGCTTTCGCGCGATCGAAATTTGTCAACGCGAGGTCGCCGAGCACGCTAGACATTTGCGCGACGATGGTAGCCACGCCGTTTCCATTCTGCATATTGAGCTCATCGTCATCGAAGGCTTCGCCGCCGAACCCCTCCAGCGTCCTCGCTGCCGCACAGATCTCATTAACCTGATCGATCAATGGATCGACGATTTCAAACGCGCGTTTTGGGTCGTAATTAGAAAACGCACGCGCAAGCTCAAACAGCGCGTTCATTTGCTCCGAATCCTGTGCCTGCGGCGAAGTACTCAGCATCGCTCTTGCCTGCTCAAGCAGACTCAGCGCCGTCGCTCGTTTCTGCCCATGACCGAGTTGATTGAGTATCTGCGTCAACTGAGCGGCGCGCGCTCTTGGATTACGTAGATTACTAACAGCTCTCAGCGCTTCTTCAATCTTTCCTTTGTTAAGAATTCGATACATCTCTTGCTGCTCGATATTATTGAGCACCTGCCGCCGCTGAAACGGATTCGAGATGTGATCGTTGACGATCTGTTTGGCGCGCGCCAGGTCGCCGTTGGTGGCTTCACGGCTCGCAAGCTGAACGTAAAGTTGGTCTCGAAAATCTTCCGGTGCTTTTTCGATTGTTTCGAGCGCTGCTTCCACCGGAGCGCTCCCGATCGCGTTTTGATATTCCTGAGCCTCGTTGACAATCATATTGGCGCCGCCATTTATCTCAGCAATTTTCTTGTCCAGCGCCGCCTTGCTGCCGCTAATTGCCTGATCCATCTCGGCGCCTACCGCCTGGAGCCCTGGAATCAGGCTCGAAATGGCATCCGGTGGATAGTTGCTAAAACGTGGTGTGTAGGCCAGTACCTCATCCAATGCCTTTTGCAGTAACTGTTTGTAGTCGTCTTCTGACAACAAGCTTGAGTGAAAAGGCGCCGCCACGTCTTTGGTTACAATCTGAACGCCGCCTTCAGAAGTGTTATAAAACCTGAGCAGCGTAATCGCGAGATTGGCAGCATCAGGCTTCTTACTCAGCTTTTCTTCATCCAGGAGCTTGCCGGCGATCTCGTGGACCAACTGCTTTCCCAGTTCGGGATTCTTTAGCGCAACTTGCGAAACAGTACCCATCAGGTTAAACGAATAACCCTCCTTGAGATTGCGCCGCGCAATCTGTGCCGCCTTATTGGGATCATTCTGTGCAATCTGGTTCGCAATCGAAAGTTCGAGCGCGCTCTCTTCCATCAACAGTTCGCGCGAACCGTTATAAGGGCTGTAGCGTGGAGTGGTGGATTGCAGAAAAGTGAGAGCAGCATCAGGATCCCGTTGGACCAACAGGCGAATCACTTCATTACGCAGTTGCATAATTACCGGATACTGCATGCTGTATTCTTCGCTGCCGAGCTCGGCGGTTGCCATAAACTCTTTGATGCCGGCAATCGCGCTTGCCATGAACCTGGCGGCACGCTTTTCGTCGACTTCCCCGAGCAACTCGGCGGCCTTGAGTTGGGCCTGAATGCGATTGTGAGGCGATTTGATTTGGGGAATGGTAGCTTCGATCTCCGCCAGTAGTGCGATCCCTTTTGCCTTCGCCTCCTGGAGGTTCTTTTCTACCTTGAGCTCCTGGTCCGTGGCTGGACGCAATTCGAGCAGCTTGATCTCATAACGGCCCGTGTTCTGATCCGAGGTCCCGAGTGGGTTGATCGTGATGCGGTAAGTTCCTGCGGCAACAGCGACAAAAGAAACATTCTCGGGACCGTCAGCCCCGTTGGGTGTGTCGTATTCGCCGAGGTCCTTACCGGCAGGTGAAGTAACTTTGACGAACACATCAATGCCGCGCTGTTCGACTACCAATTGAGCGAAACTGTTTTCTTCCAGGGTGACAGTGAATTCGTGAGTCTGTCCCGGCCCCAGACTGCGTTCTAGGGGCGTGCCGAGTTGCAGGACGGTCTGGGCCTGAACAGTGATGAGCGCACAGCAAACAACAAGGGGAAGGAGAAGAACCCGAAATTTACCCATGTGAGTATCTCCTGATTGGCGATTTAATCCATCTTAAGACGCCCGAGGGGGTCAAAGAGTTCCCTAACCACGCGAGACTAATTTGTCTATTTGCCGAAGGCGTTACTGCCGAGAAAGTTCTCACGCAGGTAGGCGACTGTGTCGTGAAGTGTTTCGCCGGGATCGCGTGGTTTGAAACTGAGCTCGCGAGCGGCTTTGGAGCAGTTCAGATACCAGAAATACTGGGCCATTTCGATCTCGCCCGGCTCAACCGGCGAGGCGAGGTCCCACTGTTTGAACAATGAATCCAGCAGGTTTGCACCAGTGATCGCGATCTTCGACGGCAGTGCCAGACGTGGTGCCGAGACCTTTGTGAGACGCTCGAGCCGGCCAAAAAATTTCGAGAAGGTCCAGTTTGCGGCGCCGAGCAGGTACCGTTCACCGTGCCGCCCTTTCTTCATTGCGGCACGAAAACTCCTCGCCGCGTCACGGGCGTCGACAAAGCTCACGCCGCCAGTGGGCACTGCGCTGATCTTGCGCGCCATGAAGTCGAGGATGAGTTTGGTAGAACTTAGCCGGTCGTCTCCCGGTCCTAACAACAGGCTCGGATTCACGATCACGAGGCGCAGGCCTTTACCCTGGAAACGTTCCAGCGCAGCCATCTCCTGGTAGGCCTTGCTGGCGTAGTAGGGCCAACGAGAGATAATGTCGAGCGGCACGGGATAAGTCTCGTCCGGGACCGCATCGCCTTCTTTTGTGACTGCGATGGTGCCGCTGGTGGAAGCGAGAACGATTGTCTTCACTCCCGCGGCTTTGGCGGCATCACACAAAAGCCGGGTGCCCTCGACGTGAATGTCGTACATCTCGCGCGCATCCTTGCGCTCGCGCGACACCTTGCCTGCGAGGTGATAGATCTCGCTGATGCCCTCGACGGCGCGCTTGTTGTCCTCAGCGTTAGTGATCGAACCGGCGAAAGTTTCGACGCCCAGATCGACGAGCCAGTCGGGAATGGACGTCGCCATTACGCGAACGTCTTTGGCGCCCTCTTCGATGAGTTGGCGGACAAGGTGTGAGCCGAGAAAGCCCGTGCCGCCGGTGATCAGCGTAACGGCGCGCTGTCGCTTTTCGATCGCTGCACGACGCTTGGTGCCGGTGGTGGCCGGAGTCATGCGAGCAGTGCGTTTGCTGGGCGTTCGGGAGGGCATGATAGGTCCTATTGGTCCTATTTCAGACTGCAACCTCCTCGCTCAAGGGCGCCAGTTCTTTCTTTCGCTCGCTTCTCCAGTGCCGGCGCAGGCTCTTTGCATCGAAGGGCGTGCGCGTGCCGTCGCGAAGGTTCACGACCTCGTGCCTCACGCGCGCGGCGATCAGCCTGTAAGCCTCAGCGCGTGGCATGCCTTTCGTCATCTCTTCAAGCTCTTCGATCTCGAGAAAACGTCCGATGCGAGCTCCGACGTCGCGGCTCTTGATGAGCGTCGTCCCTTTGGGCATCGCTTCGTAAGTGCCTTCGAGGAACATCGGCAGGATGCCCACACGCGCGTGTAGCGCGAGGTATCCGACCACAGGCTTGAAGTCAGCCAAAATTCCCGTCATCGAGCGCGTGCCTTCCGGGAAGATAAGAGCGTTGTAACCACGATCGAGGAACGACTTCGCATGACGCAGCGACTGCCGCAACGATCCGGTGCGTTCCATCGGCACCAGGTTCGTGAAATTTTCCATCACCGCGCGCTTGTACTTCGTGTCGAAGAAGTAATCGGCAGCAGCAAGCGCGACGAGATCTTTGCCGTACTCGCCAAGCGCCATCTTCGTCAGTCCCATGTCGAGGTGCGAACAGTGGTTCGCGGCGACGAGGAAGTTCGTGTGCGGCGGGATATTGGATCGTCCTTCGTAATGCGCTTGCAGGAATTGCTCGTAAAGAAAACGTTGCAGGAAGTCGCCTGCTTTGTTGCCCGCCGTGCGCACGAACGAGGGCACGTGGATCTCGTCGTCCTTGCGCCGTTCGTCCGGTCTTGTCTCTTCTTTCATCGAAGCCGACGGCTGGCGACTGACGACGGTTAAGAGCTCTCTTACGTCCTGAATCTCGTTGAATCGTTCGGGCGCGGAGATCGAACCGCCGGCGCCCTCAATGGCGGTGGCGAGTTCGACAAACATCAGGCTGTCGAACCCGAGATCGCTCAGTCGCGTATCGATCGAGACTTCCGATCGCGGCCGGTTTGCGACCGTGGCCACGACTCCCAACAGCCAGAGCGAATCCGCATCCCTGGTTTCCTGAACACTGCTCTTGCGACCTGACTTCTGGCTCTCCTCGATCGATTCCATGATCTGGACCACTTCGCGTCGCTTCACCTTGCGCGTGGCCGTGCGCGGCAACTCGATATCGGTGAAGTGCAAAACTTTGACGCGTTTGTAATAGGGCAGGGAAGCAGACACTTCGCGGAAGTGTTCTTCGACGAGGCGATGCAGCGCCGCCCGCGAGAGTGAGATGTCGTATTCGTCATCGGCCACGACGAGACAAGCCACCTTCTCGCCGATACCGTCAGGCAAACCGACGATGCTCAGCTCCTTGACGTAAGGCGAGTTGGCGTAAATCTCTTCGAGCTCATCCGGATAGACGTTCTTGCCGTTCGTATCGACGATGATCTCTTTCGAGCGGCCGACGAGATACAGGTTGCCATCGTCATCCACGCGACCGAGATCGCCGGTGTAGAGCCAGCGTTCGACGAGCGTCTTGCGAGTGGCGGCTTCATCTTCGTAGTAACCGAGCATCACGTTTGGACCACGCGCGATCACTTCACCAACGCCGCTCAAATCCGGATCGGCAATACGCACTTCAACACCGGCAGCGGCTTACCGACTGTACCGGTGAGCATGCGATCTTCAGGTCGCGTCACGGTCAGGACTGGCGATGCCTCCGTCAGACCATAACCTTCGAGAATGGTGAAGCCGAGACCGTGAAAATCACGCTGGATCTTCTCACTCAACGCCGAGCCGCCACTGATGAAGTAGCGAATGCGGCCGCCGAGACCTTCGTGAATCGGGTAAAACAGCACCTGCCCGAAGTTGAGCGGCGTCTTGTCGCGCAGCCAAGCGTTAGCGTAAATCAGGTTCTCGGCAGTCTTGCCGATCCAATCGCTGCGTTCGTAAAGCCGGTTCTTGATGCGCCGGTGCAACAGTTCCCACAGCGCTGGCACACCGACCATTCCCGTCACATGCCCGTTCTTGATCGCGCGCGCGAGTGCGTCGCTTGTAAGTTCCGGCAAGTAAGTGATCTGTGCGCCGCGGCTGAGCGGCGTGAGAAATCCGGTCGAGAACTCGAACGTGTGGTGCAACGGCAATACTGACAGCACGCCGTCGCGAGTGGTCATGTCGAATACTGAAGACAACATGGAAACCATGCTCGTGAGGTTGCGGTGCGAGAGCATCACACCTTTCGGGTGGCCCGTCGTGCCCGAAGTGAAGATGAGCGAAGCGACGCCCTGCGGGTGCGCGCGTTGCGGCAATAGCGCGATGCGCTGGTCTTCCGTCTCTTCATTAGGGAGTGCGAAGACCTGGCTGTACGTCCACAAGCGCGTCAGTCCTTGCTCATTCAGCCGTTCGCGCAGATCGGGATGCTCGTCGAGGACCCCTTCGCTGCAGATCATCCCTGCGGCATTGCCGGCGCGAGCGAAGTTAAGGATCTCGTTGGTGGAACTTTCCGGATCGCAGGGGATGCAAGTCGCACCCGTCTTCAGCACGCCGAAATAACTCATGCCCCACTCAGGCGCATTGCTGCTGACCAGCATGACGCGATCGCCCTGCTTGATGCCTTCGCTGGCGAGAAACCCGGCGGCGCGTGTCGCGAGCTCGCGCAGATCAGCGTAGGTGTACTGCTCCTTGCGCCCATCGCGCTCGATGCGCATTGCGACTCGGGTCGCATGACGCTTGGTCGACGTTTCGAAAAGTTCGAGCAGATCGCGATAGGTGTAGACGCGTTTCGGCTGCGCGCGCATTTCGTCTTCGAGCGTTGGAAACACCCACTTGGTGAGTCCCGGTAAGTGAATGTTGAGCCAGTAGTCGTACCAGTCAAACTTTTCCGGATTCCACGTCAGTAGCGAGCGTTCGTCTTCGCTGATCCGGTCGAATAGTGAGCGCACATTGTCGGAACGAAAGACGTAAGCGTTTTCGACCGTAAATGGGCGAAACATATCGAACGCTTCCGTGGTTTCGCGCGTTATCTCTTCAACGCGCTCGACGCTGCTTTTAACAAGATCGATTGCTTCGCCAACACGACCGCCGCCCCAGCGCGGCCGCAGGCGATCAAGCAACGACGACGCTTTCTTCGCGGTTGCATTGAACATCGGCACCGATGTGTTTTCGAATTTCGAAACAGTGACTGGCCGTGGTTCCATGCGCGCGGCGATGTGGTTCAGAATCTTGATACCGCTATCTTTCTCTTCGAAGTACCTTCGCTTATCGAGTCCGCAGAGACCAATGATCCTTTCCATGTTGTTGGCGTTGGCATCGCCGGTGGCCGCCTGAAACACCAATGGCGTTTCTTCGACGCACGCCTGTGCTGCGACTGCCAGCATCACTGACGCGACCTGGTCCACTGGAGTGATGTCGAGAATCAGTTTTGGATCTGCTGGAATCTGTGTTTGGCCTTTGCGAATCAGGAATATGATCGGCGCAGTGGTGGTGAAGCCTTCGTTCCAACCGGGAAACGGATACGACATCGCCGACTCGACGATGCTCGGTCGAACGATACTGCGCACCATTTCTGTTTCGGCGGCGACGAGCTGCTCGCCAAGCGATTTGGTGTAGGTGTAGATGTTGGGCCAACCCCAGTAAGCCGCGCGTTCGACGCCGAGATCTGTAAGGCGAGTGCGCGTCCAGACTTTACGTTCGCGAGCGACGGCGAGTCCGAGAGCGTCGGGATCGTCGACGTCGCGTCCTTCTTCATTGAGACGTTTGCGTGCGAGCTCTCGAAAACGCGCGGTCATCATCCCGTCGCGTGCTTCGTCGCGCACGCGGTCTGCAAGTCTGGCGCAGTCGGCAATCTCCTGGTCCACCGAGAACTGCACGCCCTGCATTTCGCTTTCGCTTTTGCGTGGGAAGTAACCGATAACCGGATCGCTTTCCCAAACAGCGCCGGAGCGATTGCCGGCGACAAAGCAGGTGGAAACGTGGACCAGCGCGGGACGTTTCATCCGTCGCGCAAAGGCGATGACGTTCTGCGTGCCGACGACGTTCGTGCGCAGGCCGCTCTCGAGCGTGGGGTTGAAAGTTACGTTGCCGGCGGAGTTGATGATGACGTCGATGTCGCCTGCGATTGCTTGTGCTTCTTCTTCGCTGTAACCGAAGTTTGTTTCGGCGATGTCACCGCCCCGGACGATCACCTTGTCGTTGACAAAACCTTCGAGCGCGCTGCCATAACGTTCTCGCAGCGGATCGAACGGAGGAGCGGTGATGATGTTGTTCCAAAAACGACTTTCCGACTCCTCCTGCGAACGCGCCCGCACCGTAAGATAGATCTTCCCAATATTCGGGAAACGGTAGAGCAACATGCTCAACGTCACCTTCCCAAGAAACCCCGTACTCCCTATCAGGAAGATCTTTCTATCTCGATAAATCTCAGTCGGAGAGAGTTTCATATCCGTGAAAATCCCTAATAAATCCGTGTAAATCCGTGTTACTCCATGTCCGCGATTCCGATCATCGGCTGATGCAGCATCGTGATCTCCGCGGAGTTGCCCATATAGCTGCGCGCCATCGCGATGGCCTCAGTCAGATTGTCTGCTCGTTCCCAACCCAGGATCGCCGGCACATGCGAATTCTCCGCGCCCGCAGCGATCACGCGGCCGACGTGCTGCCGTCCATTCTCACCCCAGTACCACATGAAGAACGGGTGCGCGCCGTGATAGGCATTGCCGCGGCGGTACATCTCGACATAACTCGGATTGTTTGCAAACTCGCGCTCATACTTCTCACGCAACGTGAACGCATCGCGCGTCTCCGGCAGCAGTCGATTGAAAAACTCGATGTAGCTCGGGTGAAACTGGTGATCGAAATCGTCGTAGCAGGGATGGTGCAGGATCAGCACGCCGCCTTTCTTCAGCAGCGGCTTGTTGCGATAGAAGTTGAAGTGATAACCCAACGCCATCACCTGGACCAGCAGTGGGTTCAGTATCGAATAAACGTTGTAAGGCGAAATATCCGGAATGCCCGTGATCAGAATGTCGCACTGCCCGCGAATCGGAATCGCATACTGCTCGAAGCCTTTCGCGACGATCTTCTCGTGCACGAGCTCCGTTTTTCCGGCATAACACGCTGTCATCTCATACTGCGACGGGCGCGAGTGTAGAAGCTTGCGACGCGCCGGCCGCGGTAGTTTGCTCATCATGAGGCGCATGCCTTCAAACTTCATGCGATCAAAGGCGCTGAAGTCGTCTTCGTTGCGCAGCAGGAAATCCATGTCCGCGCCATACATCCGGTTGTTGATGGCGGTCTCGATATGAAAGACGTTGAGTTGCTCGTCGACGATTTTTCCGAGCTGTACGACCTTATGGTTCAACGCCGAACGCGCGGGATCCATGTAACTATCTGAATCGCGTATCGTCTGCGGATCGTGATGCATGCGCAACGACTCGTAGTCGCAGAGTCCTACGGCAACCGACTTGTGACCGCCGTCCATCGGCACGAAGTTGAGGTTGGCGTAGATCAGCAGATCGCTTTCAGCACAGCGGCGATTGAGAACCAGCGGTTCCTTATGTCTCGTTTCGCCGATCTTGATCAGGCCGTCGGCCCACTCGGCATCATGGTTGTAGTAACGATCGGGATAGTATTCATCGAAGATGCGCGGCCCGACCATTCGCTTCATCTCCCACTCGGTCATTTTCCGGTGGAGGGAATTGGCGATGATGATGTGGACGTCGTCGACGCCGTGCCCGGCGAGCATGTCCAGGACGATTTCGAGAATCGTTTGACGAATGTCGGGCGTGGCCATCGGTGGCAGCGGCAGGCTGATATCGTCAACGGCGACGGTTACGCGCATTCCTGGTTCGAGTTGCGCAAACAGCGGATCACAGCCGAGCGGATGATTGAGCGCGTAGCGAATAGCGGCTTCGCGATTGGGTAAACCCTTGATCGATGGATTCGGGTAAAGCACACGCGTCCCAATCGGCAGATCTTCGAGGATAAAGTCTTCGCCGGACGGCATGATGCGCGGCGCGCTGTCCCGATCGATGTAGATTACCGATTCGTGCGTCTTTCGTCGGAGTTGAAGTGCCATCTTGTAAGTTTTCACGCAAAGGCGCAAAGAAGACGCAAAGCCGCAAAGGAAATACTTGCTTAATCTTTGCGTCTTTCTTTGCGCCTTTGCGTGAATTTCCTCTTCATTTCAAATTCAATATCGGCCAGTCATGGTGTAGCGCCGTTTGTCGCAAACGCATGTCCGGGTTTACTACCGCCGGGTGACCGACGATCGAGAGCATCGGCAGGTCGCTCATGCTGTCGGTGTAGGCGTAGGAGTCGCTCAGGCTGATGCCCTCACGCTCCGTATAAGTTCGAATCCAGGAGGCCTTCGTCGCCGCAGCCATCACCGGGGGCAACAAACGTCCCGTTGCCACGCCATTTACAAACTCCAGCCGGTTGGTGACATACTCATCTATCCCCAAATGGTCCATCAGCGATTTGACCGCCAGATCCAGCGCGCCCGTTATCACTACTTGCCGCAATCCCAATTTCCGCGACTTTTCAATTAATTCGTAAGCGCCCGGAAAGACAGCCGGTTTGATCACGTCTTCAAACAAGTCCTGCGCAAAGTAACGAAGCCGATCTTCGGACTGGCCCTTGTAACGCTTGAAATAGAGGTCGTTAAAGACTTTTCGGCTATACTGATCCGTCACCGCGAAAACCGGCAGGCTAAGAAAAGTGGCAGCACTCTTTTTAACGCTGGCCATTAAGCCCTGCTGCCGGTGCGCATAAAAGGAGAGGGTATGCACCAGGTTGGTGCTTACCAAAGTGCCTTCAAGATCGTAGAATGCGGCCCCTGCCAAGCTCTCCTCCAGCTACTTGGAAAGCCACTATACCGCATTCGCGACGTTTTGGATAACCAGAAGCAAAAGTATTACAAACTGTATGGCGACACTAGACAATCAGAGGCGAATTGATGATAAATCTTAGGAAAAACTCGGAAAAGCTGCGATTCGCGATGGTCGCATCGGCACTGATTTCAGTGGTTTTGGGCGGGATGGCCTGTAACAGTGGCGCCCCGGATTCGGTTCCGAGCACCGGAAGCGCCGACGCGAAGGCTGCGGCGGACAAAATCGCGGAGGCTGAGCCGCTCTACGAGGGCAGGGATGATATGACCAAGGCGCGAACTGCGGTCACGATACTCCGGCAAGCTCACGCGGCCGATTATGGCAATTACGAGGCGGCGTGGAAGCTGGCACGGGCGGCCTTTTTCGTCGGCGACCGCACTGACAACGATACTGAGCGGGATGACATGTTTCGCGAAGGGACTCTGGCTGGCAAAGCGGCGGTGCAATTACAGCCAAACAAACCGGAGGGACATTTCTGGCTCGGCGCGAACTACGGCGGCACCGCCGCACACAGCACGCTTTCGAACCTGTCCAGCTTTCAGGACATTAAGGGCGAGATGGAAGCGGTGTTGAAGCTGGACGAGGGTTACCAGGGCTACAGCGCCTATCTCGGATTGGGACGACTATACCTGCAAGCGCCGAAAATGCTCGGTGGCGACGTCGGGAAGGCGATAGAGTACCTGGAGAAGGGACTCAAACTCAATCCCAACAACACGGTCATGCGTTTCCACCTGGCAGAGGCTTACGAAGCCAATAATCGAGACGCAGACGCGAAGAAGCAGATCGAAACGATCATAGCGACGACGCCGGATCCGAAGTACATCGCGGAGCACAAAGACGCAGTCGAGAAGGCAAAGAAGCTGCGGGGAAAAATAGACGCGGATTCACGCGGATAAAATCCGGATCTAATCCGTGATTACGGTTTAGCCAGGCGCCGGATCTCTTCGAGGGTGCGTTTGTGTTGTTCGAGTTTCTGGCCGGCTTCGCCGAGTTTGCCTTGTGAGGTGAGGCGCTGGTAGTCCTCGAACTCCTGTATGGCCCTGTTCACCAGTTGCTGTAGATTCTGAGTTGGTGTTGCGGCGGGTGTTGGTTGTGTTGGCGCTTCCGGACTGGGCTCTTCAGTTGCGGCCGCTTTTGCTGCTGCCTCGCCAAACAAGCTGTTCATCGCCTCGGTAAACGTTTGTCCGTGACCGAGTTTTTCCTGTGTCGCTAAAACGACCAAACGCAGTTCCGGCATCGGACTCCGCTGCGCCTGCAAGTAAATAGGTTCCACAAAGATCAACGAACGCCCGATCGGAATCACCAGCAAATGCCCGCGAACGACGCGAGATCCCTGCTGGTTCCATAAAGTGAACTGTGACGAGAGCTGCGCATTCTGATCGATGCGGGCTTCGATCTGAACTGGACCATCGATCAATCTCGATTCCGGGAAGTTGTAGACCACCAGCTTGCCGTAGTTTTCGCCATCGCTGCGGCCCGCCATCCATCCGATCATGTTGTTTCGACTAGCAGGCGTGAACGGCAGTATCAGCACAAACTCATTTCGCTGCTGCTCGCCCGGCAACTGCATCAACACAAAATACGGATCGATCGCTTCGCTTTGCTTCTCACCCTCTTCATTGATCGTGATCTGTTGGGCGATGTTCCAAACGTCCTCGCGCTGGAAAAAGACTTTCGGGTTTTGCGTGTGATAAAGGCTGTAGACTTCGCCCTGGGCGCGCACCAATGTTTCCGGATAGCGCACATGCGCGCGCAGGTCGGCGGGCATTTGATTCTGGTCCAGGAAGAGATTCGGAAAGATGCGCCGGTACGCCGCGATAATCGGATCCTTGTCATCAAACACATAGAAGCGGGCGGTTCCGTTGTAAGCGTCGATTACGACTTTGACGCTGTTGCGGATGTAGTTGAGTCGATTGCCGTCAACTTCGTGATGAGTCGAATAAGGAAAGTAAGACGACTCGGTGAAAGCGTCCATCATCCAGAAGAGCCGGCCTTCGCTTGAGACGACGATGTACGGATCTTTGTCGTAAGTCAGAAACGGCGCCACACCGTTCACGATCTCGCGAATGTTGCGATTGATGAGCACGCGGCTCTCGCTAGTAACATCGTCCGAGAACGGCAGCTTCGAAAGATCGCCGACGCTCCACGCCAGCAACATGCGTCGCAAACGATTTCCGATCTGTATTCCGCCCGTGCCTTCGTAAGTGGTGTAAGTGTTTGTATCGCCCTGTGGGTAGTCAAACTCCTTTTGCTTCGTCTTCACGTAAACATAACGGTCCGTGAGCTCGCCGAAATAGATCTCGGGACGATTTACTTTGATCTCGGGTGCGGACGACTGAACCGGCATGTTTGACAGCACGAACTGCGGCAGACCTTCCGGCGTGAAGCCGTTAGCGCTGTTCATCGTGACGCCGTATCCATGCGTGTAGATCAGTCGTTCATTAATCCAGTTGCGCGACGATGCGGGAAGCTTTTCGTCGTTGATCTCGCGTGGCGCGTTCATCATCTGGCGCGTCTTGCCGCCGATGACGTAGCGATCGACGTCGACATCGGGAAAGTCGTAGTAAGTACGAATTGCCTGGATTTGGCGCAGCGTGTCCTGGAGGGCGCGCCAGTCCCAAAGACGAATGTTCTCGAGGCTCTCGCGATTGTTCGATAGATCGAGCGCTTCGATCGATGGGTCCGCTTCAAACTCGCGCAGCTCGATCTGGTCAAGCCCGAAGCCCCTGCGCGTCCATTCGATGTTGTAACTGATGTACGGTGCCTCGCGGTCAAGCTCGTTTGGCTTAACGATGAAACCCTGGATGTAAGAGGGCACGAGCACAACGCCAATCACATACGTCGCGACTGGCAGCGCGAGAGCAATCAGCAACAAGCTGAAGCGCCGCACGGCGAAGGCGTTAACCAGCAGGATTATTGCGGCGATTATCAGTGTTACAGCGACGATCAGCAGCGCCGGAAGTGCGTAGTGCGCCTCCGTGTAAGTCACTCCCGAGAAGATCGCGTGGTCCTGCCAGAGGAAAGGGAAACGCGAAAGGTACGTACGCCAGCTCAGCACGAGGAGAAAAAGCGCGAGAGCAACACAGACAGCTCGAAACGCGGCGCCTGACGACCAGCGCACACTCGGCTTGAGCACCGTTTGCGGCAAACCAAGCAGCGAATAAGCAAGCGCGGCGCACAGGATGATGAACGTCACGCCCAGCAGCCACGAGCTAACCAAATCGTAGAATGGCAGCGAGAAGAGATAGAAGCCGAGCGACTTTCCAAAGATTGGATCGTGAATGTTGGTTGAGGCCTGGTTCCAAAATAGCGCGAATTGACGCCAGTGTTCCTTCAACTTAAAGCCGTAGATCAACCCAAACAGCGCGGCGATCACCCAACCCAGCGGGCGAATAAACTTCGCCGGAGAAAACTGAAACGGCTGGTTGTTGAGAATGATGGTCCGGTTCTCGAACGCGTACGCGCCGAAGAGTCTTTGAAACAGCAGAAACGTGGCGCTGAGTAAGAGGGCAGTGACTACGGCAGAAGCTGCGAAGAGCGCGAGCTTCATTTTTAAGACGTACCAGTAGACCGGTGAATATCCGATTGACTCGAACCAGAGTGACGAAAGGTAAATTGAAAGAATTCGGGACAGTGAGAGCAGCAGCAATACCGCGGCGATGACGATCCCGACTTTTAGTCGCCGCCGCTTAGGTCGTGGTCCAACATCGATCACTTCTGGTTCTCGACGATTTTTGCTCACGGTAATATCTTGCCACAGATTAACACGGATAACACGGATCAGTGTTTATCTGTCGCTCGTGTATAATCGCATGGATGCTCACGCCAGAGACCATTTTACAAGGCCGCTATCGCATCGTGCGGCAGCTCGGGCAAGGTGGCATGGGCGCCGTTTACGAGGCGATCGATCAACGTCTCGACACCACTGTCGCCCTCAAAGAAACACTCTTTGCCGACGAACGCCTGCGTAAACAATTCGAGCGCGAAGCGCGACTCCTGGCGCGCCTGCATCATCCTGCCTTGCCTCGCGTCAGCGACCATTTTTCTGAAGCCGATGGACAGTTTCTCGTGATGCAGTTTATCCCCGGCGACGATCTGTCGGAGATGATGACGCGCAAGCGAGCCCCGTTTCCTGCAAATCAGGTTTTGACTTGGGCAGATCAATTGCTCGATGCGCTCGACTACCTGCACACACAGGATCCGCAGATCGTCCATCGCGACATCAAGCCCCAAAATCTGAAACTGACTTCACGCGGCCAGATCATCCTGCTCGATTTCGGATTGGCAAAAGGACAGGCTGGCGAGATCTCGCGCGTCACGACTACGGCGAGCATCTTCGGCTACACACCAAACTACGCGCCATTGGAACAGATCCAGGGTCTGGGAACTGACACTCGCAGTGATCTTTATTCACTGGGCGCGACGCTCTATCACTTGATGACCGGTGTGAAACCGCCGGATGCGTTGACGCGAGCGGCGGCTATCGTAAATGGTCAGCCCGATCCGCTGTTGAAGCCGAGCGAGGCCAACGGGTCGGTCGCGCGGGAGTTGGACCAGGTGCTGATGAAGGCCATGGCGCAGAACCGCGAGCAGCGATATGCAACCGCGGCTGACATGCGCAGCGCGCTTCACGGTGCGGAACAGGAATCGACGGTAGTCAATCGTGGTGAAGCGCAGACGGTTCTGTTTCCACCACCGCCAACAACGGTTTCTGCGCCGACGCAAACAGTGGCGGGACAGCCAACGGTTGCAAGCACGGGCGAAACAACGGTCGTGCGTCCGAGAAAGAGCGGGCGCGTATTTCCGATTGCTGTCTCGGTTGTCGTATTACTGCTGGTTCTTGGTGGCGCGCTTGGTTTTTTTGCGCTGAAGAAGCGTAATGAATCAACGGTCCAGAGCGCTACCGAAACGCCGACCCCGATCGGTGGACCAGCGGTGAGCACGCCTTCGCCAAATCCTGTTGTCGTCGCCTCACCGGAGTTGCCGGCACAGGAAGCTCCCACCGCTGCTCCGAAGAGAAGTCCTCGTAACGAGGAAGCGCGAAGGGAACCAACACCAGAACGAAAGGACACGCCCGAGGCCGGCGAGGAGACTGAAGTACACGAGGACGAGCCGCCGGATGTGCCAGTCCCTCCTGATTTTGATCCAAACAGGCGACCGCGGCCCCGAACGCGGGTGAGGCCAGGCGGCGTCATAATTCGCAATCTTCCTGACGGCTCACAAATCATAACTATGCCGGATGGAATGCGGGTGATGATTACAAAGGACGGCAAACGGACGGTCCTCAATCCGCCGCGTCCACGTCGTCAGCCCGCGCCGTCGCCGTCGCCGTAATGAGCCACAAAGGCACAAAAGTCACAAAATCATTGTGCGTTCATGTGAGAATTTAAGGAGAGAGTGATATGAGGAAGTCGAAAAATACAGGTGTCGCTTTTGTGCTGTTCGTTGTTTGTGCTTTGGTAGCGATGCTTAGCCCTGCCGGCGTTCTTGTGCGAGCGAGGAGTGAAGCACCAACGCCACCAAACCTTCGTTTAACTCCACCGGCGCCGAAATTCGACGATAAAGAACGAGTAGCGGAGTTGGTGCAACGACGCGAGCGCGTGGCCAAGAGCATCGGGCCGCAGTCGTTCATGATTCTTTTCAGCACCGAGCCGCGAGTTTATGCAAACGACGTCGACTATCCTTATCGACAGGAAAACAATCTCTACTACCTCACGCAACTGAAGCAGAAAGGCGCGACGCTCGTACTCCTGCCGGGCAATACCAAGGTGCGTGAGATTCTCTTCCTGCCGCGCCGGAATCCCGCTGCCGAAACGTGGACCGGTCATATGTACAGCGCTGAAGAAGCGCACCAGATTTCAGGCATCAGGGAGATCTGGCAGAACACGGAGTTTGAGCCGTTCATTAAGGCGCTGCGTAATCGCCAGCCGTATCGTCCAAAAGCCGAGGCCCTCTTGATGTCGGACCTTCCTGCCGACATGCCGTTGACTAACGATCACGGGTACACAGCCCTATTCGATGCGGCGGCTAAGGGTGAAGCCGCATTGTTTATGCTTATGCCGGGCGACGGTGAAAGTCGCGAATACAAGTACGAGCAACGCTTCGCTTCCGAATGGGTAAAGACTGCCTCGGGTTTCGGTATCAAAAACGCGTGGCCCATATTGACCGAAATGCGTTTGGCGAAATCGCCGATGGAGTTGCGAACTCTCCAACACGCGATCGATATCAGCATCGAAGCTCACCAGCGCGCGTGGGCCGCGGCCGCTAGCGCGAAGTGGGAATACGAAGTTGACGCCGTGATGGCGTACACGTTCAAGCTGCGTAATGCCGACAACTGGGGCTATCCAGACATCGTTGGTTGTGGTCCAAACGCGACCACGCTTCACTACATCGAGTCGCAGGGACCGGTGAAGCAGGGTGACCTGCTGTTGATGGACGTCGGCGCCGAGTACGAGCATTACACTGCCGACATCACTCGCACGTTTCCGGTAAATGGAAAATTCACGCCGCTGCAGGCTGCTGTCTATCAGATTGTTTACGACGCGCAGGAGGCAGTGGCGAAAGCAACGAAGCCGGGCGCGACTTTGTCAGACGTGAACCGCGCCGGGACGGAAGTCGTTAAAGATGGACTCTTAAAGTTAGGGCTGATCACTGATCGCAACTCGATGCAGCATCGTGTTTGGTTTATGCACGGCACGTCGCACTGGCTCGGCATGAACGTTCACGATGTTGGTGGCGGAAGACCGATGGTGCCGGGTGCGGTATTCACGAATGAGCCGGGGATTTACGTCAGGCTCGACGCGTTGGACCAGATGCCGTTTGGTTGGAAACAGGAAGATTGGGAGAAGTTCAAGACTGCCGTTCGCCCGGCGTTTGAGAAGTACAAAGGGATCGGCGTCAGGATTGAAGACGACCTGGTGGTCACGGCGGATGGGGTGCGCTGGATGAGCGAAGCGCTACCACGCTTTCCAGCACAGTGGGATCCGAAGCTTGGAATTCACGTGACTTGAAGTCGCG
>JADMIO011246914.1_pt1 | contig 23483 bp, 17 predicted proteins | sample 8958161 | NCBI WGS metagenome assembly JADMIO01 (sample SAMN16585339, study PRJNA669376) | soil metagenome | isolation source: Crop rotation soil | place: USA: Cullars Rotation, Alabama | collected 2011
CGTACCGCGCGCTGTAGTTGCCCGGGTAGAAGTCGATGCGGTCGAGGAGCTCGGTGCTCACCACCGAGGAGAGCCCGCCGAAGTGGTAGACGATCGGGATCGAGGTGCCGTCGGCGAAGATCTGCGTGTCCTGCGGGGTCGAGCCGCGGACGATGAGCAGGCCGTTGATGGCGCGCGCGACGCCGGGGAAGTTCTGCACCGCGCGGAGGGCGTCGCCGCCGGTGCCGGGCATGCGCAGGATCTCCCGGAACTCCAGCGACTGGCGGGTGACCTCCCGCGGCGGTCGGCGGGCGCGGACGGTGGCCTCGTCCTCGCCGTCGGCGGCGGGCGCGCCCGGCGTGGGCGTCGCGGGCGTCGCGGGTGCGCGGACGGGGCTGAGGCGGTAGGTGAGCGCGACGTCCTCGCGGTCGGCGACGGCCTCGGTGACCTCCATCGGGTCGAAGCCCTCGGCCCGGATGGCCAGCCGCAGGCTGCCCACGACCTCGAGCTCGAAGCGGAAGGCGCCCGCCGCGTCGGTGGTCGCCTCGCGGGTGGCTCCGTCGGGGAGCGTCAACGTGACGGCCGCGCCGGCGACGGGCTGATCGCCGCGACCGCGCACCGTCGCGCGGAGGAGCGCGTGCACCTGAGGGCGCTGCGCCTGGCGGGCGGCCGCCGCGCTGAAGCGGTAGCGGTAGCGGAGGATCGACGCGACCACCGCGCCGTCGCGGCGGGCGGGCTCGAAGACGAACGCGCGCGCGGCCGCGGTGGCGGCCTCGTCGAAGCCGTGCCCGAGGGGCTGCACCACGGTGGCCTGGGTGACGTGGCCCGTGGGGTCGATGGTGAGCTCGAGCAGCACCGATCCCTCGAAGCCCTGGGCGAGCGCGTCGGCGGGGTACTCGGCCTGGATGAACTGGGTCAGCCGGGGCGCGGACGTGGCGGCGGGCGTCGCGGGCGGCGCCTCGGCCTGGGTGGTGGCGCCGATCTGCGCGGCGGCGGGGGCCCCCGCGGAGAGGCTGACGGCGAGGACGCGGGCGCGGATCCGACGGGTGAGCACGACGCCCGGTAGATGCATCGGGTCACGATGGAGTTGCAAGCTCCTCGCGCGCTGCGGCGGCGATGTCGTGCGGGGCGCTCAGGTCGCGGGCGACGCGCGGAGCATGCTGAGGAGGATCTCGCCGTAGGCCTCGACGCGGGCGGGCCCGAGGCCGTGCACCTGGGCCAGCGACGACAGGTCGCCGGGGCGGCGCGCGGCGACCTCCTGGAGCGTGCGGTCGAAGGCCACCACGTACGCGGGCAGCCCCCGGCGCTTCGCCTCCTCGGCGCGCCACGCGCGGAGGCGCTCGTAGAGGGCGGGGTCGTAGGCGCCCGTCGCCGCCTCGGGGACCGCGCGACGGGCGGGCGCGGCGCGGGGTCGCTCGCGGTCGGGCGGGAGGCGGAAGCGGATGGGCTCGGCGCCGCGCATCACGGCCGCGCCGCTCGCGGTGACGAAGGGCACCGGGTGCTCGGTGGGGCTGAGGTCGATCCACCCGGCCGCGAGGAACCCGCGGAGGAGCGAGAGCACCCACGACTGCGAGCGGTCGCGCAGGAGGCCGAAGGTGGAGAGCTGGTCGAAGCCGAAGCGCTGGGTGCGCGTCGACGAGGCCCCGCGGAGCATCTCGGCGATGGCCTGGAGGCCGCCGCGCTGCCGCGCCCGCGCGACCCCGGAGAGGCCCATGCGGACGGTGGTGTCGACCTGCGCCTGCGGCGCGTCGTCGTCGCGCTGGTCGATGGTCGCGCACACGTCGCAGTGCCCGCAGCCGCCGAGGATCTCCCGCTCGTCGCCGAAGTAGCGGAGCATGAAGTCGTGCCGGCAGGTGCCGGCGTCGAGGTAGCGGAGCAGCTCGCGGAAGAGGGTCCACGCGCGGGCCGCCTGGACGGGGTCGGGGGGCACGCCGTCGGTGCCCATCTGCGTGAGGCGGCGGCGGAGCGCGATGTCGACGCCGGAGCAGAGGAGCAGCCCGTGGGCCTCGGCGCCGTCGCGCCCCGCGCGGCCGACCTCCTGGTAGTACGACTCGATGCTCGACGGCGGCTGGAGGTGCAGCACCGTGCGGATGTCGGGCCGGTCGATGCCCATGCCGAAGGCGTTGGTGGCGACGACCACGTCGATCTTCCGGTCGCTGAAGCGCTCGGAGAGGGCGGACCGCTCGTCGGCGCCGAGGCCGGCGTGGTAGGGCGCGGCGTTCCACCCGGCGCGCCGGAGGTCGTCGGCGAAGGCCTCGGTGTTCTTGCGGGTGGCGGCGTAGACGATGGCGCCGCCCCTCGGCCGCACGGGCTCGCCGAGCACGCGCCTCAGCTCGCGCCGCACGGTCTCCTTGGACTCGGTGGGGCCGTCGACGGTGCGCGCCGCGAGGTGCAGGTTGGGGCGCGCGAAGCCGCGCAGTACGACCTTCACGCGGTCGCGGTCGAAGCGCAGGCGCTCGAGGATCTCGTTGCGGACGTCGGGCGTCGCCGTGGCGGTGCAGGCCATCAGGCGGGGCGGGCGGAGGCGCTCGATGAGGTCGCCGATGCGCAGGTAGTCGGGGCGGAAATCGTGGCCCCACATCGAGATGCAGTGGGCCTCGTCGACGGCGAGCAGCGAGATCTTCGCGCGGGCGCACGCGTCGACGAAGCCGTCGAACTGGAGGCGCTCGGGCGCGAGGTACACCAGCTTGTAGCGGCCCGCGAGCATGCCCGAGATGCGCGCGCGGCGGACGTCGGGCTGGAGGGTCGAGGCGAGGTAGGTGGCCGAGACGCCGCGCTGGTCGAGCGCGCGGACCTGGTCTTCCATGAGGGCGACGAGGGGGGAGATGACCAGCGTGACGCCCGGCAGGCACGTCGCCGTGAACTGGTACGTGAGGCTCTTGCCCCCGCCCGTGGGCGCGACGACCAGGGCCTGGCCGCCGTCGAGGAGCGCGTCGATCGCCTCGCGCTGCCAAGGGCGGAAGTCGTCGAGGCCGAACCGATCGAGCAGCGCGGCGCGGAGCGGGTCGCCCGCGCCGGGGGGGAGGTCGTCGGTCATGGGGGTGAAGGGCACCATAGCATCACGACCTGACGCCTCGCGGGGCCGCGCGCGAGCCGGCGCCGCGGGCGGTGGACATAGGCTGTCCGACGCGAGGGCGGTCAGGCGGCATGGCGTCGGCCGGGGCCGACGCGCGAGCCGAGCGCGTTGGGGACGTCGAGGCAGGCGAGGCGGTGCGCGGTGATGGCGAGCGAGGTGGCGACGGCCTGGGCCTGGACGTCCTGCCCCGCCGACGTGGGGATCGCGCGGGCCCAGGTCATGAGCGCGAGGGCGCGCGCGCGGATGGCGGCGCGGTCGTCGGCGGCGAACGCGCAGGTGACCCAGTGGCGCTGGCCGGTGGCGGCGTCGACGCGCCAGAGGCTGACGCGGACATTGCAGTTGGACATACGGCGCCAGGTAAAACAGAAGCCGGCGTTGCGGAGGACGAGGGTCGGGTTGGTCATGGCGTCTCCTTCGGGCGGTGGTGGGTTCGGGGCGCCGGATGGGAGGTGGCGCCCGCTGAACGGATGTAACCGATGGCGACGGGCGATTCATAATTCATGGCAACGGATGTTCAGATGCGTCCGTCGGCGCGGGAACGATGACGCGTCTTGACGAACCGACGCGCGGTAACCGAAGAACGCGCCCGGGGCGTGCGGCCTCCGCTGGCCGCAGGGAAAATCGAGCGATGGCTGATCTGAATGTCTTGTCCACGGAGGACCGGGTCGCGATCGACCGGGTGTTCGAGCGCCTGAGCGGGCGGACCCACTACGAGGTCCTCGCCGTCCCGGTGGAGTCGTCGTGGGAGGCGATCGACCAGGCCGCGCGCGACCTCCGGAAGCGCATGGATCCGACCCGCTTCGTGGGCATTCCGTCGGGCGAGTACCAGCGGCGCATCGACCTCGTGCTGCGGGCGATCGACCAGGCGACCGAGGTGCTTGGCGACCCGGTGCGGCGGTTCCTCTACGACCAGCAGCTGCGGCGGGGCGAGGGGCGACGCGGCGAGACCCCTCCCCCTCCCCGACCCGCGGTGACCCCCATCCCTCCGCGGCCCCTGCAGGGCGCAACCCGCGAGGAGCGCGGGTCGCGGTCGCCCGAGCCGCCGCCCCCGAGCGACGCGCCCCTCGTGGTGCCCGCCCCGCTGCGGAAGGACCCCATCACGGGGTCGGGCGGTAGCCGCGCCCCGGGGCCGCGTCCGCAGAACGCGCGCCCCTCCTTCGTGCCTCCGCCCCTCGACGGCGGGCGTTCCAACGCGCCCGCGCCGTCGCTCAACATCGGCGCCGACCGCCGCGACCTCGACACCCTCCTGGTGGAGGTCGAGCGCATCGCGGTGTCGGTGCAGTTCTGCATCGCGCAGATCCTCGACCCGCAGGCCGCCCGCGTGTCGGCGCTGCAGACCGCGGGGCAGGCGCTGGCGGACACGCGCGCGACGCTCGCGACCGTGCAGGCGAGGCGCGACGAGGAGGCCGGCCGGTGGGCCGAGGCGACGACCAACTGGCTCCGGGCGTCGCGGGCGAACCCGCACGACGCCGCGGTCCTGGCGCGGCTCGCGGAGTGTCATCGGCGCACCGGCGACCTCGGGCTGGCCGAGGACGCCGCGCGGCGGGCGCTCGCCATCGATCCCGGCCGCGACGACGTCCGCGCGCTGCTGGCCTCGCTGGCGGGGCGCTAGCGATTTCTGGTGGGCCCCCGACCGGGGCCCGTCAATGCGCTCAACCGCCCGACGGGGCCTGCGCGGGGGCGGGCATCGACGGGTCGACCGCCGGGGCGGGCGGGGCCGCGGGCGCAGCGACGACGACGGGGGCGGGGGGCGGCTCGGCCGGCTCGTCGGGGGCGTTGAAGCGCACACCGACACAGACCAGCGCGACGGCGCCGAGGTATCCAAGCCAATGGGTCATACGGTGGCCGTACCACGTGGCGTGCGCGGACCACAACGTCACGGGCTCGCGAGCAGGAGGGCCCGGACGTGGGAAGGGAGCTCCTCGGTCTCCTCGAGCGAGGCGGGACCCTCCAGCCGGATGAAGGGGGACTGCTCGAAGGAGGCCGCGATGAACGCGCCCATCGGCCCCTCCACCGCGGACACGGCCGCCGTCGCGTTGGCGCCCCCGAGGTCGCGCACGAGGGCGTCGCCCGCGGACTCCCTCGTGATCAGCATCAGGAGCCGCGCGGCCCGCGCGGTGCGCGACGAGCCGTGGCCCAGGCACCAGCCCCAGGTGCGGCCGATGATCCCTCGCTGGCCCTCCCCCGCGGGGTCGCCCATCGCGTCGAGCGTCAGCCGATCGCCCCGCGGCGGTCGGGCGAGCGTCCAGCCCTCGACCCGGTGGCGCGACCACCACGACAGCGGGGCCCAGCGCGCGACCACGGTGCCGTCGTCGACGAGCCCGACGGGCGCGAGCGCCCCCATGGCGGCGAGCGCCTCGGTGGCCTCGCGCGCCGCCGCGAGGGCCTCGGCGCCCGGCACCGCGCCGTCGGTGATCGCGCCGAACGAGCCCCACCGCGCGACGGCGGCGGCGACCCCGGCGCCGTCGTCGGGCAGCGCCGTCGCGATGCGCCCCCCGCGGCGGGACCAGCACCACGACGCGATGACGAGGTCCCAGGACGTCCAGTCGTCGGGTTCGCGTCGGAGGGTGGCGCCGGAGGGCAGGCGGAGGCTGCTGTGGGCGCGCAGCCAGGCGTCGAGCGCGGGGCGCTGCGCGGCCACGCACTCGTGCGCCTGGCGCATCGCCTCGTCGCGGACCCCGAACGCCACGAGGTCGGCCGCCACCGGGAGCGCGTAGGTGCCCTCCCCCTCGGCCCCGACGCTCGCCCCCCACCGCAGCGACTCCGCGCGGAGCGACGCGCGCAGCGCGAGGTACCCGCCGCCGTCGACCTCGGGCAGCACCGTGTCGAGGCGGCGCACCGCGTCGGCGGTGACCATCGCCCGCAGGCCCTCCGAGGGCACGAGCGCGAGGTCGACGTCGCCCGCCCGCAGGGCCCGCGCGGTCGCGGCGGGGCCGTCGAGGTCGACCCGCTCGACCCCCACGTCGACGCCCTCCTCGAGGCGGCGACGGAGGGGGCCCTGCCACCACGCCGCGCCGACCCCCGACGGGAGGCCGACCCGCAGCGGGTGCGCGCCGCGCCCCGACGCGCGGACCGCGCCGGGCGGGCGCGCGACGGGCCGCGTCCGGCGCTCGGCGAGGATGCTCACGACGAGCACCCCGAGGGCGATGGCCACGCGCTCGAAGAACTGCCGCCGGCCGCCCTTCGGCGCGGGCGCGATCGAGGGCGCGGGCGGGGCTGGCGCCTCGTCGGCCGGGACCACCCCGTCGGTGAGCGTCCGGTCGGCGGACGCCGAGGCGCCGGCGCCGGGCGCGGGGCTGCGGGCGACGAGCGCCCGGAGCGCGTTGACGTCGGGGTGCAATCCCAGCGCGTCGCGGGCGCCGGCGAGGGCCTGCTGGAAGTCCCCCGCGGAGGCGAAGCGGTCGTCCGGGGACGGGGCGAGCGCGCGTTGGAGCACCGCCCCGAGGGGGGCCAGCGCCGCGTCGACGGCGACGGGTTGGACCTCGCCCCCGGTCGCGCGCAGGCGGGCCGCCTCGCCCGCGGCGTCGCCGTAGACCCGCCGGCCCGTGAGCATCTCGTGGAGGATCGCCGCGGCCGAGAACAGGTCGGCGCGGGCGTCGATGCGGTCTCCGCGGGCCTGCTCCGGGGCCATGTACGCGAGCTTGCCCTCGACGGCTGCGCGCCCGTCGGGGTTCGCGGCGGAGGCCTGCGCGATGCCGAAGTCGGCGAGCTTGACCTCGCCCGCGCGCCCGAGGAGCACGTTGTGGGGCGACACGTCCCGGTGCACGAGGCCCATCGGCTCGCCGTCCGAGGTGCGCAGGGCGTGCACGTACCCGAGCGCGTCGAGGAGCGCGTCGATCACCGCGAGGGCGACGCCCGGCGCGAGCCGCCCGCCCTCGGCGCGCCGCAGGAGGGTGGCGAGGTCGCACCCGTCGACGAGCTCCATCGCGAGGAAGTAGTGGTCGCCGTCGCGGCCGAACTCGTAGACCTGGACGACGCTGGGGTGGCGCAGCTTCGCCGCGACGCGGGCCTCGTCGACGAAGCGCCGCACCGCCTCGGGGTCGAGCGCGAGCCGGGGGTGGATGCGCTTGATCACCAGCTCGCGGGTGATCCCCTCGGCGCTCATGAGTTCGGCGCGGAACACCTCGGCCATCCCGCCGGCGCCGATGCGCCCGAGGAGCCGATAGCGTTGCGGCAGGCCTACCGTCACGGGCGGAGTCTACTAGAGTACCGACCACCCATGGACCTCGTAACCCTCCGGCGCGGCCCCCAGGCGCCGCCGCGCGACCTCCGACGCTTCCTCCCGACCACCCGGGAGGAGATGGAGGCGCGCGGCTGGGACGCGATCGACATCCTCATCGTCAACGGCGACGCGTACGTCGACCACCCGGCGTTCGGCGGGGCGCTCATCGGGCGCTTCCTGGAGGGCCGCGGGTTTCGCGTGGGCATGATCGCGCAGCCCGACTGGCGCGACACGAAGGACCTGCTGCGCATGGGGGTGCCGCGGCTGATGGTGGGCATCACGGCGGGCAACCTCGACTCGATGCTCAACAAGCTGACCGCGCAGAAGAAGACCCGCGCGGAGGACCAGTACTCCCCCGGCGGCCGCACCGGGCTGCGGCCCAACCGCGCGTCGATCGTCTACGCCAACCTCTGCCGGCAGGCGTTCCCGGGGGTTCCGCTGGTGCTGGGCGGCATCGAGGCGTCGCTGCGCCGCATCGCCCACTACGACTACTGGTCCGACAGCGTGCGGCGCTCGATCCTGCTCGACGCCAAGGCCGACCTGCTGATCTTCGGCATGGGCGAGAGCCCGGTCTGGGAGGTGGCGCGGCGGCTGAAGGCCGGCGAGCGCATCGACCAGATCCGTGACGTGCGCGGCACCGCGTACGTGCTGCGCAAGGGGCAGTGGGAGGACATCCCGCCCAGCCGGCACGTGACGGACGGCGGCGTGGTGGTGCTGCCCAGCTACGACCAGGCGCGCACCGACAAGGCCGCCTTCGCGGAGATGTCCCGCGCCTTCCAGTACGAGACCAACCCCGGAAACGCGCGGCCGCTCGTCCAGGCCCACGAGCACGAGGCGGTGTACTTCAACCCGCCCGCGTTCGCGCTCGAGACGAGCGCCATGGACGGCCTCTACGACCTGCCGTTCCTGCGCAAGGCGCACTGGCAGTACGCCGACGCGCCCATCCCGGCGTTCGAGACGGTGAAGCACTCCATCGTGACGATGCGCGGGTGCTTCGGGGGCTGCACGTTCTGCTCGATCACCGAGCACGAGGGGCGGGTCATCTCGTCGCGCTCGGCGGAGAGCGTCCTGCGCGAGGTGCGCGCGCTGCGGCGGATGGAGGGCTTCAACGGCGTCATCAGCGACCTCGGCGGCCCCACCGCCAACATGTACGAGATGCGCTGCAAGGACGAGAAGATCGAGTCGTCGTGCCGGCGCCTCTCGTGCGTGCACCCGGGCATCTGCGAGAACCTCGTCACCGACCACGGGCCGCTGCTGTCGCTGATGAAGCGGGTGCGCGAGGAGCCCGGGGTGAAGAAGGTCTTCCTCGCGTCGGGGGTGCGGTACGACCTCGCCGAGCGGTCGCCGGAGTTCATCGAGACGCTGGCGAAGCACCACACGGGCGGCCAGCTCTCGGTGGCGCCGGAGCACTCCAACAAGGACGTGCTCGACAAGATGAAGAAGCCCGGCATCGAGAGCTACGAGCGCTTCGCCGAGCAGTTCCAGTGCGCGAGCGAGGAGGCGGGGAAGAACCAGTTCCTCGTGCCGTACTTCATCTCCGGGCACCCGGGCTCGACGCTCAAGGACATGGTCGACCTCGCGCTGTGGCTGAAGGCGCGCGGCATGAAGCCGCGGCAGGTGCAGGACTTCATCCCGACGCCGATGAGCGTCGCGACCACGATGTACTTCACGGGCATCGACCCGCTGACGCGCTCGCCCGTCTACACGGCGCGCGACCTCCACGAGAAGCGGCTCCAGAAGGCGCTCATCCTGTACTGGGACCCGGCGCACCACGACGAGACCCGCGAGGCGCTCGCGAAGGCCGGCCGGCAGGACCTCATCGGGACGAAGCCGGGCTGCCTCGTGCCGCCCGCGTCGGGCAAGGGCTCGCTGTCGATCCACCAGCAGCGCGCGGGGGCGGGGCGGGGGCGGCCGCCGGGCCGGGAACGTCGCGGTTGAAGCGCCCGGGAGGGCAAAGTATGGTTGCGCCCGCAATGGCGCGGACGTTGGTCGGCGGGGCGGCGCAAGCCCCGGCGGTCATGGTGCGTAAGACGTCGCAGAGTGGCGTAGTGGGTGGCGGGTGAGGCCCGCCACCAGAGGAGCCGGTGAGCACGCATGGGACTGATCGACAGCGCGAAGAACTTCCTGCAGAGCGATGTGGTGAAGAACGGCGTCCGCGAGATGATGATCGCGCGCCCGGAGGACAACAACGACCTGATCTGGAAGCACCCCGATCAGACGATCCCGATGTTCGCGCAGTGCACCGTGCGCGCGGACGAGTGGGGCGTCTTCTCCAAGGAGGGTCGGCCCGTGGGCACGCTCGACGCGGGTCGCTGCACCCTGTCGACGGCGAACATCCCGTTCCTCTCGAACTTCATCGACCAGTACACGGGCGGCAACTTCCTCATGACGGAGCTTTTCTTCGTCAAGCGGACGCCGTTCCCCAAGAAGTTCGGCGGCACGCTCGGCAACATGATCGACCCGATGACCAGCATCCGCCTCCGGGCGCGCTGCCACGGCGAGATCCTGCTCCGCGTCGAGAACCCCGAGACGCTCATCTACCAGTACTTCGGAATGCGGAAGTACCAGGAGCACGCGGACATCTTCGACTGGTTCGTGAACTCGTTCTTCAACACCGTGAAGAGCACCATCGGCAAGCTCGCCCGCGAGCAGCGCCGCTCGGTGCTCGACATCATGGACATGCAGGACGAGCTCGCCGCCGCGTGCGTGGCCAACGCCACCGAGCTCGCGCAGGCCGGCATCCGCATCGTCAAGGTGACCAAGCTCGAGGTCGACGTCCCCGAGGAGGACGTCAAGCGCTTCGACGAGATGCGCCAGAAGGTCGCCGAGCAGATGGTCGGCCTCCAGGTCGACGAGATCGGCATCCAGCGCGCCGCCCTCCAGGCGCAGGCCGCCGCGGCCGCCGCGCAGGTCAACGTGTCGACGGCGCAGTACGCCGCGCAGGCCGCGCAGTTCGGCCTCGACCAGCGGCGCGCCAACGACGCCGCGTACGTCCAGATGGCGGGCGGGGACATCAACCGCCTCGGCCAGTTCGAGGCGATGCGGGGCGCGGGCGCGGGCCTCGCGCAGGGCGGCGGCAACACCGGCCTCGCGGGCATGGCCGCGCAGGTGGGCGTCGGGGCTTCGCTCGGCTCCAACCTCGCGGGCGGCGCCCTCGGCGGCCTCGTGGGCGGCGGCGCGGGCGCCCTCGGCGGCGCGATGGCGGCCGGCGCGGTGGCCGGCGGGGCGGCGGCGCAGGGCGGGGCGACCATCACCTGCCCGCACTGCAACGCCTCGGTGCGTCCCGGGAAGTTCTGCGCGGAGTGCGGCGGCAACATCGCCGTCGCCGCGAAGAAGAACTGCACCGGCTGCGGCGTCGAGCTCGCGCCCAACGCGCGCTTCTGCCCCGAGTGCGGCACCCCTTCGGCGCCGCCCGCCCAGCGCTGATCGCCCCGACGCGGCGCCTCCGACGGGGGGCGCCGCTCCCCTCCCCCCCGACCAACAAAACTCCTCGATCAGAACTCCATCGCGAGGCCGACGTTCCACGTCTCGGTGCCGAGGCGCAGCTGCGGGCGCGCGCCGAGGCCGCTGAGGTCGGAGCGGACGTACTCCGCGAAGATGTAGCTGTGGTTGACGCCCATCTCCAGGTCCCAGGCGCGCTGGACGGCGGGCTCGAAGACGTCGAGGCGGAGCATCAGGCCGGCGGCGAAGTGGGTGCCGAGCGTCCCGCCCGTCGCGGCCTGGCCGAGGTCGGAGTCGGCCGCGGTGGCGCCGGGCGAAAGCGAGAGCGAGCGGCGGGAGAGGGTGTCGCCGTTGGTGATCCACCAGTAGGCATACCCGACCCCGTATTTCACGTACGGGACGAGGGGGATCACCGTGCGGCGCGCGAGCACGTCGATGCGGACCACCGCGACGGCGTAGCCCGGGATCACCTGGAGGCTCGTCTCCTGGCCGTCGGAGGGGCGCTCCCAGCTCGCGGCGGCGGGCATCGGGTTCTGCGTGAGCGGCGCGATGGCGGAGGCCGAGGTGTAGCCCGCCCCGAGCCCCAGCCCGAACGAACCGAAGTAGTTGATGCGGAGGAACTGCCAGTCGAACTCCGCGCCCAGGAGCAGCCGGTCGGTGCTCCCGAACATGTCGCGGAAGGGCGTCGCGCGGCCGTTGAACTCGGCGTCCGTGTCCGGGTACCAGGGGCCCCCGCGCAGCTCGACGAGGAAGTTCTGCGGCGAGTCGTGGCGGCTGCCCGAGCGGTCGGGGCCGAAGAGCTCGAAGGTCTGCGCGCGGCCGGGCGACGCCGCCGTGGTGGTGAGGAGACCCGCGACCGCACATGCCCACCAGCGACTCATCGGGTCCTCCTGCGACGCGCCCAGAGCGCGACGCCCAGCGCGAGACCGATCCACGCGCCGGCTCCGCCGACGCGCCCCACGCCGACGCCGCACGCGCCGGGGCGCGCCTGCCCCCCGGCCGCGCGGTACGACTCCCAGAAATCCGTGACCGGCACCGGCGTCACGCAGTTGCCGGCGACCGAGATGGCGCTGCGGTTGCCCGCGAGGTCCTGCGCCACGACGGCCATGCGGTACGAGCGCCCGTTGACGAGGCCCTCGGCCACGCCGCGCGTCGCCGTCGCGCCGATGATGTTGCTGCACCGGTAGCGCGCGAAGACCGCGCTGTCGTTGACGTCGAGGCCCGCCAGCGTGGACGCGGCCGAGCAGCCGCCGCCGGTCCCGTCGTCCTCCTCGTCGTCGCCGGGCAGCGTCGAGGCGTCGCCGGTCCCGCCGTCCGACGCCGCCGCGTTGAGGGGCGGGTCGCACAGCAGCCAGTACCCCTGGAGGTCGGGCGGCGCGGCCGTGGTGGTGCCCCCGTCCGTCGTCGTCGTCGAGAGCGATCCGGGGTACGTCCACGAGACGATCGCGACCCCCTCGCCGGGGCCCGCCACGACGTCGGTGGGCGCGTCGGGCGGCGTCACGTCGTAGGCGAGCGCGTAGGTGCCGATGACGTTCATGTCCGACGGGGGGAAGGCCAGCACCGAGAGGTAGTTGGTGTTGGACGTCCCCTGGGTGGTGCCCGGCGTGACGCAGTTGCCCCCCTCGGGGTCGACCAGGTACCGGCTCGGGATGCGGATGGTGTAGCTGAGCGGCGTCGTCGGGTTGGTGAACGTCAGCGACGGCGTGGTGCGGATGGGCCAGCAGCGCGGGGTGCCCGACGTCACCGGGGCGCGCGCCGTGGCGCTGGCGCAGGCCATCGCGTCGGCGCCGATGAAGTACTGGAGCGACGTGGTGGTCATCCCGGCCGGGTTGGCGGCGTAGTTGACCGTGAAGGTCCACTCCTCGCCCGCGCAGTCGCGGCGGCCGATGGGGGACGTGGTGTTGAGCGAGCCCTGCACCCCGCCCGGGTCGAGCGTGCGGGGCGACCCCGAGCGCGAGATGTTGGTGAACACCTGGGCGAAGCCCGGGGTCGAGAGACCCACGACCGCGAGCGCGACCAGCAGCTGACGACGCAACATCACCGGGGCGTGGAGCAAGGTGCGTTCCTCGGGCCGCGACGCGTGATCCCCCGGAAACGCAGCAGGTTCGCGCGATGCGCGGCCCGCGGCGCGCTGCCAGGATGTCACGCGAACGGTCATGCCCTGGTCGAAGGCGTCACACCGAAGGCGCGCTCCGCGACCTGGACGGCGTTGAGCGCGGCGCCCTTGCGGAGGTTGTCCCCGACGATCCAGAGGGAGAGCGCCTGGGGGTCGTCGAGGTCCTGCCGGACGCGGCCGACCGCGACGTCGTCGGTGCCGGACACCTGGCGGGGCTGCGGGTGCTGGCCCGGGCCGACGCGGTCGTCGACGACCACGCCGGGCGCGGCGCGCAGGCACGCGAGGGCCTCGGCGCGGGTCACCGGCCGGCGGAAGCGCGCCCAGACGCTCTGCGAGTGGGCGTTGCGCACCGGCACCCGCACGCAGGTGGGCGAGATGCGGAGCCCGGCGAGCTCGAGGATCTTGCGGCTCTCGGCGACGATCTTGAGCTCCTCCTCGGAGAAGCCCGAGGGCTCGTGCGACCAGTCGGCGAGGAGGTTGCCCGCGAGCACGCCCGGCAGGATGCCGACGGGCGGCGGCTCGCCGGCCAGCACGGCGCGCTGCTGGCGGTCGAACTCGTCGACGGCCCGCGCGCCCTTGCCCGAGATGGCCTGGTAGGTCGAGACGACGACGTGCTCGAGCCCCGCGAGGTCGTGCAGGGGCTTGAGCGCCATCAGCATCTGGATGGTCGAGCAGTTGGGGTTGGCCACGATGGCGCCGCCGCGGGTCGGGATGCGGTGGCCGTTGACCTCGGGCACCACCAGCGGGACGTCGGCGTCCATGCGGAAGGCGCTGGAGTTGTCGACCACGAGGCACCCCGCGGCCGCGCCGACGGGCCCCCACTCGCGGGCGATGGAGGAGCCCGCGGAGAAGAGCGCCACGGCCGCGCCGCGGAAGACCTCCGGCGAGGGCGGGACCAGCGTGAGGGGTTTGCCGCGGAAGGTGACGGTGCCGCCCGCCGACTTCGGCGACGCGACCGCCCTCAGCTCGCGAACGGGGAACGCGCGCTGCTCCAGCACGCGGAGCATCTCCTGCCCGACGGCGCCGGTCGCGCCGACGAGCACCACATCCATGGGATCGATCATGGTGGCTCTCTCTACCGAAGGTGCCCGCCGCGCACAATCGCGCGACGGGCGTTAGGTGACGGGGGGACGTTCAGCGGCGCGGGCGGTCGCGGGGGGGGCCGCGGCGGTCGCCGCCGCCGGAGCTGCGCGGGGGCTCGTTGTGCGACTTCTCCATGCGCTCCTTGGCGCGCTCGCCCTCCTCGCCCTCGGGGAGCTCGAGCACGGCGCGGCGCGAGAGGCGGATCTTGCCGCTGCCCTCCTCGATGGAGAGCACCTTGACCTCGACCTCCTGGCCCTCCTTGATGACGTCGCCGACGTTCTCGACGCGGGTGTGCGCGAGTTCGCTGACGTGCACGAGCCCCTCGGTGCCGGGGAAGATCTCCACGAAGGCCCCGAAGTCGACGATGCGCTTGACGGTGCCCTTGTAGACGGCCCCGATCTCGGCCTCGGCGGTGAGGCCGCGGATGATGTCGATGGCGCGCTGCACCGCGACGCTGTCGGAGCTCGCGATGTTGACCGTGCCGTCGTCCTCGACGTCGATGGCGACGCCGGTCTGGTCGACGATGCCCTTGATGGTCTTGCCGCCCGGGCCGATGACGAGGCGGATCTGCGACGGGTTCACCTTGAGGGTGGTGATGCGCGGCGCGTACTTGGACAGCTCGGTGCGGTGCGTCGGCAGCGTCGCGAGCATGCGCCCCAGGATGTGCAGGCGGGCGTCGCGGGCCTGCTTGAGGGCCTTCTCCAGGATCTCGCGCGAGAGGCCGTCGATCTTGATGTCCATCTGGATCGCGGTGACGCCCTTGGCGGTGCCGCAGACCTTGAAGTCCATGTCGCCGAGGTGGTCCTCGTCGCCGAGGATGTCGGTGAGGATGGCGATCTTCTCGCCCTCCTTGATGAGCCCCATCGCGATGCCGGCGACCGGCGCCTTGATGGGCACGCCGGCGTCCATGAGGGCGAGCGCGCCGCCGCAGACGGAGGCCATCGAGCTCGAGCCGTTGGACTCGGTGATCTCGCTCACGATGCGGATCGTGTAGGGGAACTGGTCGGCCGGCGGGATCATCCGCGCGAGCGCGCGCTCGGCGAGGTTGCCGTGGCCGATCTCGCGGCGGCCGGGGCCGCGCATGGGCTTGGTCTCGCCGACCGAGTACGGCGGGAAGTTGTAGTGGAGCAGGAAGCGCTTCCACTTCTCGCCGATGAGCCCGTCGATCTTCTGCTCGTCCTGGGCGGTGCCGAGGGTGGCGGTGACGATGCCCTGGGTCTCGCCGCGGGTGAAGAGCGCGCTGCCGTGCACGCGCGGGAGCAGGCCGACCTCGCACGCGATGGGGCGCACCGTGGTGCTGTCGCGCCCGTCGATGCGGACCATCTCGTCGACGATCATGAGGCGCATGACGTTGCCCTGCACCTCGCTGAAGGCCTCCTTGAGCAGCCCCTCCTTCTCGGGGAACTCGGGCTTGAGGGCCTCGAGCATCTGGGCCTTGAGCGCCTTGAACTTCCCGTAGCGCTCGCCCTTGATGCGGGTGCGCGACGCGTCGCTCAGGCCCGCGCCCACGACCTCGCGCACGCGGCGGAACATGTCCTCCGTGGGGCGCTTGGCGGCGAAGGGCTTCTTCGGCTTGCCGACCGCCTCGCGGATGCGCTCCTGGAGCTCGAGCACGCCCTGCATGCTGCGGTGGGCGAACATCAGCGCCTCGATGAGCTCGTCCTCGGCGAACTCGTCGGCGGCGCCCTCGACCATCACGATGGCGTCGCGGCTGCCGGCGACCATCATGTCGAGGTCGCTCCTGGCCATCTCGTCGAAGGTGGGGTTGGCGACGAGCTTGCCGTCGACGCGGCCGACGCGGACGCCCGCGATGGGGCCGGCCCAGGGGATGTCGCTGATGTGCAGCGCGGTGCTGGCGCCGATGAGGGCGAGCACGTCGGTGGTGTGGATCTTGTCGGCCGAGAGGACGGTCGCGATGATCTGGATGTCGTTGCGGTAGCCGTCCGGGAAGAGCGGGCGGCACGGCCGGTCGATGAGCCGCGACGTGAGGATCTCCTCGTCGCGGAGGCGGCCCTCGCGCTTGAAGAACCCGCCGGGGATCTTGCCCGCGGCGAAGGTCTTCTCGACGTAGTCGACGGACAGCGGGAAGAAGTCGATGCCCGGGCGCTCGTCGGCGCTCGCGCACGCGGTGACGAGCACGATGGACTCGCCCGCGCTGATGAGCACCGAGCCGTTCGCCTGCTTGGCGACGCGGCCGGTCTCGATGGTGATGGTGGTCGAACCGACCTCGACGCTCTCACGAATGATCGACATGTCCGGAGCCTCTGTACTCGTCGGCCTGGTTCAGGGGGAGGCGGCGGGGGCCGATCGGGTCGTTCGGTGTCCTCGGTTCCTGGGCGCGGAGGACGGGGCGCGCACACGAAGCGAAGACCGGAGCGACAGGGTCGATCGGGGCCTCACAGGTGCCGGGAGGCGCGCCGACGTGCGCCCCGCACCGCGAGGGTTGGACCCCAGAAACACCGACGCCCCACCGGGTGGGTGAGGCGTAGGAGGGGAGCCCGGTGGCTTTACTTGCGGAGGTTGAGCTCGGCGATGATCTTCCGGTAGGCCGGGACGTCGTGGCTCTTGAGGTAGTCCAGGTGCCGGCGGCGCTGGCTCACCATCTTCAGCAGCCCGCGGCGCGAGTGGTGGTCCTTCTTGTGGGTCTCGAAGTGCCCCTGGAGCAGCGAGATGCGGGCCGACAGCAGGGCGATCTGCACCTGGGCGGAGCCCGTATCGCTCTCGGACTGACGGAACTTCTCGATGATTTCGGTCTTGATGGAGGTGTGCAGCGACATGTTGTGCGTTCCTTAATCGAAAACGGGCGCGGAGTATCTCCGCTTACGGACAGGTGTCAATCACCCTCTGATGTGTTAGTGCGGGCGCCTGACGCCCCGATGGAGGCTTCAGCTCAGGGGGACGTCGAAGCCTCGACGCCCTCCGGCTGGACCACGTCGGTGACCTTAACCGGGCCGAAGGGCCCGATGCGAGCGGTTACCCAATGCTGGAAGGATTCCGTCGGCACTCCAACTCGTTCTTCCTCGTCGTGCTGGTCGCGTCCGTCGCGGCCATCTTCGGCGTGGGGCCAGGCTCGCAGAGCTGCTCCCAGGGAAGCCTGAAGGTCACCTACGCGGCCAAGGTGCACGGCCGCACGATCAGCGAGAGCGACTTCGTCGCGGCGGTCGGGATGGTGCCCCGCATCATGCGCGCGACGGAGGAGAACCCCGCCGTCGCCGGCGCCATCCGCCAGGGCGCCCTCGACGGGCTCATCGAGCGGGAGCTCCTGGCCCACGAGGCCGAGCGCATGGGCATCCGGGTGACCGAGGAGATGGTCAACGAGGAGTTCCGCAACTGCCGCTTCTACGCGTCCGTGGGCGTCGGGGCCGAGCCGGTGCTGGGCGTGCAGTCGGGCCGCGTCGAGCTCCCCCCGTCGTCCTGCGGCGGCGTCGGCGAGCAGTTCGACTTCACGCAGTTCGAGCGCGTCGCGCGGCGCCTCTTCCGCCGCACCGTGTCCGACCTCCGCGAGACGATGGTGCGCGAGATGCTCGCGCAGCGCATGCGCGACTCGGTGCGCGCCACGGTGCAGCTCTCGGACGAGGAGATGTGGCGCGACTACCAGCGCACGCACGACCAGATGGCGGTGCGCTTCCTGCGCTTCAACCTGAGCTTCTACCGCAACCTGGTGCGCGACGACGACGCGGCGCAGGTCGAGGCCTGGGCGGGCCAGCACGCCGACGAGATCAACCGGCAGTGGGAGCGCCGGCGCGAGAGCCTCCGCGGCCTGCGCCGGGAGTTCCACGCGCGGCACATCCTGGTGAAGTACCCGGAGGGCGCGACCGACGCGCAGAAGGCGGAGGTCCGCGCGCGGGCCGAGGCCGTCCGCGCGCAGCTCGTGGCGGGCGGCGACTTCGTGCGCCTCGCGCGGCTCTACTCCGACGACCCCGGCAACTGGCGCGAGGGCGGCATGCTCCCGTGGACGGCCGTCGAGGGCAGCAGCTTCGACGCGGGCTTCGTCCGCGCCGCGACGGCGCTCGCCCCCAACGGCATCTCCCCGGTGACGGAGACCCCGTTCGGGGCGCACGTCATCCAGCTCCTCGCGTTCCGCGAGGGCGACGTGCCCGAGGCCGAGGCCAAGCGCGACATCGCCCGCACGCTCTTCCGCGAGACCCGCGGCGCCGAGCTCTCCCGCGAGGCCGCCCGCGGCGCCCTCGAGCGCCTCCGCGGCGGCGCCAGCCTCGACGACGTGAGCGCCGCCGTGCACGCCGCGGCGCTGCGCGAGTTCTACCGCGGTGAGGTGCCGGCGACGGCCCCGGCGGTCGCCGGCGTGGTGTCGCTCAACCCGGTGGAGCGCGCCGACCTCGACGCGCCGACCCTCCGCGACAGCGAGGTGTTCGCGCGCAACGGCTTCGTGGTCAACGACGTCGAGCGCGCCGAGATGCTCACCTCCGTGGCGTTCTCGCTGACGCAGGCGAGCCCGCTCGTCCGCGAGCCGGTGCAGGCGGGCGACGACTGGTTCGTCATGCGCTTCAAGGACGGCAGCCGCGCCGTCGCGACCCGCGAGGAGTTCGGCCGCCAGCGCCAGGAGCTGCTCTCCACGGTCAACGCGTCGGGCCTCGCGGCGCGCCAGCGCGACGTGCTCGTGCAGTACGTCACGCACCTCCGCCAGGACGCCGAGCACGAGGGCCAGGTGCGCATCGGCAACTCGCCGCGCCTCCGCGCCCCCGCCCCCGGCGAGGACAACAACTAAGCCCGCTCGCGCGCATGCACGACGTCCGCACGCACCGGCTCGCCAACGGGCTGCGCGTCCTCACGATCCACCGCCCGCACCTCCACCGGGCGGTCACCGCGGTCTACGTGCACGTGGGCTCCCGGCACGAGCGCCCTCGGCACAACGGCCTCTCGCACTTCCTCGAGCACATGCTCTTCCGCGGCTCCGAGGCCCTCCCGTCGGCGGCCCTGGTCAACGACGCCGTGGAGTCCCTCGGCGGCTCGATGAACGCCGCGACCCACTCGGACTTCACCATGTTCGAGCTGAGCGCCCCGCCCGAGTCGCTCGGCGCGGCGACGGCCATCCTGGGCGGGATCCTCACCCGCCCCGTGTTCGCCGACCGCAAGGTGGAGGTCGGCATCGTGCGCGAGGAACTCCTCGAGGACGTCGACGACCGCGGGCGCGACGTCTCGCCCGACAACCACGCGCGGCGCCTCGTGTTCGGGCGCCACCCGCTCGGCGCCCCCATCGCGGGCACCGCGCGCAACGTCACCCGCTTCACGGAGGACGACCTCCGCGCCCACCACGCGGCCCACTACGTCGCGGGCAACATGGTCGCCTGCGCCGCGGGCCCGCTCCCCCACGACGAGCTCTTCGGCGCCGTGCGCCGCGCGCTGCGCAAGGTCCCCGCGGGAGCGTTCGCCCCCGCCCGGCCGTACGCCCGGCGCCCCCGGCGGGGGCGGCGTTCGCTGGTCGCGCACTCCGCGAGCCAGACGGCGCTGCGGCTCGCGTACCCCTGCGAGGGGCTCGACGACCCCGCGGGCGCGGCGACGGAGATGCTGCTGCGGGTCATCGACGACGGGATGTCCACGCGGCTCTACCGGCGCATCTGCGAGGAGCGCGGCCTCGCGTACGACGTCTCCGCGGACGTCGAGCGCTTCGCGGAGGTCGGGGTCGTCGAGCTCGCGGCGTCGGTCGCGCGGGGCTCCGTCGGGGCGGTGGTCGGGGAGGCGCTGGAGATCTTCCGCGAGCTCGCCGAGGACGGCCCCACGCGGGCCGAGCTCGACAAGGCGAAGCGCCGCTTCGGGTTCGACCTCGACGCGCTCGACGACGACGCGCAGGACCTCTGCGACTTCTACGGCCCCTCGGAGCTCTTCGGCCAGCGGCGCGACCCCGCGGCGCGGCGCGAGGAGCTCATGGCCCTCCGGGTCGGGGACGTCCGCGCGGCGGCGGCCCGGGTGTTCGACCCCGCGCGCGCCAACGTGGTGCTGGTGGGCCCGCGCGCGACGAAGCACGAGGGGGAGATCCGCTCGCTGCTGAAGTCGCACCGCGCGCGCTGGCGACGGGCGGGCGCGGCGTGAACCTCCGCGGGCGCCTGCGGGGAGCGCGCGTCGGCTTCGAGGCCGCCTTCGCGGCGATCACCCTCGGCCTCGCGACGCCCCTCTACGCGGCCGCGCACGCGCCCCTCCAGGACCTCCCGCAGCACATCGCCGCGGTCTCGGTGCTGCGCCGCCTGCTCTTCGGCTCGTCCCTCGACGCGGTCTTCGAGGTCACGCTCTCCCGCACGCAGTACCTGCTCGTGTATGCGCTGGGCGTCCCCCTCTCGGCGCTGTTCGGCGCCGAGGGGGCCGTCCGCCTCCTCGCCGCGGCGTCGCTCGTCGCGATCCCCTACGCGCTGCGCTTCGCGCTCCGGCGCTCGGGCGGCGACGAGCGCCTCGCCGCGCTCTCCTGGGCCCTCCTCTGGAACCCCCAGTTCTTCCTCGGGTTCCTCAACCTGCTCATCGGCGTGCCGCTGGCCCTGGTCGCCATCGGGCTCTTCGCCGACGCGCCCCGCCGCGCGGAGCCCCGCCGCCAGGTCGCGCTCGGCCTCCTCGCCCTCGCGACCTTCTACGCCCACCTCATCCCGTTCGGGGTGCTGGGCCTCGGGGTGCTCACCACGCTCGCGCTCCCCCCGCTGCGCCCGCGCACCCTCGTCGCCGACCTCCGGGGCGTGGCGCGCCAGGTGCTGTTCCTCGCGCCCGCGCTGCTCGCGGCCGCGCTGTGGCTGGTGCGCTCGCCGGCCAACGACGCGGCCGTGCTCGCGGGCGGCGTGGGCACCGTCGCGCACGCCGAGTGGCCGGCGGTGCCGAGCCTCGCGCGCGAGCTGAGCACCACCCTGCTCGACGTGCCCGGCGAGCGCGACGAGCGCCTGCTGCTCGCGTGGGGCCTCGGGGTGCTCGCCGCCGTCGCGCTCGCGTCGCGGCGCCGCGCGGAGGACGCCGGCGCCGGCGCTGCCGTGGGGCGCTGGGCGCCGCTCGCCGGGGCCGCGCTCTTCGCGGCCGTCTACCTGGTGCGCCACCGCGCCTTCGTCGGACTCTGGGGCGCGGAGGCGCCGCCCGAGGCGACGTGGTCGGAGATCGCCTTCCGCGCCTCGATGCTCGCCGCCGTCGGCGCCTTCGCGGGCCTCGCCCTCGACCGACCCATGCCCGTGGACGACGCGGCCGCCGAGCGGGCCTCGCTCGCGTGGGTGCCCGCCCTCTGCGGCGCCCTCTACGTCGTGACGCCGTCGAGCTACGGGTTCATCTGGCCGATCCACACGCGCTTCCCCCTCGTCGCCGCGCTGCTCCTGCCCCTGTGGATGCCCCGCCGGTCGCTCGGGCGCGGGGGCTGGCTCCTCGTGTCCGCGCTCGCCGCCGCCTCGCTCGGGTTCGTCGTCGACCTGCGCGCGCGCGTGGCGCAGTGGCAGGCCACGGAGCTCGGCGACCTCGACGAGGCGCTCGCGCACGCCCGACCCGGCCGGCGGCTGGTGGCGATCCTCACGCCGCAGTCGAGCGCCTGGGTGCCCAACGTCCCGACCCTGCACGCGGCCGCCTACTACCAGGCCCGCGGCGGCGCCGTCGCGACGTTCTCCTTCGCCGACTTCCCGCAGTCGCCGTTCCGCTACCGCGAGGGGCCGGCGCGCCCGCCGCGGCTCCCGCCCCGGTGGGAGTGGACCGCCTCGCTCGATGTGGCGGACCCCGATCGGCGTTATTACGACTATGTGCTCGTGCGCCGCGGCGTGTTCGACGCCCCGGCGGGCGACCCGACCCGATATCATCTGGCGTTCTCGGGCCATGACTGGCTGCTCTACGAGCGCACGCGAGAGGTGGTTCCCTGATGGACATCGTCATCGAGCGAGGACGCATCGTCGGCTTCGACGAGCTCGCGCCCCGCAGCATCGCGCTGGATGGCTACGTCCTCGGCCCGCGCATCGACGCGGAGCGCGAGCGCTACAGCTTCGACCACCACGGCGACTGCGTGCGCCACGCGACCCGCAGCAGCGCCGAGCAGGTGCACGACGCCATCGCGCTGGGCCTCAAGCCCCGCGAGCTCACCGTCTACCTCAACGACGTCGACCTCGACACCGCGCTGGCGGTCTGGCTGCTGCGCCACATCGACCGCGCGCAGGAGCCGCTCATCAACCGCCTCGTGCTCTGCGCGGGCCTGCTCGACGCCCACGCCGGCGCGTACCCGCTCGCGGGCGACATGCCCACCATCGTCGAGTGGCTCTCCGAGCCCGAGCTCCAGGCGCGCGCCGACGGGAGCTACTACACCCTCGACAACGCCGGGCTCCGCGCGCTGCTCGACGAGGTCGGCCGGCGCATCTCCGTCTACGCCGACGGCGCGTCGCACGCGTACACGGCGCACTTCGTCGTCGACCACCGCTACCGCGTCCTGCGCGAGGGCGCCGGCTGGGAGCTCGTCGAGAGCCTCGGCTACCGCGCCCACGCGCGGCTGTTCGCCGACGGCCACCAGCGCGTGCTCATCCACTCGGCGCTGCGCGACGGCTCGCACGCGTACACCGTCGCGAAGCGGTCGGAGTTCGTGAAGTTCTTCCCCGTGCGCGCGATCCTCGCGGCGCTCAACGAGCGCGAGAAGGGGTGGGGCGGCGGGAGCACCGTGGGCGGCGCGCCCCGCAACGCCGACGGCTCGCGGAGCCGGCTCTCGCCGGACGAGGTGTTCGAGATCGTCGAGTCCGTCGTGCGCGCGTCGACCGCCGCCTGCCGGACCGATTGACAGTGCGTGGGCCGCGAACCATCGTTGGCCGACCGTAACCCTGCGACGCGCGGCGCGCGTCCACGAAGGAGCCCATCCATGGCATCAGAGCTTGTGAAGACCGTCACCGATCAGACCTTCGACGCCGAGGTGTTGAAGTCCGACGTGCCCGTGCTGCTCGACTTCACGGCGACGTGGTGCGGCCCCTGCAAAGCCCTCGCGCCCATCGTCGACAAGATCGCCAACGGCTACTCCGGCCGCCTCAAGGTCGCCAAGCTGGACATCGACGACTCGCCCCAGGTGCCGGCCAACTTCGGCATCCGCGGCGTGCCCACGGTGATCCTGTTCAAGGGGGGCAAGGAGGTGGGCCGCTCGGTCGGGCTCGCGCCCGAGTCGAAGCTCATCGCGATGTTCGAAGCCCACCTGGGCTGACCGCCCTCCCCCGTCCCCGTCAAACCCCCCTCAATCGTCGTCGATCAGCTCGATCTCCTCCAGCGTCTCGGGTCGCGGGACCCGGCGCTCGGCGTCGAGCATCTTCGCCGCCCGCAGCAGCTTCGGATCGATGGTGTCGTCCTCGCGCAGGGACCGCGCGGGCGCGCCCGCGGGCGGGCGCTGCGGCGCGGGGCGCGCGACGGTCTCGGCCTCGGGCTCGGGCGGGCGAGGCGACGACGGCAGCCGGGTCTTCACGGGCGCGATGGGCGCCTGCCGCAGCGGGGGCAGCGTGAGGCCGCCGGGCGGGCCCGACCGCACCGCGAGGTCGGGCGGAGGACCCGAGGCGGTGATGGGCGCGGGGAGCCGAGGGTTGGCGAGCAGTGGCAGCGAGGCGGTCGCGCTGCCGAGGCGACCGTGGGCGGCCTCGCGCGCG
>JADMIO011435026.1_pt1 | contig 23481 bp, 28 predicted proteins | sample 8958161 | NCBI WGS metagenome assembly JADMIO01 (sample SAMN16585339, study PRJNA669376) | soil metagenome | isolation source: Crop rotation soil | place: USA: Cullars Rotation, Alabama | collected 2011
CGCGACAACTTGTCCACGTGGAATTCTAAGCTTAGGATCCCAATGTGCTGGAAAGCCCAATTTCGCGCCGCTGCCCGGTGGCCGCGCCGGCGAGACCAGCGATCGGCAGAGCCGCGACGGTGCGCTGTTCGTGGGGCGGCTGACGGCGGAAAAGGGAGTCCGTGACCTGATCGCGCTCGCGCAACTGCAGCCTGACCTGACGGTGTCCATCGCGGGTGCCGGGCCGCTCCAGCCTGAAGTCGAGCAGGCGGCGACGAGGGTGCCGAATCTCGTCTACCTCGGCGAGCTTGGGCGGAAAGCCGTCGCGGATCGCATCGGCAGCTCGTCCGTGGTGCTCGTGCCCTCTCGCTGGGATGAGCCCGCCTCCCTGGCGGCACTCGAGTCGATGTCGTTCGGTACGCCGGTCGTTTCCTACGGGCGCGGCGGTGTGGCCGAGTACGTGCGCGCGAGCGAAGCCGGGCTGGTCTCCGAGAGAGACGATCCGCAAGCTCTGGCGGAGGCCTGCCGCCGACTGGCGACCGACGGCTCGCTCTGGCAGGCCTGTTCGTCGGCCGGCCTCAGGGCAACGTCGCAGGAGCATTCGAGGACGAAATACCTCGATCGGCTCGAGGGCGTCTACGCCGATGCGGCGAAATGAGGCTTGCGCAGGGTCACCGACGCGAAGCTGGTCAGCGAGGGAAGCGGATGGCGGGCCAGTAGACGTGCCGCCCTGTGCTCGGCACGGTGCAGAAGCCGAACCGGCGCGAAGTAGTCATGGCCGAAGAAGCCGACGTACTCCTCCACCGAGAACCCGATGCTCGTCAGGCGCTTGATCTGTCGCGCTGTGGGCCCTCGGCACCACCGATAGTGGGCGGGGAACTTCTCCCGTCCTTCGAGGTTCGAGCCCAGCAGCGGTTTCGAAATCGCCTCGGGAAGGATCCGGTTCGCCACGAACGGGGGCGAGTACAGGGTCGGGAAGAAGTGAAAGGCGAAGCCGCCCGGATTCAGCATCGCAAACACGTTGCGATGGAACTGCCGGGGGTCATCGAGGTGCTCGAGGAGCCAGCGGGACACCACCAGGTCGTACTTGGACTCCGGCCTCAAGTTCGGCGAGGTGACGTCCGCCACCACCCGCTGGTGCGGGCCCCCCGCTTTCGACAGCTCGGCGTCCGAGATGTCGATCAGCGTGTAGTCGAGCCCTGTCTCCCGAACGTAATCGGAGGCGAATACAGGGTTTGCGCCGGCCCCCAGATCCGCTACCGACGAAAGCTCGTGGTTCGCCACCAGCTCCCGAACCCGCGCCGCCACGTCGTAGTCATCCGAGCTGATCTCGAAGGCGATCCTGGTCATGGGCCCGCCAGCACCTCCGGAGTCTCCCGCTCGGGCAGCGCGGCCGGTCCCCGGGCGCGCAGGACGCGCAGGCCGGCCACGAGGATCGCCAGTCCCGCTGCCGAGGAGAGGGTCAGAGCAAGCGCGACACCCTTCGCCTCGTCCTGGGGAACCAGGATCGCCAACAGTGGAACGAGCAGAACGAGCGCCACTACCTCCGCGACGCTCGAGACGCCTGGGTGCCCGACCCCGCGGGCGCCATCCCCGAGTACGCGACGGACGCTCACCAGCAGGGAATTGATCAGCAGGATCCGGGTGATCGAGATTGCCTCGTGGAATCCCGAGCCGAAGAAAAAGGGAATCAGCCATGGGGCCAGCAGCCAGAGCCCGCCTGAGATCAGGAGCAGGACCGGGAGCGAGGCCCAGAGAAACCGCCACATGGCTCGCCGCGCGGAGCCAAGATCTGTCTCGCCGGCTACGGAGGGGTACGCCACGAGTCCGAACGCTCGCCCGGCGAACCGGGGCAGGTTGGTGAGGCTGACTGCCACGACGTACTGGCCGAGGGTGGCCGGAGCGAGGAAGATGCCCACGATCGCCTGGTCGATCCGGTAGTTCTCCAAAGGGCTCGCCTGAGAGGAGCCCAGCATGCCTTTGAGTCCGAAGCGCACGAGCCAGGACAACGAGGGGATCTCCTGAGAATCAGAGGCGGCGTCTGGCAGCTTCCGCACGGCGAGGATCCCGGCTGCGATCGCTCCGGCCGAGAGGGTCCCTGCGAAGAGACCGGTCGCGGCTTCCAGGGTCAGGGACCCGGCCACCTGAAACGCGACGAGCCCCACCGCGAACAGGCCCAGAGGGAGAACGAGCGTGAGGCTGTATGCGGTGAACCTCCGCTCGCCCTGGAGCAGGGCGAGGGCGTATTGCTGCACGCAGCTGGCGGGCACGAGGATCAGGGCGATCGTCGCGGACACCTTCACGTATCCGGGATCGCCGGCGAACAGCGCCAGGCTCGCGATCGCGGCGAGGGGAAGCAGGATCGCCAGCTGCCACACGGCCGTTCGCGCGATCAAGGTCCCGATCGCCCTCGTTTGTACGGGCCGCCTGGCGATCACATAGGTGAGCGAGAGCGAGAGCCCAAGGCTTCCGAGTTGCCAGATGGTCAGGGGTACGAGAGTCAGAAGGGCGAGGTGCCCGCGGTCCGTGGGGCCCAATCCCCGGGCAAGAAGCACTCCCGTCACGACCAGGATGAGCTGGACAGCCAGCATCCCGCTCATCACGATCACCGTGTCCCGGTGGTCGGGGTTGCGGGACCAGGCGAGGATTTTCCCCCTCACTCCAGACCTATCATCCCCGGCCAATGTACCGCCGGGTCGCCCTGGTTTCACATTCCTTCTTTCCGGCGGAGAACCGAAAGAACCTCGCGTGGCTCGCCGAGTCCTTCGATGTGCGTGTCATCACGCCGGCCCGTTGGACCTTTCGACCCGAGCGCCAGTACTTCAAGCCCACCGATCTCGAGGTGAGCGACTACGTGCGCGAGCTTTTCCTCCCGGTGCCCATGCTGCGCGTCATCCCCGAGCGGGAACTGACTCACTTCGCCCTGCGGACACTCAGCTTCGGTTTCCGGCGTAATCCGCCTGATGTCATCCACGTGGACACGGAGCCCTGGTCTCCATTGTTCTGGCAGGTCGTGGTCGCAAGGCGCCTCTTCGCCCCGCGGGCCGCACTCGTCCTCACTCCGAAGAAGAACACGTACCGTGAGCATCGAGGGGTCTGGGGATGGATGAAGCGGAGATCCGCCCGCGCCGCGTTGAATCACGTTGATCTACTGCTACCCGCAAGCGAGATGGCTCTCTCCCTGTACCGCGAGCGTTTCGACGATTTGCCGGATGCGCACGTGGTTACCCACATGGCCGTGGACGTCGATCGCTTTTCTCCGGCGGGTCCTGACGAGCAGCGAGATGGTGAACCGCCCTCTGATCGAATCGTGGTCGGGTATTGCGGGCTTTTCATCGAACACAAGGGCGTCGAGGACCTGATCGATGCGGCGCAGCTGGCCGTGAACCGCGGGGTCGACCTGCGACTGCGGCTGCTGGGTTCGGGTCCAATGCTGGAAGAGCTTCGCGATCTCGAGGCGCGCTTCGATTGGCTGGAGATGGTCGAGGCGGTGCCCATGGATCGGGTCGCCGAGTTCCTGCGGAGCCTGGATCTGTTCGTTATGCCCTCCAGGGTGAAACCCGACCATCAGGAGCACGATGCACTTGGGTTGCTTCAAGCCCTTGCGACAGGCCTGCCGACGATCGGGACCAAGTCGGGGATCATCCCCGAGATCCTGCGAAACGACACCGGCATGCTGGTCGATCCGGGCCGCGCCGACGAGCTCGCCGACGCGCTCTCGCTGCTTGCGCAGGATGGCTCCCTTCGTGAGTCCTACGGCAAGCGTGCCCGACGCGCGGCGGTGGACCGCTTCTCGATCCAGGCGGCGGGCACTGCCAAGGCGGACCTTTACCGCCAGGCGATGGCATCACGGTCGTGACGCCGGACGAGCCCGCCGGCTACCGGGCCAAGTCTGCCTACGCCGGGTACGAGGCCGGGACCGACTACGAACGCCAGCGGTTCTCTGGGCCGCTCGGGCGCTACCGCCGCCGCCGGGAGCTGGCGGCCGTCAACGAGTCACTGGACGCGCTCCCCGATGGAGTGCGGATGCTCGACTGCCCCTGCGGAACGGGCAGGTGGTGGCCGGTCCTCGAGCGGAAGGCATCCGAGATCGTCGCGGTGGACATCTCGGAGGGAATGCGAGCACATGCCACTGAGCGGGCGGCGCGGAGCCACGCACATGTGGAGGTTCAGGCCGGAGACGCCGAGTCGCTGCCGCTGCCGGACGACTCGGTCGACTGGGTCTTCTCCTTCGCGCTGACCAAGCACCTTCCGCCGCCGATCCAAACGCAGGTCCTGAGTGAATACGCGCGGGTCGCGCGCCAGGGGGTGATCTCGACCTTCGGAATCGTCAGCGGCCTCAGCGGAGCGCTCTGGCGGCTGCGGCGTCTCGAGGATTCATTCCCGGTCACGCCCGAAGCGCTGCGGGACATGGCGTCAGACTCCGGCCTCGAGATCGAGTCCGTTCGCCGGTGCACGACGCCGATAGGCACCGAGCGCCTGGTCCTGATGCGTCAGAGGTCGTAGCGCGACATGTCGCGTTCCAGGCGCTGATCGTCCTCGCTGCTGACACCGGGCCCTGCCGGAGCGGTCTGGCGCCGGCGCCTCCCGAGCGCGAAGACGAGCAGGGCGATGGCGACGGCCACGAATCCGGCGATCGGTACGACCCAGGCGGTGAGGTCGAATCCTTCCGCCTTCGGCGCCGCGAGGACCCGGGATCCGTACTGGGCGACCAGCGCGTCCTTGATCTCGTCCTTGCTGCGCCCCTCAGCGATCAGCCGCCGGATCAATGCCCGCTCCTGGTCGGCCTGCGGCGACTCGGACATCTCGAGCAAGGTGCCGCAGATGGTGCACATGACCTCGTCCTCGACGTCGGGCAGCGTGGGCGGACCGTCCGCCCGAGCCGCGGGGGCGGCCAGCAGGGCGGCGATCAGGAATGCCAGGAGCGGTTTCATCGGCCCCCCACGACTCCGAGCACCGAGTCGAGCGTCCGCTGGTCCACGGGGCCGCGCCTGATCAGGGCGATCTTTCCCGCGGGATCGACCAGGAAGGACTCAGGGAATCCCGTCATGCCGTAGGCCGAGCGCAGGTCGCTGCCGTCCGGCTGGCGGAGCTGCGGGTAGGTGAGTTGGTAGCGATCGACGAATGCACGGGCGTTGTCGAGTGAGTCATCCAGATTGACTCCGACGACCTGGACCCGGCCCTGATGCGCCTTCGAGAATGACTCGAGCTCGGGCGCCTCGCTCCGGCAGGGCTCGCACCAGGATGCCCAGAAGTTGAGCAGCACCCAGTGGCCGCGGTAGTCGGCGAGCGTCTTCTCGCCGCCGCTCTGGACCTGGGAGAAGGTGCGGTCCGGCGCCGGCTCCCCGAGCGCGAGGGATGATCCGCCCTTCACCGCCGTGCCGTAGACCAGCAGCCCGATCAGGGTCGCGATGGCGACGAGGGCGAGGATCACGCGCGGCCTCATCTCGCGAACGCCGCGTAGGCGGAGAGGGACGGCTTCGGCGATCCGTCGGCCCGCAGCAGTCCCATCTGTGTGGTCCATGGCTGGGTGGATCCGGCCAGGTCCTGCCAGGTGTGCCAGAAGACCCGGTGCAGCCTCAGTTGCCGGCGGTGGCGGAGCAGCAGCCGGAACGTCCGCTCGAGGTCGAGAGCCTGCCCCGCCTCGGTCGCGCGATAGGGACTCAGGTCCAGGCCGGCGCCGCCGGTGCTCCAGCCGACCTCGGTGATCCATAGCGGTGCGCGCCGATCGCGTTTCCGGTTGATCAGCTGCCGTGCCTCGGTGCAGGCCGCGAGCACCCCCCTCGGGGTCTTCGCATAGGGGTGAATCGCGACCGCGTCGATCGCCCTCCGCGCCCCCGGAGCCCTGTAGAGCCGCGTCAGGAAGCTCTGCAGCGAGACGCCGAAGTGCCGGCGCGGCGGCGGGAAGATGCCGCCGACGATCGCCTGGGCCGTCGGATCTGCACTCCGCAGGGCGCTCCGTGTGAGCCGGAGAAGTCGTGCATAACCGCGTGGGCTGGGGCGGCCATCCCAGAAGCCCGAGAGGTTCGGCTCGTTCCAGATCTCCCAGTCGACCAGCGGGAGCTGGGGCAGCTCGGGATGCAGCCTCCAGAACTCGCCGCCCCGCCCGTAGCGGGCGGCGAGGTCGTGGACGAACGCGGTCCAGCGGTCGCGCTCATCCTGTGTATAGATCGGCGGGTGGGCGGGGTTCGGCGAGATCCAGCCGGGCACGCCGAAGAGCAGGGGGGACGGCTGAATCCCCGCCCGGACCATGTCGGAGATCACGCCGTCGTAGTAGCTCCAGTCGCGCACACCCGGACGCGGCTCGACGTAGCCCCAGCCGACGCCCAGGCGCATCGAGGAGACCCCGTTGGCTGCCATCTGCTGGAGGGCCGGTGGCGTCGGGCGGTCGAACGAGACGATCCCGAAGATGCCGTTGCCGGCCGCCTGCGCCGAGCTCGCCGATCCGAGCGCCCCGCACAGCAAAGCGGCGACCACACCCAATGCCTGCCTGATTCGCGGTCGCATTCGAACCTAGAATGCTCGCAGAGCGCGGCGGTAGCTCAGTCGGTAGAGCGCGAGCTTCCCAAGCTCGAGGTCGCGGGTTCGAAACCCGTCCGCCGCTTTTCCGTGAAGCGCCTACTGCTGATCCTCTCGTTGTTTCTCCCGTGGCGCCTGAAATGGCGCCTCCTCAACCTGATCCCGGGCTACGAGGTTCATCCCACCGCCCGAGTCGGCCTGTCCTGGGTGGAGGTCAAAGAACTCCGAATGGGTCCGGGCGCCGTCGTGCATCACTTCAGCGTTCTGCGGGGCATGGACCTCGTGGACATGCAGGAGGGCTCGTTCGTCGGCAAGTGCAACCTCGTGATCACGCCGCAGAGCATCCCCCGCAGCTCGGCGGGTGCCGACCCAGGAGCGACCCCCGAGTTCATTCTCGAGCCGCACGCCTTTCTCGCCGGGTCCTTTCACATCGTCGACTGCAGCGACTCGGTTCTGCTCGGTCCGTACTCGCTCGTAGGGGGCTACGGGAGCAAGCTCCTGACGCATTGGGTCGACGTCTCCACGTCGAAGGTCAGATTCGCTCCCGTGCGCATTGGGCGCAGCGCGCTCACGAACACGAACTGCATCATCGCCGCCGGGAGCATCGTTCCGCCGTTCTCAGTCGTGGGCGCAAAAGCCTTCTTCAACGCGAAGGATGCTGAGTCACATCACCTGTATGCCGGCGTCCCCGCCAGGCCGGTGAAGCCGCTCGAGGAGACATCCCTGTACTTCACGCGTCGGAGCGGTCCCGTGCCATGGATCGGTACGAGTGGGGTGCCCAAGCCCCCGCCGACGTGGTAGCCCGAGGCGGGTAGAGCAGGCGCATTCGGGGTAACCCGCACTGTCATGGGAATCGTGGGCAATCTCGGAAGACGCACGCTCAGGCGCAGCCGCTGGCTCGCCGAGCGGCTCTGGATGGTCGCGGTGGCCGAGGTCGCCTGGTCCTCCTGGGGCCACTGGCGACGTCTCACCCCCGACGAGCGCGATCGGCTCGTCCATCTGGCTCGCAAGTCGAAGGGCCGCCCCGGCAAGCACCTGAGTGCCAGAGAGCGCCGCGAGGCCGAGGACCTGCTCGACAAGCTCGGCCACATCGAGCTGGCGGGGAGCGTCGCGCGGACCCTGCTGCCCTTCCGGCCGCTCTCGAGCTCGGCCGAGTGGTACCTGCAGCGGCGTCACAACCGCGGCCGCAAGGACCGCGACGCCCTGCCCAGCGGCTAGGCCGGGTAGCGCTCTCCCGCCTCGATCGAGACGCTGAGCCGGTTGGCGGGCGTCGCGAGGGGACAGACCCAGCTCGGGTCGTACGAACACGACGGGTTGTAGGCGAAGTTGAAGTCGAGGACGAGGCGCCCGTCCTCGGTGCCGAGGTCCGAGCCCTTGACCGTGTCGAGCACGTAGCGGCCGGCTCCATAGCTTTCCTTCCCACTGGTGGCGTCGGCAAAGGGAAGGAAGATGCCGCCGCCGTAGCCCTCGAGCCAGTAGAGCTCGAGCTCCAGCCGCTCGCCGACGAGCTCGAACGAGGCAAGCGCGAACCGCACGAACGCGTAGCTGCCGTCCCCGCTCGTCCCGATCTCGTAGCGCTTCGGCTCGGTCTCGGCGACCTCCGCCAGCACCCTCGCCGAGGGCTCGTAGTCCCAGAAGGGAAGGCCAGCGAACATCTCACGCTCGTTCTCCGGCAGTGGGGACTCGGGGTGGCCGCGAAACAGCTCGTCGCGGGTTGAGCGCCAGTGCTCCCAGGCGGCGGCGGGGTTGCCGGCCGCCCGGACCTCCTCGTAGAGGGCGAAGATGCGGCGCTTCCAGTCGAGTAGCTGGAGCGGTTGCGCGGGCGCCGTCACGACTCGTCACCATACGGCCGTGGCCTCTGCCGTCGCCACCGACGCCCGCGAGCAGCTGATGCAGGACTACCTCTCGGCCTGGAACGCCCGGGACGCCGAGCGGATCGGCTCCTTCTTCGCTCCCGACGCCACCTACGACGATCGCGGAGCGGGAAGCGTGGCCAAAGGCCCCGCGGAGATCGCGGCCCACGCGGCGCGGGTCCACCGCGCCTTCCCGGACCTGCACTTCGAGCTGGTGCGTGCGGCCCACGGCGAGGACTTCACGGCGGGCGAGTGGCGCTCACGGATGACCCATCTGGGCGAGTTCGACGGCCTGAAAGCGACCGGCAAGAAAGTGGAAAGCGGCGGCGTGGACGTTGCGACGCTCGACGACGAGTCGCGCATCGTGCACCTGGTCTCCTATTACGACGGCGCCGAGATCATGCGTGCGCTCGGGCTCCTGCCGGCGCGCGGCTCCCGCGCGGAACGGGCCGCCGTGCGTCTCGCATCGCTGATTCCACGCCGAAGCTGATCCGAGCGGGCCTCGATTGCGATAATCCGGGTGGCAGTGGACCCCTCCCGGAAGCGAAAGATCCGACTCGTCGTCGCGCTGTCCGCGGCCGTCGTCCTGGCCGCGGCGCTCGTCTACACGTCGTTCAGCGCCTCGACCGAGGCGAAGGAGCCCTCGCAGCTCCTCAGCCAGGGGAGTTCCAGCGGCACCTACCAGCTGACCGGCATGGTCGTGCCCGGCTCGATCCACCACGAAGGGGACCAGCTCGACTTCCGAATCTCCGACCGTGACGGCAGCGACCCGATCCCGGTGAACTACTCGGGCACGGTCCCCGACCCGTTCCGAGACGGGCGGGAGGTGATCGTCACCGGCAAGCTGGACAACGGGACCTTCGAGGGCGAGCGCGACTCGCTGATCACGAAGTGCCCGTCGAAGTTCCAGAACGACCCGGGGCAGGCGAGCTGACCACCCTCGGCTCGGCACTGCTGGCGGCGGCGCTGCTCGCCGCCCTCTACGCAGCCGGAGCCGCGATCTACGGGGGCCGATCCGGAGACCGGCGCTGGGTCGATTCGGCGCGGCGGGCCGTCTACGCGATGGCCGCGCTGCTGACGACGGCCGTGCTGATCATCGAGCTGGCCTTCGTCAACGACGACTTCGGCTTCGCGCTGGTCGCCGACCACTCCTCGACGACCACGCCCACCTTCTACAAGCTGACGGCCATGTGGTCGAGCCAGGAGGGCTCGCTCCTGCTCTGGGCCTGGGTCCTCTCGCTCGCCTCGAGCGGTGTCCTGTTCATCACCCGCCGGCGCCACCGCGAGATCGTTCCGTGGGCGACGGCGATACTCGCCGGCATCGGGGCCTTCTTCGTCGGGCTGATGATCTTCAAGGCGCAGCCGTTCGACCATCTCAGTCCGGCGCCGCTGGAGGGGGCGGGGCTGACGCCGCTCCTCCGCAATCCCTACATGGCGGTGCACCCGCCGATGCTCTACTCGGGCTACGTCCTCTGGTCCATCCCGTTCGCCTTCTGCATGGGCGCGCTGATCACCCGCAAGCTCGACGCCAGCTGGATCCGCAGCACGCGCAACTTCGCGCTGCTCGCCTGGACGTTCCTCGGGATCGGGCTGCTGCTCGGGTCTCGCTGGTCGTACGAGGAGCTCGGCTGGGGCGGCTATTGGGGCTGGGACCCGGTGGAGAACGCGGCGCTGATGCCGTGGCTCGTCGGCACCGCGTTCCTGCACTCGGTGATGGTCCAGGAGAAGCGCGGGATGCTGAAGGTCTGGAACGTCAGCCTGATCTCGGCGACGTTCTGCCTCTGCCTGCTCGGGACCTTCCTCGTGCGCTCGGGGATCCTCCAATCCATTCACGCCTTCGGAGCCTCGACGGTCGGCGGGCCGCTGCTGGCCCTGATCGGCGTGACCGCCGTTGGGGCGACGGCGCTGATCGCCACCCGCCTCGACCAGCTTCAGCCGGAGCGAAGATTCGACTCGCTGCTCTCCCGCGAGTCCGTGTTCCTGATCAACAACCTGCTGCTGGTCGGCCTCGCCGTCGTGATCTTCTGGGGCACCTTCTTCCCACTGATCTCGGAGTTCTTCACGGGTGAGCGCCACTCGCTGGCGGCGCCCTGGTTCGACCGCTACGTGACGCCCCTCGGTGTGCTGCTCGTGCTCTTCACCGGGATCGGCCCGCTGCTTGCCTGGGGCCGCCTCAGCGGTGGCGCCGCAAAGCGGCTCCTGCTCGTACCGGGCCTCGTCACCGGCGGGACGATCGTCGTCCTGCTCGCGGTGAGCGATGCCGGGCAACACCTCTGGGCGCTGTTCATCTTCGCGTTCGCGGCCTTCACCCTCGCGGCGCTCGCCGGCGAGTTCTGGCGCGCCGGCTCGACCCGCCGCGCCCTCACGGGCGAGCCCTACCCCCGCGCCCTAGGCCGCGCGCTGGCACGGAACCGGCGCCGCTACGGCGGCTACGTGGTCCACGCCGGAATCGCGCTGACACTGATCGGGATCGCAGCCTCCTCCAGCTTCCAGACGAACCGCGACGTGCGGCTCAACGTCGGGCAGACGGCGCACGTCGGCGATTACGACATCGCCTACAAGAAGCTGACCGCCGACCCGAAGAACGAGCGGATCGCGTTCGCCGCGCAGCTCGACGTCACCCGGAACGGCAAGCACTACGCCACGCTGAACCCCGCGCGCAACTACTACCCGACCCAGGACCCAACGGCCGGGGCGATCGGCCGCTACTTCATGGGCGAGTCCACGAGCGAGGTCGGGCTGAAGAGCGGGGCCGGGGGGGACCTCTGGACCGCGTTCCAGCCGGACCTCTCGGTGCTCAACCCCGACATCGTCCGGGGCAACAAGGAGCTCGCGAAGGCCGGTCCGGTGGCGCAGGGGATCGCGATCGAGTTCCTCGCCCAGCATTACCTCCAGAACGCGCCGCCCGCGACCTTCAGGGTGATCGTGAACCCGCTCGTGATCTGGATCTGGATCGGGGCCCTGATCGCGGTGGGAGGCGCGATCATCGCGGGCTGGCCGGCGCTGGAGCGCCGCCGCCAGCTGGAGGCCGCCTATCGCGCGAGGCTCGGCCGCGAGCTCGGCGGCGCCGCGCCCCGCTCGTAGCGCTCCTAGCCTGAGGCGCTGATGGAAGTGCTGATCGCCCTGCTGGTCGTGGCCGTCGTCGCCTGGTTCGTCACCGCTCCGCTGCGGGCGCGCGCCGGCGAACCGGTGAATCCGGAGGAGGCCGAGATCGCCGACCTCGAGGCGCGGAAGCAGGCGAAGTACCGTCAGATCCGCGACGCCGAGAGCGATCGGGCGGCGGGCAAGCTCGACGAGGAGGACTTCAGGCGCCTCGACGCCGAGCTCAGGGCAGAGGCGATCGGGATCCTGAAGCGGCTCGACCGCGCACGCGAGCGCCGGACCGACCAGGGCTGACGCCCCCTACACTGCCGCGCATGGCAGTGATTCTCAGCGTGGTCGAGGTCATCATCTCGGTGATCCTGATCTTCCTGGTGCTCCTGCACTCCGGCAAGGACGCGGGCCTCTCCGGCGCCTTCGGCATCGGTGGCGGCGGCAGCGCGTTCGGCGGCGGGTCACTCGTCGAGCGGAACCTCACCCGGTGGACCATCTTCTTCGGGATCCTCTGGGCGCTCAACGCTCTCATCATCGTCAAGCTCTAGCTCCCCGGCGCCCTCGAGCGGCAGGCAGAGCTGGCAGAAGTCGGCGCCGAACGGCGTCAGGTGGATCGTCCGCCTCACCGTCCGCGTGTGGCGCACCCGCTCAAGCGCCTCGGTGACCTCGGGCTGAGCTTCGAGCACCTGATAGCGCGCCGGATCCGGCAGCGGTTCGCGAGAGAACCAGACCAGCCCGAGCCGGAAGAGGTTGTTGAGGTAGGCCGGGACGTCGTCGAGGTGGCGGCAGCCCGACTCGGGGCCGATCATGTTGAGTCCCGCGGCCACCAGCTCCGAGGTCGCCTGGAGCGGGAAGAGGCCGGCGCGGACGTCCACCGAGGGCTGCGGGCCCTCCTTCGCGAGCATCCGCAGGATCCGGGCCTCGTCGGGCGCCAGGTCCTGGAGGATGCGGGCGTAGGCGGGGTGAGAGCCCTCGTCGAGGTTGACGTCGGCGCTCCGTCGCAGCAGCGCCTCGCCCTGCTCTCGAAGCGTTCGCTTCGCGTCCTCGCTCAGGGGCTCCTCCGGCATGGGCTCGGGCTCCTCGGGGATGCCGAGGATGCGCCGGGTCCGGTCCCGGATCTCGGTTCCGGTCGAGCGGAACAGCTCCGCCGGCTCCTGCCCGCTGACGGCCGCCCTCATCACCCGGCCGGTCGCTCGCACCGAGGTTCTCGCGGTCCAGCGGGCACTCCGCCAGTAGGCCGCGCCGGCGATGCGCGCCAGCGCCGGCACCGTGCGCAGGACGTGGATCTCCTCGTCGTTTCGCTCCTCAGGCTCCATCAGACTCCGAAGATCAGCAGGTGGATGCAGCCGGCGACGAATCCCAGCACGGCGCCGTGGAGGAGGAGCAGCCACTCGTCCTCGCGCATCGCGGAGCGCAGCAGCTCGGAGAAGTCCTCATGCGGCAGCTCGCGCATCCGGTCGGCGATCAGCTCGCGGACGGCGGCGCTCTGCATGCGGTTGAACTCGGGGTCCTCGAGCGGCGTCATCGTGTAGTCCACCGCCTCGGTCGCGACGGACTCGCGAATCGTGTCGTACTGGCTCGAGCCCAGCGCAACCCGGACGGCAAGCCGCGCCGGGCCCACCGCGCGGTCGATCGCCGGCCGCATCGAGTCCTCGATCATCTGCCTCGTGCGATCGGAGCTCGGCCCTCGCAGCAGCTCGTCCCCGATGTTCCGCAGGGTGACGATGTCCTCGGCGATGATCTCGCCGTAGACCTCGGCCACCTCGGGCTGGCGCCGGATGAAGAGCCCGTGCAGCTTCAGCGGGCCGAAGCGGTGCGGCTCCACCGGCTCGAAGATCATCCAGAGTGCGAGCCAGTTGGTGACGTAGCCGATGATCACGCCGCCGATCGGGAGCACCCACCAGTGCGGGAAGGCGTTGACGAGGAAGACGAGCGGCACGCCGAGGATCGCGCCGAACACGAACCCGAAGTTGATGATCAGCCGCAGCTCCCTGCGGCCGACCTCGAGGTAGATCCGGTTCGCCATCTCGGGGTGCTCCTCGATCCGCCGGATCACCATCAGCTTGATGTCGAGCAGCTGGTCGATGTGATCCCCGATCTCCTCGGTGACGGTGCGGACGATGTCGGGCAGCTGCTGCTGGACCCGCGCGTGGACCGCGTCGCGGATCCGCGACGGCATCGAGTCCCAGGTGTCCGGGTACTCGCGTCGCATCGTGCGGTCCACGACCTCGCGGATGTCCTGGCGGGCCGTGTCGAGGATGTGCTGGGCGATCCGCTCGGGCTCGAGCTGGCGGTAGAAGTCCGCCGGGCTGCCGAGCTTCGCGATCCCCTTGTCCACGGAAATCGAGCCCATCTTCGCCGCGCGCGAGGGAATGATCCCCTGCCAGCCGATGCCGCCCCTGACAACCCCCGGGATCTGCTGGATCCGGCGCGGGAGTAGGGGCGCCAGCCGCTGGAGGCCGGGAACGCTCCAGCCGGCGAAACGGATCGGGTAGAAGAGCATCCAGACCCCGCTCCAGTTGGTCAGGTAGCCGATCGCGCCCGTGAAGAGCGGGATCGTGAGGTCCTTCAGAAGGTGAGAGTCCAAGTTCAGGCGTAGCGGGCTTCGTCCGCGTACCGCGCCTCGAGTCCGACCAGCTCGTTCAGCTCGTCGAAGCCCATCAGCGAGTCGATCGCTCCCGCGGTGGTCTCCTCGTCCCGCAGCTCCGCAAGCACCTCGCGGACTCCCTTCGCGGCGGCGAAGAGGGCGGCCAGCGGGCAGACGATCAGATTGAAGCCCAGCTCCTGCAGCTCGGAGCGCGAGAGATGCGGCGTGACCCCGCGCTCGATCATGTTGGCGACGAGCGGGCCGGGCAGCTTCTCGGCGATCTGCTCGAGCTCCTCGACCGAGTGGGGCGCCTCCACGAACAGGGCGTCCGCACCAGCGTCCTTGTAGGCGAGGCAGCGCTCGATCGCCTCGTCGAGGCCGAGCGGCTGGCGGGCGTCGGTGCGGGCGACGATGAAGAGGTCGCGCTCGCCCCGCGCATCGGCCGCCGCGCGGAGCTTTGCCACGTGGTCCTCGGCCGGCACCACCTGCTTGCCCGCCATGTGCCCGCACTTCTTGGGCCAGACCTGGTCCTAGAGGAAGACACCGGCCGCACCGGCGTCCTGGAGGTCGTGGACGGTCCGGATCACGTTCAGCGGATTGCCGTAGCCCGTGTCGGCGTCCACGATCACCGGCGAGTCCGAGACGCGGCAGACCGACCGGGCCGCCTCGGCCATCTCGCTCTGGGTGAGAAAGCCGAAATCGGGCTCGCCGAGCCTGACCGCGCTCACCGAGTACCCGGAGACGAAGACCACGTCGAAGCCGACCTGTTCGGCGATGCGGGCGCTGAGCGCGTCATAGACCCCCGGCATCAGGACCGCCCCCTCGGCCACGGCGTCGCGGATCCTCTGCGCCCCGGTCACCGGCCCACCTTAGGGCCTTTGCTCGCGGCCGCGAGCCAATACGGTGGCCCCGAAAACCCCTAGGAGGTGCATTGATGCTGCTGGTGATCGGGCGGGTCGAGGTTGATGAATCGGTGCAGGAGAAGATGATCGGGCTGGCGGAGGAGATGCAGAACAAGTCACGCAGGGAGGACGGCTGCATCCGGTACGGGTTCTTCCGCGCGATCGAGAACCCGAACAGCTTCGTCGCGGTGGAGGAGTGGTCCGACCGGGAGGCGCTGGACAAGCACTTCCAGCAGCCTCACCTCCAGAAATTCGCGGGCGAGCTGCTCGAGCTGGTCTCAGAGCGGCCGGAGGTGGCGATCCACGAGATCGCGGGCACCAGCGACTTCCCGGGCTGAGCCCTCCGGCTAGCGGTTGCGCCGCAGGTAGGTCTTGGTCTGCTTGCCGACGGTCTCGGTCAGGTTGCCGAGCGCGATGTTCGCGTCCACCAGGTGCAGGCCCCAGCTCGCATCCGGAACTGGGTGGAGGGTCGGAGCCCCCGCGTTCGGGGTGATCTGAAGGACATTCGCGTTGTCCGCGCCGGAGCAGGCTCCCTGGTACGCGTGGTCGTACTCGATCCAGGGAGTGGGGACCTTCGGCTGCGGGAACCCGACCGCCGTCGTTCCCGTGCCGATGGTGCTCGTCGCGAACGGCTGGCTCGGGACGATCGAGCGCAGGGAGGGGGAGCCGGGATAGGAGCAGAGGACCTGCTGGCCCGGCACGCTCGTGCGGCCGAACAGCGAGACCGCGGGGACGGGCGCGTTGTACGTGGAGAAGGCGATCACACACCCCGGCGTCGTCTGCTTGTGACAGCCGCGGATGTGATGGAAGTCGCCGCCGGTGTCGCCGCCGCTCGCGACCGTGACGTTCCCGCCGAGCAGGATCGCCGAGACCATGCGGTCCCGGAGCTTCTTGCGCGGGTCGATCTGCTCGGCGATCAACTGACGGAGGACGAAGGTGCCCTGCGAATGCCCGATCAGGACGAATGGCCGGCCGTGGTTGAACTTCCGCAGATAGGTCTGCCAACCGCTCAGGGCGCTCCCGTAGGCGGTGTCGCGCATCTGGGTCGTGATCGTCGTCGGCCCCTGGAGAAGGCGGGTCACCGTGACCTGTTGGTACATCGGCGCGAAGACGCGGCACTGGCCGCTGTAGCGAGCGGCCTGGTAGAGGGCGACGGAGCGCTCCTCAGGGTCCACCGAGAGATCGGAGTTGTCGCTCTTGTCGTCGCTGACCGTCGGGTAGATGTAGAAGCAGTCGATCGGCGGCTTCTTCTTCGTCTTCGGCGTGTAGGTCCCGATGACGCTGCCGTCGTTGGCGAAGACGGTGGTCCCCAGCCCCGGGTTGCACGGGTTGTTCGCGATCCCCGGCTTGCAGAGCCACACGGTCGCGCCGGCGTTTCCAGCCGGGAGGGCGAAGAGGAGTGCGCCCGCGCAGACCGCGGCCACGATCAGCACTCGTGCCTTCATCAATGCGGCTGAGAGGAGTCGAACCTCCACGGCCCGTGAGGGCCACAAGGCCCTCAACCTTGCGCGTCTACCAGTTCCGCCACAGCCGCTCGAGGGGCGCGGATGATATCCGGGAGCGTTTCGTTCGCCCCAGAACGCTGCTTGAAAGTGTCCGGGGGCGGCGCTACTCTCACGAACATGTGTTCGACTGACAGCAACGGCCAGGAGGCTCGATGAACGTCAAGGACCTGACCAAGCGCCAGCGCGAGATCTTCGACTTCATCAGCACCTACCTCAGCAACCACGGCTATCCGCCCACCGTCCGGGAGATCGGGAAGGCGGTCGGCCTGCACTCCTCCTCGACCGTGCACGCACATCTTTCGAAGCTGGAGAACCTCGGAGTCCTGCGCCGCGACCCTTCGAAGCCGCGGGCCCTCGAGGTGATGGTCGAGAAGGCCAAGAAGGCCGTGCGCCCGACGGGACTGCCCCTGGTCGGCAGCGTCGCGGCCGGCTCGCCCGTGCTGGCGGAGGAGAACATCGAGGAGTACCTCGAGGTGCCGGACGTCGTCGGCGGCGAGGACGGCGACTACATCCTGCGCGTCCGCGGCGAGAGCATGAAGGACGCCGGGATCCTCGGGGACGACTACGTCGTGGTGCGACCCGCTGAGAATGCTCGCGACGGAGAGATCGTTGTTGCGCTCGTCGGCGACGACGAGGCGACCGTCAAGCGCTTCTTCCGCGAGAAGGATCAGGTGCGGCTGCAGCCGGAGAACAAGAGCATGAAGCCGATTCGCACCCGCGACGCCCGCATTCTCGGGCGCGTCGTGGGAGTTTTCCGGAGGGTCTCGTGACGGCGCTCGCCGCCGAGGCCGCACCCGCCCTGTTCGAGCCGCACGAGGCGACGCTCGAGGACTTCGTCCTCGGCGCTTGGGAGGCCTTGGTGGCTCACGGCCGGGCTCAGTGCCCGGTGTGTCACGGAGAGCTGGAGACCTCAGGTTGCGACACCTGCGGGTCCCAGCTCACCTGACGCCCCTCGCTCACACCTGAACAAGTCCGGAGCTACCCTGGCTGTGCGAGCTAGGCAGTCGCGGAGACCACCGAAAGGAGTCTTCGAGGAAAGTCCGGACACCAGAGGGCATGGCGGTGGGTAACGCCCACCCGGGGAAACCCGCGGGAAAGTGCCGCAGAGAGCAGACCGCCGATGGCGCGGCCACACGTGAGTCGCGCACAGGCAAGGGTGAAAGGGTGCGGTAAGAGCGCACCGGCGCCGAGGTGACGAGGCGCGCAAGGCAAACCCCGCCAGGTGCAAGGCAAACAGGACCTCCGACCCGGCCCGGCGAGGTCCAGGTAGCTGCAGAGATGGATGGCTGCCCACGACAGAATCCGGCTTACGGCTCGCTACGGAAGAGCCCCCGCAAGGGGGCTCTTCTATTTCTCGGCCGGCCTCGTGAAGATCGTCGTCTCGCAGGCCTCGGGCCAGCCGTCCTTGACACCGCTGAAGCGGCGTGACCTCCAGCCCGCCAGCGCATCGAAGGCTGGCGCGTACCCAGGCCGGTCCGAGTCGTCCAGCAGGAGGTGGCCGCCCGGCCTCACGCGCTCCATCGCGGGGCCGACCGCATCCACGCGACTCACCTCCGGCGCTTCGAGAAAGTCGATCACGACCAGGTCGAACTGGTCGGTGAGCTCCGAGACCGCCGATGGGAAGCGCTCGACCGGAAGCACCCGTAGCTCGGCGTTCGCCAGTCCGAGCTCGTCGAGGCGGCCACGCGTCTGCTCGACCCAGAACTCGTTGTCCTCGAAGCTCAGGACTCGCCCGGCTCTCTTCGCGAACCAGGGTGTCGAGCGCCCAGCGCCCAGCTCCAGAAGCGACCAGTTGCGGCGTATCCGGCGGCGCAGCCAGCCGACCGCCGCCGGGACGATCCAGGGCCGCTCCGGGTGGTTGCCGAGCTTGGCTCGGGCCCACGCGGCCGGATAGCGGGCCCACCCGGATGCGCCCATCGGGCCGCGCGCCGTGTGGAAGCGGCCGTCCCGTGTTCCGGGATCGTGGGGGCCGCGAGGGGGAGGGTCCTGAGTGCCGGTCAGGAGCGCGGCGGCCAGCGGCCGGACTCGACCTTCTTCTTGAAGTTCCGCTGCCGCCGGCGCGCGTCTCGCATCAGGAGTGGGGTGGCCCGCACCGCGAGACCGGGATGGCTGTCGAAGAAGCGGACGAACCGCCCTCGCCAGCTCGGGATTTCGAGCACCGGCTTCGGCTTCTCGAGCAGCCGCATCGCGCGCTCCGCGACTTCGCTGGGCATCAGCATCACTCCGGAGAAGGAGAGGGCGTCGTCGGGATCGTCGAGCTTGTCGTTGATCATCGGCGTCCAGACGCCGTCCGGGCAGACGCAGGAGATGTGGATGTCGCTGTACCCGGCGCGCCGCAGGTCGCCGAGCGTGCCGATGCTGAACGCGATCGCCGCGTGCTTGCTGGCGGCGTACCCCACGATGCCCGGCGCCGCCGCGAGCCCCGCCATCGAGATGACGTTGATCAGATGTCCTGATCCGCGCGGCCGCATCAGCTCCAGCGCAGCGAGTGTCCCGTTGAAGGTCCCGAGCGCGTTCACCTCGAGCATCCGCCGGTGCACCTCGATGTCCTGTTCGTAGGAGGTGCCGGTGTGGAGGATGCCGGCGTTGTTCACCCAGACGTCGAGCGAGCCCGACCGCTCGAGCACCTGGCGGGCCGCTGCGCGACAGGCCTCCGCGTCGGTGACATCGAGTGGGAGGGCCCAGGCCCGGCCGCCGATCTCGGACGCGGCGCTCTCGACGTCGGCGCTCTCCAGGTCGGTGACGGCCACCTCGAACCCCCGGGCGGCGAGTGCGCGAGCGAGCTCGAGGCCGATGCCGCGCGAGGCACCGGTGACGAGGGCTCCAGGCACGGCCCCAGCATATTTGGGCGACCTCGTGCCCGCCTGAAGGTTCGGCCCCGAAAGCCGATCAGGGGGTAGCGGAAAAGTGCGTAGGGACCTTTGCTAGAGTGCCGCGCTCGAACTTCCGCTGAATCTCGGGCCACACGAAAAAGGCACGAGATCGGGGAACCCAGCAGTTGGGGCGAATCGCGGTCACCGAACCGCGTAGCGCGATCTTTCAGCGCGAGCCCGTCAGCTAACCCCGTAAGCAACGAAAGAGGAAGGTTTTGACGAGTAAGCGAACAATCAGTCGTATCGCGGTGCTTGCGGCAGCCACGGCTGTCCTGGCCTCTGCGGGGACGGCATGCGCGCAGACCGGCGGGGTTCCTGGCGGGACCGATCCGCAGCAGCCGCAGCCCAGCGCTGAGACGCCGGCGACGACCGCCGGCAGCTGGACCGTCACGAAGAAGGCGACCTGGTACGGCCCGGGCTTCTGGGGCCACTCCACCGCTTGCGGCATGACCCTTCAGCCGACCACCCTCGGCGTCGCGCACCGGAAGCTCCCGTGCGGGACGCAGGTGACGTTCAACTACAACGGCGTGAGCGTCGCCGCGACGGTGATCGACAGGGGCCCGTTCCGCAAGGGCTATGCCTTCGACATGACGAAGGCGGTCGCCAAGCAGCTCGGCTTCCTGACCGTCGGCGCCGCTCCGGTGCAGGCGACGATCACGCCGCCTGCAGCCGTACCCGCGTCCAGCCGCTAGGCAGCGTCGCGCAGAACAGCCGGGTCACCCTCCTGGGGGAGGGCGGCGACCGATGAGATGAGGCTCTCGAGCTCCGCGAGCGCCACCTCGGCGACCGCGTCGATGATCTCCTCATCGCTCCAGCCCGCCTCTCGCGCCTCCTCGACCAGATGGTGGGGAGGCCGCTCAGCGGGATCGAGCGTCTCGCGGAGCAGCGTCAGGAGCGCCGCCTCCTTCTCGTCGGAGGAGGTGAAGTTCCTGGCGCGGGCGACCTCATCGAGACCCAGTCCCGCCGCCTTCGCGGTCCGGGAGTACTGGGTCAGGGTGTAGGGATCGTTCCGCCACTCTGCGACCGCGAGGCCGATGCGCTCGCGGGTCGCGCGCGGCAGCTTGGTGTCGCGAAGCTCCGTGCGCAGGCGGGTGTAGCCGCGGAGGGCAGCGGGGGACTCGGCGAGAACGCCGAGGAACTTCGAGACGGTGCCGCCGGCCGTCTGGATGCTCTTGATCAGTGGGGCGCTGCCATCGGGCGCGGTGAGCTCGTCATGGATGTGGAAGCGGCTGATGTCTGTCTTGACCGTCATTCGTCACGCACCGTTCACTCGTGTCTTACTTTACTTTGTGCTGGTTACTTACTGCGCGTAAGTATACCGTCGGATTCCACTTCTTGCCTTCAGGTACGCGCGCAAGGCTTGAACGGATGCCTCGGAGGCGGTGTGAGGCGGGCGGCGCTAAGTTTCCGCTGCGATGGCCGATCGTCCGACGAACGCCCAGGAAGTCCTCGCCTTCTGCAAGGACAACGAGGTTCGGTTCGTCAGGCTCTGGTTCACCGACCTGCTCGGCCAGCTGAAGAGCTTCTCGATCAATGCCGCCGAATTGGAGGACGCGTTCGAGGGCGGCATGGGGTTCGACGGCTCCTCGATCAGCGGGTTCAACCCGATCGAGGAGTCGGACATGATCGCGATGCCCGACCCGACCACCTGCATGCTGCTTCCGTGGCGCGGCGAGGAGGGAAACCGGACCGCGCGCATGTTCTGCGACATCCGTGTTCCGGGCGGAGACCCTTACGAGGGCGATCCCCGCTGGATCATGCGCCGTGCGCTCGAGCGCGCCAAGAAGATGGGGTTCGACGACTACAACATCGGGCCCGAGCTCGAGTACTTCTACTTCCGCGACGCCAACCCGGGCCCGTCGGGGCCCGAGCCGCTTGACCAGGGCGGCTACTTCGACCTGACCACCCTCGACGCGGGATCCGACGTCCGCCGCGAGACCGTCCTGGCGCTGGAGCAGCTCGGCATCCACGTCGAGTACACCCACCACGAGGTCGGGCCCTCTCAGCACGAGGTGGACATGCGCTACAAGGACGCGCTCGCGATGTCCGATGACTGCATGACCTACCGGATCACGGTCAAGGAGTACGCGATGCAGCACGGGTGGTACGCGACCTTCATGCCGAAGCCGATGCAGGGTGAGAACGGCTCTGGAATGCACGTCCACCAGTCGCTCTCACGCGATGGCAGGAACGCCTTCTACGACGCGGACGACCAGTACTTCCTCTCGGACACCGCGAAGGCGTTCATCGCCGGCCAGCTCAAGCACGCCCGCGAGATCTCGCCGCTCTTCGCGCAGTGGGTCAACTCCTACAAGCGGCTGGTTCCCGGCTACGAGGCGCCCGTCTATCTCGCCTGGTCACGCCGCAACCGCTCGGCCCTGATCCGGGTGCCGCTGTACCACCCGGGCAAGGAGCAGGCGACGCGCGCCGAGCTCCGCTGTCCCGATCCGGCCTGCAATCCCTACCTGTGCTTCGCGGGGATGCTTCACGCCGGCCTCGAGGGAATCGAGCAGGGCTACGAGCTGCCGGAGCCGATGGAGCAGAACCTCTACCACCTGACTCCCGAGGAGCGTCAGCGGCGCGGCATCGAGGAGCTGCCGGAGACGCTCGGCGAGGCGATCGAGGTCGCCGCGGAGTCCGAGCTCGTCCTGCGCGTCCTCGGCGAGCACGCGTTCAACCGCTTCGTCGAGATCAAGCGCTCGGAGTGGGAGGACTACCGGGTGCAGGTGACTCCGTACGAGATCGAGCAGTTCCTGCCGATTCTCTGAGTAGCGCCTCCAGGGACTCCGAGTCGGTCACGGGCTGCTTGCAGGCGAAGTTCTCGCAGACGTAGGCCGCGGGCTTCCCGTCCACCGCGCCGCGGTCGCGCAGGAGCTCCGGCCGGTCCGAGCCCTCCGGGCCACCTGCCAGCACCACGTGTGGCGAGTACGCCTCGCGTACGACCGCCGCGAGCTCATCCAGGGACGACCCGTTCGAAGAGGTGACCAAGGCGACCTCGCGGACGGATGAGAGATGAAAGTCGATCGCCTCGAGCAGGTAGCCGAACGCGTCGGGGTGCTGGCTCGCGGGGCGTGCGAACAGCCGGATCGTGCCCAGAGCACGATCCTCGTATGAGCGCTCGCCGGTCACGGCGGCGAGCCGGAGCAGCCCGTACGCGGCTGAGGAGTTGCCGGACGGGATCGGGTGGTCGCGGACGTCCTTGCGCCGCGCGATCAGCTCCTCGTGGTCGTGGGAGGTCGTGAAGAAGCCGCCGCGCTCCTCGTCGGCGAAGCGAGCGGTCATCGCGTCAGCCGTCTCGCGCGCCGCGTCGAACCAGCGCGCATCGAACGTCGCCTCGTAGAGGCGCAGCAGCGCTTCGAGCAGGTACGCGTGATCCTCGAGGTAGGCGTTGAGCCGGGCGTCCCCGTCCTTCCAACTCCGCAGCAGATGACCCTCGCCGTCGCGCATCTGGTCCAAGACGAAGGCGGCGCACGCCGTGGCGGCCTCCAGGTAGTCGTCTCGGCCCAAGGCGGCGCCCGCCTCGGCCAGAGTCCCGATCATCAGCGCGTTCCAGGAGAGCAGGCGCTTGTCGTCGAGCCCAGGCCGTACGCGCTGGTCGCGGCGGGCGAGCAGCGCCTCGCGGGCGCGGTCGAGATCGGGCGGCGGCTTTGCGCCGCTCAGCGGAATGTGGAGGATGTTCTTCCCCTCGAAGTTGCCGGCGCCGCTCACGCCCCAGTAGCCGAGCACCCTCTCGGCCGCCTCCTGCTCCATGCCCGCCTCCGTGAGGGCGTCGCGCAGCTCGGCCTCGTCCCAGACGTAGAACTTGCCCTCCTCGCCCTCGGAGTCGGCGTCCAGGGCGGAGTAGAAGCCGCCCTCGGGCCCGCGCATCTCGCGCAGGGCCCAGTCGAGCGTCTCGGTGCAGACCGCCCGCCAGCGCTCCTCGCCCAGCGCCTGCCAGCCGTGCAGGTAGGCCCGCGTGAGCAGGGCGTTGTCGTAAAGCATCTTCTCGAAGTGCGGAACGAGCCAGGTGGCGTCAACCGAGTACCGCGCGAAGCCGCCGCCGACGTGGTCGTAGATCCCGCCGTGCATCATCTTGTCGAGGGTGAGGCGGACGGGCTCGTTGATCCGGCGCGCGAGCAGGAACTCGAGCGTGCTCGCCGGCGGGAACTTCGGCGCGCCGCCGAAGCCGCC
>JADMIO011227265.1_pt1 | contig 23471 bp, 17 predicted proteins | sample 8958161 | NCBI WGS metagenome assembly JADMIO01 (sample SAMN16585339, study PRJNA669376) | soil metagenome | isolation source: Crop rotation soil | place: USA: Cullars Rotation, Alabama | collected 2011
CGCGACAACTTGTCCACGTGGAATTCTAAGCTTAGGATCCCAATGTGCTGGAAAGGTTTATTGGTTACCACTTATTACAGGAGAGTAACGACAAGTACACTTAACGCAGTTGCTTGTACTGCTAACAGCACATGTATAACCGTATCCGTAAATGATGTTACCCCGGGAACTGTAGGATCAGACCAAACGATCTGTTCTGGTGGAGACCCGGCTGCATTTACTGTACCTGTGGCAGCAACCGGAAGTGGTGCGTTAACCTATCAATGGCAGAGCAGCACCACCAGTTGTGCTGCAGGTTTCAGTAATATACCTTCTGCAACCGGGGCAACATACGATCCACCTGCAGGTTTGTTAACGACTACCTATTATCACAGGATAACTACCAGTACACTCAACGCTATACCTTGTGCCGTTACAGGAAATTGCATAACCGTAACAGTGAATAATGTTACCGGTGGATCAGTTGGATCTGATCAAACGATCTGTTCAGGTGGGGATCCGGCAGCATTTACTGAATCTGTAGCATCAACCGGAACTGGTGCATTGACCTACCAATGGCAGAGTAGTACGACAAGTTGCGCTGCAGGTTTTAGTAATATAGCCAGTGCAACGGGTATAACGTATGATCCACCAGCAGGTTTAGCAACAACAACTTTCTACCGCAGGGTAACAACAAGTACACTTAACGCAGTCGCTTGTACCGCTACCAGCACATGTATAACTGTAACCGTAAATAGCGTTACAGGCGGAACTGTAGCCGCAGACCAGGCAGTTTGTCCTGGCGGAAACCCTGCTGCATTTACACAAAGTGTAGCTTCGACAGGTGCCGGAGCATTGACCTATCAATGGCAGAGCAGTACTACCAGTTGTGTTGCAGGCTTTAGTGATATTGCAACTGCAACAGGTATTACATATGATGCCCCTGCAGGTTTGGCCGTAACCACTTATTATCGCAGGGTAACCACCAGCACACTCAATGCAATACCTTGTACAGCTATCAGCAATTGTATAACGGTTACGGTTAACCCAACCAATACGATCACACTGACTTCAGCAGCAGGTACCGATAACCAGACAGTACTTATCAATACCCCGATAACGGCTATTACCTATGCCACAACAGGCGCTACAGGAGCGACTTTCAGCGGTTTACCAACGGGAGTAAATGGCGTATGGGCAGCCAATGTGGTAACGATCAGCGGTACGCCAACTGTATCGGGAACCTTTAACTATACAGTGACATTAACAGGTGGCTGCGGTGGCGGTACAGCAAATGGAACGATCAATGTGATCACCTGTTCCATTACTTTGACCTCGGCAGCGGGTACCAATGCACAAACAATATGTAGTGGTGGACCGATAACCAATATCACCTATTCTACAATAACCGCTACAGGCGCAACCTTTAGTGGTTTACCTGCTGGTGTGACCGGCAACTGGGCTGCCAATGTGGTAACGATCAGCGGAACACCAACAGTAACCGGAACATTCAACTATACAGTAACAGCAACCGGTGGTGGGTGCGCAGGAGTAACAGCCAATGGCTCAATCACGATCAATCCAACGCCTCCTACCCCAACCATCACACCTGGCGGACCAACGACATTCTGTGCAGGCGGTTCTGTAACACTGACATCAAGCTCGGCTTCGGGTAATCAATGGTATCTTAATAGTAACCCGATCGGGGGTGCGACCAGTCAAAGCTATGTCGCCACCGCTTCTGGTAATTATACAGTTGTTGTAACTGCACTTGGTTGTCCTTCGGCACCATCTGCGATCACAACAGTTACTGTCAACCCAATACCAACAGCTACGGCTACTCCTTCATCACAAACCATTTGTTCGGGTGGCACGATCACCACGATCGTGTTGTCAGGAGCAGGCGCCGGTGCTACTTATAACTGGACAAGAAATAATACAGGAACTGTAACAGGCATTGCTAACAGTGGTGTTGGTGATATCAGCGGTGCGTTGACGAATACCACTAACGCCCCTATCACCGTAACATTCACTATTACGCCTACCAGCGCTGCAGGTTGTCCTGGTTTACCAATCACCGCAACGGTGCTGGTCAACCCAACACCGAATGCAGTGGCCACGCCGTCCTCACAGACCATTTGCTCGGGCGGAACGATCACAACGATCGTACTCAGTGGTAATGTAGCAGGAACAGTCTTTAACTGGACGAGAAATAATACAGGAACCGTAACAGGTATTCCTGCAAATGGTGCAGGTGATATCAGCGGTGCGTTGACAAATACAACCGCTGCACCGGTAACAGTAACATTTACGATCACACCAACAGCCAATGGTTGTCCCGGTGCACCGATCACTGCAACAGTGCTGGTCAACCCGACACCGAATGCAGTGGCTACACCGTCATCGCAAACGATCTGTTCAGGTGGCACGATCACACCGATCGTGTTGAGTGGTAATGTATCAGGAACAGTCTTTAACTGGACGAGAAATAATACAGGAACCGTAACAGGTATTCCTGCAAACGGTGCAGGTGATATCAGCGGCACATTGACCAATACCACGGCGGCACCGGTAACTGTAACATTTACCATTACACCGACAGCCAATGGTTGTCCCGGCGCACCGATCACTGCAACAGTGCTGGTCAACCCGACACCGAATGCAGTGGCAACACCTGCAGCACAGACCATATGTTCAGCCAACCCGATCACAACGATCGTATTGTCAGGCGGAGTTGCCGGAACAACTTATAACTGGACAAGAAATAATACAGGAACCGTAACAGGTATTCCTGCAAACGGTTCAGGCGATATCAGTGGCACATTAACCAATACCACGAATGCTCCTGTCACCGTAACGTTTACGATCACACCGACAGCAAATAGTTGCCCGGGAGCATCGATCACAGCAACAGTGCTGGTTAACCCAACACCGAATGCAGTAGCGACGCCATCTTCACAAACAACCTGTTCGGGTCAAACCATCACAACAATTGTGATAACAGGTAATGTGAGTGGAACAACCTTTAACTGGACAAGAAATAATACCGGAACTGTAACAGGCATTCCTGCCAACGGTGCTGGTGATATCAGTGGTGCATTGACGAATACCACAGCGTCACCCATTACTGTAACATTTACAATAATACCAACTGCCAATGGTTGTCCTGGTGCACCGGTCACTGCAACAGTGCTGGTCAATCCGACACCGGATGCAGTTGCCACACCATCATCGCAAACGATCTGTTCCGGTTCAACGATCACAACGATCGTACTGACAGGAACAGTCAGCGGCACGGTGTTTAACTGGACCAGGGATAATACAGGAACTGTAACAGGTATTGCAAACAGCGGTTCTGGTAATATCAGTGGCGCATTGACCAATACAACCAATGCTCCTGTTACCGTAACGTTCACGATCATACCAACCGCCAATGGTTGCCAGCCCGGCGCACCGATCACTGCAACAGTATTGGTGAATCCGACCGCAACGATCAATGCGGTTCCTAACCAGGCGGTATGTCATAACAGTTCAACCGCTGCTGTGAACTTTACCAGCCCGACCACAGGTGGAACAATCGTTTACAACTGGACCAATAATAATACGACCATCGGCCTTGGTGCAAGTGGTAGCGGTAATATTCCTTCATTCGTTGCGACCAACCCGGGCACGGCTCCTGTTGTTGCAACGATCACGGTCACTCCTACTTATACCAATGGAGTAACCTGCGTAGGAACACCAATCACCTTTACCATCACGGTGAACCCGATACCGAATGCAGTGGCGACACCAGCATCACAAACGGTCTGCTCCGGTAACCCGATCACGACGATCGCATTGTCTGGCGCAGTGACTGGAACAACCTATAACTGGACAAGGAATAATACGGTGACCGTAACAGGTATCGCCAACAGTGGTTCCGGAAATATCAGCGGTACACTCACCAATACAACCAATGCACCGATCACCGTGACCTTTACGATCACGCCGACTGCGAATGGTTGCCCTGGTACGCCGATCACGGCAACTGTGCTGGTTAACCCAACACCTACAGTAAGTGGGCCCGGCAGTATGCAGGTGGTCATTACCGGTGATGGTAACTGGACCGATGAGATATCGTACACACTTACCAATTCATTGGGTACAGTAGTATTGAGTGGCGCCAACTTTGGATTCAACCCTGGCCCGACCATTTCGGCCAGCGTACCGGCAACCAATGCACCATTCAGCTTCTTTATCGAAGCTCAGGGAGCATTCAATGATAACTCCTGTCTCTGGGAAATAAGATGTAACGGTGTAGCCGTAGCATCGGGCTGTATCAGGGCAACAGGTGGTGCATCACCGTGTACAAGTGTAGCAACACTGACCGTTCCCAATATCAGCGGTTGTGGTTCTAACCTTGGGGCACAAACGATCTGTTCTGGTTCGGCGATCACACCGATCGTATTGAGCGGACCAGTAGCAGGCACTACATTTAACTGGACAAGAAATAATACAGTAGCTGTAACAGGTATTCCTGCCAGCGGTACCGGTAATATCAGCGGTACACTGACCAACACAACGACTGCACCTGTTGTAGTGACCTTCACGATCATACCAACAGCTAATGGTTGTCCTGGTCCTGCTGTAACAGTGAACGTAACAGTGAACCCGATACCGGATGCAGTGGCCACGCCATCAACACAGACCATTTGTTCAGGCCCGATCACACCGATCGTGCTGACAAGTGCTGTGAGCGGAACCACTTATGCATGGACAAGAAACAACACGGTGAATGTGACCGGCATAGCTGCTTCAGGTACCGGTAATATTACAGGTTCATTGATCAACACTACCCTGGTTGCACAAACCGTAACATTTACGATCATACCAACAGCCAATGGTTGCGTAGGCGCACCGATCACGGCAACCGTGATCCTGAATGCAGCTCCAACCATCACTTGTCCTGCCAGTGTTACTGTTCCAAGTGTGGTAGGCGGATGTACAGCGGTTGTAAACTATACACCAACCGTAACAGGTGTACCAGTGCCAACGCTCAGTTATACATTCACCGGGGCTACAGCAGGTAGCGGAAGTGGTACAGGAAGCGGCGCAGCATTTAATGTGGGAATAACGACAGTCACCCTCACCGCGACCAATATATGCGGAACAGCAACCTGTTCGTTCACCGTAACGGTAACAGACAGCCAGTTGCCAACGGTAACAGTACAGCCTGCCAACAGAACTGTATGTGCGGGTACCAATGCCGTCTTTACTGTAACAGCAGTAACTGCTCCAAGCGCAGGAGGACCGATAGCTTATCAATGGCAGCAATGGAATGGCAGTGCATGGGTGAATATCGCAGGTGCGACCACATCAACGCTGACCATTACTAATACGACGGTAAATATGAATACCAATACATACCGTGTGGTATTGACAGGACTTTGCAGTGTTGTTAATTCCAATGCAGCGACACTGTTTGTGAACCCTATACCTTCAGTTATCATTACAGCTCACCCGGGTACAACCATACTCCCGAACCAGGTGGTAACATTGACAGCACATGCTAACCCTGCAGGTGGAAGTTATCAATGGTATTATAATGGTGTAGCGATACCGGGAGCAACAAACCCGGCTTACGGACAGATCACTATTAACGATCTGGGCACCTATTATGTAACCTATGCATCGCCTGCAGGATGTCCGGCAACATCGAATAGCCTTGTTATCTCAGGCACGCCGTCGGATCATCTCTGGGTATACCCGAATCCAAACCGTGGTGTATTCCAGGTCAGGTTCTACAACCAGTCAGGTGAAGCGGCTACTGTAATGGTGTACAATGTACAGGGTCAGAAAGTATATGAGAAGAAAGTGGTAACAGGTACCCAGGCTTATTCACAGATCGAAGTAGACCTTGGCCTCAAAGCCAATGGTGTGTACATCGTACAACTCGTGAATGGAGCAGGTAAGATCCTCGAATCGAAACGAATCATCGTGGAAGTGTTCTAAAGACCGGTCACACGATAAAATAAATAAACCATCCGTTAACAGCGGATGGTTTATTTTTATGTACCTATATATCCAACCGATCCCCTGGATGCCGCCTTTGGCTTTATTTTTGTCTTACCCTTGAACCATTTAAGCCAGCTCATTATGAAAAAAGCATTAAAGATCACGGGTATCACATTGCTCACGCTGTTGGTGCTTGCATTTCTTATCCCTGTTGTATTCAAAAAACAAATACAGAGACTGGTCAAAAAAGAGATCAACAAGGGCCTGGTAGCCAAGGTTGATTTTTCCGATGTAAAGCTTTCGTTGTTCCGCCATTTTCCAAGGGTAGGCATTGTTATTAAAGACCTGACCATTGTCGGCCAGGATGAATTTGCCGGTGATACATTGATCGCTGCCAAAAGGATCGATGCTTCAGCTGGCCTGTTCAGTGTATTAAGAGGAAAGAATATAAAAGTTTCCAGTGTCCGCCTGGATGATCCCCGTATCCATGCGCTGGTGACCAAAGATGGAAAAATGAACTGGGATATTGCCCGGCATAAAGGCGATACAACCAATAATGCCGACACCAGTGCTTCCGAGTTCCATATGGTGTTGAAACAATACGAGATCAACAACGGTTACTTACTATTACGTGATGAAAAAGCCGGTACCTATACGGAGATCAACAATTTTGATCACCTGGGTAGCGGTGACCTGACAGCTGATGTGTTTACGTTGAAAACGGTCACCAGTGCGGGATCGGCTACATTAATACAGGATGGCATCCCTTACCTGAATAATACAAAGACCGATATCAAAAGTGATATTAAGATCGATAATAAAACACAGACCTATACTTTTAAAACAGACGATATCGTATTGAACGACCTGACCCTTTCTGCCGATGGGTTTGTACAAATACTGAAGGGAAATGCGGTCAAACTGGACTTTCGTTTTAAATCACCTTCCAATGATTTCAAATCGATCCTTTCGATGATACCCGATATCTATAAAAAAGATTTTGCCACCATCAAAACAAGCGGCAAAGGAGTATTCAATGGCTTTGTAAAAGGGATCTCCGCACCCGGGCAAATGCCTTCCTATGAGGTCAACCTGGATGTAAAAGACGGTTCTTTTCAATATCCCGATCTGCCCAAACCGGTAAAGAATATACAGCTCTCCTTAAAAGCCAGTAATCCTGACGGCGACCCGGATCATGCCGTGATCGATATTTCCAAAGGACATCTTGAGATGGATAATGAACCCTTCGATTTCAAATTTGTCTATAAGAACCCCAATACGATCAAACTAATCGATGCAGCAGCAAAAGGTAAACTGGATCTCTCGCAGTTATCCAAATTCATCAAATTGCAGAGCGGCATAAAGATATCTGGTCTTGTATGGGCCGATGCATTTGTAAAAGGACCGATCAAAGCAATACAACAGCAGTCAGGTGCTTTTACAGCGGGCGGTTTTTTTGATATCAGGAATCTTTTTTACTCCGATAATAAATTCCCGCAGCCAATCAAGAACGGGAATATAAAAGCCACATTGGAAAACAGCGGCGGCATTGCTGATAATACGGTAGTGAATATTTCTTCTGCTCATATTGAAGTGGGAAACGATCCTCTTGATTTTTCACTGCAATTGCGCAATCCTTTTACATCAGTGGATGCATCGGGACATGCAAAAGGGCGCTTTACCTTGGATAATATCAAACAATTCACCAGGCTGGAGCCCGGCACGAGCATCAGCGGGATACTCAATGCAGACATGGGTTTCGCGGGAAGCAAAGCGGCGATCGATCAAAAAAAATATGACAAGATCACACTCGATGGTGTGGCGGCTGTTTCCAACCTTAAATATATATCACCTGCCTATCCTTCTGCGATAACTGTTGCATCTACCCAGCTCAATTTCAAGCAGAAAAATGTAACGCTGAGTAATCTTGATGGCACTTATATGAATACGCATTTCACCGGTACCGGTGTGTTGGATAACCTTGTTGGTTATATGATGCAGGACCAGTCACTCACGGGTAACCTGGATGTGCATGCGGATAAGATGAACCTGAATGACTGGATGGGTACAAAGGAGAACAGCGCTCCCGCTTCTGCTACGACAGCTGCAACAACCAGCTCTTCAGGTCCCTTCCTGGTACCCGATGATATGAATGTTACGATCCATGCTACTGCAGCGAAAGTCGTCTATGACAAAGTGGATTATAACAATGTGAATGGGACATTACTGATGAAGGAAGAGAAAGTTACCCTCCAGAATGTAAAAACAAATGCACTTGACGGGGATGTCGTGCTCAACGGCTCCTACTCCACCGCGATCAATAAAAAAGAACCCGATATCAATTTCAGCTATATCATTAAAGATATGGATGTGCAGAAAGCATTCCAGGCCTATAATACCAGCCAGGCATTGATGCCGATCGGGAAATACCTTTCGGGCAAACTCAGTTCCGAACTTTCACTGACGGGTAATTTATACGGTACTATGATGCCCAAGCTGAACAGCCTGAGTGGAAAGGGCAATTTGTTATTATTACAGGGTGTGTTGAAGAAATTTGCCCCGTTGGAAAAACTCGCGGGCATATTACAGATCGACCGGCTCAAATCGATCAGTGTAAAAGAGATCAAAAACTATATTGAATTCGCCAATGGTAAAGTAATGGTGAAGCCATTTAACCTGAAGATCGACAGCATCGAAATGGTGATCGGTGGTTTCCATGGCTTTGATAATTCGATCGATTATGGTATCCAGATGAAATTGCCCCGTAAGGTCCTGGGAAAAAGCGGGAACGACCTGGTCAACGGTCTTTTTGCCAAAGCCAGCAGCAAGGGCATCCCGTTGAAGATGAGCGAAACGGTCAACCTCAACATAAAGATGACAGGGACCATCAGCAATCCCAATATCGGTATCGATCTGAAAGAAATGGCGGGTGATATCATCGAGGATATCAAGGACCAGGCTGAAGATTTTGTAAAAGCCAAGCTTGACAGTGCCAAACAAAAAGTAAAGGATTCGCTGGCGGCAGTGAAGGAAAAGATCACGGATAAATTAAAAGATAAATTGAAGGAGCAAATATTCGGCAAGGATACCACGAAACAAAACCAGAATCCCCCCGATACTACTCCCAAGAAACCAACGGGGGAAAAGATCAAGGATCGATTGAAGGATATCTTTTTGAAACCGAAGAAGCCGGTGGTGAAGGATTCGGTGTAAAAAAGCAATGGCTCAGCTCATTGCTTCCTTCATTCGTATACTTTTTTTGATCTTCTCTTTGTGCTTTGCGCCCCATTCACTCAGGGAAGTAAGCACATTTTGCAAGGTTCCCGCATAGTCGGTAAGCTCATACTCCACCACGACCGGGGAGCCCGTGAAAACATGACGCTTGATGAAGCCGTTCAGCTCAAGGTCTTTCAATTCAGTAGATAAAACCTTGGCAGAAATACCGTCGATCGTACGCTGTAGTTCGTTGAAGCGTTTATTCCCCTCTGTCAAGGCTACAATAATCCGGAGTTTCCACTTCCCGCCCAGGACAAATAACGCATCTGCGATCGAGTTAAGACTCGACTGGCACTGCGTTTTGCTGATCTTTTCTTTATCGCCAAATAGCTTTCCCATAGTTCATGTACTTACCCCTGCGTAACCACTTACCTTTTGTATAGTGCTTACTTTAGGTTAGCAAATATACATAGGTTTGTACTTCAAAACAAAAAATAAGTATATGGAAACAGTTAACTGGACCTTCGACCCGATGCACAGTGAATTGCATTTTAAGATCCGGCATCTCATGATCGCCAGTGTATCCGGTTCATTTAAAAACTTCGGGGTAAAGATGCAGAGCCGTGGAGAGGATATCAGCACCGCGTCTATTGAAGTAACGGCAGAAATCGATTCGATCACCACTGGTAACGAGCAGCGGGACGGGCACCTGAAAAACGGTGATTTTTTCGAAGCGGACAAATATCCCCGCCTTCAATTCATATCCGGTACGATCGAAAAAATCGATGAAGAGAACTATACAGTATATGGCGACCTGGCGATGAAAGGCGTGACAAGGCCTGTGGAACTAAAAGTAGAATATAGCGGGTTGACCAAAGATCCCTGGGGTAAGGAAAGAGCCGGTTTTGTAGTGACCGGGAAGATCAGCCGCAGTGAATGGGGTATTGTCTATAACACTTTGCTGGAGACAGGTGGTGTAGCGCTCAGCGATGAGGTAAAGATCAGTGCCGAGATACAGATGGTGAGGGAAGCTGTTGGAGTGCCTGCATAATATAGTTAAACTATTAAAGAACAAAGCCCCGGCTAGAGCTAGGGCTTTTACTGTTTTGTCGGGATGACTGGATTCGAACCAGCGACCCCTTCGTCCCGAACGAAGTACGCTACCGGGCTGCGCTACATCCCGAATGAACCGATAAGGACTTCAAAAATAAAAAAGACCCTTGAAAAATCAAGAGTCTTTTGTTCGTCGGGACGACTAGATTCGAACTAGCGACCCCTTGCACCCCATGCAAGTGCGCTACCGGGCTGCGCTACGTCCCGAACATTATACATTTTAGTACGATTGGGGAAGGCAAAACTAAGGCATTTTGCCAATTTTTCAGTACCAAAAACAACCTTTATCTTCGCCCCTTAATGAAGATACTCATTAAGCAAGCCTGGGTTACCGACCCCCACTCTCCCCACAACGGACAAATCACTGATATTTTTGTTGAGAACGGGATCATTACTCAAATAGCTAAAAAAATTACTGCAAAAGCAGATCAGGAAATAGCGATCGATGGATTGCATGTTTCACCAGGATGGGTGGATTCGTTTGCCAATTTCGCCGACCCGGGCTACGAATACAAGGAAAACCTGGAAACAGGCGCTGCTGCAGCAGCTGCCGGAGGTTATACAGATGTGCTGCTGATCCCGAATACCAACCCGGTTATCCATAATAAAGCCGCTGTAGAATACCTTGTCCAGAAAAGCAGGCTGTTGCCTGTTACTATTCACCCGATCGGTGCTATCACCCGGAATACGGAAGGAAAAGAGCTGGCAGAAATGTATGACATGAAAGCAAGTGGCGCTGTGGCTTTCAGCGATGGGCTCAACTGTGTTCAATCCGCCGGCTTACTCGTGAAAGCATTACAATATGTAAAAGCATTCAACGGTATCTGCATACAGGTCCCCGATGATAAAAGCATCAACCCGCATGGTTTGATGAACGAAGGGATCGTTTCCACGCAACTGGGTTTACCCGGTAAACCTGCCATGGCCGAAGAACTGATCGTGGCAAGGGATATCAAGCTGGCGAGATACGCGGACTCGGCACTTCATTTCACTGGTGTCAGTACAAAAAAATCATTGGAATATATTCAACGGGGAAAAGAAAGCGGCGCCGCGGTGAGCTGTTCTGTCACACCTTACCATCTTTTCTTCAGTGATTCCGATCTCGAAGGATATGATACCAACCTGAAAGTAAACCCGCCGATACGGAACACAGCAGAAAGAGATGCGATCCGGAAAGCAGTAACAGATGGTGTGGTAGATTGTATCGCTACCCATCATTTACCACACGAAGCGGACAGCAAGATTGTAGAATTCGAATATGCAAAGAATGGAATGATCGGGCTGGAAACAGCCTTCGCGGTTCTCCGTACTGCGATTCCTTCCCTCCCCGTGGAGAAATGGGTGGAACTATTATCGGTGAACCCCCGGAAATTATTCGGGCTCCCGGCTGTTTCGATCAAAGAAGGAGGCACGGCTTCGTTGACATTATTCAACCCCAACCAGCAATGGACCGTGACCGAAAAAAATATTTTTTCCAAATCATCCAACTCGCCTTTTATCGGCAAAGAACTCACCGGCAAAGTAACAGGCATCATTAACGGCGATACAATTTCTGTTTCCTGAATAACTATAATTAATCAATGAGTATCAAACCTGCAATAAAAGGACTGATCACGGGTGTATTGATGATCGCAGTATTTCTCGGCGTTTATTATGCAGGGAAGAATACCGATCCACGGTTACAGTATGGTGTATATATATTGTATGCACTTGGTATCACCTGGACCGTAATAGACTACCGGCGCTCGGGTGCTTATACGGGTAAATTCGGCGATAATTTTAACCAGGCATTCCGTTGTTTTATCATTGTAACGCTGTGCATGGCTGTTTTCTACGGGGTCTTCAATTATATGCACCCGGAAATTGGCGGGGAATCGGCACTGGCATACAAAGAGCAATTACTGGCACAGGTAAAAGAAAACAAGATGCTGCCAACCGAAGTTGATCCACAGGTCGCCCAATACAAAAAACAGTATACTTTAAGACTGGTTTCAAGTGCAATTTTCGGATATTTGATCATTGGCGCCGCCATTAGTGCTGTTCTATCTGTCCTTTTAACCAGGAGAAAATAAATCATGGATCTATCCATCGTCATACCCCTTATTGATGAAGCAGAATCCCTGCCGGAACTCACGGCATGGATCGAGAAAGTAATGGCTGAAAATAAATTCAGCTACGAAGTCATTTTCGTGGACGATGGCAGCAGTGATAATTCCTGGGAAGTGATCGAACAATTGCGGGCAAAGAACCACTCAATCAAAGGGATCAAATTCCAGCGCAACTATGGTAAGTCTGCCGGGCTCAATGAAGCTTTCCGTGCCGCTACCGGTGATGTGGTGATCACGATGGATGCGGATCTACAGGACAGTCCCGATGAGATACCCGAACTCCGCGATATGGTCGTGAACCAGGGTTTTGATATGGTGAGTGGCTGGAAAAAGAAACGCTACGATAATACACTGACAAAAAATATTCCTTCTAAATTCTTCAACGCGGTGACCCGGAAAGTATCGGGTATCAAATTGCACGATTTCAACTGCGGGCTCAAGGCGTATAGTAATCGCGTAGTGAAGGGTGTTGAAATATACGGGGAGATGCACCGCTATATCCCTGTTTTGGCCAAATGGGCCGGTTTTAAAAAGATCGGTGAAAAAGTAGTAGAACACCGTGCAAGAAAATATGGTAAGTCGAAATTTGGGTGGAGAAGATTTGTCAATGGATTTCTCGACCTGCTTTCTATTACGTTCGTTGGTAAATTCTCCAAACGACCCATGCACTTTTTTGGATTATGGGGATCGCTTTTCTTTATGGTGGGATTAGGTATTTCAATTTACCTGATCGTATGCAAATTCATTGACTCCAATTTCGCATTGACCAACCGACCCGGTTTTTACCTGGCGCTTACCTCGCTGGTACTGGGTATGCAATTATTCCTCGCAGGATTTATCGGGGAACTGATCTCGCGGAATTCACCAAGCCGAAACTCTTACCTGGTAGAAAAGAAAACCGGATTATAATGGCCCGGATCATTATCATAGGACCCGGACACCCATTGCGGGGCGGGGGTCTCACAACATTCAATCACCGGTTGGCCAAGGCATTCATCAGCGAAGGACACGAATGTTCGATCTGTTCTTTCTCCCTGCAATACCCGTCTTTTTTATTCCCCGGTAAGTCGCAGTATAGTGATGACCCGGCACCTGATGGAATAACGATCCGGCCATGGATCAATTCGATCAATCCATTCAATTGGATAAAGATCGGGAGGCGATTAAAAAAAGAAAGACCGGATCTTATTGTCGTACGTTTCTGGTTACCTTTTATGGGACCTGCACTGGGCACCATTTTAAGAAAGGTGCAGAAAAATAAGCATACAAAGATCATCTGTCTTGCCGATAACGTGATCCCGCATGAAAAAAGAATGGGGGACAAATCTTTTACCCGTTATTTTTTAAAAAGCTGCGATGCATTTATCACCATGAGTAAACAAGTGATGAGTGATCTCCGTTTGTTCCAGCCAACAAAACCTGCGAAGCTGGTAGCTCATCCGCTTTATGATAATTTCGGGGCGATACTTACAAAAGAAGAAGCACGAAAACATTTGGATCTCCCGGCTGGCGATAAGATCATCCTTTTTTTCGGGTTTATCCGGAAATACAAAGGTCTTGATCTCTTACTGGAAGCCATGGCGGATGAAAGAATAAAGCAAGCGGGAATCAAACTGCTGATCGCAGGTGAGTTCTACGAGAACGAAAAAAAATACAGGGAGCAGATCGAAGCATTGGGTATACAGGATCGATTGTTCCTTAAAACAGCTTTTATTCCAGACAATGAAGTAAGATATTACCTGTCGGCGCCGGACCTGGTGATACAACCTTACCGATCCGCTACGCAAAGTGGTGTTACTCCCCTCGCCTACCATTTTGAAAAACCGATGATCGTTACCAACACAGGAGGTCTTCCCGACCTGGTGCCACATGAAAAAGTGGGGCTGGTGACAGCAATCAATGCCAAAGCGATGGCCGACAGTATTCTTCGCTTTTATCAATTAGGAGAAGACTATTTTATTCCGCAACTTCGTAAAGAAAAGGAACAATACAGCTGGCCCACCATGGTCAATTCGATCCTTGCTTTAGCCAACGAGATACAAAAACCTGCATGAACAAAAAGATAAAAGACATCATCCAATCCTCTATCGATACCAAGCAACAATTGTTGCAGGATGAAACACTATTGTCCACTATCGAAAAAGTATCCGACGCCATTACCGCGGCCTATAAAAAAGGGAACAGGCTCTATCTCTGTGGCAATGGTGGCAGTGCCGCCGATGCGCAACACCTGGCCGCAGAATTCACTGGTCGTTTTTATGCCGACCGTAAGGCCCTGCCTGCCGAAGCGCTGCATTGCAATACTTCCTACCTGACATCAGTCGCCAATGATTACGGTTTTGATATTATATATGCGAGGATGATCGAAGGGATTGGCCAGCCGGGTGATATATTGATCGGGCTCAGCACTTCCGGTAATTCTCCCAATATCATCCGGGCTTTTGAAGCCGCCAAAGAAAAAAGAATGACCACCATCGCTTTTACGGGCATCAGTGGCGGGCAACTACAATCGTTTAGCGATCACCTTATCAATATTCCCTCCGGAGATACACCCAGGATACAGGAAAGTCATATCATGGTAGGCCATATCATCTGCCAGCTGGTAGAAGAAAACTATTTCAACCAAAAAACATAATGTCACAACACCCACCGCTGGACCTCGCACGCATCGATAAACACTGGACCATCTTTATAGATCGTGATGGTGTCATCAACCACGAAAAAAAAGAAGACTATATCCGGAACTGGCGGGAATTCGTGTTTTACGAAGGCGTAAAAGATGCATTCAAAATATTGGGTGATGTGTTTGGAAAGATCATCGTGGTCACGAACCAGAAAGGGATCGGGAAAGGATTGATGAACGAGTTCGAGCTCTACAGTATTCATGAACATATGCAGAAACAGGTCCAGAATACCGGTGGAAGGATCGACAAGATCTACTACTGCACCAGCATAGATAACGATCACCCGGACCGGAAACCCAACCCGGGCATGGCCCTGCATGCCAAAGAGGATTTTCCGGAGATCGACTTTAGCCGGTCCATCATGGTAGGCAATAAACCAAGCGATATGTTATTTGGAAGAAATGCAGGAATGCACACTGTTTTTGTAGCTACGACCCATCCCGAAACGCCATTCCCCCACCCTGATATCGACTTGCGTTTCGATTCCCTGCCGGATTTTGCCAAAGCTTTATAACAGTTTACAAAATTTTACGCTGCTTTTGCCGTTCTACCCCCGTTCCGGGGTGCAACCCGGTCCATCCTTTGAACATCTGTATTAAACTGTAACTTTGCCCTATAAGATCAAACTCATCCTGGTGAAAAAAATACTCCTCCATTCTTCCTTCCTGTTATGCTTGCTGTTTGCTTTTTCAGCGACGACCCTTTCGCAGAAGATCAGCAATGCCGATATGAAAAAACTCCGGGCTAAAGAAGATTCGCTGGAAGAGTATTCGCTTTACCTGAATACAGATTCACTCCAGGAAGACAGGATGGTATCGGACAGCATTTTCACCAAAATACTGGTCAGAGCCCTGCAGGTAAAGAACTCATTTTATTATCCCTTTGATTCACTATTAGGTGTTTCCAAAGTATACGCCCCTGATACTTCTTTCCGGTTATTTTCCTGGGTGATCTCGTATAATGATTATTATGCCCGGCAGCGGGGCGCTATCCAGTTCCGCACTGCGGATGGCTCCTTGAAACTATTGCCACTCCGGGATGTATCGGAATTCACGGATAGGCCGCTTGACTCCGTACGCACCCGGATGAACTGGATCGGCGCTATGTATTATAATATTGTGAAGACGCAGTATAAAGGCAAATCCTATTATACACTGTTTGGTTTTGACAATAACAGCGCGATGAGCAGTATGAAATGGATCGAAGTGATGTATTTTAATGAGAAGAATGAACCGTTGTTTGGCGGGCCCTTCTTTAGTTATGAGAAAGACAGCATACCCCAGAAACCACAATACCGCATCAATCTTGAATTTAAAAAAGGAACCAGGGTATTAGCCGATTTTATCCCTGACCTGGGGATCATATTGATCGATCACCTCATCTCTGATCCTTCCAATCCTGCCAACGAAGATCCGGAGAATAAATGGACCTATGTCCCGGATGGCGACCAGGAAGGTTTTAAATGGGAGAACGGGAAATGGGTGCATATCGACAAGGTCTTTACATTCAAACTCCAGGATGGGCAGGCGCCCGTAGGCGACCCGCTGCTTGATTCCAAAGGAAACAGGAACGAACAAAAACTCCAGGAGAAAACAGATAAGAACAGGACCAAGAATAATGAGAAGGAGAAAGTCCCCATCAACTACAACAACTAGCCCCATTATTTCAGTTTCTCCCTGCTTTGGCTATCTTTATGCCTCATGGGAAAGCTCATTACGCATATTCGTCCTCCTTCGGGTTTCTCGCTGGGATTGAGAGAGTTATGGCAATACCGTGAGCTTTTTTATTTTTTCACCTGGCGGGATATAAAGGTCAGGTACAAGCAAACTTATCTTGGGATTCTGTGGGCCTTATTACAGCCCTTGGGGATGATGCTCATCTTCACTTTCCTTTTTTCAAAGACCTGGAAGATCGACACTACTCCCGTTCCTTATCCCATCTTTGTACTGGCAGGATTGATGCTCTGGAATCTTTTTAATGCATCGGTCTCCGGTGCCGGTGAAAGTATGATCCGGAATGCACAGATCATTAATAAGATCTATTTCCCAAGACTGGTGATCCCCTGCTCTTCCATGCTGGTGGCATTATTTGATTGTATAATATGCCTGGTGATCTTTTTTGTTTTTTGTATTGTTTATAAACAACCGGTCCTTTTATCGGCTCTTGCTTATATGCCTGCTGCCATCCTTATCGTGCTGCTATCCGCATTTGGTGCAGGAACTTTACTGGCCGCATTGAATGTGAAATACCGGGATTTTCGTTATGCCATTCCTTTCCTGTTGCAATTCCTGTTCTTTGCTTCACAGGTCATTTATCCATTGGGGATGGTGCAGCAAACATCGTTGAAATATATACTGGCCATTAATCCTGTGAATGCCGCTATCGAATTATTCAGGCATCCCTTACAGGGAACTCCTGTTGATCTGAACATTGTAGGGATCGGTGTTGGCGTAGCATTACTGCTGGCAATAACCGGTCTATTTTATTTTAGAAAAACAGAAGCATTCTTTGCTGATCTAGCCTGATGAAACCTGTCATTGAAATACGGAACCTGGGCAAAGAGTACAAGCTGGCAACTGCTGAGCCTTATATGGCGTTGCGGGATGTGATCACCGGCTCGGTAAAGAATATGTTCAGAGCAGGAAAAAAAACAGAACGTTTTTATGCGTTACAGGATATCGACCTGGAAATTCAACCCGGGGAACGGGTGGGTATTATCGGTCGCAATGGCGCAGGAAAAAGCACCTTGCTGAAAATAATAAGCCGCATTACCCCGCCTACTACCGGTCGTGTCACTATACATGGACGGGTTGGCAGTTTGCTGGAAGTAGGTACAGGCTTTCATCCTGAATTGACCGGCAGGGAAAATATCTATTTCAATGGTTCGATACTCGGTTTGAAAAAAGCAGAGATCACCCGGCAATTTGATGCCATTGTCGATTTCAGCGGCGTCGAAAAATTCATAGACACTCCTTTAAAATATTATAGCAGTGGGATGCAATTGCGACTGGCCTTCGCGGTTGCTTCGCATCTTGATTCAGAGATATTGCTCATTGACGAGGTACTCGCCGTCGGCGATCTCGAATTCCAGCAAAAATGTATTGGCAAAATGGAAGAGGTCAGTAAAAGCAATGGCCGTACTATTCTCTTTGTAAGCCATAACATGGACAGCATCCGGAAATTTTGCCCAACGACTCTCCTGCTCGACAAAGGAAAGATCGTCAGCCAGGGCAAAACGGAACAGGTAATAAACGAATATGTTTCCAAGCATTTGCAAACGAACGCGGAAATAAGCTGGGAGAACGGTGAAAGTTCTTATAATAATGAGATACTGCTCCAGAGGTCCTTCCTGCATACAGATGATAATATTATTGCATCGAGGTTCGCGACCGCAGATAAGATCGGCATCACGATAGAATATGAAGTATTGAAAGATGATATAGTGTTCACACATGGCATCAATCTTTATAACCAGGAGAATACCAATGTATTTAACTCGCACGATGTTACATCACCAGTGAGATTGGAAAAAAGGAAAAAAGGCCATTACAGGGCTACTGCATGGATACCGGGAAATTTATTACCGGAGGGCATTTTCTCCGTCAGCATTGCGCTTTTCCTGCCCAACCCTTTTGACTTGTTTATCCATGAACAGCAAGCACTGAGTTTTGAGCTGTATACCGAATTTTCAAAATTATCGGCGAGGGGTAATTATTCAGACGATTTCCCCGGTATTGTACGTCCTTTATTGCAATGGGAGACATATAAAACAAGCTGAAAAAAACATGTCTATTTTTTCAAAAAATACAGACTTTAAACTAAAACATATTGAGGCGGGCCATTTCCATGTCACGTACAAAGGTGTGCCGGCTATCAAGTGCCCCTTTGATTATGTATTATACCAGATGCTGCTCTGGGATATAAAGCCTGACCTGGTAATCGAAATTGGTACGCATAAAGGCGGTTCCACATTATACCTCGCTGACCTGCTTGAACAAAATGGTAAAGGAGAAATTCACACGATAGATCTCCCGGGAAACGAAGAGGATCCCGCACTTCATGCACACCCAAGGATCAGTATTCACAAGAAAGGTTTTACAGGCTACGATACTTCAGGACTGGCTGATCACCCCGTAGTACTCGTGATAGAGGATGGTTCACACCAATATGAAGATACACTGAAGACCTTGCAGTTATTCTCTCCTTTTGTAACAAAAGGATCCTATTTCATCGTGGAGGACGGTATTGTGTCAGAACTGGGAAAAGAACAAGCGTTCAACGGAGGGCCACAAAAAGCGATCAGGGAATTCCTGGAAAGCAATAAAGATTTTTCGATCGACAGGAAATATTGTGATTTCTTTGGACCGAATGCCACATTTAATGTCAACGGCTACCTGAAAAAAATATGAGCCGACCAGAAAATTGGACAGGAGAAAGACTGGAAACATTTGTCTTTGACCAGACCGCGATGGAGCATCTCCATCGTTATGCGATAGCATTGGAATATGCCGAAGGGAAACAAGTCCTGGATATTGCCTGTGGCGAGGGATATGGCGCCCACCTGCTTGCAAAAAAAGCAGCGCATGTAACCGGCGTCGATATTGACAAGCCTACCGTTGAAAAAGCAAAAAACAAATACCAGTCAGAAAACCTGGTCTTTCAAACCGGTTCTGTACTGGATACCCGGGGTGAACAACAATACGATCTTATCACTTGTTTTGAAACACTCGAGCATGTAAACGATCACGAGCTTGTACTTCGTTCTTTGAAAAACTCCCTGAAACCCGGGGGAATATTGCTGGTATCCACACCCAATAAAAAAAATTACAGCGATACAAACGGTTACAAGAACCCATTCCATCAAAAAGAACTGTATAAAGAGGAATTCCAAACTCTTCTCGGGACTTTTTTCAAACATATTACCCTTTTAAACCAGCAACTAACCTACTCTTCAGTTATTGTTCCAGCTGAACCGGCCCCGCTTAAAATGTATACCGGGGATTTCCAACATATACAAACGACTGCTTTCCCTGAACCGGCTTATTTCCTCGCAGTTGTCTCTGACGATCCCATTCCGGCAATAGGGGGAAGTTTTTTTGCGGGCGAGCCCATTCTTGACCTGGCCCTGGAGAAGAGAGAAAATATTGTAAAAGGAACATTGAGTTACCGTATTGGCCATGGATTGCTTTACCCGTTTAAACTGGTCAGGGGGTTGTTCGTAAACAAACGAAAATAATGATGGTGTCCGTCATCATACCGAGTTATAATCATGGACAATTCTTGCAAAAAAGAATTGATTCAGTTCTTTGTCAAACATACCCGGACTTTGAATTGATCATATTGGATGACCATTCCACGGATAATAGCCGCGAGATAATAGAATCATACAGCGGGCATCCCCGCGTCAGTACAATACGCTACAACGACCAAAACAGCGGGAAACCTTTCCAGCAATGGGCAAAAGGGCTGGAACATGCAAAAGGCGAATGGATATGGATAGCCGAAAGCGACGATGTAGCCAACCCGCAATTCCTTTCAAAGATGACCGCACTCGTCCATTCGGATCCGGGTATATCATTTGCTTACTGTGATGCAGTGATAAAGAATGACCCTGTAGCAGCTAAAAACGATCAACGATTCTCCGTAATCAAAAACAGGAAATACCAAACCGAAAAATGGTCACATCCCTACATCATGGAAGGCAATGAAGAATTGTTGATCCTTGCTAAAGAATGTACGGTCAACAATGTAAGCAGTGTTTTGTTCAACAAGGAAAAACTAGTTGGTGTTATTACCGATGCGGGCAGGTACCGTTATCATGGCGACTGGTTATTATATATATTGCTGGCAAAGGACGGGAAGATCGCTTACCTGCCGGAAGCGTTGAACATATACCGGGATCATGAAAAAAACCATTCAAAATCGGGCGACTATACTTATCATTCCAAAAAGGAATGTTTTATGATAATGGATTACCTGGTAAAAGAATATCCCGGGCGAAAAAAAGAGCTGGTGAACTACTTTACAAGTAATTACACCGGCTTTGGCTTGCTGAGTGAAAGACCTTTTAACAGTAAAGGCATTTTCAGGGAATACTCCTCGATCAACAAGGGGCTGGCGCGACAGACATTGTGGTCATTATTAAAAAAGAAATTTAACCCGGGGAAAAAATGACGACCTGTATTTGTACAGACAGGTATTATCCTGCTATCGGTGGTATTCCACAATACTACAAGTATCTCGCAGAGCTGCTGACGCTTGCCGGTCACCGGGTGGTTATTTTAACGATCGATGAGTCCGGGGATAAAAAACCTGATAAAATAGAACACCGGGAATCTGTAACTATTGTGACCCTGGTGGCTTCCTATGCTAAACATGTATCCTTGTACCAACCCTACTTCCGACCCGGGAGTTATACCGCTTACAAATGGATCGCGATGGGTTATGCCATGAAAGAATGGTTGTTGGAAAATCACCTGTCTTATAACATTGATATCATTGAAACAGCAGACTTTGGGGGAGCTGCTGTATTCCTCGTTGAAGATAGTTTACCCCCGGTAATCGTCATCGGCCATTCCAGTTCGATCCAGATATCCCGGTATAGTTATATGAAAGATGATGATCATTTGAAAGTTATTCAACAACTGGAAGCGCTTTCATTCAAATACTGTGATGCGATCGTTGCGCATAGTCCCATGAACCAGCAGGATCTCAGCCGGATCACGGAAAGACAGGTCCATTTTGCCAGGGCTCCCTGGATAAAACCGCAAAAGAAACAAGTTCCTCTAGCAGGAACAGGGATCGGGCATGTTGTGGTCAGTAGTTTGCAAATGATCAAAGGCGCAGAACTAATGGCAAAAGCCATACGCCTTGCTATAAAAAAAGATAGTTCCCTGAAGATCCACTGGATAGGCGGCGACACCTGCACGGCACCACATGCCGAAAAAATGTCTTCCTTTCTCGCGAGGGATTATGCCGATATCTGGAACAAACACTTTATATGGTTGGGAGAAAAAGATCACCAGGATGTTCTTGATATTATATCAGAAGCCAGCACGGCTATTATTCCTTCGCTATGGGAAACATTCAATTATTTTGCTCTTGAAAGCTTGTTTTTTGAGAAACCGCTCATACTTACTGAAAATACGGGTATCTCTTACCTCCTGAAAGATAAAGGAGATATACTTATTATCCCCGCCTCGCCTGAAAAACTAAGTGAAGCGATAATGGACTTGCGGCTTCCTGAAAAAAAAGGAATAGAGAGCAATAAAGAAAGTATACTCAGTTATTTTTCCCCTGCTACTATCCTTGAAGACCGGATAGAATTATATAAATACTGTCTTGCCAACAGGAAACCGAACGGGAAAGTAGCGGCCAATGCTCTTGCCTTTATAAACAAGTATACCACGCCCATGCGTAAATATTATTACCTCGCAAGAAAAAAATTAAAAAAGATCATTAAACCAAAAGATTGAAACAGGATCCGCATATAGTGATACTTTGTTCACGGCTGGACCTTCCGGGAGGAACGGAAAGGGCCATCTGTAATTTCGCAAACCTTTTCTCCAACAAGGGTCATCGTGTGGACATTATCGTACTCGAGGATACAACAAAGTCATTTTATTTCCTTGAAGAGAATATTACAGTTACAGCGCTCCCGTTGCATTTCGGGATCACGACAGCGGGTAATGTTTTCTCCCGGAAATTTTATTTTATGCGGGACATCCTGCGACTTAAGAAAACGATCAAAAAGATAAAGCCCGGTATCCTTATCTCCACCGATTATCCCTATTCAGTGGCAGCGGTCATGGGAGGATTAAAGAAGATCACCAAACTAGTAAGCTGGGAACCGCATCATTTTTTCTGGCTCAAAAAAAATAAGTTCTGGACCTACCTATTCAGAAAAACCTACCCTAAGCTCGATGTTGTTGCCTGCCTGAACGAGACAGAGAAAGGAATATTCGAAGCAATGGGATGCCACGCGATGGTCATTCCCGGTTTTATTCCCCGATTCCCGGAGAATAAAGCCGGGCTCGATTCAAAAGAGATCCTTACGGTTGGATGGTTCATCAAACGAAAAGGTATCGACCTCATTCCGCTCATTGCAAAAGAAGTCTTTCATAAATATCCTGACTGGAAATGGAAACTGGTAGGCAAAGGAGAAGAATCAGATTCCCTGATGAAAGCCATCCGTCAACATCAATTAGAGAATAATATAGTGATCGTACCCCCGGTCGGGCACAAGGAACTCGAAGAAATATACCACGGTGCATCACTATATGTTATGACATCAAGATTTGAGGGATTCCCGGCTGTACTCATTGAATCAATGGCCCATGGTGTACCCTGTATCTCTTTTGATTCTCCCACAGGTCCC
>JADMIO011246915.1_pt1 | contig 23471 bp, 24 predicted proteins | sample 8958161 | NCBI WGS metagenome assembly JADMIO01 (sample SAMN16585339, study PRJNA669376) | soil metagenome | isolation source: Crop rotation soil | place: USA: Cullars Rotation, Alabama | collected 2011
CGCGACAACTTGTCCACGTGGAATTCTAAGCTTAGGATCCCAATGTGCTGGAAAGAGGATCAGGAACCAGCCGGGATTGGCATTGAGCCAGGCAAGCGCCGCCGCGATCTTAACCTCGTCTTCGCGTTCATCCTTCTGGGGAAGGTTGAGGACCAGCGGCCCGACGAGATTGGCGAGACTCGCGTTGAGCTGCTGCGGCGTCTCCGCCGAAAGGAAGAGGAGCGCCGAGTATTCATCGGCATGGCGGTGCGCAAACTCGATCGCCAGTCGTGTCTTGCCGATCCCGCCGAGACCGTAGAGCGCCTTGCCTGTGACGGCCGCGGCTTTGGCGGCGGGATTGCCGAGCACGCCGCGCAGCCTCTCCATGAACTGGTCGCGGCCTTTGAACAGGGTACCCATCGCCGGATAGGGCAAGTTGACCGGCTTGCCGGGTGCGCTTCCGGCGATCTTCGCATCGACCAGGAGATCGAGGATTGCGCTCCGCAACATCTGCGCAGCGAGATCGTCGGGAGAGCGAAAGGTAATGCCGTAACTCTCGAACGTGCGCAGCGCTTTTAGGTGTGCGGCCATAGCCGCTTTTGACTCGTCGGTTGCGGAGTAGCGCGGTCCCCTCGGTGCCTCGGTTGCCGGAACAGCAACAAAGAGGCGCCTGCCATGATAGCGCGCCAGCCACGCCTCCCACTGGGTGTAGGAGATCGCGGTGCCCTGTTCGAACAACGCCGCGAGCGGTGGCAGCTTCTCCGCCAGGTCCGGGTAGCGACCGCGGATTGCGGACGTTGAAACCGGCTTCGGCAGGGATCCGGTCATATCGCCAACGAGATGAATGACGGCGTCGCAGTTGGCGATGTAACGGTCGAGTTTGTCGAGCGTCGACGCCCCGAAATCGATGAAATCTTCCTGGACCTTCACCTCGGCGTTGTGACGCGTCAGATCGTGGCGGAGCTTGTCCCGGTACTCCCGGAACTCATCGCTGACGCAGGATATGAAGACCCTGACGTTCCCGTCACCCACAATACGGTCTCCGCCTCCTCCTCCCGGCGACCCATCTCATGTGGGATTCGTCCTCGAACCATACCGGGAACTCCGTCGCAACCTATCGCAAGAGTTGTTGTTGCGGTAGGCGCTATAAAAGCGCTCGGACAATGGAGATGGGCGATGCTTGCGCTAAATCAATTTCATTTGGGAACATTGAACGATGCTCTCCCGCTCTCGCTCGTTATTACCGAGGACAGAAAGCGGAAATTCCTTGTCGGTGGCAACCAGCACGAAAAACACGCCATTTGCGTTGCCGGTCTCGATGTTGGCTTGGCCTTCAAACTCGATGCCACGGAGGAGTCGAACTGGCGGGGACTGATCATCGACAACGTTTCGATCGAGGTCGACGAGCGCCGCATTGAGGATCCCGACAGGCCGCCCCATCTCTCGTTGGTTAGAACCGAGTCGAAGCTGTTTATTGTTGCCCAGACTGGGATCCCAACCAGCATTCTCATAGCGGACGGCCTGATCTCAGATCGCGGGACAATGCGTGCCGCTTTCTCGCGCTGGCAGATCACGATCGGCACCGGCGCGGAAAATCGCGTACTGGTCGAGCGCAAACCGCCCGGCGTGCTGTTCCAGCATTAACGGCTTCGCCGAAGTGCGCGGCCTCGCCTACCTCCTCCCCATCACCACCACGGGCCGCGCTTTTACTCCGCCCGGATGGCTCCCCTCCTTCGCCGCCGCATAGGCAAGCACCACCCGCGGCACTGAGGCGGAGGCGTCATCCTTCCGGGTCAGCGCCGGAAAGAGATGCGCGAAGAGCCACACCATGGCGTCGGCGCGGTCGGGCGAGCGATCGCCGGCATAGCCGCTCTGGGTCATCGCGCTGAGCTGGTCCTCGAGGAGCGGGAAGTGCCCGGCGAGAACCGCTTTGCCCTGCTCGAAGAGGGCCGCCACCGGCTCGGCGCGCACCACCTTGCCGCGGCTGGCGCTGACCAGCCGCACGGGCACCGCGCGCGTCGCCCCGCCCTCGCGCGAGGCGGCACGGATGATCTCCTCGACCATGGCGCCGCCGAAATTGCCTTCCGCGACGATCGCGTCGGCATCGTGCCGGTCGAAGGCGGAGACCGCGAGCCGGCCCCACTCGCCCGGCCCATAGCGGCCGGAGAGGTCTTCGAGCACGTAGCCGCGCCCGTCGGCGCCAAGCCCGCCGACGACGATGCCGATTTCGTCGGAGCGGGTGTCCTCCGGGCCGGCGCAGCCAGAGGGATCGACCGCAATCACGACCCGCTGCATGGCGGGGAGCTCGCTGCCCGCGCGCCGCGACTGGTCGAGGAGCTCCGGCGTCCAAAGTGCGGCTTCCGCCGCCGCGCCCCATTGGCCGAGAAGAAAGCGCCGCTTCATCCGCTCCGGCAGGGTTTCCAGGTCCTGGAGATACCCGTCGGGCAGGTTGTCGATATTGTCCCGTGGGTTCATCGGCCCGAAGGACGCGAACTGCGCCGGATCCTTGAGCGGCAGCTTGGTGTCGGGATGGCGCCTGGCGATGAACAGCTTGTGCGTCCAGTGCCCTTCGCTGGGCGGGTTGCAGTCGTAATAGGCCTTGAGCCTGAGCCCGGTCTTTTGCGCGAGCCGCGTCACCGCCATGTTGCGCGACGCCCACGGGATCTGCGAGCACTCATTGAGGAAGAGCGACGCATATTCCTGGCCGAGGATTTTTTCGGTGCGCTCCTTGTCGTCGAGCCCGCCGAACCAGATTTCCGACCAGCCGCCGCCGTCGCTAGGCACGGCGTAGAACCAGTCCTGCTTGTCGAGGTGGCTGCGCTCGCCCACGCCGGGGAAGCAGCGCGCCATCACGTCGGGCAGCGTCTGCAGAATGACCGACGCCTTGACGTGGTTGAAGCGGAAGCGAAGCACCGCGTGGCGCGATGGCGCGGCGATCGCCCGCATGACGATCGCGCGGATGAGCAGGAAGGTCTTGCCGCTCCGGCTCCCGCCAAACAGCATGATATGGCGCGCATCCGAGGCCAAAACCTCGTTCGCCATCTGCTGCTTGTGCGAGAGCCGGAAGGTCAAGATTGCAGGGCCTACGAGTCGGTCGCCGGCAGCAGGTAGCCGGAAGCCGAGATGACGCCGGTCTTCTTGTTCTCGAAGAAACTCAGACCAACCGTCGTCGTCACGAACAGGTCGGTGGTCGACAGGTCGCCGAGGTAATTGTTGGCGACCACGCCGGTCGAGGTCGTGCCGCCGACATTGACGAAGCCGCCGCCGGTGTCGGCGGTCTGCTGGCTGATCGCCACGTTCCAGCGGCATTCGAGCGCGGTGAGCACGCCGGCGGTGACGGTGGCGAGCACCGCCGCGGTCGCGGTGCGGGCGAGCTTGACGAAGTTGCGTAAGAGCGTCAGCCGGTCGATGTCGTTGGCGCTAAGCACGAAGGAATTGACCGACGTGGTGCCGAGCCCGAACCATTTGCAGTCGATGAGGGTCAAGCCGTCGACACTGTTGGCGGCGCCGGTCGATTTGACGGCGTTGAGGAAGTTGAGGACGCCGGAGGTGTCGCGGAACTCGCAATTGACCAGCCAGAGGTCCTTCGCCGTGGAGAGCGTGATCGCCGCGGCGATCGACAGGAAGTTGGCGACGAAGAGGATGTTCTCGATATAGACGCCGTCGACGGCGAGCGAATAGGTGGCGGTATTGGCCGTCGTAAACGTCACCTTGGGGCGGTTGGCGCCCGCGCCGAGACCGATAATGCGGATGCCCGCCTTGGTCGACAGCGCCGTCGCCGCGGCGATGGTCTCGGCGTGGTTGGGGAGCACGATGACGGTGTCGCCCTGGTTGGCGGTGCAGAGCGCGGTAGCGGCGGCAATGGTGCCGACGGCGGTGTCGGGCGACGTGCCCTCGGCGGCATTGATGTTGGAGTCGACGTAATAGGTTTTGCCGCGGCCGAGCGCGTTCGGGAAAATGCCGACCGGGCGGCCGTCGAAGAGCAGGCTGTTTTCGTTATAGCCGAGCCGGCGGCCGTGAAGCGAAACGAACATCGATATTCTCCGTGCTGATTGCTTGGTTGCTTGGGAGGTTGCTTGGGAGGACGCGGGCACAAAAAAGCCGCCCCGGAGAGCGGTTTGGAATGCAGCTCGTGCGAGACGCGGCGGAACGTGACGTCGGGAAGCGGATTGCGCACTTGGCGCGCCGCGTTTCCTGCGAATGGTCACCGAGCACTATGGCTGCGATTGCCGACCGGCTAATATACTAAGGCTGTCTCAGGTCTTGCCTTCGACCGGGTATCCAGATGATCGCGTTTGCCAAAACTCCGCTTATCGCCGGGGTGATCAGCCTGGCAATAGTCGCCCTGCCCCTGAACGGGGCTGTTGCCTGCCAGATAGTATCCGTCCTGACCGGCTCAATGAGGCTCGATAGACCCACGCACGCCGCAGATCCGGTCGATGAAGACTCAATCGTGATTATGGGGAATTACGCACGCGACTCGGACGGCACTCTTAAGCGCGTGATCAAGGCAGAGCTTTGGCCTGAACGTTGGGGCTTCGACGTCCACCTACCCGATGGCGGCGAATGGATTGGGCAGATCTTCACTCTCCGCAACGGTTTGGAGATCGCGAGTGCGACTGACGAGTCATCCTGCGACCCTCACCGCCTAGCCTTGCGATTCGAAAAGTCGCCGACAAAAGTGTCCGTCATCGACAATGGCAAACGGATCGGCGTCATCACCAATTTCCCCCACCGCTGGCTCAAGCCGTAAGGCGCGCCGCGCTGCTGCGCCAGGCGTGGCGCCGGGACTGGAGCAGCGGATCATGCGCCGACGGCCTGACGGTAGGCGTTCAATGCGGCGTACGTCGCGGCGATCTCCCCATCCGACAACTGCGCCCCGCAATGCACGGCCATGTGCTGGTAGTCGTCGAAGCTGGTTGTCTGGCAACGGCCGATATTGAGATCGTTATTGCTCAGCGGGTCGGACGCTATGGCGCCGTTGGTCTTGAATACGCCGTTGAAATAACCGCGCTGATTGGCGCCATCGCGACGCACGCCAAGCCACCACACCGGAAGACCGGGATTGCCCCCCTGCCCGGTCGAGCCGTTGCCGCTGTTGACGCGGATGTCCTGGTTGCCGGCGGGCAGCGCAATGATTTCGGTGTAGATCGCCGTGCCGGTCCCGAACCCGCCTGAATTGAGTGTGCCCGAGCGCACATAATCGGCGTAATGCGCGCTATCGCGCGACATGGCGACTGCATTGGTCGCCGCGTCCCACCCGGTATCGAGGTACTGCGTGGTGCCGTTCATCGTATAGCCGCGGTCGGCGGTGAAGGCTGGCGCATTGACCGCGCTGAGCGTGAAGGCGCCGGGCGTTTTCCAGTTGATGCCCGCCGCCTGTGAATCGCCTGCCGCCAGCACATAGAGAAGGTCGAGCTTCGCCCAGACGCCGCTCTGCTTGAGCGCCGCGATCAGCCGGTTGATCGTGAGCCGGCGATTGCCCGGCTGCGGCGATGTCATCGCGGCGAGCAGCGTGTTCGTTTCCGGCTGCAGCGCCGCCAACAGCGCCGGCTTCAGTGCGGTGCGCATCGGCGCCTAGCGCGAAACCATGGGCAGCGTGACGTGGATGCCGTGCAGGTTGGTTGCGTTGGTAACAGCAGGAATGGTCATACGGCACCAACCGTCTGGAGATACGTTCGGAGCGCGGTGAAGGCTGCTGCCATCTCGCCCGCGCTCAACGCGGCCCCCGCGAACACGACAGAAACCTGTTCGACCGAATAGTTGTTAACCGACGCTCCGTGATCGGCGCATATGGTCAGCGTGCTCGTCGGCAGCACGGTGCTAGCTACCGACCCGGTAACTTTCTGCGTCCCGTTGTAGTACCCCACCCTGGTATTCGCGTCGGGTCGAACGACTGCGTAGAGGCCGGCGGGGCCCAGCCCCGACCACTGACCGCCGCCGCCCGCATCGTTGAGTCTTACTGTTGGTAGGTCGCTCAGCCCGCGAACGTTGATTCGGGAAATGCCAGAGAGGCTGGCGCCCACCGCAATAGTGTTGCCGGCAGTACCCTTATCGGTCGTCGTATAGACGCCCAATGCGGCACTGTTCAGTTGGAATTGCACCGCGTTAGTGCCAGGCGTCCAAGCCGTATCGAGATAGCTGCTTGATCCATTTCCGGTATATCCGCGGTCCGCGACAAAGGTCGGGCTGTTAACCGCCGACAGACTGAAGGCTCCCGGCAATTTCCAGTTCAGTCCCGCCGCCTGAGTGTCAGCCGCTGCGAGGACATAGAGAAGGTCGAGCTTCTCCCAAACGCCGGTCTGCTTGAGCGCCGCGATCAGCCGGTTAATCACCAGCCGCCGATTGCCCGGCTGTGGCGATGTCACCGCGGCGAGCAGTGTGCTCGTTTCCGGTTGCATTGCCGGCAATAGAGCCGGCTTCAATAGAGTGCGCATCGGCGGCTAGCCGGCGAGAGCGCGGCGGGCGCGGCTGACGCGAAGAATCAGGCGCGCGTCGGAATCGGGCTCGTCGATTGCGCGTATGTGCGGCACCGTGTTTTCCTCCCGGTTCGTGACACGCGCCAAGGGGCGCTCATGCAGTTTTTCATTGACGACAAGGGCGAAGAAGGCTGGGACGGCGAGTTCGCTGCCGCGCTCGCCCGCATCAATGGACTCGTCGTCGATTCCGGGGCGAGGTTGGAGGGCAACCTCTTCTATCGGCATCAGGCCGTGATTACGCGGAACGATCCGCCCGATCCCGGGCGCAAGCACAAGCGGCGCAATTTCTTTTGGGCAGCTCGCTATAAAGGGCGCCTGCTCGAAATCGGCTTCGGCGCCGGACATAGCGCCCTCTTGGCGTTGAGCGCCAATCCCGCGCTCCGCTACACCGGCATCGATATTTTCAAGAACGCCTACGTCCCTGCCTGCGCCGCCGCCTTGCGCGAGATGTTCGGTGCGCGCGTAGAAATCATCAAAGGCGATTCAAGGAACGTCCTGCCGGAGTTGCCCCCGGGAACCTTCGATTTGTTTCATGTTGATGGCAGCCTCGACCCTTTCGTGTGCCGCTCGGACATCGGCGACTGCATCGCGCTAGCGAGAGAGCAGGGATCGCACCTGATCGTGGACGACACCGCTCACCCCCCTGTTTTTGCGGCCTACGCCGAATTCGTCGCCGCCGGTCACCTCATCACGGAGACCCTTGGCGGGCGATGGGACGCGCGCGAAAGTCTTTTCGCCCACGTCGTGCGCCGCTACCTTTGACCCGCGCTCCGCGCGCAAAACGCTCAGCATCCCGTGGGTTTGTCGAATACCGGGTGCCGGATTACTTTAGCGCGTGCCGAGCCCTCCAATCACCGTCTTTATGCCCGTCGTGCATTGGTGCCGCGCCAAGGGATTTGCCGGCTCGCTAGCGCAATTCGGGGCGAAGCTTAAAGTCGCCGGGCCAACCTTTGCGCCGGTTGTCGGTCACCACGCTCCTTGCACGACCGAGCGGGCAATCGCCGAGATCGGCCCGAACGTCAGCGCCTATGAAGGCAGCGAAATATTCGACGATCCTCCCGACATCATCATTTGCGGCGCGACGAGCATCGAGAGCGAAATCCATGCGCTGTTCGCGCGCCTGAACGACATTCATCCCGTCGCGCTGTGCGCTTATTCGGGCAATCATTACTCACGCTTCGGGTGGTCGAGATACGACGGGGCGATCTGCACCGACCGCGCGACGCACGCCGCCGCGCGTCACAACCGCGTGCCGTCGATCCTCTTCCGGCCGGCATTTTCGCTTGAGGACTTGCCGTACCGGGAGCAACCGCAGACTGAGCGGCTGATCCTCCGCTCTTACAGCACAAGAGGAAACGCTTTTGCCTGGCATTTTTACCGACGAACAATTCAAGCCGTGCTAACGCAGCTTCCTCGGGTACTTCGAATGTCGGTAATTAGGTTAGCAACCCTCGTCAATTATACACTAGGATGTGGCGGCCGTGCTATATAAGATTGATGGGAAAGGTAGCGAGGAATTCGATGGAGATTTCCTTTCAGCTTTGGCTCAGATAAACTCAATTGTGATTGCTTCAGGAGTAAAGCTAGAGGGCAATCTGTTTTATTTTCATGAGGCTAAGCTGACGGCGGGCGCGCCACCTGACCCGCTGCGAGTGCACAAGAGGCGTAATTTGTTCTTCGCGAGTCGGTACAAAGCACACGTATTGGAAGTCGGTTTCAACGCTGGGCATAGTGCGCTTTTGATGCTTAGCGGTAGCCATAATTTAAAATATACTGGGATAGACATATTTGCCAATCGATATACCGCCGACTGCGGCAAAAGGATGAAGGACTTTTTCGGGGATCGGTTTGAGTTAATTCAAGGAGATTCCCGACTCGCCATGAGGGATTTGCCAAGTGGCGAGTTTGATCTTTTTCACATTGACGGCGGTCATGATCCGTCTGTTTGTAGGTCCGACATCGAGAATGTTTTGAGACTTGCGCCGGCGGGAGGCGCGCACATGGTTTTGGATGACGTGGGATACAACCCCATATTTGAGCTATATATGGAATATGTCGCGAGTGGCAGGCTTATTACGGAATCAGCCGGAGGAAGGTGGGACAGTCGTCAAAGTCTTCTCGCCCGCGTTACTGCTGCAGGGGCTCCGAGCCCAGCCTCTCCGTCGCTTATGGCCACGCAGGACGTCGCGCCGTTACCCTACCTGCGCGGACTAACCAATATCGCGTTCATTGCGGGCTGCGGTCACAGCGGAACAACCATCGTGGCGAACATCCTCGCCGCCCATCCCCTCATCCATGTTCCCCTCCAGGAGACCGGCGCGTTTATGAATGACGCTGCACATGGAATCGCGGTAATGGACAGACTTCGTGCGGCTGCGGCGAAACGTGGTAAGACCGCGCTTGTCGAGAAGTCGGCGCGCCACGTCACGCGGCTCGCAATGATCCGGCGGCTGGTGCCCTCTGCGCGGTTCATCCTTCTCGTGCGCGATGGGCGCGACGTAGTGGCATCGCTGGGGCGGCGGACAGGTGACTTTGGTAAGGGGCTGGAGCGCTGGGTCAAAGAAACCGCGCTTGTGCTCGCCGAACACCATTCGGGGGACACGCTTATCGTTCGCTACGAGGATTTTGTCGTGGACCCCGCTCGGGAAATCCGCCGTATCTGTGAGTTTATCGGAGTCTCATTCTCGAATGAACTGCTCGATTACCACAAGGAGCCGCGCCTCTGGTTCGGACTTCGCGAGATAAAGAGGACATCGGGGATCGGTACCGATCATGAGCACCTCCGTAACTGGCAGGTGAACCAGCCGGTCTACGATGGTCGCGGCCGCTGGCGTGGTGAGTTACCCGACGAAATTCTAGACCGGTTCCGCCAGGGCGAGGCCCTCAGACTGATGTTAGCTTTCGGCTACGAGCCCGATGAATCTCGTTCCATCACCAGGAGTGGATAGATCGACTCGTCCGGACGCCACCCCCAAGCGCCCATGTCAAGATTTGGGGCGAGATCCTCCGGCCCGTTCAGGCGCCGCTTCAGGATGTAACAGGAGTTCTCCAACATCTCCGGACTTAACCAGTGCGCGTGGCTAATGACGAGTTGGCCGCCCAACCGGCTGGCGGAGCCAACAGTGGACAAGAACACGGTACGGTCGGCCGGGCTGCAGTGTTGCAGGACGGAAAAGGCCAAAATGAAGTCAAACCTTGCATCGAGCAGGTGCAGCTCGAAATGGTCGTAACGTTCAAGGCGCGGTGCTTTAGACAAGACCGATGGGTTTCGGTCGACAATTTTTTGGGCGGCCTTGAGCAGGGAGGGATTGGACTCGACCCCGCAGTAATGTCCGGCTGCAAGGAAGGCGATAAAATGCTCGCCGGCGCGTAGCGGACCGCAACCGACGTCAAGTAGTGTGCTCTCAGTCGTGAGACCCAGCCGCCGGAGCAGCCAGAGCTGGAACGCGCCGCGCGAATGCCAGTTTTCGGCGCCGCCGCCAAGGTACCGCCTGTAAGCTCCCGCCTCGATCTCGGCGTCGGAAAGGACGAGCGTCGCGTAGCGCGATGTGCGCCCGCCAGGTAAGAACGGGGTCATAGGAAAGACAGGATAATTCCGTAAGCAGCTGGACCCGGACTTTCGGCGGACTGCGCTGGGCCAGCCGCTGCCGGCAGCCACAGAAACATCGTTGCGGCCACGACTAACGCACAATCCTGCCCGAACCGCCTCAATCTCGCGGCAGCCATTTGCGCCGACGTATCCTCTCCCGTGACGTGCTGCTTGAGCTTCCCGAACGCCATCGACGCGGCGAGTCGTTGTAGTCGACGGTGGTGGGAAGGCAACGCTGTCGTCAAGCAGGCGCTGTGACGCATAGGGGGTGCGATCCATCCGGCTGCGACACCCTTTGCGGTAAACATGAGACGGCGAGGACAATGGTTTTCCGTCCCCGTCCCAGTCGACCAAGGCCTCCTATCGCGAGAGACCGTGTCTCCGTATGAGTCTGAGCACAGCGCCCGTGATGCTCCGATCCACATTGGGCAAAAGCGCGACGCCGGGTGAATGGCCAAAATTCGTGCGAGCAGGGATCGCACCTAATCGTGGACGATACCGTGCATCCGCCGATTTTTTGCCGCCTATGCGGAGTTCGCCCGCCGCCGGCAGCCTCGTCACGGAAAGCCTGGGCGGACGATGGGACGGGCGCAAAAGCCTGTTCGCCCATACTGTGAGGCGCCTCATTTGATCCATTCAAGTCGGCGCCCCGAACGGATTTGGCGAACACGTGACGCCGGATTACTTTGAGGCGTGACACACGCTCCGCTCACTGTCTTTATGCCTCTCGTGCATTGGCGCCGTGCCAAAGGATTTGCCGGTTCGCTGGCGCATTTCGGGGGCAAGCTTAAGGTCGCCGGGCCAACCTTTGCGCCGGTTGTCGGTCACCACGCTCCCTGCACGACAGCGGAGGCTATCGCCGAGATCGGTCAAAACGCCAGCGCCTACGAAGGCAGCGAGATCTTCGACGATCCTCCCGACTTCATCTTTTGTGGCGCAACGGACACCGAAACCGAAATCCACGCGCTGTTCGCGCGCCTGAACGACATTCATCCCGTCGCTCTGTGCGCTTATTCGGGCAATCATTACTCACGCTTCGACTGGTCGAGATACGACGGGGCGATCTGCACCGACCGCGCGACGCATGCCGCCGCGCGTCACAACCGCGTGCCGTCGGTCCTCTTCCGGCCGGCATTTTCGTTCGACGACTTCCCCTACCGAGAACAACCGCCGACCGACCACCTGATCCTTCGTTCTTACATTCAGCTCTTTCAAACTCGATTCCCGGTGGGCTTCGGCCTTTTTCAAAAGGCGGTTGCGCGCTACGCCGCGCCCGAGTGGCCCGATGTCCTCATCGAGAACGTGGAGGAGCAACCGCTCGCGGTCGTGGCGGAGCGCATGACCGAGAGTGCGGCAACGCTTCACCTCAAGGACCGCGAGGGTTTCGGGTGGAGCATCCTTGAAAGCATGGCGGTCGGCCGGCCGGTGATTCTGCAGACTGGCCTGGTTCGGCAAATGGCCATGGAAGGCTGGGCTTTGGGCAATCGCTCGGCGCTTTTCTTCGACGATTTCGACGGGTTGGATCGCATCGTCGCGCGGCTGCGCTCAGATCGGGCATATCTACGCGAATTGCAGATTTCGAGCGCGGCAACGGTGCGGGCGCTCTACGATCCGGTGCAGTCGGCATCAGCAGGCGAGCTTGCCGAACTCCTTGCCGCTTTGGCGGCCCTGGCGCGGCGGCGCTGGAGCAGGCGCGGCGAAAGCCGCCGCGCGATCCTCGCCGATGTCGCGCCACTGCCGCCGACACTGGATCGGAACGTTGCGCCGGAGACCGCACTCCTCGAGAGCGAATTTCAGGGCGAAGCTTTGATCGTTCCCGGCGCGAGCCTGCAGACCGGCGGGCGTTACCGCGCCGATGGCAGTATCGCCGTCGCTTCGCCCAGGAAGGGCAGGATCATTTGTAGCGGTCCCGGCGTGACTATCGTGCCCGGCACCTACGACGTTGCGTTTGTCTTCGCGCGCGACGCTGACCCGCGGCTCGAGTGCACCGTCGCCGGCGGCCGCGCGACGAAGAACGCTCCGGCGGCAGTTCTCGGGTTGAGGAGAGACCTCGCCGGAGAGGAAAGCATCATTCGCGGCACTTTCACCTGGCCGCACGAGCCCGATTGGCGGCTATCGCTCCAGGTGCGCGCACTGGATGACCTCGAATCCGAGGTCGTCCTCAAACGGGTTGAGCTGCGGCGCCGCACGGTCCCCGTCATCGCGGCAGCCGACGCCGCTTCGCCGTCAGAAGAGATCGCCCTTGATCCGGAACAGATTCCCGCCGCCGCCTGGATACCCGGACGGGCGCACGGATTGCCGTTCTGAGCAGCCCCGCATCCCCGCCCCCTCGCCCGCCCCGCCGCCCGCTCCCCTCCCCGCCAGCATCACACCGGGATGGCGTGGAGCGTGACGACGTGGACGCGGCTCGCCGTCGGCGTATAGGCGCCGACCGTCACCAGATAGGCGAAGAGGCTGGTGCCGGCGAGCTTCACCTGCTTGTTGATGCCGTTCACCTCGACATAGAGCGTCGAGCCTTCGTCGACCGGCGTGCCGAGGTTGATCTTGCCGAGGAAGGCGGCGCGGTCGCCCGATGGGATATCGAAGGCGGCGTTGTCGCCGAGTGCCGACGGCGGCGTCACGTTATAGAGATAGAGCGCGTAGCTGGTCTCGCCGGAAATGAGCGCCGACGCGTCGATCTCGAGCTGGGCCGAGGTGATCATGATCGTGCCGCCGCTCGGCCCCATATTGGCGAAGGTGAGCGCGGCGGTGGAGCCGGTCGCCGCACCGATCACGTCGTTGGCGGTATAGGCGTTGGTGTCGTTGGTGCGGGTGAGCGTCACCGCCACCGACGCGCCGGTATTGTCGATGATCGCCGCCGAGGCCTGGATGGCTTGCAGCGCCGCCACCGCCGACGAGTCGCCGTCGGGGACTGCGACCGCGGCACTCCGGCCGTCGTCCGCTTCGAGCGCGTAAACCAGCGACCCGCTCGTCCGGGTGAAGTCGATCCGCGCCCGCACCGGCCGCGCGCCGAGCTGGACGATCGTCTCGACGTTCGCCGTCCAGCTCTTCACGTTGACCCACTGGCCGCCGATATAGCGCTGGAGCGCCGCGGTCCCGGTCCACGTGCCCGACAGCGACAGGTTCACCGCCTTGCAGGCGCCGACCTCGTTGCTCTGGGTTGAGGACGCGAGCGTCCCGCTATCGACTTCATTGAGTGTTGCTGGCATGGCTAGCCCCTTATGCGGGTGGGAAATGAAAAAGCCGCCTAAAGCGGCGGCGGGTTAATGCGATGTTGGCCGGTTAGATCGGCGCTCTGGAGTTTGTCGTTGAGTTTCCCGGAACTCGTTCCCAGTATTGGCACTCGCGTGCCCAAACCCGTATATGGCAATGGTGATTTGTTGCATGATCGCGATAAGACAATTGCATGGCGTGGGCCCGACTCGCATTCTCTCGCGAAGCCGTGAATGCCGCCGCTCGGGATATGGTCGCCTACGACCAAAACCCCGAGGACGCTGACCTATTTTGGGCTCGTGAACTTGGCCTGCCAATAATCAACAATTGGCGGTCGTCGCACGGCTTTCCGTTAAACACCTTTCGAGTCAACCTTCAACGCGTTGCGCGGCGCATTGATGACGAGTCGCTGGTCGCTCAGCGAATCAAGCGTCTGTCGTCGATTTCAAAGAAACTTCAGCGCTTCCCGAAAATGAAGTTCAGTCAGATGCAGGACATTGGCGGATGTCGTGCGGTGGTGCGCACCGTCGCGCAAGTGCGCGAGGTGGCCGATGTCTATGCGAAGAGCTCTCGGATGCGGCACATTTTAGTCCATCCCGATGACTACATCGCGAAGCCGGCAGCGTCGGGTTACCGCGGGATTCATCTCATCTATCGATACAATTCAGATCGAAACGAGCATTACAACGACCTGAAGATTGAGGTGCAGATTCGCTCTATTCTGCAGCACGCATGGGCGACCGCGGTGGAGACCGTTGGAACATTCCTGCAGCAGGCGCTGAAATCGAACATCGGTGAAGCCGAGTGGCTGCGTTTCTTCGCGTTGATGGGAACTGTGATCGCCTATCAGGAGGGCTCGCCGCCGGTACCCGGCACCCCCGAAAGTGAGGAAGCGTTGCTGAGCGAGCTGTATGAGATCGCGATAAACTTGGACGTGGAAAACCGGCTACGCGCCTACATGCAGGCGATTCAGGTCATGAAACAACCAGACAGTGAGCACGCCGATTATTACTTGCTCACCATCGAGCCCGCAGAAGAGCGGGTCACAGTGAAGGGCTTCCGTCGCCATCAAATACTGCAGGCAACAACCGAATATTTGGCCGTTGAGAAAAACATCGCAAAGGGTGGCGCAATGGATGCTGTTTTGGTGTCGGTCGATTCGGCCGCATCGCTCGAACGCGCCTATCCGAACTATTTTGCTGATACGCACGTCTTTCTACGCGTCTTGAGCGGCGCGATGGCGGACTTTGAGAACAATTACTTGTTGCCTTGAAAACTTATACTCTCTATCGCCTATTATGGGGAACCGCATTCCTATTCAGACCATCCGTAGAAACGCGGTCCTCTTTGCTGCGGTTATTTGCACTTCTTGCGGAACGCCATCCCCTCACCCGTCGGTGTCACACGGGCGGCATCCTAGGACGCCGCCGGAAAAACCGGGACCGACGAGAGGTGTGCCGCCGAGCGCTCGATCCCTATTGTGACCGGTTGACACTCGCGACGGCCATCATTGACTACGCCAGAAGCACAAAGCATCGCCCGAAAAATCCCGAGTGACCAGTGGTACCCGTGAGCCGCGGCCGTTACGGCTGATCACCAGCACTTTGCCAGAGCGCGGTTGTTAGCACGGCGGGCACGGCCAGCCCAAGAAGTCCCACACCGCGTTGCGTCAACGAAATCTGGACTTGCTAGAGGTCTGCAATCAAAAGATCGCGGTCCAGAATCCGCTGGTCGATGAAATGATTGCAAATCGCTGCGATTGGGCGGGCAACACCGACTTGAATGTCTGCAATTGCTTTCTCTAGATCGGTCATCGCCGTAGCCTTCGCATGAGGGTGGCGAGTCGTTTGTCACTATCTGGCAAGGGATAATTCAATTGTCCTTCGCGGGCGCTAGGCTGAAACTGGAGCGGGCCAAAGCGCACATCAACGATCTTGATACGCGTGCCAATCAGTTTTTGCGGCGATACCGGTCCGCCGTCATCCAAGACGACCAAAAAGCCCAAGAGCGCTCCATCAAAATCGTAGGCGACAAACCCCTACCAGACATTTTCGGCCTGATCATCGGCGACGCCGCGCACAACCTCAGAGGAGCGCTCGATCACGTCATTTGGGAACTCGTTTCGCCGCACAACCCTCCGCGTCCCAAACTCGTCCAGTTCCCATTCGCCGACGATTTCGCCGCACTTAGGTCTCTCGTCAAAAAGCGACAGATAGACTTCGCCGGACCGAATGTTGTTGCGATAGTTGAAGATCTTCGACCTTATCCGGGAGGGGATCAGGATTTGGTCGCCCTGAATGACCTCAACAATATCGACAAACACCGAATCATCCTGACGACGGAGAATGTCTTCATCGTTCATGGGCATATGCGAGATATCGATCCTTCCGGTCCGAACGTATTGTTCACCGACCCTAATGCGATCAGAGAGCGGATCGTTTGGCGAATGCCGCCGACGATGAACAGGCAGGACCGGCGTGCGGCTCGCCTCCCAGCACACGGCGAGCGCGTCAATGCGCCCCTCGATATAGTTTTCGGTCCCGGACAGCCGTTGGATGGGCGACGGGTGGTCGCGGCCTTGGGTAACCTCGCCACGAAGGTCGAGGCTATCATCAACCGATTTTAGGCGTCGACGACCCGTCGTCGGCGCCCCTCCTCACCCACTCCCTCAACATCCGCCGCTAACCGACTCCCACGACTCGCATCTTCGCCCTCACAGCAACCCGGCATCTTCCTTCGCGATGGTGACGATCAGCGCCCCGCCGTCGCTGCCGCTGTGGCGCACGGCGGCGAGCTTGGGATGGACGAACGGGGCGGCGGTCGCCGCCATGCGGTCGCGCCGCTCGTACTCCGCGCCCGGGTCGCGCATCACCCGCAGCATGTAATCGAGCGGGGTTTCGCCGCTCAGGGCGATCTCGGCAACCTTGGCCGCGCTCGCTTTGTCGCGGGGCCCCATCCCGCGCCCGCCGGTCTTCAATCCTTTGGCCATGGTCTCGTCTGTTTGATTCTGGTTTCAGGGAAGGCGGGCGAGCGGGTCGCCGCGGGCCATGCGCCAGTTTGAAATTCGCCGCCGCGCGCCGGAGTGAATGAGTCCTCGACAACGCGGCGGAGCGTCGGACGGCCCTGCCTGACCGCAGCGCGCGGGGTAGGCTCTAGGACTCGGTCGAGGTCCCGGGGCGTCGGGCACCGCCGCACAGCGACGACCCAAGCCAGCGCCGTCCGTGTCGCCTGGGCCCGGCTGCGTACCAATAAGGTCGATACGCGCGCCCGTCGGGCATGGACCAATTTTAATGTTGGAAGCGGGAACGGCCTAATTCCAACGACGTTTCGGGCGCAAGGCGACATCCACCCAGGGGCGACGAGTTACGGGAGTAGACAAGATGAAGAAGATCGCACTTGCAGCGGCAATCCTGACCGGGTTCGCCACCTCGGCCTTTGCGCTCAACGCTTCGGTAGTGACCGGCACCCAGAACGACCTCACCGGCGCGGTTACTGCCATGCAGGGCTCGAAGGCGATGCTGGACAGCCTTCGCAACCTCAAAGACATCAAGTCGGTCAAGGTTGTGAAGCTCGACAGCACGTTGGCCAACGACACGTCCCTGACGCAGGCAATGACGGCCAACAAGATGGATCTCGGCCAGGTCAACACCGTGATCGAGGCTAACGCCACGCTGAAGTCGGCGCTCGACGCGCAGAACATCAAGCCCGACCAGATCGTCGCCGTCGACGTCGCGGCTTCGGGTGACGTGATCATCTACGCAAAAAGCTAGACGGCTACCCTCCGCCGGTCTCGGCCGGTGGGTGTGGCTTGGGACTCGGGCGGTCTTGCGCCGCCCGGGTCCGATTTGCCTTTAACGATGCTGTCCCGAGAGGCGCCCGCGGGGCTCCCTCGAAACGGCTTCATTGCCTGTCCCCATCCTTGGTGGAGCACGGCTCTAGCCTCAGCAAAATCAGGCTCGGCAGACCAAGCCGGACGGCGCGAGCTGCGCCGCGGCATGTTCAGAAATGCCGGGTCAAAAAACCCTCTTGAATTCCATGAACCGCTTCCTAAATCGCCGGCCGCCGGGTGCCAAATTTGGCCCGGTGCGGGCGTCGGCGGATGTCCGGCGCATCGCTCGTATCCATGTTGCTCACGCGGAGGATGTGGCTATGAGGACTTACGATTTCGCACCGCTCTGGCGGTCGACCATCGGCTTTGACCGGGTCTTCGACCTTCTCAACAGCGGTTCAAGCCGGGAAGGCCAGGATGATTGGCCGCCCTACGATATCGCCAGAACCGGAGAAGAGACCTACCGGATCAGCCTTGCGCTGGCCGGGTTCCTGCCCGAGGAAATTTCGATCACGGCACAGCAGAATCTGCTGATCGTAGCGGGCCAAAAGCAGGGCGCGGCTTCGTCCCATCAGTACCTGCACCAGGGGATCGCGTTGCGGCCTTTCGAGCACAAGTTCAGCCTTGAGGACCATGTCGAGGTCGAAGGCGCGTCGTTCGATAACGGTCTCCTGCAGATCAACCTGGTCCGTCGGATCCCGGAGGCGATGAAGCCGCGCCGGATCACGATCGGACAGAGTCAAACCAACAAGAACGGCAAAGGAAAGACGGTCGAGCACATCCGCGCGACGTAGACCTGATCCAATCTGGAGGTGGCTCGTACCAGCCAGCTTCGGGCCGCCTCCCTGCTTCTGAGGGAGACTTGCAAATGACCATCCGCTTGAACTTCCGCGACGATCGCGGTGGCGAGGAAGCCCGCTCCGACTTACAGGCACTGCTCCATCCTGCCGGCGCCTTCGGCCACCCCGAAGAGGTGGCCCATGACCCCGACCTGACCTTGAACGAGAAGCGGGCGATCCTCGCTTCGTGGGCTTCCGATGCTTGCGCCGTGGAATCCGCGCCGGCGCTTCGGGTAGCGGGCGCCGGCAGTCCGCCGGTGACGTTCGACGATGTGATGGACGCGCTTCGCGCCCTCGACGAGGAGGCGAAGGCATACGGCGAGCCCAAGCCCCATTACCGGCGCGTTCTTAGCAAAATGCGCGGTGCACCTGGCCGGAAGCCGACGCCCAGCGGCGGCGACGATGGCGGACGCGTCCTGCTCTAGGTCTCGCTTCGCTCGGGCTCAGTGAGGCGCAACAACGAAAACCGCGGGGTGGGCACCCGCCCACACCAAAAACTTCGCCGTGGAGTCTGGCGAGTCTAGGCCGACGTGGCCGGGCGGCTCAGGGGATCGGGCGCAGCTCTGTTTAAGTGGCGCGCCCTACGCCCGTTTTGCGACCTTACGCTTATCGCCGTTACGCTTGTCGCCGTCACTATTATCGCCGTGACGCTGATCGCCGTCGAGCACATCGGACTGGAGGCGGCGGCGTCGATTGGTAAATAGGATCGAGGTGGAGTCGCCGTCAAGTTCGACCTTGCGCATCAGCATCCAGACGAAGCCTTTCGGGCTCCGCCGGGCGTCGGGGTTGTGCTCGCTCCGCATCAGCCGCCCCTCAATGAGTTGGTCGGCGATTTTATTGGAGAGGCGAAGCGGCGCGCCGGTGAAGGGCGAGCGGACGAGCGTGGCGACGCCGGGCGCGTCGTTGGCGTTGACGCGGCTCAGATCCTCGTCGGCGAAGCGGGCGCCAAGAGGATGTAGCGCGGGTAATAGGGAACGACGACATCGACCAGGACGTGCTGCGGCGGGGCGAGGTTCCGCCGGTGCGACATCCAGGCGACCTCCTCCATCCAGCGCCGGCGCTCCGAGACATTGGTCTTCCGCCGCTTGCGCCGTGGAATCCGCGCCGGCGCTTCGGGTAGCGGGCGCCGGCAGTCCGCTGGTGACGTTCGACGATGTGATCGAGGCGCTGCGCGCCCTCGACGAGGAGGCGAAGGCATACGGCCAACCCAAACCGCATTACCGGCGCGTCCTTGGCAAAACGCGCGGTGCGCCTGGCCAGAAGCCGACGCCGAGCGGCGGCGACGAGGGAGGACGCGTCCCGCTCTAGGTCTCGCCTCGCTCGGTGAGGCGGACGGCTTCGCGTCATCGCCGGCGGATTCGCTCGACCGGGCCCCGCCGCGATCTCGGGCAATCTCGCGCCGCGCTCGTCTTGTCGGGTGGAGGGGACCTCCGCCCGCCGGTCTGGCGTTGGCCATCGCCTTCTTCTGCTTCAATTCTGGTCCAAGAAGGGGTAACCGAAGAAGGTCGGCAATGGTTTAGCCGACGCACCGATGAGTGTCGGCGTGAAAAGGACCAGCTCCGGCGCAGTTGAGCGAAGCGGCCACCAACTGAATCGCAAATGTGGCTCCTTGTGCCACAGCCTCTGGAAAGCATCCCAAGAACCGGGCCCGACCAGTATTCTATGACCGAGGACTTACGCGCGCACTACGTCTGGGATAAACAATCAAACCATCTCTACCGCTCGAACCTGACGGGACGATCCTCGGGACAACGGCCAAAAAGAGATAACGCTAGAATATGAAGATAAGATCGTCTGTCCTATTTATACTTATACTAGTTGTATTGTTTTTTTTAAGTGCGCTGTCAATCTACGTATTAGTCCAGACGCCTCGCTTAGTTGTGTCCTTCCAAAACATCTATACTACAGTTCATGATAACTTTATACTTTTTACTGTATTGTTTTGCGTTTGGCAGCTCACTATTCAATTGACCGCAATACCACTCGGCACAGTATCTTTTGTCTTTGGCTGCTTCCTTCTTGGATCAAAAGTATCCATTGTGATGACGGTTCTAGGAATAGTGCTCGCAATTTGGCCCATATATTGGATTGTGGATCGATTGCCTCCTGTTACCGATTCCGGTCCGCTTTGGCGTCTCAGCCATCGGTTGAAAAGGAACCTACCGACCCTCTCGACAGAGTTGCGTCGTAGCGGCCTACTCACGAGTATCGCGCTTCGGCTTGCGCCCGTTTTTCCCGGAGGAATCGCAACGGCATCCGCCGCGCTACTGGGGATACCTATCAGAACGTACCTGATCGGTACGCTACTTACCGCTTGGATCAAGCCGGTCGTCCTCGCTGTTTCGGTCGTCGGGATGGAGACAATAGCGGAGGCGATGTATCATCCCCGTCCGGGGCTCTGGATCGCCTATTTGCTGATTCTTTCTGGCCTGACCATTGCTGCAGTTTCTGGACTCGCAATAAGAATTTGGACTCGCCGAACTCTGGACTGATCGACGTTTTCGAGGCTGGTGAGATGCATGTTGGAATCATACCCGATGGTAACAGGCGTTGGGCAAAACGTAGCCAAGCGAGCGTGCACGAAGCGTACGCGATCGGCTTCTTGAATAGTGTCGATGTTACGATCTTTCTATGTGAGCTCGGTGCAACGAATGTTACATTCTTTGGTCTTTCGGCAAGCAACTTTGCCAAACGTCAGCCAGACCAGATTAAAACAGTCATGGCTCAGATGTTTGACTCGATGATTGTCGCTGTGAACGTTTTCAATGATTATCGCGTCGCCGTCCAGTTTTATGGAAATGTTCTCGATCTTTCGCGCGGTCAGCGAGACTCTCTCAACCGGATAGAGGCCTTGACGAACTCTCGCAGCGGAAGTCCGGCGACTCGCTTATCTGTCCTCATAAACTACGATCTTGAGTGGGATTTGGACAACTGGGGGCAGCGCCGCACGACCGCGCACATGCCTCCATGCGATCTTGTATTCCGTAGCGGGGGAATGAAGCGATTGTCAGGTTTTCTACCCAAACAGACAGCGTCGGCCGAGCTCATTTTCTCGACTAAGCTCTGGCCGGACATTCGCCGAGCAGATCTGGCCACCGCTGTAGCTGCATGGCGCCGAGTGCCGAAAAATCTTGGAGCATAGCGATGGTGAACCGCCAAAAAGCCCGCCGCGTAGCCATCGTGGCTCACGTCGGCGCAGCGAAAGGACATTTATTGAGGGCAATCGCCATCCAAAATTCGCTGGATGAGGGAGTCGAATCCCTTCTCGTCGTTCCAGAAAAATCGAAGACCTTCCTGCATACTTTCTTTCCAAATGTCTCATGTCGGTTCGTAGATTGGTTATTTAGTCATAACAATCTCTTCGATCAATCGCTTTCTGAAGTAGTGGAACACTTGCGACGCACAATAACTGACTTAGAGCTAATTTTTGAATCTTTCGTACCCGACCTAGTAGTGGGCATTCCCGGCTTTCAAACTTCATCCATTTGTCGCGCCTTAGGAGTTCCCCACGTGTCCGTGCTTCACGGGCCCTGGCTGGTTCCAGAGTACTCGTTCACGGACTTAAGTGACGAGGAAAAGGCGGTACTGACAAGTTGGGACCGATCTGTAGAGTTAACCGATATTCTTGCCAACATAATCTCTTCGGCGTTAGGCGCGCCGTATCGAGGTTATCGTAGATGGCTTGAGGAAGAAGAAGTTTGGGTAGCTCAGGATTTCGATGTAAGTTATAAAACGCGCCGTCCCGTTATTGGTTTCTTGCAGACCGATTTTGGACCGGCAGCGGATCGGGAGCTCCCGAAGAACTGTTGGTCTGTTTGTCTGGGATCAGCCGTTGAACATGCGACGCCGACACTCCTTGCCGCGCTCCCTAAGGAGGGGCCCCCGCGCGTGGTTGTCGGCGGCTTGCCAGTCAAGGAGACGGAAAAGGTTCGGTGGCGACAATCCTTAGCCGCCACGTCGCTTGCGAAGATTTCTTCGATCGCCGTGACCCATGCCGGTATCGGAACCATACCGGTTTTTGCGGGTTTGCAGATTCCTCAGATTTTCGTCCCTCACGATCTAGACCAGGCGATCAACGCCATTCTAGCGTCTCGAAGCGGTTTTGGGACATCCATCGACCTCCGTCATTGGCGCCGCCGGAGTCCCTTCGGTCGAATAAAGCCACCCATCAGCGTCGCTCAGTTGGCCCAACGCGTCCGAATGGCAGCACGTACCAAACCAGGCCGCAAGACAAAAACAAACAACAAGTCGGTAGTGGCTGCTCTAATCTCGGGATCTATTAATTGACGCAGTGGGATGGCGACTCGAGCGCATTACCTTTTCACGCAAATCGGGGATCCGTGCGATGTCTGAGCCTCCTCCCGGTCCAACCGAAGGACTCACTACCGGTGCACAGCCCGGTACTGAGCCAAAAAACTTCGACGCAGTGGACGAAGCATTTCTTCCTTTCATGCTTGAGCTCTATAGAGCCATGCACCTCCACACATCGATAGCCGCCCAAACGTCCAACCGGATGTTCCAATTCCTGGCAGTTACTACGGCGGCTTTTTGTGCCGTTGCCGGACGCTCCCTTGCTGAAAACACCACTATAGGCGTCTTGCTGAGCGCGCTACTGTTCTTAGGCCTACCTCTAACTATTCAAATAATGTTTCTAATCTGGCTCAGAGAACAGCTTCGTATACTTCGTCTGTCAGTTTTTTCTCTTAGAATAGAGCGCCGAATTTCTCAGCGTTACTCAACCTTATCGCCTCTGTTCAGGTCAAAGTTTCTTGACTATGAGGGCTGGGTTCGTGCAAATAAGCTTCAGGAGCGTGAGATATATTCCATTGTCACGGTCGTGTTTGTTGTAATTGGTATAACCTCGTCGGCAGTTGGGTTAGCTCTACTAACAATTATTTACGAACAGCGATGCGGTGTTCTGGGCTCGTCATCCGCATTACCACTTTCATTAGTCGATGATTTTCTCGCACAGAATCGTTTCTGGTCCGCAATTTTACCAGATTATATTCCGGTCGATTGCGTCTATCGGCCTGCTTTTGTGATCATCCGCTTTGTAGCCTATGGGGTAACTGTCTTTTCCCTGCTTATACTGGTATATACTGTTTATAGAGTGTCGGATTTGGGAAGGTTGGCTCGGGCTGAGATCAAGAGATCGGCTTTGACGTTGGATGGGTAGTGACGACAAGAATGGTAAGCGCGCTGCCGCTAGTGGGCCGATCCGACCGCTGACCGCTCGCGCCCCAGAAATGAGAACCCGCAGCGCGCGCACCCGCCCGCACCAAAAACTTCGCCGCGAATATCGAGCGAGTCTAGGCCAACGCGGCCGGGCGGCTCAGGGGATCGGGCGCAGCTCTGTTTAAGTGGCGCGCCCTACGCCCGTTTTGCGACCTTACGCTTATCGCCGTGACGCTTTTCGGCGTCACTCTTGTCGCCGTGACGCTTATCGCCGTCACGCTTGTCGCCGTCGAGCACATCGGACTGGAGGCGCCGGCGTCGATTGGTAAATAGGATCGAGGTGGAGTCGCCGTCAAGTTCGACCTTGC